>Ga0185299_10000758_pt1 | contig 77604 bp, 62 predicted proteins | sample PaiPotPPA55metaG_FD_128002 | JGI IMG/M metagenome (GOLD analysis project Ga0185299, IMG submission 128002) | Iron sulfur acid spring bacterial and archeal communities from Banff, Canada, to study Microbial Dark Matter (Phase II) - Paint Pots PPA... ...
AAGGCTCCAAGTAATCTTCCAGCCGGGTAAGCAGTCCCCGGACCACGCGGGGATGAACCTTGGCATCGTCCATCAATTCGCCCAAACGGGCTTGAAAACGTCGCTCCATCGACATACTCCTTTCGGGGATTCCATCCCCGGAAGGACTTTGTACCCAAAGAGTTTACATTCGATCAATAGGCAATACAGTCGAAGTACTGAGTACTGAGTACCGAGTACTGAGTACTGGGTACTGGGTATCAGTACTGAGTACCGAGCGGGCTAATAACCAATGACTGACGCCGATGCAGCAGAACCAATTCCTGAACGTTATTGATCGGGACGAGGCCGAGCGACGATTCCGCACCGCATTGGACCTCTCGCCTCTGATGGCGGAGGAAATACCGCTCCAGCAGGCATTCCAGCGCGTGCTGGCCCGGGACATCGTGGCACCCATCGATGTGCCGGGCTTCGATCGTGCCAACGTGGACGGCTTTGCGTTGCGCTCCGAGGACACATTCGGGGCCCGGGAAGAAGAGCCGCGCAAGCTGCGACTGGAGAGCCGGGTTCTGGCGACCGGCATGGTGCCCAGAGACGCCGTGACGACCGGCACGGCCATGGCCATCGCCACGGGCGCCATGTTACCACGCGGCGCGGATGCCGTTGTCATGGTCGAGCATACCGACACGGCCGGCCAGACGCTCATCGTGCGGCGTCCGGTTACGCCGGGAGCCAACATCACGTTTGCGGGGACGGACATCGGCCGCGGTGAGACGGTCCTGTGGGCCGGGGACCTTCTAACCGCGCGCGAGACGGGAGTGCTGGCGGCGCTCGGCATCGCGACTGTCCCCGTCGTGCGCCGGCCGCGCGTCGGCATCCTCAGCACAGGGGATGAAATCATTCCACCGGGGGCAACCATGCGTCCCGGGCTGGTGTACGACAGCAACGCCGCCGTTCTCGCCGACGCCGTGCGCGAACTGGGGGGCGAGCCCGTTGCCCTGGGCATCGTGGGCGATAATGCTGAGTTGCTGGAGCGCGCGCTGCGTCAGGGATTGGCTTATGACCTCGTTCTGCTTTCGGGCGGCACATCCAAGGGTCCCGGCGATCTCTCTTATCGCGTGGTCGCAAGCCTTGGTCCACCCGGCATTCTGGTGCACGGCGTCGCCCTCAAGCCCGGCAAGCCGCTTTGCCTCGCGGCTATCACTGTCAAGGAAGAGCGCGGCAAACCCAGGACCGTGCCGGTCGTTGTTTTGCCGGGTTTTCCAACCTCAGCTATCTTTACCTTCTACGAATTTGTCGCGCCGGTGCTCCGCAGCATGGCTGGCCGCGTGATGCGGCCGTCCGGCTCTCTGCAGGCACGTCTCGCCATGCGTGTCAACTCGGAACGCGGCCGCACGGAGTACTTGCTTGTCAGTCTGGTCGCCGCCGCACCCCGCGAACCAACCCCCACCACTTTGCCGCCACAGGCCACGGACCATATTGCCTATCCCATGGGCAAAGGCTCCGGCTCGGTGACCGCCTTTAGCAGAGCCGACGGTTTTATCATTATTCCGCGTCAGCGTGAGTATCTGGAAGCGGACGAATCGGCGACCGTGCATCTGCTCAGTCAGGCCATTGAACCGGCCGACCTAGTTGTAATCGGCAGCCATTGCGTGGGCCTGGATTATCTTCTGGGCCGGCTCCGGCAGGCGGGCTGGCGCAGCAAGTTCCTGGCCGTCGGCAGCACCGCAGGGTTGGAGGCAGCGCGCCGCGGCGAATGCGATCTCGCCGGCATTCATCTGCTGCATCCGGAAACGAATACCTACAACCTGCCTTACGTAAATGACGACTTGATTCTCGTGCAGGGGTACGGGCGCTTGCAGGGCATCCTCTATCGCGCGGCGGACGCGCGCTTCGCCGGCCATTCCACAGCCGAGGCGGTCCGCCGCGCTACAGATGATCCGGCCTGCATGATGATTAACCGCAATCGCGGCAGCGGCACACGGGTGCTCATCGATCGTCTTCTCCAGGGACGGAAACCGGCCGGCTATCTGGCCGAGGCGCGCTCCCACAATGCCGTGGCGGCTGCGGTGGCGCAGGGCCGAGCGGACTGGGGCGTCGCCATCGCGAACGTGGCCCGCGGCCAGGGCCTGGGCTTCCTACCGCTCCAAGATGAGTGCTACGACTTCGTCATACCCCGCGCTCGCCACAGCAGGCCTGCCGTTCGGGGTTTTCTCGACTTATTAGCGCAAGCCGCCACCAGAGAAGCACTTGCTGAAATGGGCTTCCGGGTTTCTGCCCACGCTTGAATTGTTCCTCTCCCGTCATTGGACAATCCCGCAGTTACGACCTACCTTTGCTCAGGCAGCCTTTCAAGGACGGCGGGACTGCGCCTTTCCCCGTTTGACTCGGTCCGGCTGTTTGACATTCGATTTACACAGGCTGTATGCCCGTCGCGGATAAGATCTATGAGTTGCCTGCGCGAGCTTAATGCAGAACCCATTCCCGGCTATCGGCTGCTCGAGCCGTTGGGGAGCGGGGGCTTCGGCGAGGTCTGGAAGTGCGAGGCGCCGGGCGGACTCTTCAAGGCAATCAAGTTCGTTTACGGCAATCTCAAGTCGTTCGACATCGATGCCGTGCATGCCGAGCAGGAATTGCAGGCCCTCAAGCGGATCAAGGAAGTCCGTCATCCCTTCGTACTTTGCCTGGACCGAATTCAGGATGTCGACGGCGAGCTGGTCATCGTCATGGAGCTGGCGGACCGCAGCTTGCACGACGCCTACGTCGAGTGCCAGAACGCGGGCCTGGTGGGGATTCCGCGGGACACGCTGTTGCGTTACTTGCGCGACGCGGCCGAAGCGCTCGATCACATGAATGAAAAACACAACTTGCAGCACCTCGACATCAAACCGCGTAATCTGTTTCTGATCAGCGACCGCGTCAAGGTGGCCGATTTTGGGCTTGTCAACAGCCTTGGCCGGCAGCAAGGCGGCGGAGCGCTGGGCGGAGTCACGCCGCTCTATGCATCACCGGAAACCTTTCAAGGCAAAATCTCCGAGCGGAGCGATCAGTACAGCCTGGCGATTGTCTATCAGGAGCTGCTCACGGGTCAGCGGCCGTTCAACGGCAAGAACCCGCGGCAACTGGCGCAGCAACATATGCAGGAGGAGCCGGAGCTGCGCGGCCTGCCGGAAGCAGAACGGCCCGTAATTGCCCGGGCCCTGGCCAAGGACCCTGCCAAACGGTTTCCAAACTGTCTGGCCTTCGTGCGTGCCCTGTACACGGCCCAGGGCCGCGTCAAGGCCGAAGTGGCGGTGAACGATCTCAAGAATGGCACGCCGCAACGGCCCAAGGGTCTCGCGGAGACCATGGAGGACATCCTTCTTGAGGGTCTGGACGAAGATCAGGATGGCGCGCCGTTAAACGGCAAAGAGGAAGTGCAGGACGAGGCCCGCCTTGGCCTGACGGTCGCCCAGCCGCAATCGGGTTCTTTGCGACCGACCATCATCCTGGGTGTCGGCAGCTTTGGCCGGCGCACTTTGCGCGAGCTGCGGTGCCGATTCCTGGATCGTCTCGGCGACCTGCGCAAAATCCCGCTGCTGCGCTTCCTGTACATTGACCCCGATGCCGAGGCCGTACATGAAGCCGTGCGTGGAACGCCGGAAGTTGCCCTGGCGCGCAATGAGGTTTATCATCTGCCCTTGCAGGCGGTCGGACATTATCGCAAGCGCATGCTCGATCATCTGAACGAATGGCTGCCGCGCGAGAAGCTCTATTCCCTGCCGCGCTCCCTGCAGACGCAGGGCTCGCGGGCGCTCGGGCGTCTGGCATTTGTCGATAATCACCTGCGCTTCATGGCACGGTTGCGCCGCGAAGTGCAACAGGCCTCTCATCCCGACATTCTCTACCAGTCGGTCAGTCAAACCGGGCTGGCCTTGCGCGATAGCGTGCCGCGCATTTATGTCGTGGCCGCGGCCGGCGGCGGCAGCAGTGGCTTTCTGGTTGACCTGGGCTTTGCCCTGCGGCGTCTGCTGCACCAGTTGCGGCAGCCGGACGCCGAGGTGACGCTCTTATTGTTTTGCGGCGCGCCTTCCGATCCTGCCACGCCGCGCGCGGAACAGGCCAACGTCTATGCGACCTTGACCGAGCTTAACCACTTCGCCGACCCGACCATTCCTTTCGCGGCTCAATACGGGGCTGATGGACCGCGGCTCGTAGACCAGGGCAGCGCGTTCCATTGCACCTATCTCATGCAGCTTGCTCACCGCAGTCCGGAGTCGCTGCGTGACGTGGTGGCTCATCTGGGCAGCTATTTGTTCCATGAATTGGTCACGCCGCTCGGGCTGCGGCTGGACCGGGATCGGACCCTGTCGCCGGCGGGGGGAGCGACGCCTTTCCGGAGCTTCGGCACCTATGCGGTCTGGTTTCCGCGCGGTCTGCTGCTGCGCATGGCCGCCCGCCAGGCGTGCCGTCGCCTCATGGACGAGTGGCTCGATAACGGCGAGCCCAACGCCACCGTGGAAATCGAGGCCGCGTGCGCCCGCGCCCTTGCCGATCCGGATTTCCGTCCGGAAGCGATCAGCAGGCAGCTGGAAGAAGCAGCCTGCACGGCGCTCGCCGGGCCGCCCGCCGAGGCGCTTACCTCGATGCTCGCCGGGCTCGATGAGCAATCGTCTCAGGCCGTGGCCGTTGAAGATGTGGCCAACTGGACGCGGCAGACCTTGACGAAGGTCATGGAATGGGTGGGCACGGGACCGGGCAACCACGGCGCTGTGTCCAGCAATGGTCCCGGCGCGGGTGAATGGCGCATGAGCAAGTTAGCCCGAGCCATGAAAGGGGCTGCGGAGAAAGTTGCCGTGGAGTGCGAGAAGCGGCTGGCTCAGATTGCCCTCGGGCTCATGGAGCATCCCGGACGGCGCATCGCGGCGGCGGAGGCCGGTCTGGCCCGGTTCATCCGCTTCTGCGACGATACAAGGGCGGGGCAACGCGGGCGTTGGGAGCAGCAAGCCGGCAAGACCGTGCAGGCCTGGGAACAGCTGGAAGCAGCCCTGCAGCAATGTGTGGCGGACCCGAGCGGCGCCTCGTGGGGCCTGTCGAACCTGTTTGCCTTCGGCAACCGGGCACGGCGGCAACTGCGCATCTACATGGATCACCTGGCGGCCTTTGCCCGGCAATGTCTGGCGGAAGAGATCTTGCATGCCCAGGAGCTTTTCTTTGCTCTGCTCAAAAGCCGGCTGGAAGAGCGCCTGCGCGAGCTGTCCTTCTGCCGGCAGCGCCTGCGCCACCTGCAGGAACGGCTGGATGGCGCGGAAGAGGACGAGAGCGCGGACGACGGCGCCATCGTCTCTTCGGGGAACACTTCGGGATTCTCACCCGCGCCGTCTCCGGAATCCTTCTGGCAGTCCATCCGCGAATCGAACACCGTCGCCGTGGTGTTGCCCAACGGCGTGACGGAACTGAACCAGGCCGCGGAAAGCTTCGTGGCCACCCTGCAACCTGCCCAGAAGCTGCAACTAGATCAGTCCCTGCAAGAAGGAGCGCTGGGGCCTTTGGGCGGCCTCTACAACACTTGCTCGGGAACCGCCGATCCGGTCAAACATCTCGCCATGCCGCTCCTGGATCAGGCCGCGGCGTTTCTGGACAAGCACTTACCCATCACGGACGTTGCCCAGGTTGAGCTGGATCTTGCCGCCGCTATGAATGAAGATGTCTCGAAACAAATTCAGGAGTATCAGCAGCGCGCCGTGCCGATGATTACCCCGAAGGATGGCAGCAACCAGATTTCCTACCTGCTCATACCGGCCACGGATGCGGGGAAAGCTTACGGCGAGGTTGCCGAGAAAACGGTACCCGAGCTGCAAATTGTGCGTGTCCCCGGTCAGGCGCACCTGCTCTTCTGCCGCGAGCAGGGCTACCTCACCAACGATGAGGTGCATCGCTTGCTGCGGCCCTTCCGTCCTGCCTACGAGGAAGCCATCGTCATGCCCCAGGCTTCACCGCACGCCCGCTTTGATATTCTCGATTGGGTGCCGCTCGATCCATGAGCGGCAACAACGCTCCTCGTAGGGCAGGTTTCTAACCCGCCGGTTGCGGCACGGCAGGTTAAAAACCTGCCCTACGATCTGAGTCTAACTGGCAGGTTGCGTTGCCAGGACGGGTGTGGGTACAGGGGGACGGCCGTCGGCGAAGTTGTCGTTCTCGTGCAGCAATCGGTTTATCTCTTCGCGCGTCAACTCCTCGCGTTCGAGCAACGTTTCCGCCAGGCGATCCAGGTCATCCCGGTGCTTCTGCAGGTGCGCGTAGGCTCGGTCATCCGCTTCACGCAGCAGTCGCTGCACTTCCTCATCGATCATCTGCGCCGTGCCCTCGCTGAAATCGCGCTGTTCCTGGATTTCCTTGCCCAGAAAGACGTGCTCCTCGCCGATCCGAAATGACATGGGGCCCAGGCGGTCGCTCATGCCCCAGTGCGTGACCATGTAGCGTGCCAGACGGGTGGCTTGCTTGAGGTCCATCTCCGCTCCGGCAAAGGGTTGGCTGTAAACCAGCCGGTCTGCCGCGCGCCCGCCCATGAGCGTCACGAGGCGGGCCTTGAAGTGATCCATGCCGTAGTGAAAACGTTCCTCTTCGGGGACGCTGACGTTCACGCCGAGCGTCTGGCCGCGCGGGATAATCGACACCTTGAGGGGTCGGTCGCCGGCGGGCTCGAGCCAGGTGACCAGGGCGTGGCCGGCTTCATGATAGGCCGTTTTTTGTTTGTCAGCCTGAGTCAGCACTTCCTCGCGTTTGGGTCCGATCAGGACGCGATCCGAGGCGCGGCTGAAGTCTTTCTGGTCGATCTTGCTCTTGCCGTCGCGGGTGGCGATCAAGGCGGCTTCATTGCACAAATTGCGCAGATCGGCGCCAGTCATGCCGATCATTTCCCGCGCCACCAGCTCCAGATTCACGTCATCGGCGAGCGGTTTGTTGCGCGTGTGCACTTTCAAAATGGCGAGCCGACCCTGCCAGGTCGGCCGGTCGATGGTAACATGCCGGTCAAACCGGCCCGGGCGCAAAAGCGCGGAATCCAGCACGTCGGGGCGGTTGGTGGCGGCAATCACAATCACCATTTCGTTGGGCTGGAAGCCGTCCATCTCGCTCAGGATCTGGTTGAGCGTTTGCTCGCGCTCGTCGGACCCGCCGCCTACGCCGGCGCCGCGCATGCGGCCGACCGCATCGATCTCGTCAATGAAGAGCAAGCAGGGCGCATTGTCCTTTGCCGTCTTAAACATGTCGCGAACGCGGCTGGCGCCGACGCCGACGAACATCTGGATAAATTCCGAGCCGCTTATGCTGTAGAAGGGCACGCCGGCCTCGCCGGCCACCGCCCGCGCCAGCAGCGTCTTGCCGGTGCCTGGCGGTCCGACCAGGAGGACGCCCTTGGGCACCTGCGCGCCCAGGCGCTGAAACTTATCCGGCGAGCGCAAGAACTCCACGACTTCTTGAAGCTCGGACTTGGCGTTCTCCATGTCGGCGACGTCGTCAAACGTGACGCGCGCCTTGTTGCGCTCGTAGCGCCGGGCTGGGCTTTTGATGTAATTGTTCAGGAAGCTGCCGCCCAGCGGATCACGGATGCGCGGCAGGAAGAAAAAGAAGAACACCCCCAGAAGCAAAAGGGCGGGCAGGAGCATCATCAGCAGGGGGCCCACCCACGTGCTTTCCGGCTCGGACGAGATCTTGACTCCCGCTTTGAGAAGGCGCTCTTCGAGACCGGAGCGGTTCTCGCCGGGTAATAAGTTCACCGAGAATTTGGAGCCCCGTAGCTTCAACGACTTGACGTCAGGATCTTCAGCGGCCTTCGTTTCGTTGAGCTCTCCGACGATGCGATCCTTGCCCGCAAAGGTAACTTTGTCGACAAGGTTCTTGTCGATGAGCTTAATAAAGGCATCATAGTTGATCGTCGTCGTGGATAGGTCGGTCATGACCCAGAGCATGGCCAGGGCCATGCCCAGAATCACCAGCCATACCCAGCCGCTCGGCATGACGGGACCCGGACGTCGGCGTGAACTGCCTGGCGTAGGGGGCGACGGACGGGAGGACGGCATGGAGATTCCTCAAACGCTCAAGTCGAAAGAGCCACTCCGGATAAGGGGACGGCACTCGTGGAAATCGCACAAAACCAAGAGCCTGTCCCCTTAACCGGATAAGCTCAAAGTCGGCATCCAAATGCCCGTGCGATTAGTTTAGGATAGCACAAGCGGATAAACCTGACTATGGCGGTCCCCACGCGCTCCCGGACGAACCGGAATCTGCCGGTAACGATGGCCATGCCTCTCTTTTCCCGACTCCTTAAGCAGCTATTCGGCCAAGGCGCCGCGCCTGGGCGGACTCTGCGGGTAATTGTTTACAGCCGCCGCGATTGCCACCTCTGTGAGCTTGCCCTTGAACAATTGCAAAAGGCAGGCCACGAGTGCGCTCTCGAAGTGACAGACATTAACGTGGATGAGGACCCTGCCTTGAAAGAGCGCTATGGGGAACAGGTGCCCGTAGTTAGCATCAACGGCAAAGTAAGGTTTCGAGGACGCGTCAACGCAATTCTTCTGAGGCGTGTGCTTGTCGCTGAGTCCTTGCGACGACCATGAGCTCAGTCAGGCGGAATTAGGCTTGTGGCGGCGGCGCTTCATTTTCGGGGCCGGCAGCCGGCGGTTGAGCAGGGGGCTCCGCCTTCTGGGCCTCGAAAAAGGCCTTCAACTCCCGGAAGGTCCGCAGAGGCGCGGCGCCTTCGAGCGCGGCCTTGGAGAGCTTGGGCTTGGGTGGCTCGCGATGTGGCTTGCGCGGCTGGGGAGCCTGCGCCTGGCGTGGCGGCGGGCGCTGCGCAACGGCGCGCTGGGCCGGGACAGCTTGCAGCGGAGCGGCCTGCGCACCGCCAGGCGCGGCTGTGACAGCAACCTGATCCTGGGCGCCGGGCGCGCCGGCCGGTTGCCTGGCAGGCGGCGGCCTGCGTCCGCGCTGCGGGCGCGGTCCGCCTTGCGGGCGTTGCTGTTCCTGGGGCTTGCGTTCCGGCGGCTTGCGCTCGCTGCCCGGCTTGATCATGGTCAGGGACACGCGCCGCCGTTCGTGGTCCACGGCAAGCACCCACACCGTCACGACGTCGCCGACGGCGACCACGTCGTAGGGATTCTTGATATAGCGATTGGCCATCTGACTGATGTGAACGAGGCCGCTGTCCTTGAGGCCGATGTCCACGAAGGCTCCGAAATCGACCACGTTGAGCACGGTGCCCTTCAGCTCCATCCCCGGCTGCAAGTCTTCCAGCTTGAGGATGCCCTTCTTGAAGATAGGCGGAGGCAAGTCCTCGCGCGGATCGCGGCCGGGTCGTGCCAGCGCTTCCAGGATATCGTGCAGCGTTGCAGGGCCGACCGCGAGCTTCTGGCTCATCTGGTCCAGCGAAACCGTCTTCAGTTTTTCGCGCAACAGCTCGGTTTTCTGCCGGTCAAGCAAACTTTCGATGTTGCTGTTCAATTCTTCCAGCAGGCGCTGGGTGACGCTGTAGCTCTCGGGATGAATCCACGTCTGGTCAAGCGGGTTATCGCCGTCGAGCAATTTCAAGAAGCCGGCCGCCTGTACAAACCGGGCGGGGCCGATCCCCGGCACGTGCAGCAATTGTTCGCGGCTCTTGAAGGGGCCGTGCTGCTTGCGGAATTCAACCAGCTCGCGCGCCGCCACCTGGTTCAATCCCGAGACGTGCCGCAGCAAAGGCACGCTGGCCGTGTTCAGGTCGACGCCGACGTGGTTGACGCAGGACTCGATCACCGCGTCCAGCGATTCCTTGAGCCGGCGATGATGGATGTCGTGCTGATAGAGGCCGACGCCGATGTTTTGCGGCTCGATCTTGACCAGCTCGCTGAGCGGATCTTGCAGACGGCGGCCAATGGAAACCGTGCCGCGCAGCGTGGCATCGTGGTGCGGGAATTCTTCGCGGCCAATGGGGCTCGCCGAATATACGCTGGCTCCCGCCTCATTCACAATCACATACACGAGATCGGGGAGCTTTTCGCCGATCAGCTCGGAAACCAGTTCTTCTGTCTCGCGGCAAGCGGTGCCGTTGCCTATGGCGACGACGTTGATATTGTGCTTGCGAATAAGTTCTTCGAGCTTGGCCTTGGCCGCCTCGCGCGGCATAGGCCCCGGCGGGACAACGGCAGCCGTCTCCGGCGCCGGCGCGGCGGGCTGACTTTCAGGACCGGCCGAAGGAGGCGCCGCGTGCTCTTCTACCAGCGGCGCGCTTGCCGCGGGCTGTTCCGGCGCCGCGTTCCCAGGAAGTGCCGCCAAGCCCGCAGGTAGCATGTCTGTCAGAGCGGACCCGGGCTGCGCCGGCGCACCTGCGCTGCTTTCGGACAGAACCGCCTGACCCACGCTCCGTTCCGCCGCGGGAGCCGTAACCGTAGCCGGCGTGGGCACCGGCTTCTCCGTTTGTTCCTTTTTCGCATCCGCCCTGTCCGAGCGTTTTCCTCTGCCGCGTTCCCCCTTGCCAAATGGATAGGTGACGGCGTCCTCGAGCAGATTGCCCACTTCATCAAGGGCCGCCAGCTTGCAGCCCGTGCGAAAAGCCGGATCGATGGCCAGCACGCGGCGGCCGCGCAGGGGCGGTTGCAAGAGCAAACTGCGTAAGTTGCGGGCGAAGACCCGCACGGCGTGTTCCTCTGCCTCTTCAGTCAGTTCCCGGCGTATTTCGCGTTCCAGGCTGGGAAGCAACAAGCGCCCCAGCGCGTCCTCCGTTATCTTCTTCAGGAACTCCGCGTGGGGATGGTCGGCAAACGGCAGCTGATCGAGGGCGATGCGCTTGATCAGATCAACATCCCATTCCAGCTTTGCCAGCAGGGCATTTTCCTTTTCGCCCCGGTTAATCGCCAGAATGCGATGCGGGGGAATGCGCCTTACCGGCTCCGTGAACTGAAAATAGTCCTTGTATTCGAGCGCCTGGCCCTCGCCCACCTTGTCGCTCTTGGCCGTGCACAGCCTGCCGGTTTCCCAGAGCTTGACACGGACCGCGGCACGCACCTCTGCCGTCTCGGCAACCTGCTCGGCCAGGATGTGCCCCGCGCCGGCGAGCACATCGTCGGGCGTGTTCAGCTGCTTCTCCGGATTGACCATCGCGGTCAGGACTTCGCTCAGGTTGGCAACGGCCGGATCGCGATTCCAGATGGCCTGCGCGAGGGATTCCAGGCCGCGCTCGCGTGCGATGGTCGCCAGCGTTCGCTTTTTCGGCTTGTAAGGTAGATAAAGGTCTTCAAGGCGCTTGGACGTTTCCGCAGCCAGGATGGCGGTGCGCAGCGCGTCGGTCAACTTGCCCTGGGACTCGATGCTCTTGAGGATCGTTTGCTTGCGTTCGCCCAGTTGCCGGAGGTACTGCACCCGTGCCTGGATCTGCCGGATCAGTTCTTCATCGAGGCCGCCGGTGCGCTCCTTGCGGTAACGCGTAATGAAGGGAACGGTGTTTCCCTCGTCCAGCAACTGCACGACGCTTTCGACCTGGACCTTGCGGATTTGCAGATCCTGAGCAATGCGCGAAAGGTCTAATTTGATGCTGCTTGCCGCTTCGGCCGGAGGCGCAAGGATGGCCGGGGCACCGGAAGGGATCTCAAGACCTTGCGACATCAGCGATGTCCTTTCAACCCGCCCCCGACTTGTCTCACCGGAGAAATCACAAGCCTTGTGGTAGCACCGGCGAACGGGGAAAGTACAGCCAGACGGCTTACTCTAGAGCGATTCCGGATGGGTGTCAAGTCGGTTGAATCATTTGCGAAAAATTCACTGGAAAGGCAATTTCGGCATGATACAATGATCTTAGAGTCAGTCTAAAGGGTTTTGGACGGCTCGTCGTTGGTTTCACTTTTTTCGAGCGCGAGAGAGCGCGTCTTGCTTCCCAGTGGGAAGCCAATCCTTCTTTGTAGAAGGCTCCAAGCCGTGACCAACGGTCACCGGCGGCAAATTGTTTAAGCCGCCCAAGAAGCAGTTCACTGCACTTTCCGTAAGGACCCAGGTCCGGTAAATCCAGGCGCCGCCTACGGGATAGGTCGGAAAAAATTGGCATTACTTTTTTGAGGTTTTCGTGGACTCGCAACACCGTTCGGGACGCCGAACTTTTCACACCACTTCTGCGGAGGAATCTCCTATGTCCGTCGCGCGCAGCGACGAAGGGCCCGGCAACGTAACTCGCAAACGTCCCATCCGTAAAGGTCCGGACGGCCCCGGCCCCTCCACCACTAGCGTCGTTGGCACAGGTCCGGGCGCTCGCCTGGACGACCTGTACCGCTTACCCATGCCGAAACTATTCGCCCTCGCGGAGCGCGAAGGCATTGCCGAGCATACCGGCATGACCCGCGGCCAGCTGATCGTTGGCATTGTCCGCCGGCAGATCGAACGCGGCGAAGTCGTGCGCGGCTCGGGCACGCTGGAAGTCTTGCCGGACGGCTACGGCTTTCTGCGCAGTGCCGCCCACAATTATCTCGCTTCGCCGGAGGACATCTACGTATCGCCAAGCCAGATTCGGCGGCTGGGGTTGCGTACCGGCTTTGTCGTCGAGGGGCCGATCCGTCTGCCTGTTGAAGGGCAGGAAAACTTTGCCTTGATGCAGGTCGAGGCGGTCAACGGCCGGCCGCCGGAAGAGAAAACGGGGGCCACAGTTTTCGAAGACCTGACGCCGCTGCATCCCAATCGCCGCCTGGTTCTGGAAACGGCGGCCGAGGAGCTGCCGATGCGTGTCGTCGATCTCGTGACGCCGATCGGCAAGGGACAGCGCGGCTTGATCGTATCGCCGCCGCGCGCCGGCAAAACGGTCCTGCTGCAGAAAATCGCCCTGGCCATCCGCCAAAATCACCCGGAATGTTATCTCATCGTGCTGCTGATCGACGAGCGTCCCGAAGAAGTCACCGACATGGTGCGCACCGTGTCCGGTCCCACGGCGGAAGTCGTGGCCAGCACTTTCGATGAGCCCTCCTCAGAGCACATTCATGTCAGCGAGATCGCCCTGGAAAAGGCCAAACGGCTGGTCGAGGGCGGCCGTGACGTTGTGATCTTGCTGGATTCCATAACCCGCATGGCCCGGGCGCACAACACCGAGGCGCCGTCGGGCGGCAAGCTGCTGAGCGGCGGTCTTGATTCGAACGCCATGCAGAAGCCGAAACGCTTTTTCGGCGCTGCCCGCAGTGTGGAAGAAGGCGGCAGCTTAACGATTCTGGCCACGGCGCTCATCGACACCGGCAGCCGCATGGATGAAGTGATCTTCGAGGAGTTCAAAGGCACCGGCAACATGGAACTGCACCTCGACCGCCGGCTGGTCGACAAACGCGTCTGGCCTGCCATCGATATTAATCGCTCCGGTACGCGCAAGGAAGAATTGCTGCTGCATCCGGACGAACTGGAGCGCGTCCGCACGCTTCGCCGCGTCCTGGCGGACATGCATCCCGTGGAGGCCATGGAACTGCTCACCTCGCGTCTGAAGAAGACCAAGTCGAACGCGGAATTTTTGATGAGCATGAACATGTCCTAGTCGGAAGACATTGTCATTCGTCATTGGTCATTTGTCTTTGACCAACGACGAATGACCAATGACGAATGACCAATCCAATGAACGAATCTCCAGCTTACGCCGAACTGATTCGCCGCGTCAAAGAATGCAGGCTGCTTAGCTCCTGTGCCGAAATGCTGGCCTGGGACGAGCGGACATACATGCCGCACAATGGCTCCGCCCATCGTGCGGAGCAGATGGCACTGCTGGCCCGGCTGGCGCATGAGATGATCACGGCACCGGAAATCGGCCAGCTCCTGTCCCAGGCGGCCGGTTCCGGAAAGAGCAATCAGGATACGCCGCAGGCCGCCAACCTTCGCGAAATCCGCAGGAGCTACGATCGGCTTGTCAAATTGCCGAAAGAGTTGGTTGAAGAACTTGCCCGGGTCACGACCAGGGCCCAGCAGGTGTGGCAGGAAGCCCGCGCGGCCGACGATTTTGCCGCCTTTCAGCCCTGGCTGGAGAAGATCGTCAAGCTCAAACGCCAGGAAGCTGAGGCGGTCGGCTACAAGGAATCGCCCTATGATGCGCTCCTGGACGAATACGAGCCGGGAGCGACCACTTCCCAGATCACGCGCGTCTTCGCCGATCTGCGTGCCGAATTGGCCCCGTTGATTCATTCCATCATGGGCTCCGGTAAACAGGCGCCGCGGGAGATCGTCGAGCGCGAGTATCCCGTGGAGCAACAGCAAGCGTTCGGCCAGGCGGTGGCGCAAAAGATCGGCTTCGACTTCGACGCGGGCCGGCTCGATGTCACGACGCACCCGTTCTGCAGCGGCATGGGGCCCGGCGACTGCCGCATCACTACGCGCTACAATCCCCGGCATTTCAACGACGCGTTTTTCGGCATCCTGCATGAGGCCGGCCATGGCATTTATGAACAGAATCTCGATCCGGAAGCTTACGGGACGCCCATTGGTTCCGCTGCCTCCCTGGGGATTCACGAATCCCAATCGCGTCTCTGGGAGAATCAGGTTGGCCGCAGCCGGCCGTTCTGGGACCATTTCTTCGAGCAGGCCCGGCAGACGTTTCCCGCCGCGCTAGGCAGCACCAGGCTCGATGATTTCTATTTCGCCATCAATGATTCCCGGCCCTCCTTCATTCGCGTTGAGGCGGATGAGGCCACCTATAACTTGCATATCATTCTGCGTTTTGAGCTCGAGCAGGCCCTGGTCAGCGGCGACTTGAAGCCGGCGGACGTAGCCGGCGCCTGGAATGAGAAATTCCGGAAATCGTTCCAGCTTACACCGCCCACCAACAAGCTAGGCTGCCTGCAAGACATCCACTGGAGCATGGGCGGCCTGGGCTACTTCCCGACGTACACGCTAGGCAATCTTTACGCGGCCCAATTCATGGAGCAGGGCCGGCAAGATCTTGCCGACCTGGACGCGGACTTTCGCCGCGGCGAATTTGGCCGCCTGAAAGGCTGGTTGAACGAGAAGATTCACCGCCAGGGCCAGCGCTATCGGGCGCCGGACCTGTGCAAGAAAATAACCGGCCGGCCTTTAAGCCATAAGCCGCTCATGGCTTATCTGCGGAATAAGTACGCGCCGCTGTACGGCCTGTAAAGAATCACATCTCAGGAACTCCTTGGCGAGTAAGTTCTTAGAAAGTACAATCAAACGGAGTGAACTCTCGTCAATTTTCGGAATCGAACCATGTTTGCATTTCAGGACGTCCAAGCACGACTTCGCGAGCGGCCCTTCCGTCCTTTTCGCATCATCGTCAGCGAGGGTCAGCGTTTCGACATCCGTCATCCAGATCTTGTTCTTGTGGGGCTGAATGATTTGATGATTGGTTTTCCGAGTCCCCAGTCCCCCACCGTTTACGATCGCGTAACCCGCGTCGCTTTGGCCCATGTCGTTTCACTCGAAGATCTGCCAGTGCCCTCAGTTCCCGGAAACGGGCAACAATAGGCAGCGGGCGTGCTTCTAGGCTAGGCCCTTCTTTTCGCCACACCGCAAGAACTGTTTTGCTACTTGCGCGGCCAGTCGTGCATTCGCAGTTACCAGGACTTGATTCGCGCGCTGAGTCTTGCCATGCGTCAATTCGGCCAGCTTACCCAGAAGAAACGGAGTTAGCGCTTTGCCGCGCACCCCTGCTGCCATTACTTCCGCACGCTGAAATGCGGCGTCGAATTCTGCCGGCTCCAGGGACACATCGGCTGGCAGTGCCTGGGCAAGGATCACGCCAGCTCCTGCCATCCGCCAGTGCGCATCGAGGAATTCCGCGGCCTTCCCCGGCGTATCCACGCGCGCGCTTACTGCGCTGCCGCTTGAGCGCAAGTAGAAGGCCGGAAAATCGTCCGTGCCATAGCCAACCACCGGCACGCCTTGCGTTTCCAGAATCTCCAGCGTACGAGGAATGTCCAGGATGCTTTTGGCGCCGGCGCAGACGACAGCCACAGGCGTTCGGGCAAGCTCGAGAAGATCCGCCGAGATGTCCCAGATGAATGCCTCGCCGCGGTGCGCGCCGCCGATGCCGCCGGTGGCGAAGAGGCGGATTCCCGCCAGGTGAGCCAGATGCATGGTTGCCGCCACAGTGGTCGCGGCCGTCAAATGCTGGGCAACTGCCGTGGCAAGATCACGGCGGCTTGCCTTGAGCACATTGGCGCCATGCGCAATGTGCTCAAGCTGATCGGGCGTTAAGCCGATGCTCGGCACGCCTTGCCACACGGCGATGGTCGCAGGCACCGCGCCTTCTTTTCTGACTGCATCCTCCGCGGCATGCGCGGTCTCCAGATTCAGCGGCCATGGCAGGCCGTGGGCGATCAGCGTGGATTCCAGAGCCACCACCGGCTGGTTCTGCTTGAGGGCAGCGGCGACCTCTGGATGAAAGGCAAGAGGAGCGGCGCTAGACATGCTTGCCTCCGTCAGCGCGTCAGGGCCTCGTAGTCCACGGCTTTGGTCTTGTCGAGACGTGGCAGTTCCAGCGCTATCACCTCAGGGTACTTCTGCGCTGCCCCGGTGTTGAAGACGACCACTTCGTCATTCTCGCTTACCTCGCCCCGCGTGCGCAGCATCTGGAGACAATCGAAACAGACAGCCGCCTCCGGACAAATGCCGAGGCCTTCCAGCCGTGCCACTTGTTTCATCCAGTACACAATGCGTTCCTCACGGCCGGCAATCGCGCAACCGCCGCTCGCTCGAAGCGCGTCGAGCATCATGAAGTCGCCGACCGCCGACGGCACACGCAAGCCGCTGGCGACGGTATGCGCGTCAGGGTAGGGCTCGGCAAAGCGCTGTCCTTTTTCAAAGGCGCGCACAATAGGGGCACAGCCGTCACTTTGACAGCTGATCAAGCGCGGCATTTTTTTGGATTGCAGCCAGCCCAGTTCGTGCAACTCCTGAAACGCCTTCCACATACCAATGAGCCCGGTGCCGCCGCCCGTCGGGTACAGGATGACGTCCGGCAAACGCCAGCCCAGTTGCTCGGCCAGCTCCAGGCCCATGGTCTTCTTGCCCTCGAGCCGGTACGGCTCTTTGAGCGTGGACATATCAAACCAGCTCATGCGCTCCATGCCCTCTCGGACAATGCGGCCGCAATCGGTGATCAAACCGTTGACGAGAAACACCCGAGCCCCAGCCAGATGTGCTTCCATCTGATTGATGCGCGGCGTGTCCTCGGGCATGAAGATGTAGACTTCCATGCCCGCCCTCGCCCCATAGGCAGCCAGAGCGCCGCCCGCGTTGCCCGCCGTCGGAATGGCCAGTTTCGTCAGCCCGAAATGCCTGGCCATGCTCACGGCGACGGCCATTCCGCGGCTCTTGAAACTGCCGGTGGGCAGCTGACTCTCATCCTTGATTTGAAGGTGCGGAAGTTTCAGCTGGTTGCCGAGCCGAGGGCAACAGATGACCGGCGTAAATCCTTCCCCGAGACTGACCGGCGGTTCGTCCAGCGGCAGGGGCAGCAATTCTCGATATCGCCAAAGCGTTGACGGCCGGGATAGGAGATCGTTCGGTCGAATTGCCGCGCCGATCTTTGGCAGGTCGTAGCGCACCCAAAGGGGGCGGCCCTGGTGAACCGTCCAGGCGCGGTCTTTCTCGAATTTGGTGCCGTCCAGAGCGCTTTCCAGGTGCGTTACAAAACTCTTCATCGGCCGTCCGTCCACCCTGATTCGCGGCGAGGAAACAGTGCCTCGCCGAACAATCGCTAGCCAATCGCTAGCTTATGACTTGCTGAATCTGCTGGCACTCGCCCGCCGTGAAACGTCTGGCGGCGTACGGTCCATCATTTTAACCTGTTTACAGCTGCACAGCCGTCTTGACGCACTTCTCCGATCTGGTTATGATCCCGACAACGACTTCGGAGACGCACCTTGGGTAAACGGGCCTGACTCCCCTGAACAGGCCCAAGCCCGCAGAAAAGGAATTTCACGGGTATGATTGTCCGATCGATCCATGGATGGAGTTCCCTTCTCCTCAAGCCCATCCTTCCATGCTAAGCGTGCGGCACAACGATGCCGTTTTGGTTTGGGCGCCGGCCAAGGTGAATCTCTTCCTGGAAGTCCTGGCAAAACGCAGCGATGGCTACTACGAGATTGCCACTCTCATGGTTGCCGTCAGCCTCACCGACACCTTGGAATTCAAGGAGGATGCATCCGGGGAAATACAACTGACCTGCGATCAGCCCGACCTGGCCACCGGGCCCGAGAACCTGATCGTTCGCGCCGCCACGCTGCTGCGTGAACACACCGGCCGTAAGAGCGGCGTAACGATTCGGCTTGCCAAGCGAATCCCTGTTGCCGCAGGCCTGGCCGGCGGTTCGACGGACGCGGCCGCGACGCTCGCCGGACTTAACGAGCTCTGGCAGCTCGGTCTTAAGAGTTCAGAGCTGTCAAGGCTTGCCGGCGAGATCGGCTCAGACGTCGCGTTCTTCTTCGCCACGCCCGCCGCGTGGTGTACGGGGCGCGGAGAGAAGGTGGCGCCGTTAGCGGTGGCGAGGCCGCTCTGGTTGGTGTTGCTCTGCCCGCCCTTTGGCATCTCGACCGCCGACGTTTATCACGGCGTAACGGTGCCGGAGCGGCCGCAAACAGGCGCTGAGATCCGCCGCGCCGTGGTCGACGGCGACGTGACGGAAATCGGCCGCCGGCTGCACAACCGCTTGCAGCCCGTGGCCGAAACATTATGCCCGGCCCTGGCCGCTTATGAGGCCCGCCTGGCCGAATTCAAGACCGCGGGACATCTGATGAGCGGCAGCGGCAGCAGTGTATTCGCCCTGTGTCGTGACTATCGAGAGGCCCAGGCGCTTGCCGAGGGGCTTCTTGACCGACCCGAGGAGAGGATGAACTCGCGCGTGTTCATCGTTCGGAGTTGCTCTTGAAAGGTCCTGTCCCGTTTGCAGGACCAGTGCCACAGACAAAAAGGAGAACAACTGTGGTGATCACCGAAGTCCGCATTAAGCTCATGGAAGACCACAACGAGAACGAACGCTTGCAGGCTTTCTGCTCCGTGACGTTCGACAATGCGTTTGTGGTGCGCGACCTGAAGATTATCGAGGGCACGAAAGGCTCCTTTGTGGCCATGCCGAGCCGCAAGTTGACCGATCGCTGCCTGCAGTGCGGGTGCAAGAACCACCTGCGCGCCCGTTTCTGCAACCAGTGCGGCGGCAAGCTCGACGAGGATCGGGCCACCCGCGACGCCGACGGCCGTGCCAAGCTGCACGCCGACATCGCTCACCCGATCAATTCCGCCTGCCGGGAAGTGATTCAATCCGCCGTGCTCAAGTCCTACCAGGAAGAGCGCGAACGCTCCAAGCAGCCTGGCTACGTCAGCAATTACGAAGACTTCGAGGCCGAGTACGACGACACCTACACGCAAGTGATCGGCGAACTCAACGCCGGCGGCCGCACCGAGTACCGCAACCACGCGGCGCATGGCCCGCGCGGCAACCACGCCGGCCGACAAAATGAGGCGGCGCGCTCGGCGGTCAGCCGACAGGAGGAAGGCTCAGGCGGCTTTGGCGCCGGCATTCTGTAGCAATTCGCCTCTGACAGACGCTGAATAATCGAAGCCCACCTGTTGTTCCCGGGTGGGCTTTTTTTATTCTTGCCGTGAGGAATCCCGTGGGCGCAAAGAAAACAAACCGGCGCTGGAAATGCACCACGAAACCTCGTGGACAATGCCCATCCCAGTGCCAAAAGGTGTTCAGTGGCCACGGTCCTACTAAGCAAGACGCCAAAGACACGTCAGAAGCATTATGTCAGGCCGCAGGCTCATAGACCGGGCGGCCAGCCATATAATTGCCAGTGCGGACATACATGGTGCCATCGGCGAGCGAATTGAGGACGCAGGTGTAACGTGGGCAAGAGCAATGCTTTCAAGTTTCTGGACGATGATCTCAATCAGCGGCTTCTCGCACTGCTAAGGAAAGACAAGATCAAACACGAGGTAGGCAACGACGGCATTATCCGCTACTCCCCAGATGAGGAAGACGTTATCGAGAATAACTTTATCTTCTCTATCCGAGACCAGGTTTTTCCTTCCTGGCAAGTTTTAACTTGTCCGCGCGACTGGGCTGAGCGCTACAAAGAATACATGAGCCGTCACCGGATTCCCTTTCATGAAGAATTCAGCAACGGGGAACTGTGGTTCCTCCTTCCTCGCAAGTACCGACCGGGCAGATGGAAGATGGATGATTTGAAGCCAGAGCGTATGGCGATGTGACGGCTTCGAGCTAGTCATTGTCGGCGGCGTCGCGGCCTTCCTTGTACAGGGCATCGAGCTGCGACGCATACTTCTTCAGAACGACGTTGCGCCGCAACTTCAGACTGACCGTCAACTCGTCAGCCGCCATCGTAAAAGCGTGCGGCAGAATCATGAACTTCTTGATCTGCTCGGACTTGGACACATCCTTGAGCACACGATCGATGCGTTTCCGCAAGAGTGCTTGCACGGCGGGATGGCGGACAAGCGTATCCTGCGCTTCATGATCGACGGCAGCGCCTTGCTGGGCCAGGGCGCGGCGCAAATTCTCCCAGTGGGGAACAATCAGGGCGGTCAGGAAGTTCCGTCCTTCGCCACAGACGGCCGCCTGATCGATGCATTCATCGCCGAGCAACAGGCCTTCGATGAAGCTGGGCACGACTTTTTTGCCGTTGGAAAGCACCAGTAATTCTTTCTTTCGTCCGGTTATGCTCAAATAGCCGTCGGAATCGATGCTGCCCAGGTCGCCCGTAAGAAGCCAGCCGTCCTGGATGGCCTCGGCGGTCGCCTGCGGATTCTTCCAGTAGCCCTTCATGATGTGCGGGCCGCGCGACAGGACTTCGCCGTCGGCTGAGATTTTCACCTCGACTCCCGGCAATGGCAGGCCCACCGTGCCGGGTTTGTTGAATCCTTTACGGTTGAAAGATATACACGGCGAGCTTTCGGTCAGACCGTAGCCTTGCAGGAGGGGCAGGCCGGCGGCTTCGTACACTTCGGCAATCGGCCGCGGCAGCGGCGCGCCGCCTGAGGAGAGCCAAACAATGCGCGGACCAAAGATGGTGCGCAACCGGCGGTACGTTTCCTGTGGGTCGGGCGCGGCCACGGCGGTCAGGAGTTTTTCATAGAAACGAGGCACGCTGGACATGTGCGTCGGCTGGATTTCCGCCAAATCGCGAACCAAGGTCTCCGCCGATTCCGCCAGGCACATCACGAAGCCGCCCGCAATGCTCTGATAATGGTCCACCGAGCGGGCGTAGATGTGGCTGAACGGCAGCCAGCTCAAGACAATGCTATCCGGAGCGCTGCGGCCCACTTCGAGCGAAGCCAGGGCATTGCTCAGCAGGTTGCCGTGCGTCAGCATGACACCCTTGGGATTGCCCGTGGTGCCGGATGTGTACATGATCGTGGCGACATCGTCGCGGCCGAGCGCGGCTTCGCGGCGCGTCATCTCTTCCGCCAGTCGCGGCAAGGCATGCCGGCCGCGCTGCAAGAAGCTGGTCCACGAATAAATCTTTTCGGCGGGAGCGGCTTCGCGGTTCTCGAATACCACGATGCCTTCGAGCGCCGGCAGTTCCTGGCGAATCTGCCGGGCCTTGGCAAGCTGCTCGGCCGTGGACACGAACAGCCAACGCACGCCGGCATCGTCCAGTTGAAAGAGCACCTGCCGGGCGGTCAAGGGCGCATGCGGCGGCACGTTGACGGCCGCGGCAGCCAACAGGCCCATGTCGGCGATCAACCATTCGAGGCGATTCTCGCCCAGCAAGCCGACACGGTCCCCCGGCTTGATCCCCGCATCGACCAGCGCCGCGCCGCAAGCCAGGGCGTCCTGCCGGTAACGCTCCCAGCTAACGTCGTGGAACATGCCGAAGCGCCGGTAGCGCAAGGCGGGGAGCAGACCCAGGCGGTCAGCCTGGCGGCGGTGCAGCTCGGTAAGGTTTCGATAGCTCACGGCAAGTCATTCCCACGGCTAAATTTCCCGTCGGTCCAGCAGCTCTGGAAAATCGGCGCTCTTTACGCCAAAGGCGTTGCACAGCACAGCCCAGGGTCGCGCCAGCGCACCCTGGGGAAAGCGTTGCCTAGGGCCGCTCTACCCCGAAGGGGTTGCACAATACGCCGCAAATCGCTTGTGCAACCCCTTCGGGGTAGATGTGTCAGCGATCTTCTTGTTCCCAGGGTGCGCTGGCGCGACCCTGGGCTGTGTTGTCCAACGCCTTCGGCGTAAAGCTCAACCCGTTTTTCTACACAAACGGCTGCCAGACCACAACCTGGCATTATCCACACCTGCAGCCAAGACGCAATCCCCAGGCAGCGGAATAGGAATTGCGGGTAGTATCTCGCTTTGACGTATTGTCGCCTTTCGCTCCGCGAAAGGACCCGCTTTCGCGGAGCGAAAGGCGACAGACACTAATGAAAATTGCCTGTTCTCTAGCAGCGGTCCCGCTGGCGCGTTATAAGTGAAGTGTCAGGCATTTCCTCATGTCCCGGAGGCAGTCATGGAACTCAACGACGTACCGCATCATTCCGGGCGCGACACCTACATGGTTATCATCATCCTGATCATCGTGGGCCTGCCTCTCTTCGTTTTCTTCAACATTCTTACCATGGGCCTGTTTCTCTACCTGGCTCTGGGAGGAGTGGCGCTGGCCGGGCTGGGGGCGGTCAATTACTTTCTCTGGGGACGGTCGTTCACGCGCGCGACGGCCTGGGAACGCGAGGAGGCCGAAGTCGCGGATCAGGAGCAGACGGATGCGTTCTAAAGAGAAACCCGGTTTCTTCGTTCCAAGGTTTCGCAAAATCGGCTTCGCCTACTTGCCTGCCGTCATTTGCCGGCTCTTGGCTGAGTTCTGCGTGACTGCGGAGAGTGGCGCCTTCAGAAACTCGATGAAGGCGGGCACGTCCCGGATATAGCCTTCATCATAGCTGGCAACAACGCTGAATTTCCCGTCCTGCAAAGGTTGCAAGATCGCGTAGAACGGCCGCTGGTTGTTGCCGAAAGTTGTTGCTTGAAACGCGCTATTCTCCTCGGCGCTTGGGTTGGGCGGATATCCGGCCGGCAAGTAATCGCCATAAAGGCGCACCAGGGTGTAGCGGCTGAACAGGTCCTTGACGATTGGCTTCGAGAACACACTGCCCTCGTTATATCGGCAGTTCGTTCATATCAGGCCGGTGAAGTCGATGAAGACCAGGCGTTTCTGCTCCAGAGCTTCCTTGAGTCCCACATGAACGTCATTCAGCCAGACCAGCCGTCTCTGACTGGCGTCCTTTGCTGCCTCGGAGCCGGCGATCACGGCCGTGCTCCCATACTGATCGGCAGGAGGATCCTGCAAAAGGAAGGAATCCAACCAGGCGAAGACCTTCCCCGCGGGCCGCTGCCTTTCCGCGGAGCCATTCCTGAACAAGCCGGGCATCATGTAGAGGCCCAGAGTGAGAAAGAACAGGCTAAAAAGCATCCTCAGCACGCCAATGTGCTCAACCGGCTCATGATCGTGCGGTAGACGATAAACGCCCAGCAGATAGAGCCCGCACAAAAACGCCAGCGCCACGTAACAGCCAAGCACCAGATCGTAGGTGAGGATCGATGCTTGACCGAAGACGGCCAGTTCTCCGGAACGCAGGAATTTGAGGGCTGCCGCGATTTCCAGGAAGGCCATCACGACCTTGATGGTATTCATCCACGAGCCGCTCTTGGGCAAGCTCCGCAGCAGTCCCGGCACCAGCGCCAGGAAGAAGAAGGGCGAAGCAAAGGTGAGCGAAAACGCCAGCGCGCCGATGCCGAGCCGTAGCCAGTCGGATGCCGACGCCGCGGTTGCCTGCAGGCCGATGAACCCGCCGTAGAACGGCGCCACGCACGTGAAACTGATGATGGTAAACGTCAGGGCCATGAAGACTGTGCCGAGCAATCCACCGCGGCCTTCCTGAGCGGACGTAAGGTTGAGCAGGCCGGTGGGCAGGCGGATTTCATACATGCCAAACAGGCTTAATGCGAAATAGATGAACAAGGCGCCGAGCACGAAATTGGTCGCCCAGTGCAGGCTGGCCTTCTGAAGCACCGCGCTGAGCAACACGCCGCCAATTGTCAGCACGGCCACGATCGTGCCGCTGTACACCAGAGCCATGCCCAGGGGCTTGTGATGCTCCTTCTCCGATTGCTTCAGGAAGAAGCTGACCGTGATCGGGATCATCGGGAAAACGCAGGGGGTAACCAACGAGATGCCGCCGAACACAATGCCTTGCAAAATGAAGGCGAGCAGGTCCCCAGCGGGCGGCCCCTTTGGCGCAGGCGCTTCTAGTTTTGCTTCCGGGTTCCTAACTGGAGGTGCGCTGGAATTTGCTTCGGTTTCCGGCTTGCCGTCTGGCTTGTTTTTCCCCGGTAATGTGCCAACGACACTCGGATTCAAGTTGCCCGGCAAACCATCGGACGCAGGTACGACGTCTTCAATGGCCTGCTGTTTAACCTTGAGCCGCTCCTGCAATGCTGGGGTCAAAGCTACCGGGGAGGCATCCGTCACCGTGATCGGCGCATCGAAGCTGGGCTGGCCAAGAATGCAGGTCTTATCACAGACCTGCAGGACGATTTTGAAGCGCAGGTGCTTCACCCCCGGCTGGGCATCGGGAAGGATGAGGATGTCCTGGGTCCAGGTGAAGTCGGACTTATGCTCCAGCATCCAGCCGCTGCCTTCTTCATTCTCGAACATCGGCTCGGACTCTTTCACCGGCCACAAGGGCTTGAGGCCCGGCGACTCCTCATACGCCAGGCGTGACAGGCCGAGCGCATCCTGCGCCGACTGGCCATCAGGGCCTTGCGCGGCGGAGCGCTTGGTCATCGGATAAGTGTGATAGCCGGGTTTGAGCTGCCCGGCGATCGTCATTTTCACCGTCTCGCCGCGGCGAGCTTGTTCCGGCTCAAGGCTGATTTTGAACTCGATGCGATCGTCGATGGGCGAGGCGTCCAGCTTCTTTACAGGGGCAGCCGCCACTTTTTGAGTCGCCGGTGTTGATCCGGGCTCGTCCTGAACTCGGTTTGAAGGGTCAAATGGATCGTCTGGGTCACCCTTGGCAGCCTCGGGTGAACCGGCCGGCGGTCCGTTCGCTTCGAGGCTAAGCGCATGGACCTCGGCACGAAAAGGCGCAGCGCCGGCAAGGTATAACGAAAAGACCACTGCTGAAAGAGAGGCGAAAAACCATCGCCGTGATAAGTACATTTTATTTTCCTTGGTCCACAGTCCCCGTGCGCAGGTGGATCGCGCGGGCGCTGGCCGATGCGTCTCTCTGAACAGGAATGTCCCAGATCTGGCTCTTCACTTTGCAGAGACCGCGACTTGCCTCACCACACTCATAATACAGCAAGGAAAGGCGTAGCCCATCTTGCCCGCTCAGCTTGGCGACGGGCACGGAAAGACGGAAAGAGCCAGCGCCTTGCACTAACTGCTTGCTTTCCAGAGGGCTTTTGCCGGGCGGCAAAGCCTCCAGAAGGTAGCGCAGTTGGGCATCCGGATTCAATTGGAAGCCCTGCGAAGCCTTCATCTCCACCTCCAGCGCGACTTCACCGTCGGCGGGAATTTTGGTCAAGGGCAATGTCGTGCGGGCAGCATGCGGAAAGACCAGGCGCTCTTCGCCGCCGGCCGGCATCGGCGGTTCCACACCTAGCAGCTTCAGCGTGGCCACCTGCTTGCTCTTCAAATCGACCACGCGAATGCGATGGTTGTTGGTATCCGCGACGTACAGTTTATCGCCCGCGAAACTCAAGCCCGCCGGCTCGCTGAAGAGCGCGCCGGTCAACCAACCGGCGGATTTCCCGCCGAGGATAGTCTTGCAGGCTTGTGTCGCCGGGTCGATGACCTTGATCTTGCTGTTGTACGTGTCGGCGACGAACAGTTTGCCATCGTGGAAGGCGATGCCGATCGCGTGCTGCAGCCGCACCTGATCGCCAACGCCGTCCACGTCGCCAAAATCAAAGAGCCCCTTGCCAACTAACGACTTGACGTCCCCTTTCCCCCCCAGGGGAAGGGCGCGAATGCCGCTCACTTCGCTGTCGGCGACATAGAGAGTCGTGCCGTCGCTGGCCAATCCGCTCGGCTGCGCGAAGGACGACTCCTCCAGGGGGCCATCGGCAATGTTCTCATAGCCGTTGCCGGCGTACGGTTCCAGTTCGCCTTTCGCCAGATCGAGCGTCCAGATCTGATGATGCCCGGCCATGGCGATATAGAGCTTGTTCCCCTGCAGATAGAGGTCCCAGGGACTGTTCAGTCCGACCTGCAGAGCCGGCCCGCCGCGGCGCCGCTCTTCGCCCTGCTTGCCGGTGCCCGCAATGGTCCTGACTGTGCGTGCCTTCAGATCAAGGGCGCGAATCAGATCGTTCTTACGGTCCGCGACATAAAGGGTATCCCGTTGCAGCGCCATGCCCTGGGGATCGTTGAAGCATGCCTTGTCAAACGGCCCGTCATTTCGCTCGGGCGTGCCGGCGCCGGCAATGGCGATCTTCTTGCCGTCCAAATCCGTAATGACAATGCGGTGATGCGTGCTATCGGCGATGAACAGCCGCCGGCCTGCGGCATCCGCCAGGACTTTGCCGGGGAAATACAACGGACTATCGCCCCGCTCGGCGGCGCGGGCGAGTTTGAAGGCGAGCGGCTGCTCGTCCAGGGTTTTCTTCTTGCGGTGAAGGGCGATCAGTTTGCTGATCGCCCGGTCGGCCGCCTCGTAGAGCCCTTCGCCGGAGCCGCGGGCAACTTCATAGCCTTCCGGGTCGATCAAAACCAGAGTCGGCCAGGAATTAGCTACGTAGCGCCGCCAGATGCGCATGTTGGCATCGTTCACGACGGGGTGAGTGATCTCGTAACGCAGGATCGCCTTGCGGATGCTTGCGGAATCTTTCTCGTTGTCGAACTTGGCCGAATGGACTCCCACGACGACTAGCTCATTAGGGTATTTTTTCTCCAGCTTGGCGAGATCCGGAAGCATGTGCAGGCAGTTGATGCAACACAGGGTCCAGAAGTCCAGCAGCACGATCTTGCCGCGCAGGTCGCGGAGGCGCAATGGCCCTGCCGTATTCAGCCAGGCAACGCCGCCGTCCAGCTCCGGCGCGCGGAAACGGACCGCGTCCCCGGCTTCGTCTTCTTTCTTTGCTTCGGTCTTGCCTGGTTGCGGCGCCTGGGACGCCGCCGCTGCGACGCTCGCCTCCGCGGGGAGTAGATCTCTGAAGAGAACCAGTCTGTTAAACCCAAGAATGCCGGCAGCGAGCAGCACAGGCACGCCGAGCAGCAGCAGAGCACGATAAATGCTAAAACCGTTTCGTTCGGACCTGGCGGGGATCTTCATGAGCGGTTCCTCAGGACCCGTTGGCAATCCAAGACGAACTGTGTGCCGATGCTTCTCGCCTATTCTACGCGACGAGCCCTGATTAGGAACACGGCGGGACCAAGATTGCCGGGAAAAGCGGCCAAGGACCGCTTGACCTGCCCGCGCGGACCATCTACCGTTGACAGGAGCATTTGCGTCATCTTTTTCTTCAGGACAAGAGTCTAATGACCGCAGAGAACGACACCTCATTTACAGAATCCACGCCGCCTTCCCCCGCGCCAGATCATGCGACCGCCATCGAAGCCGGTTCGCAGCCGACGGTGAAAGACAGTATCGCCCTGGCGCCCATCCCGTCTCCGCCGCCGGAGCCGATCAGTGCCGAGGAGCTGGCTCAGGAGATGGATCGCCTGGATTGGGTGCTGTCCGTGCTTGTCGTCGGCCTGGGCTTTCTGCTGGCGTCGTTCGCCATCCGCAACAGTGATTTCTTCTTACACCTTGCCCAGGGACGGTTGTACGCGCATGGGCATTTCGGCTTCGGCACGGACCCCTTTAGTTACACAAAAACCAATTACTGGGCCAATGCATCCTGGCTCTACGATTTCTTTCTCTACGGCATAACGACAGTCCTGGGGGGAGTGGATTCACCCGTCGCCGGCGTGGTGCTGGTAGTTCTCAAGGGGCTTCTCATCGCGCTCCTGGCCGGATTGATGCTGAAGACGAGCCGTGCCGATTTGCCGCGTTGGGCCCCCGCGCTGTGCACCGGCCTGGCCCTGGTGGCCATGAGCCCGCGCTTCTTCTATCAGCCCACTCTCATCTCCTTCCTGTTCCTGGCCATAACGCTTTACATCTTGCAGCGTCCGCGGCATGAAGAGGGTTCCGGATCGTACCCGCAACCGGCGAAATCACGGCTGCGCATCTACTGGGCGCTGCCGCTGCTATTTGCCCTGTGGGCCAATCTCGATGCCTGGTGGCTGCTCGGGCCGGTTACGGTTGCACTCTTTCTGCTGGGCCAGGCGTTGCAAAGGATTTTCATGCCGCTACGCACCGGAGAAGACGCCCCCGAACCCGCGCAGATGGCCACGCTCCTGGGCGTTCTTGTGATTGGCCTGGGCGCCGGGCTCCTCAATCCGCATCACTATCATGCCTTCGCCTTGCCGGCGGTGGTTTCCCCGGAAATTCCGGCGGAAATATATCGCGAAGACCGCGTTTTCAAGCTGATGTTCCAGCAACCGCAGGAATACCTGGCGGCAGGCCAGGGAACTAACGCGGCGGGTGTGGCCTACTTCATCCTGCTCGGCGCCGGGCTTCTTTCCTTTGGGATGAATTTATTCGGCGAGTGGCGTTGGTGGCGGCTGACGGTGTGGTTGGCATTTGCCCTGCTGACCTTTTACCGGGCGCGCACCATTCCCTTCTTCGCCGTCGTGGCGGGACCGATCACGGCTCTGAATTTACAAGATTTCGCGGCGGCCAACTTTGGCCGTCTGCCGCGCGTGACGCGCGGCTGGCGCGCCTTCTCGCTGGGCGGCCGAATCCTGAGCCTCGTGCTGGCCGTGCTGATCATGCTGGCTGCCTGGCCGGGCTGGCTCCACGGGCGGCCCAACGATGCCAGCCAGGGGCACCGGGTCGGCTGGGAGTTAACCATCGATCCTTCGCTGCGTGCAACGGCGGAAGAGCTGGGTAACTGGCGCGGCCAGGGAGCCATAAAGGCGGAGGAAAACGGCTTCAATTTCAGCCCCGAAGTGGCCCATTACTGCGCCTGGTTTGCGTCAGACCCGCAAACCGGACTCCCGCGTGAAAAGAGCTTCCTGGATTATCGCCTGGAGCTGTTTCCTCGATCCGTGGCCCAGTCCTATTTCGACGTACGCCTGGGCCTGATCGGCGCCGAGAGCCTGGGGGATTCCTCGGCGCGCCCGGTCAACTGGCAAGAGGTGTTTCGGAAGCAGCACATCACGCACGTCGTGTTGAATTGCAGCGACTCCGTCGCCATCTACACCTGGCAGATCATGTTGCAAGACTGGTCGCAATGGGCCCTGGTGGCCATGCCGCAAGGGCGCACGGTTATTTTTCGGTGGATCGACCCCCTCAAGCGCGCTGAGCCCATGTCGCAGATTCCGCGTCTGGACCTGAACGCAGCGGCGTTCGGACCGTCAGCCGTGCGCGCTCCGGCCACGGCGCCGTCGCAGAACGTCCAGCCCCAGGACCTGATCGCCCGTTTTCTGCACGGGCCGCCGCCGCAGTCTCCGCACGAGGATGAAGCCGCGCGCTATGTTGAGTACTCCAATCAGATCCAACGACGCTGGTTGCTGCCTTATGTGGTTGCCTTTGACGTCGGCAACTGGACAGGAACAGTCGGGATGTCGGCGAGCACGCCCGCCGTGGGGACCGTGGCGGCGCCTGGAACGTTTGCGCTGAGCTCGCTTCCTGTGTCCTTCGCCATGCTCGGGGCAGAGAACGCCATTCAATTCTTCAGAGCTGGGAAAGATGTTGATCCTCCGGCCGCTCCAGTGCTTACCGTGCGCGCGGCGCGTCAGGCGATCGGGGACAGCCCGAACAATCATGCCGGCTACCTGAGCCTGGCCAGGGGCTACGGCATGCTCTGGCGGGAACAGGAAGAGAACTGGGTTGCGCGCCCAACCCAGGGGCTGCCATTCCTGCGCCAGGAAATGCGCGTCGTGCAGATGGCCACGGCATTGGAGCACGGCCTCAAGCTGCGCCCCAATGATTTCCTCGGTCAGAAGAGCCTCTATGAGCTGTACTCGTTACTCCAGTACAGAGACCTGGCCATGGAACATGCGCTGGCCATGGTCAATCTCACGAGAGCGCCTGCCCTGGGCGAAGAGCGCGAACAATTCAAGAAACGCCGGGAAACAGAGGATGAGGGCCTCAAGAAGTTCGAAAGCACGATGATGCACGAGCGCAACGAATATGAACTCGCATCGGCAAATAAAACTCCCCTGGAAAAAGCGCGGCTTGCTCTCAATCATGGACTCGCCAGGAAGGCCCTGGAAGTGCTTGATACGGCAGACGTCGCGCAGATGAACTATGAGTCCATCGACCTTCAGATCAAGCTCCATCTGACCACGGGCGCCAGCAGTCCCAGCCTGGCACGCGGGCTGGATGAGCTGCGCGACGCCTTGACAGGAGTTGCCGCCCAAATCGGGCCGAATTATGAGCGTTATGGTTTTCTGCTCGAGGCCGCCGCCGGCAATTACGCCGATGCCGACAAATTCATGGCGGAGGCCATTCGCAAGCTGGAGCTGGAAATCGACAATAACGCGCTACTCACGGTGCGCGGTCAGGCATTCGGCGGCTTCGGCGTGGAAGCCTTTATACAAAGCAATCTCTGGCTGCAAAAGATTCCGATGCTGGCCGACTACAAAGTGATGCGCGCCATGGTGGCCCTCGAAGCCGGGGATACGGCTCTGGCCGCGCGCTCCTGTGCGGAGGCCCTCAATACCAATAACGGCCAACCTTTCGATTTTGAGAGCAAGGCGATCGCGCTCAACTACTTGCGTCTGCTCAAGGCCGCGGGCAGCGTCAAGTAGGGCCCTCTTGCATCCGCAGCCCACAGCGCTAGCAAGGGACAAGGTAGCCCTTGCTGGCGCTGCGGGCTGCGGAATTGTGTATATCAGCGTTCGCCACGTTGCTCCGGGATCGGTGGCAGCGGGTGAGCGGCTTCCTGGGTAGCCTGACTGAGGGTCTCCGGAGCAATGCCGAACACCAACGTGACCAAAGCACAGATCCAAAGCGCCGCCAGGCCGGGAATGGAACGGCCTTTATCCAGCGGCTTGATCGGCGTACGCAAGTACATAACGCCCAGGACGCGCAGGTAGTACCAGGCGCCAATCGCGGCATTCAGGGCGGCGATGAGCGCCAGTGTCTTGAAGAGCCAGGGGTGATCCTCCGTGCCGGGCACGGCCACGGCGCCGAAAAACAGGAACCATTTGCCGGCAAAGCCTGCCGTGAGGGGAATGCCGATCAGGCTGAGCAAGAACAAGCCCATGATCAGCGCTATACCTGGATGGCTTCGGCCCAGTCCCGCCAGGTCGTCGACATGCTCGAGGGGCCGCTGCGGCGTGCTCAGGTAGCTCAATACGGCAAAGGCGCCGATGGTCATGCCGCCGTACGCCACGAGATAGAAGAGCACGGCGTCCACCCCGCCAGGGATCGTCGGCCGATGTACACCGGGCACCGAACCCAGGTGCTGCAATTGCGGCGCTACCGCCAGACCAATGAGCATGTAGCCGGCGTGCGCTACGCTGGAATAAGCGAGCAGGCGCTTAAGGTTGTCCTGGAGCAAGGCCAGAAAATTGCCCAGCGACATCGTGACGATGGCCAGGATGTAAAACAGCATCGCCACATCCACGCCCAGAGCAAGCCCTGAGAGCGCCCGGCCCGCGAGCACAAAGCCCAAAACACGCAAGAGCGCAGCGAAGCCCGCCAGCTTCGGTACAAAGGCCAGCAGGGCCGCGGCTACCGTCGGCGCCCCCTGGTAAACATCAGGCGCGTAGAAGTGAAAGGGCACCGCCGTGATGCGAAAGCCCAGGCCCGCCACAATCATGATGAGCGCCAGCTGAGCCGCCGCCGGCACGCCGGCGCTTAGCCCCATCTGGTTCGGAGGGTTCGCTGCCAGCAACGCTTCCATGGTCGCCGGCAGGTTGGTCGTGCCGCTCAGGCCGTAGACATAGCTAAGCCCAAAAAGCAGCAAGGCCGACGAGAAAATGCTGAGAAGAAAATACTTGAGCGCAGCCTCCTGAGCCGGGTCGTCATGCCGGGGCATATAGAGCAGCACGTACGTCGGGATGCTGACCACTTCCAGCGACAGGAAAAGTGTAATCAGTTCATTCGCCGCGCCTGTTAGGCAAACGCCCGCGATAATGATCAGCAAGCACGCGTAGTATTCGGCCGCTTGCCGGTCGGGTACTTGATCCCAGCTCATGAGTACAAGCACCACGCCCCCGGCCACTGCCAGCGCTTTGATGAAACAGGCCAGGGCATCGATATAAATCGGTCCGGCATAGACCGTACCTACGGTCAACTCTGAATGGGGGCTGTACCACACTGCGACCCCGGCGCCCATGAGCGCGATCAGGGAGAACGCGGCCCACAAGTGCCGGTCGGCGCGGAAGGTCGCCCCGACGAAGAGAATACAGGCCGCGCTGCCCAGGATCAGCTCTGGAACCAGATAGCGAAAGATGCCCATCAAGGCTTCGTTGATCTCGTTGTTCACCGCGGCTTCGCTCCTTGCTCCTTACGGTCGGCGCCGGCGCGTACGCCGGCCTACTGCATGGTCCCCGCCCGCGCTGCGGCGGCGTCCGTGATGCGTGTCACTACTTCCAGTTCACGCTCGGCGGTCTTCAAAATCGGTTGCGGGTAAACGCCGATCAGCAGGCAGAGAGCCGCGATGGGAACCAGGGCGGCCAGTTCACGAAAATGCAGATCTTGCACGGGCTCCGCGTGCTCGAGTGGCGGCTCCTTCAGCGGACCGAAGAAGACCTGTTGCAGTAAGCGCAACAGATACCAGGCCCCAAGAACGATGCCCGTGGCGCCCAGGATAGCCATGGCAGGCTGCAAGCCAAACATGCCCCGGAATATCAGCGCTTCGCCCACGAAGCCGTTAAGTCCGGGGAGGCCCAGACTGCTCAGGCTGATGAAAACCATGAAACAGGCCAGCAGCTTCAGCTTTGCGGCCATGCCGCCGTAATCGCTCAAGAGGCGCGTGTGGTAGCGGTCATACAGCATGCCGACCAGCAAGAACAGGGCGCCCGTGGAAAGCCCGTGGTTGATCATCTGCAGCAGGCTGCCGGACAGTCCGGGCATGTTGAGCGCGAACATGCCGAGCATGCAGAAACCCAGATGGCTGACGCTGCTGTAGGCGACCAGCTTCTTGATGTCCTGCTGGGCCAGCGCGGTGAGCGCCCCGTAGATGATGCCGATCACCGCCAGCGTGCCGATCAGCGGCACGCCGATGGTCACGCTGGCATCCGGCGCCAGCGGCAAACAGAGGCGGAGATAGCCATAGGTGCCGATTTTGAGCAGCACCCCGGCCAGCAACACGCTGCCCGCGGTGGGCGCCTCGACATGCGCCAGCGGCAACCAGGTGTGCAGCGGCACCAGCGGCACCTTGATCGAGAAGCCGGCGATCAGGGCCAGGAACACCCAGGCCTGCACGTCGGCCCAGTACAGCCGCTGGTCGGCCAGATTGAAGCGTTCGTTGTTCAGGATCCGGATCAACTTCGGAATAGAAAAAGTCAGGTCTTCCGTTTTGGATTGGTAGACCAGCAGCACGGCCGCCAGCAGGCCCACCAGCGTGATCAGGCTGCCGGTGAGCGTGTAGATGAAGAACTTGCGGGCGGCATGACGGCGCTCGGGCCCGCCCCAGATGCCGATCAGAAAGAACAGCGGCACCAGGGTCAGTTCAAAGAACACGTAGAACAGAATGATGTCAAAAGCCAGGAACAGGCCCGTCATCCCCGCTTGCAGCAACAGCATCCAGGCAAAATATTCGTTCAGCCGCTCCTTGACCTGCGGCGAATTCCACGAGACCAGCACGCACGACACCATCAGCACCGCCGTCAGCACGACCAACCAGACATTCAGGCCATCCAGACCGATATAGAACTGAATGATGCCCGGGCCGACCGGGAGCACGTCCAGTTGCGTGACATAACTGGGGTCGAACGTCGGAAGCGTGGCAGCTTTGAGCGCAGCGCCGCCAGACTGCAGTGCCCGCTCGTTGACCAGGTTTACGGCAAGAATGAAAGCAACTACGGCACTAACCAGGGTGGCGGCGAGGCTGATCCAGCGAATGGCCAGGGTGCGGCGCGGCCCCAGCAAGGCCACGACTACCGCGGCTGCCAGCGGGACAATCAGGAGAATTTGCAGGAGTTCTTTCATCTCAGCAAGTTCCCGAGGATCTTGTGGGATACGATTCCGATCGTGTCCTGAGGCGGTCGACACGATTGGAATCGTGTCCCACATCATGGCGCAAGGGCCATGCGCCAGACCATGGCGACCAGAAAGACGGCTATACCGAGCGCCATGGCCAACGCGTAAAACTGCGTCAGCCCATTTTGAATCGGCCGAAAGAGCACACCAAACAGACGAGGAATCTCGCCCACGATATCCACCAGACCATCCACGACGTACAGATCGATCACCCGGCAAAACTCCGCGAGTCCGATGATGGGCTGGACGATGAAAAAGCTATAAAGCTCGTCGAAATAAAACTTGTTCAGCGACAGCTGATAGAGCTGTGGCACACTCTCTGCGAGATGGGCACTCAGACCCGGTTGCTTGACATACATCCCCCAGGCCAGGAAGATCCCGCCCAGGGCCATTACCGAGCCGCTGGCGAGCGGGACATATTTCAGCGCGGCGGGAATGAGCTCGTGCCCTGCCCCCCTTAGCGGAGTGGTATGCTCTTCCAGAAAGTGGCCAAGCCAGTTTGTAAAGGGCTCTGCGTTTACATAACCGATAAAGACAGCGCCGGCTGCGAGAATCATGAGCGGCACGGTCATGACCGGGGGCGATTCATGAGCATGATGGCCTGCCTCGGGTGGGATTCGTTCCTCGCCCCAGAAGGTCATGAAGTACGCCCGGAACGTGTAGAACGCCGTCAGCCCGGCGGTCGCGACGCCCGAAATAAAAAGCACGATATAAATGCCGCGGTAGGGATGGCCCTCCAGACTGGCGCCAAGGGCCGCCGCCAGGATTTCGTCCTTGCTCCAGAAGCCAGCCAGGAGCGGAAAGCCGGCCAGGGCCAGTGCTCCGCACAAAAACGTCCAGTGCGTCCTGGGCAGGACCTTGCGAAGTCCGCTGAAGCGGCGCATGTCGATGACATTGCCCATCGCATGCATGACGCTCCCGGCGCTAAGAAACAGCAGCGCCTTGAAGAAGGCGTGCGTATACAGGTGGAAAATGGCCGCGACGACCGCCATCGACACGAGGGCCATGGCGTCGCCCCGCGTCGCCGCGCCGATGGCCAGCGTGCCGCAGCCCAGCGCCAGGAACATGTAGCCAAGCTGACTGATTGTCGAATAGGCGAGCACGCGCTTGAGGTCGTTCTGCGTGAGGGCAATCAAGGCGGCCAACAAGGCGGTAAAGGCGCCGATGCCGGCCACGATCACTTGAGCGGTTGCCGACTGGATAAAGAGCGGCGTACACCGCGCCACCAGGTAGACGCCGGCTGTCACCATGGTGGCGGCGTGGATCAGGGCGCTGACCGGTGTCGGTCCCTCCATGGCGTCCGGCAACCACACGTGCAGCGGAAATTGTGCCGACTTCCCAACGGCGCCGCAAAAGAGCAGCAGACACACGGCCGTCATGAATCCGGAGTTGTCTTTGAATTGAAAGACCGAATCGTAGCTCAGCGTGTCGCTGATGCCGGTCCAGATCATCAGAATAGCGATAAAGAAGCCAAGGTCGCCAAGCCGCGTTACCAGGAACGCTTTCTTTGCCGCGGCCGCCGCGGCGGGTCGCGTGAACCAGAAACCGATCAACAGATAACTGCACAGCCCCACGCCTTCCCAGAAAGCGTAGAGCAAGAGGAAGTTGTCCGCCAACACCAGGCCGGTCATGGAGAAGATGAAGAGCGAAATCTCCGCGAAGAACCGCGCATAGCCCGGGTCGCCGTGCATGTAGCCCACGGAGTAGATCGCAATCAGGCTGCCGATGAACGTGATGGCCGTCAACATGATCGCGGTCAACCCGTCCGCCTGGAGCGCGAAGGAGATGATCACGTTGTCGGCTGGGATCCACGTATAGTAGGAATGCTTGAGCGGACCTACTTCGTGTTGGCCGAGAGAGAAGAGCACCAGGATGGACAGAACGCACGACGTCAGCACCGCCAGGATGCAAGGCCAGTGGCTGTGCTGCCGGAACAGGCGCGGGCCCAGAAACGCGATCAGCACGCTGGCCAGCAGCGGCAACAGCGGAATGAGCACCAGGTAGGGGCTCATGTCAAACATGACTCGTCTCCTGGCCGTGTACCGGTTCCAGGCCGGCGGGGGTCAGGCGCGGCAAGGGCTCCTCGACGGGCGGCGGCGGCAACGGCTCCTCGTCGAACGTTGGCTCCACGGTGGGCTCGCGCAGGTCTTGCCATAACGTGACATCCAGCGAGTGGCGTCTGCGGTAAAGCATCAGGATGAGCGCCAGGGCAATCCCTGCCTCGCACGCCGCGACCGTGATGATGAACAAGGTAAAGGCCTGGCCCTGCAGGTTGGAGCGGTAGCGCGCAAAGGCGACCAGGTTCAGGCTGACTCCCTGCAACATCATCTCGGCCGACAGAAACATGACGATCAGGTTCCGCCGCGCCAGGAAGCCAACCAGGCCAAGCGCAAACAGGATGGCCCCGACGACCAGGTAATTGTGCAACATCGGCAGTTCGTTCATCGCAAGCCCTCCGGCCGGCGTCCGGCAATAGCGATGGCGCCGACCGTGGCGACCAGCAGGAGCGTGCCACCCAGCTCCACGGCGAGCAGGTAATCCGAAAAGAGGGTCCTGCCCAGGTAGGCGACGTTCTCCGCCGGCATTACGCTTCGGCCCTGGGCATCGCGGAGAGGCTGCGTGGAAGGTTGATTGGAATGCAGACGGCTATACGTTGACAGCTCCAACGACTGCTTTTTGTCAATTCCAGGCGGAAGAAAGCTGCTCTCCCTCGGCGGTTGCAGGTTGCCGTAGCTGTTCCGGATCGCGACACCCTCCTCGTAGAGCTTTCGCAAGGCGCTGCGCATTTTGTCCGCGTCCCAGCTTGGTGGGTTCCAATTCTCTTCGAGGGCGCTGAGGGAGTCCTCAAAGACTCTTGTCTTGTCAGGAGCTAGGTGCGCGTGTTGCGCTTCGCGGTGCAGCGCGTCGAAGAAATCGTTGCCGGTCCCGAGCGTATTTGTAATCCCCTCAAGGGTCGGCTTCTCGACCGCCTCCTTCGCCCGCGCGAGTAGGGCATCGAAGCGGTCGGTGCTGTAAGTCAGGTGCAGCATGCACAGCATCGCGCCCAGCAGCACGAACCCCGCCAGGCTCGACAGAAAAGGCTCGCGGGAGCGCTGATCGGCATCCGACGTTCCCACCTGCTGGGCAAGCATGATGACAAAAAGGAAGGTGACGACGATGGCGCCGGCATAAATGATAATGGTGGCCGCCATCAAGAATGGCGCCGCCTGCAGAAGAAACAAGCCGCAGGTGCTGAGCACCACCAGGGCGAACGACAGGGCCGCGCGCACCGGGTTTCGCAGCGTGATCAGCAACCCGCCCGCCACAATGGCGATTGCCGACAGCGCGTAGAACAGCACGGTTTCGACCCAGCCCGAACCAGACCGACCCAGCAACCAGCCTCCCAGCAAAATCGCCATCCCTGCGCTGAACGTTCCCCAACGCGGGCGCGTGCCGCGCGGCCGGGGCAAGAGCAAGTAGACGGCAATCAAACCTAATGCCACAGGCACAAGAATCAACAACAAGCTCCTGCCCGGCCCGGGAGCAGGAATTTGCAGCAAGATGGATGGCAAGCGCATCGTTCTCTCCTCAGGCCTGGCGTCCTGGCGTGGCGGGGCGGGGTGCTGTGGATTCTGGCGCCGTCATTGGTTCTGAGGCGATGCTCAGCCGGCCGCGCCGCGTGCGAATCGGATCGGTGCCGGCTTTCACCGTCTCGTCAAACACGCTGAGCAGCTTCTCCTTGTCGTACATCATCTCTTCGCGACTCAGGCCGGTGAGATCGAACAGCGAGGTAAGCTCGATGGCATCGCACGGACAGGCCTCCTCGCACATGCCGCAGTAGATGCAGCGCAACTCGTCGATCACAAACGTTTCGGGATACTTCTCCCGGTCGGGCCACGGCGAAGGCGCCGCGACAATATCGATGCAATGGGCCGGGCACGCGGTGGAACACATGTAGCAGGCCACGCACTTGACGCGGCCCTGCTCGTCGCGGTTGAGCCGATGCACGCCACGATAATTGGGGGGCATCTCCGGCTGTTGCTCCGGAAATTGCACCGTGACCTTGGGCTTGAACATGTGCGAGAACGTGGTCTGGAGGCCGGCCATGATGGCCGGCACATACAGCCGGTCCAGGAGATTCATCGGCGTCGCTTCAATCCAGCGCACATCTTTTGCTTCAATGGGCATGCTCAGATCCTTCTCAGGGAGCAGCGGTCTCGGCAAGTTGGCGGACGCCCGTGGACACGCGGCGGTTGTAGCTGGGCTGCTGCGGCCAAAGCGCCACCACCACGGCCGAGCCGAACAGCACTACCCAGGAGGCAGCGGCGATCACCCAGTCGGCGGCGTTCACCTGTTTCAGCACCAGCACGCACGCCAGGTTTACCATGGCCAGCGGAATCATCACTTTCCAGGCCAGGGCCATGAGCTGATCGAAGCGGAAGCGCGGAATCGTCCAGCGCACCATCATGAAAAACACGATGAAGCACAGCATTTTCACGATGAAAACGATGAGCTTCAAGACAGTCCCGGCAATGCCGCCGAGTGCTGTAATGCCGGGAAAATGCCAGCCGCCGAAAAACAGGATGACCAGGAGGAAACTCGTCGTGATCATGTGCGCGTATTCGCCGAGGAAAAACATGGCGAACTTCATAGCGCTATATTCCGTGTGATAGCCGCCCACCAGCTCCTGCTCCGCTTCCGGCAAGTCAAACGGCAGGCGGTTGCACTCGGCGAAAACCGCCGTGAGGAACAGTAAGAAGGCCATCGGCTGGTACCAGATGAACCAGCCAAAGAAGCCGACGCGCACCTGGCGGGCAATGATCATCTCCAGGTTGAGCGAATTCGACAGGAGCACGATGCCGAGGATCGACATGCCCATGGGGATTTCGTAGCTGACCAGCTGGGCGCTGGAGCGGAGCGCTCCCAGCAGGCTGTATTTGTTATTGGACGACCAGCCGCCCAGAATGATGGCGTAGACCGCCAAGCTCGTGATGGCGAAGGTGAAGACAATGCCGATGCTCAGGCCCGGAGCGATCACGAATTGATATTGGCTCGGCTCATAGCCCGGCAAGCCTTCGGTGGTCGGACCAAACGGCACCACCGCGAAGGCGAGCAGGGCCGTGCTGATGGAGATCGTCGGCGCGAGCAGGAAAAGGAGTTTATCGACATGATCGGGGATCACGTCTTCCTTGAGGAGGAACTTCAAGCCGTCCGCAATCGGCTGCAGCAGCCCGCGCGGCCCGACGCGATTGGGTCCGATGCGATCCTGCACCCAGGCCGAGATCTTGCGCTCGGCCAGGATCTCGTAGGCGCAGATCCCCAGGATCACCGCCATGGCGGCGATGATCGTGATAATCGTGTACCAGAAATTGAAGATCGGCATCGAACGAGTCCCGTCTCTACCAGCCCGAAGCGCGAGCGAGGCACAGTCCTCGCTCGCACTTCGGGCTGGTTAATCAGCCGCCTTCCAGCATAATCCCGTGCTCGCCTAATTCGCCGCTCGCCAAGGGTGCAAAGTAGGGCACTTCCTTTGCAAGTTCCACACGCAGGCTCGGCGCATGGAACAGGCCGCGCCGTTCCAGCAGGTCGAGAAAGACCTGGCCGTCGGTGCGGATATTTCGCGGCGGCCGGGTCGCCCAGTGTATGGCCTGGGCCAAGCCCTTGTAATTCACGAAGGTGCCGTCCTTCTCGGCAAACGCCGCCGCCGGCAACACGTACTTAGCGATCGCGCTGACCGGGGAAGGAAACAAATCCTGAGCGATCAGCAGCGGCACACGCCGCAAGCTTTCCGTGTGAGCCGGCGTAAATAATTCGACCGGGCGTGGCGGATATCCCAGCGCCAGGTACACGGCTTGCAATCTTCCTTCTGCTGCTCGTTGCACCACCTGATCAAAACCGAGCCCGTCGCCCTGGAAATGCCGCAGCACCGCTTCCACGCCCTTGCGGTTGGGGCATTTCTCGGCGTGGATCGTAAATTTCACAGGCTGAGCCGGCTGGCCGCGGCGATCCTTGGGGAAATTGTCGTCCTCGCCCACGACCGGCACCGGCCCCAGGGCGAGGATGGCTTGCGGCGAAAGGCCCTTCATGAACTTGGCGAACAGATACGCTTCTTCACAGGTCAAGAACGGCGACAGCACGGCAGCCAGGTCGGCGCTATCGTGGCTCGCGGCGTCCCGAAGTTGCCGGCGCACGCTGACGATCATATCGCCGTAAGTTTGGAACGATGGCTGCCCATTGCCGGATGCCTCGCCTCCCGCCGTCGGCTGCAAAATGCGCTGGCTGGAATTTACGTAATGGAAGCCATAGCGCCCCTCGTCGCACATGAAGTAACCCTGTGCCTGGGGATTCTCCCGCGCCCGCAGGCGGTAGACGATGTCCTTGTTGTGCTCGACAAAAACGCTGCACCCGGTGCTGCAGTCGGCACAAACACTCTTCTGCGACTTGAGGAACCACACGCGTTGCTTGTAGAGAAAGTCCTTGCTGCACAGCGCCCCGACCGGACAAAGATCGACGACGTTGCCGGCGAGCTTGTTATTGAGCGGCTCGCCGGGAAAGATGTCGATCTCCGAATGATTGCCGCGGTTGATTACTTGCAGTTCCGCCTGACCGCTGATTTCGCGCGTGAAGCGCACGCAGCGTGAGCACATAATGCAGCGGTCGGCGAAAAGGGTGATCGTGTCGCTGATGTAGGGTTTGTTGGGCGGCGTGTTTTTCTCGTCGATCATGCGGCTTTGCGAGTTGCCGAAGTGGTAGCTGAAGTCCTGGAGCAGGCATTCGCCCGCCTTGTCACAAACCGGACAGTCGAGGGGATGATTGAGCAGCAAGCCTTCGAGCGTCTGTCCCTGGGCGCTACGGGTCCTGGCGCTGTTCGTGACCACAACCGTGCCGTCCTTGGCCGGTGTCTGACAGGCGGGCACGACTTTCGGCTGCATGGCGACGGAGCCGTCCGGCTTGCGTTCGCCGACCTCGACCAGGCACATGCGGCAACTGGCCACGACTGTCAGCGCCGGATGCCAGCAGTAATGCGGAATGAATACGCCGCCCTTGAGGGCCGCCTGGATCACGTTCAGCTTCTCGTTGCCGATATCGACCGGCTTGTCATTAACGTAAACGACTGCCATCAGACCGTCCTGAGTAAGTATTGTCTACTATTCATTTCCCAGCCTTCGCCCGCTCAAACTCCTCCTTGTTCATGCGCGTTACGCTCCCATCTCCCTGCGCCACTAACCGAGTTCCGTAGCTGTCGGGCTCTTTCACATAGGCGATAATCGAGCTTGCCGACACCTTGGATAACTTCCAGTTCACGACATAAAGATCGCCCTTTTTTAGGGCCTCTTCCATCTTGGGGCTGAGGGACCCCTTAAGGTCATCCACGCCGGACGGGCCGCGGCCGTTCTCGATGGAGTACTGGAAATAGGCGAGGGCGAGATTCTTTAGCTCGGCGTCATCTACCGCGCGCTTCCCTGCCTGGCGAACGTTTTGATAGACTCCGGCGCTTGGTTGGGTGTCTCGTGTTACTTGCTGGGTCGGCATGGTTGCGGGAGCAGCATTTGCCTGCTGGGTTGGGCCTTTGGCTTTTTGAGTTGCCGTATCGTTTTGACAACCGGTCAAAAGCAGTACCCCGATGAGCATTGTCCCACAGGCATAGAGAGTGAAAAGTTGTCGCATGGCAAAGCCTCAACTTTCGGGGCGATATCAGTTCAATGCGCGCCAGCCAACGCCGGTGACAAGCTGCGCTGGCCACTGCGAATGTACGCTTCCAGCTCCGGCCGGAACTTGGCCACGGCGTTCTTCACCGGCCAGCCTGCGCCGTCCGCTAAGCCGCAGATGGTGGTGCCCGGCATGATGCCGATCGACTTGCCGATCTCGTCCAGGACCTGCAAGTCCTCGCTCCGGCCGCGACCGTCGCGCATGCGCTCCATGATTTTGAGCATCCAGCCGGTTCCTTCGCGGCACGGCGTGCACTGGCCGCAGGACTCATGGGCAAAGAAGCGACAAATGTTGTAAAGCACATCGACAATGCTGGTCGTCTCGTCGAACACGGTTACCGCCGCCGTGCCGAGACCCAGGCAGTCGACCTTGCCGGGACCATTGAAATCGAGCGGGATGTCGAACTCTTTCTCGGTCATGATGCCCATGCTGATGCCGCCGGGAATCGCGCCCTTGGCCTTGCGGCCCTTCCAGACGCCGCCGCCGTATTTGTCTACCAGCTCACGGAGGCTGATGCCCATCGGCAGCTCGACACAACACGGTTTATTCACATGGCCGCTGATGCAATAGAGCTTGGGACCATAGCTGCCGGCGTCGCGAGGGTTTTTCGGATCGGGCGGCACGCCCATCGATTTGAACCAATCCGGACCCCGGTCGATGATGTGCGTGACACAGGCGAGCGTTTCAATATTGTTGACCACCGTTGGCTTGCGGAAAGCGCCTTCAACGGCCGGGAAGGGCGGCTTGATGCGCGGCCAGCCGCGCTTGCCTTCCAGGCTTTCGATCAGACCTGTCTCCTCGCCGCAGATATATGCACCGGCTCCACGATGGAGGTAGCAATCGACGTGGAACTCCTTGCCCAGGATATTCCGTCCCAGCAAGTTATTGGCATACGCTTCATCGATGGCACGCTGCAGCACGCGGGCGCAGCGACCGTACTCATAGCGGAGATAAATATAGGCGGTGCTGGCCCGCGTCGCGTAGCAGGCGAGCAGAATGCCTTCGAGCACCTGGTGCGGATCTTCTTCCATGAGAATGCGGTTGTTGAACGTGCACGGTTCGCTCTCGTCCGCATTGACGCAGAGATAGATCGGTCCGGGATGGTCCTTGGGCAGAAACGTCCACTTCAGCCCGCAGGGGAACCCTGCCCCGCCCCGGCCGCGCAGCCCCGAAGCCTTGACAGCGTCGACCACCTGGGCCGGCGCCATTTCGTTAACCGCCTTGCCGAGGGCGCGATAGCCGCCGTCGGCGCGGCAGCCCGCCAGGGACTGGCTGTCCGGCTTACCAACGCGGCGCAGAAGTACGGGTTCAAATTCAGGCATAGCAAATTGTCTTGGTCATTGGTCATTCGTCATTCGCGACGCCAATGACGAATGACCAATGACTAATGACCAGAAGTTAATTCGTGGATTAGTCCGTCCACATTCTCCGGTGTCACATTCATGCGCTGTTCGTCATCGATCAGCAGGCAAGGCGCGCCCTCGCATCCGCCCAGGCATTCGGCGAACTCCAGGGTGATTTTGCCGTCCGCGCTGGTGCCGCCAGGCGGGATGCCCAGTTTCTCCGACAGGGCTTGCAGCACCTCCTCGCTGCCGCGCAGCATGCAGGCCAGACTCCGGCAAACCCACAAACGCGTGCGGCCGAGCGGATCTTTCTCCGTGCGGAAAAAGCCGTAAAAGGTCATCGCGTCGTAGACCTCGGCGGGACTCAGGTCCAGCAAGCCCGCTATCTCGCGGATCGCTTCCAGGGGCACGCAGCGCAACTGGTCCTGAACCAGGTGCAGCGCGGGCAGCGTCACGGCCTGCTTGTGGGGATAGCGCGGCACATACGCCAGGATCTTTTGCCGCAGTTCTTCGCTCAGTGCGCTCATCGGTCCAGCTCGGCCGCAATGATGTTCAGACTGCCCAGCACCGCCACCACGTCGCTGATCTGATGTCCCTTGATCAGATACGGAAAAATCGCGAAATGGATATACGACGGCGGCCGGGTGCGGGCGCGGTACGACCGCTCGGTGCCGTCCGAAACCACGTAAAAACCAAGCTCGCCGTTCGGCGATTCCGCGGCTCCGTAAACTTCGTCGATGGGCGCCTGGAAGCCGCGGTTCGGCATGATCAGCTCAAAATGCTGGATCATGCTCTCGATGCTTCGATACGTCGAAAGTTGTTCGGGCATAACCACCTTGCTCTGCGTGTCCACGTTCACCGGCCCGCTCGGTAGGTTTTCGATGGCCTGCTCGACGATCTTCAGGCTTTCGAGCATTTCCTCCATGCGCACCAGGTAACGCGTGTAGCAATCCCCGGCGGTGGCGCAGACGACCTTGAAGTCGAAATCGCGGTAGGCAAGATACGGCTCATCTTTGCGGAGGTCACGCACCACGCCGCTGGCCCGCGCGATCGGCCCGGTGCAGCTCAGGTTGATGGCATCCTCCTTCGACAGCACGCCGATGTCCCTGGTTCGTTCGATAAAGATGCGGTTGCGGTTCAGCAGCCGCACAATGTCGTGATACGCCTTGGGGAACCCTTTCACAAACGAACGCACCTTTTGCACGAAGGCATCGTCGATATCGTACATCAGGCCGCCGACGCGCAGGTAACTGGGATGGAAGCGCTGCCCGGAGGCCGTTTCGGAGATATCGTAAATCAATTCGCGCTGATAAAACGCATACAGAAAGGCCGTATAGCCGCCCAGATCGAGCGCCGCGGCGCCGATGCAGAGCAAGTGATCGTGCAGGCGCATCAGTTCGGCAAAGATCGTGCGGATGTACTTGCAGCGGGGCGTGAGCTCGATGCCGAGCAGTTTTTCGACCGCCTCGAACCACGACACCTCGTTGGCCACCGGCGAGATGTAGTTCATGCGGTCGACGATGGCGACGTACTGATTATAGTTGAGGTCCTCGCCCAGTTTCTCAAAGCCACTGTGCAGATAACCGATATCCGGCACCGCCTTGACAATCGTCTCCCCGTCGAGCGTCAAGACCAGGCGCAGCGTGGTATGCGTGGCCGGGTGCTGCGGGCCGAAATTGAGCGTCCAGAGATATTCTTTCTCCGGCGCTTCTTCGGCAATCGGCTCGGCAGCCTCAACCGGCATCTATTAACTCCTCCCTTGGTCATTAGTCATTAGTCATTGGTCATTCGCTCCGCGAATGACCAATGACTAATGACTAATGACCTTTTCCTCTTCACCCTTCCGCCCGCGTAATGACCGGAAAATTATGCCGCTCCCCGCGTCCGCGGAGCGGGTAGTCCTTGCGCAGGGGGAAGGCGGTAAATTCTTCCGGCATCAAGATGCGCCGCAAATCCGGGTGTCCTTCAAAGAGGATGCCGTACATGTCGAACACCTCGCGCTCCATCCAGTCCGCTCCTTTCCAGAGCGGAAACGCGGACAGGAGCGTCAGGTCGGGTTCGTTCAAAAAGGTTTTGACGTAGAGGCGCTCCCCCGTGTTCATGTTCAACAGAGCATAGATAACCCCGAAGCGGTCCCTGGCGTTGGGATAGTACAGGTAGTCCGCCGCGGTGATGTCGATCAGCATGTCGAAGCCGCAATCGTGCTTCAGGCATTGCAGCGCGGCGAAAACTTGCGTCGGCGCGACGATGATGCGGAAGTTGTCGCGAAATTCCGAGGTTGTGAACTTGTCCGCACCAAAGCGATCCCGCAAAATTCCCAGCGTGGCAACATGTGACATTTGATCAACTGCCCTCGTCCCGCCTCGCGAATCACATCCGGCGCTACTTCAACCGCAACCGAGTGGCCGTGGTGAAATCTCCCGGCGCCACAACCGCCTCGGTGGGATTCACCTCCACGGCCAGCGGCAAAGGGCGTTCCGACTGATCGCGCCGGGCAAACTCCTTGCCGGTAAGCGTCCCTGTCTTGTCAATCTTCTGCTGGAGATCCATCACCGATTGAATCAGCTGTTCCGGCCGCGGCGGGCAGCCGGGCACATAAATATCCACCGGAATAAAGCGGTCGATGCCTTGCACGGTGACGTAGGTGTCGAACACGCCGCCGCTCGAAGCGCAGGCGCCCATGGAGATGCACCACTTGGGCTCCGGCATTTGTAACCAGATGCGCTGCAGCACGGGCACCATCTTCATGACCACTCGGCCGGCGACGATCATGAGATCGCACTGCCGCGGGCTGAAACGCATGGCTTCAGCGCCGAAGCGGGCAATGTCGTGACGCGACGCCCCGGTGGCCATCAGCTCGATGCCGCAGCACGCCGTGGCAAACGGCATGGGCCAGAGGCTGTTCTTGCGCACCCAGTTGGCCAGCTTGTCGAGCTGAGTGAGAAAGAGGCTGTCGGAAAGGGCTAGCGCCATCGAAACACTCCTCTCCGCCAGGCGTAAACATAGGCGATCACGAGCGTGAGTAAGAAGGCCACGATCTCCCAGAACACGACGTTCCGGAAGAGGCTGAAACCGACCCAATCCGGCGAACGGGCGAGCGGCTCTCCGTAGGCCACCACGGCCCACGGGTATAGGAAAAGCAGCTCGACGTCGAACACGAGAAACAGAATCGCCATCAAATAGAACTTGATGTCGAAGTGCTGCCGGGCGTCGCCGACGGGGTCCATGCCCGATTCGTAAGGCATCTGCTTCACCCGCGTCTTCCGCCAGGGACCAATCGTCTGAGCCAGCAGGAGCGTGGTTCCGGCGAAACCGAGAATGGCCACCAGATAGATGAAGATCGGGTAGTAGCTGGATAGATCGAAAGGAGCTTCAAAAGTCGGGCTGGGTGGCGGCACCACAAGCCTCCGGTTCTTTGGCTCGCCTGCAATCGACCACGTGAAACCGACTTCGTGAAAAAAATCACGAAGTAGGTCAAAAAGAATCCTCGACCGAAAGGTCGAGGTCTTTCTAAAGTTTCAATATAAGAGTCCGCTTGCAGGCGTCAAGAACCAAGCTCTGGATAGCAAATCCGTCCCATGGCTATTGGGCCTGCCAAGCTAGTCAGTCCATGCTTCAATGGCGGGTACTGATCGAGAAGAGGCTATGTCAATAAGTGGGTCTTTGAACCAGGCCGCACTAGCGGTCAAGCTGCCTTGTGAGTTCTTTCCATGAGCTGGCTGCCGTCACTCCGTCGGGCAACTCCTTGGACTGGCCTAAGAAGTATGTTTTGAGTCCCGCTTCGCGAAACTGCCTGGCATGGTCCCGGGCTCCCGTGATGCCAATGACGGCGCCTCGAAACCGGGTCTTCAGATTCGCTGCAGTAGCAAAGATTGCCGGCTCCTCGTCGGCAGAAACCAGCAACGGGCCCTCCGGCAGCTTCTCGTGAGGAACCACAGCGCGTTCAAGCCAGGCTGACAGTTTGTTGTAGCTCAGGGCACGCGTCGTCTCCGGCGCGAGGTAGACGATGCGTCGCTTTGCGGCCAGCGTTCGCAGAACGGCTGCGGCGCCGGCCCGCGACGGGATATCCAGGTTGCTGGTCGTCTCGAACTTAGTCGCTTCAATGTCGGCGAGCGCGCTCACGGCATCAACCACGACCAGCGAGGACTGCGCCGGCCACACGAAAACCCGGGCTTTGTTGGATTCCACGCCGCGCCGGCGGTCGCCTTCGCCGGCGAAGCGGACCACGATCTCTGTTGACGCCGGGAAACGCGCTTTCAGTGCTGCCCGTCCCTCCGGCGACGTCGCGACCTTGCCAACTAAACCGCCACTGCTTAGTTCCTGGAAGAAGAGAGCACAGGCGGACAGATCCCCGTCAGAGGGTAGCTCCTCGATCGGCTCCAACTGGGCGGCCAGAGTCACCTCTTCTTCGGGAAGTGCAACCTGGTCAAAGGCGGCAAGAACCAGTTTTGGCAGCGAACCGCGGGGCCAAAAATAGATGAGCGCCAACGACCCCAGCCCGGCCAGGACGACGAAGATAGTGAGTAGTGTGACCAAGGAGCGGCGCCGCCGGCCGCCGAACGACTCCCTGGCCAGCAGCAGAATCGCATCCACTTTTTTTTTGCCGGCTTCATCCATCAGCGCACCGTGAAAGATAACGGGCTCCTCTTTACCCTAACCCGGAAAGCAAATCCTGGCAACCTTCTAAGCGCGCCCGCTCTGCCCGCGCAGGGCTGATGAAGAAAGCGGCACATGCAACGCAGATTTGGGAATGCCGGTGAAGAGGTCGCGAACGGCATCAGGCAGGCTTAGGTTCTCGACGCCCACAAAAACGCCCGCCGCGTTTTCCCGCCCGGCCACGAGAAAACGACAGCCCAACGCGCGGATCCGCAGGAAAGCCTCCGCCAGGCGCTGTGCCTCGCCCTGGTAGTAGCGCGGAGATACCAGTCTCTCGGCTGTATCGGCGCCGATCACGAACGTGGTTTCCGGAAAAAGCTCGGCCTTCTCCGCAAAGGTCGGCGCCCGCGTGATCCAGAGATAGGCTCTATTGGTAAACTGGCTGGCGCGCCGCCGGACTTCCTCTGCCCTCAAAGGAGCCTTGTCCACGTTGAGGACGCTCAGCTCAAAGTCAACGGGCGCTCCCACGATCGAAGCCGCAACCTCGGCCAGGCGCAGGTGGCCCTCGTGCAGCGGATTGAAGGCGCCGGGCAATACCGCCTGGCATGGTCGGCCGCGCGTTACGGCTCCACCCGCGGGGTGCACGCACAGGGATTCACCATGCTGCAAGACCTGCAGCAGCGAATCGAGAGCAGAGGGACTGGCAGGGTCGTTCAAGGAAGTTTACTTGATCTTGATCTTCGATAGATCGGCATCCGGCTTCGGATAGCACAAGTCGAGCTCGCGCATGCTCTGCACGATCGTCTGGGCGACATAGAGATTACGATACCACTTATAGTTGGCCGGCACGATATGCCAGGGGGCCCACGGCGTGCTGCAGCGCGACAGGGCGTTTTCGTATGCCTTTTGATAGTCCCGCCAGTATTTCCGTTCCTCGATGTCCTTGGGCGAGAACTTCCAGTAACGCGTCGGGTCCTTCAGCCGTTGCTCGAGCCGCTTCTTCTGCTCTTCCTTGCTGATGTGCAGGAAGAACTTCAGGAGCACGACCTTGTTCTTGACGAGCGAGCGCTCGAAATCATTGATCTGCTCGTAGCGCGGCTTCCAAACGTTTTTGGGCGCCAGTTCGTGGACGCGCACGACGAGCACATCCTCGTAATGGGAGCGATTGAAGATGCCCATGTAGCAATAGGGGGGCACGGCCTTGTGGATGCGCCAGAGAAAATCGTGGGCCCGTTCCTCGTCACTCGGCGCCTTGAAGGAGTGAACGAGCACCCCTTGCGGACTTAGGCCCGACATGACATGGCGAATGGTGCCGTCCTTGCCGGAAGTGTCCATGCCCTGGAGCACCACCAGGACTGCAAATCGGCCGTCGGCGTAAAGCAGGTTTTGCAGTTCGATGAGTTCGTCGTGACGCTTGTCCAGCGTTTTGGCCGCCTCATCTTTCGAACGATAAGGGCCGGTACCTTCGGGATCGCAGTCTTTGAGGGAGACGCTTGTCCCCGGCTTTACCAGCATACGTCGTTTCTCGATATTGACCGGAAGCCGAAGGGGATTCTAGGTGCCCGGGATCTCCAAAAGTTCAAGCTCGGCTGCCGCGATCGCCTGCCAGGTTTGCGTCGCAGTCTCTGTATTCCGCAGGGACTCCACAAAGCCCGGGCGCAGCAGCAGCCGCGACAGGCGCGCCAGCACCTTCATGTGTGTGCGGTCATCCCGGCAGCACACGAAGAAGAAGATATCCGTCAAGCCGCCACCCGGTGCGCCGAACGGGACTCCCGAAGCCGTCCGCCCATAGGCCATGACCGCTTCTCCAAGCGCAGCGGGCAGGGGGCGGTGCGGATGAGGGATGGCGACCCCGGCATCGAGGGCCGTGCTGGCCATCTCCTCACGCTGGCGAATCGCCTCGTGTATCGCCTCCGGGTCGTAGACTTGCCAGGTGTTCTCCGCCAGGTTGACCAGTTCCTTGAGGACCGAAGCCCGCGTGCCGGCGGCCAGGGGGACCGCAATCGTGGCTTCCGACAGCAAGGTCGAGATCAGGGCTTCCTGCTCGGTGCTCGGCACCGTCCCGTGATCGAGCGCAGAAAGCTGCTGCTCGGTGTAGTCCGACATTTGCGTTTCGAGCCAGTGATTAATCTCGGCGCGCGCAAATCGCCACTGCCCGGCGACTTTTTGTCCGGGCAGGTGGCCGCGGCTGGCCAGTTTGTTCACCTCACGCACATCCCGGTGCAGGTAGCTGGCCAGCTCTTCCAGATCCATCATTTCATTGCTCATCGTTCCTCATCCTTCCGCTTTTGTGGCCTGGCCTGTGGTCCCAGCAAGTTCGGCATGTCAAATCCCTTGCCGCCCTTGAGCAACTGCTGCTGCGCCTGCGTCTGCTGGCTAAGGCCCCACAGCTTGATAAAGCCCCTGGCAGCGTCGTGATCGAACTGATCGCCGGTTTCGTATGTGGCCAGCTTCTTGCTGTAAAGACTGTGCTCGCTGCGTCTGCCGACGATGGTGGCCTTGCCTTTAAAGAGCTTGACCCGCACCAGGCCGCTGACAAATCGCTGATTGCTGGCCACGAAGGCCAGGAGATCCTGCTGAAAGGCGCTGAACCACAATCCATTATAGATTATATCCGCGTATTCTTGCGCCACGAAAGTCTTGAAACGTTGCGCGGGCTTGCTGAGGACCAGGGTCTCCAGTTCATTATGGGCGCTGTGAAGGATGACGCCGGCCGGGGCCTCGTACAATTCCCGAGACTTGATGCCCACCAGGCGATTCTCCACATGGTCGATGCGGCCGATGCCATGCTTGCCGCCCAGCTCATTGAGCCGCTCGATCAGGCGGACGCCATCGTTGCGTTCTCCATCTAGTGCAACTGGAATGCCGCGCTCGAACTCAATTTCGACATACTCGGGGCTATTGGGCGCCTTGCCCGGATCAACAGTCCAGGCGTAGGCTTCCTCGGGCGGTTCATCCCAGGGGTCCTCGAGCACACCCGCCTCGCAGCTCCGGCCCCACAGGTTAAGGTCGACGCTATAGGGGCTCTCCTTGGTGGCTTCGACGGGGATGCCGTGCTTCTGGGCGTACTTGATTTCTTCATCCCGGGTCATTCGCCATTCACGGACGGGGGCGATGATCTTCAAATGCGGCGCCAGCGTTTGAAACGTTACGTCGAAGCGCACCTGGTCATTGCCCTTGCCGGTGCAGCCGTGCGCCACCGCCTTGGCCTGATGCTCCTTGGCCGCGTCGACCATGAGCTTGGCGATGAGCGGTCGGCCCAGTGCGGTCGCCAGCGGATATTTGCCTTCGTAGATTGCTCCCGCCATCAAGGCGGGAAAAACGAAGTAGTCGACGAACAGGTTCTTGGCGTCGAGGGCGATGGCTTCGACGGCGCCGGTCTTGAGGGCCTTTTGGCGAATCTTCTCGATATCTTCGCCCTGGCCAAGATCGACCGTAAAGGCGACGACATCAAGGTTGTATTTCTCGCCGATCCACGGCACCATGACAGAGGTGTCGAGCCCGCCGCTGTAGGCGAGGATGACTTTATCCCGAGGCATTCCCGGTCTCGCTTCCGACGCTAGAGAGATGCCCGTTTAGCGTTTGCGTTTAGCCGCGACCCGATAGGGGAGCGCGACCTTCGGATCGTCATGCCCGCGCTCTCCTGACGGGTCGGCTAAACGCAATGGCGGCTAAACGGACAAAAAAAGGCGGCCGCGTGGGCCGCTCTGTTCTTCGCGCTTCCAAGCTCATAAGCTGCATAAACCGCACTGTAGGCTACCGCCCTTCGCTGGCGGGAGCCCTTAAGCATCGGAGGGTTTTCGCATCTTGTCAATGCCATTTCGCTTGCTGCTGCCACGGCAGATCTATGAAGAGATGGTCGCCCAGGCGAAGGCGGAGTTGCCCAACGAATGCTGTGGCCTTCTGGCGGGCCGCACTGAGGCAGAAGGGATTGCCCGCGTGTTGCGCCGTTATCCGCTTGTCAACGCTCTGGCCAGTCCAACGCGCTATGAATCAGAGGCACATGGCCTGCTGCACGCTCACGTCGACGCGCGTCGAAACGCTACCGAATTCCTTGCCGTCTATCACTCCCACCCGACCAGCCCGCCGATTCCGAGCCGTACGGATCTCGCCGCCAATTACTGGGAAGGAGTTATTCACTTCATCATCTCGCTGGAGAAGGAGCCGGCCGACATGCAAGGCTGGTGGCTCAGCGCCGAAAACTATCAGCGGGCGGAGTGGGTCATTGTCGATGGCTGACGTCGTGAAGTACTGAGTACCGAGTACTGAGTACCGAGTACTGAGTACCGAGTACTGAGTACTGGGTACCGCGCACTGTGGGCGGAACCAACACTCGCAACTTCACCTCTCCCCTCTCATCCCTCGTCCCTCATCCCTCATCCCTACAAAAAAATCGGGGTCGGCTGGGCGCCGACCCCGATGTTGCGGGGGGCCTTCAATCATTTGCAGCCATGCGCGCCGCTGTCGCAGCCCGAATCGCAGCAGAGGCGTTTGCTGCACAGCCGCTCCCAGAAGCTCCGGAATCCACCGCCGCATCCGCAGGCGTTGTTTACCGGACGCTCACACTTCTCCAGGCGGAGACGGCGGACGCAAACTTCCTCAGGCGTGCACACCTTGACGCGCTTGCAAACCGTCACGGGCACGCACTCGTTCACGGTATAGGGAACCTTCACCTTCGTGGTGTAAGGCACCATCTTGCATACCGTGTAGGGGACTTTCTTGCAGACCGTATGCGTCTCCATGCGGCAGACCGTATACGGCACCTTCTTGACGCAGTCTTGCTGCACCATGGTGCAGGTCGTGCACGGCACGCACTTCTTCACGGTCACCGGGACCATGCGGCAGACGGTGTAGGGTACCTTCTTGACGCAGTCTTCGGTAATCGTACGGCACACCGTGTACGGCACCTTCTTGACGCAGTTTTCCTTGACCATGCGGCAAGTGGTGTAGCAGTGTTCCGTTTCGAACTGGCAGCCTTCCTTGAACTCACGGCCGGGGCCTTCGGTCTCGTAGCCCTTGCCGGTGATGTCACAGTAGGCGCCACAGACAGTGCGGGTCACCGTGTACGGCACCATCTTCTTGCAGACTTCCCGCTCGACACGGCATACCGTGTACGGGACCTTCTTGACGACGTTCTCTTTGACCATGCGCGTCACCTGGCAAGGAACCTGCTTCCGCTCCGTGACCGGGACTTTCTTGCAAACCGTGTACGGCACCTTCTCGATGATGCATTCCTTGACGGTGGTCGTGCACGGCACGGTCTTGCACACGGTGTGTGATTTCCACACCTTGCGGGTGCATTGCTGGTCCGGCTCCTGGCAGCAGGTCAGGTGCCAGCGCGTGCGGCTGTAGTGCGTCTGGCAGGTGCACGGATCGAAGCAGCATTCGCCGCCTTCCTTCTCCAGGCGGATGTGCTTGCGGCCCTTCTTGCAATAGGTCTCGCAGGCCCATTCGCCGCACTTCTCGCGGACCTGTTTGCAGGTCGTCACTTGCTTGCAAACAGTCTTCTTGCAGTCGCGATAGCAGGTCTCCGTGACGTTCTTGTAGGTCGTGCAGCACACTTCCTTCATGACGCACTCGGTGACCGGCTTGCAAATCGTCTGGCAGATTTCCTTGTAGCAAGTCTCCTGGACCGGCTTGCAGACGGTGTAGCAGCACTCCTTGAGGCATTGCTGGCAGATCTGCTTCTTGATCTGGCCGCAGTGCTTTTCGCAGTGCTGTTCATAGACCGGTTTGCACACGGTGGTGCAAACTTCTTTCCAGCAGGTCTCAGGAACCTGGCGGCAGACCTTGTAGTGGCATTCCTTGTAGCAGGTCTCATAGACCGGCTTGTTGCAGGTCTGGCAGACTTCCTTCATGACCGTCTGGTAGCAGGGCTTGCACACCTTGTAGTGGCATTCTTTCCAGCAGGTTTCGCGCACCGGCCGGCAGCACTGCTCTTGCACTTCCTTGTAGCAGGTTTCGTAGCACGGCTTGTAGCAAGTCTTGCACTCTTCGCGGTAGCAAGTCTTGCAGACGTTTTTATTGACCGTTTCCTTGACGGTCTGGTAGCAGGTGTGCCAGCGTTTTTCCAGGACCGAGTCGAACACCAGCTTGTAGCTGGTGCGGCATTGCTGCTGGCAGGAACTGAAGTCAGTCTGGGCGTCGCAACAGGGCTGGGTCGAGCTGGAATACCTGGCGCAACCGCAGTTGCCCGCAGTCGCGAGCTGGACAGCCCCGAGCAGGCCGACCAATGCGGCCAGCAGCGGCGCCCCCAAGCGCATCCTCATGATTTCGCCTCCTCATCGGCACAAGGGCCAACTGTTGATCGTCAACCTTTGGTCCGGCTTTCCGTATTTGCGATCCGCCGCGCGTATGGCGGCGGTGGCCCTCCGCAGGCCTTTAGGCGGGACCGTTTCTAGAACTCTTGTTGGCCGGGCCAGTCTGCCTGGTGGGCAATCCCCCTTGACTGGCGACGAACGCCTTAGCCCGTCCAGGGGTCTGTATCGGTCTGAATTTCCCGCGGCAATCACCGTCCCCCCGAATTACTCGCCTTACCTGGCCCGACCTTGTGCGCGTCGTAACCGACGTAGCAGGGCTACGGAATGGGCAAGATAGGGTCGCATTTCCACACGGAACGGTCATTCGTCATTGGCCATTCGTCATTGGGCTCAAGGCCAATGACTAATGACCAATGACTAATGACCAAAAGAAAAGAGGCCGGCGACGCGTCAAGCGTTGCCGGCCTTGTCGGCGGGATACGGGGAGTTGGGTCTAGGAAGGGGAGCCGCCGGGGGAAGCGGCCCTTGGGGATATAAAAAGAAGTTGCTCCTACAGCGCGTGTTGCATTGCCGAACGCCGGTACAGCCTCTCGCAAATCCGGCGGCAACAATCCAGGTCACGCAGCATGGTTTCGGTAAGTAAGTGGACGGCGTCGTTATCCTCCGCCCATTGCAGTTGCTCCTGACATCCCCTCAAATGCTCCAGCGTGTCCTTGAGCCAGAGCAAGTTCATTTCCCGTTGGCTCATGACCACACCCTTCCTTCCTGCATTGGTTGTGGCCTCAAGGGGACGCTCAGCTTGGTGCATTCCCCGTGCCAAAACCACGGCATGCGCACCGTCGGGTGCGCAAGTCATTGGAAATTCAGTGATTTACAAATTCGGAACCAAATCCCCTTCGGGCGCACTCTATTCCATTTGAAATTCTTACCCCATTTTGGGGACATTGTTTGTAATCTTGTGGGAGGAAAGTTACCCAATCGCGGAGATAGGCTTAGCCTTGTCGCTGTAGAAGGAGGAGCCGAGGGTAGATTGCCTCGATTATCAAACGTGGTCAAAGCGCGGGCCTTACTTCGGATTGTCGCTAGCCAGCGGCTGACGGCGGGGGCGGCGGCACGTGTAGATTCGCGGCTCTTCCTTCCAGTGGCGGACGCGTTCACGCAGCGCGACGTATTGCTGGGCCGTCACCAGGAAAAGTTTGATCGCCAGCAAGAAACCACCGATCAAGGCCAGACAGGTGGCAACGACATAGGCGCCGCCGGCCCTGCCGAACAAGGATGCAAAGCCGGCGTTGGGATTGTGGCCCATGGCCAGATCAACGAGCAGCAGCGTCAGATAAACGACTCCGTAGACGATGCCGGCGACCGGCAGCGCGACGCCGTAAAGCATGAAGCCGCCGACATAGCCGATCAGCACGGTGCCCAGCAGGCTGCGCCAGGAACTCTTCGAGCGCACCGAGCACCACAGCCCGGCGGCGCCCACGAAAGCCATGGCCAACCAGGTGACGCCGAGCAGCAGCAGCGTCCACAGGAAGGGCGCCGGACTCGCCTGCAGCAAGCTTCCCCAGATGGAGAAGAATAACGCCGGCACGGCATAGGCGAGCAAGTACGGATAACTGGCGCCAATAATGCCGCGTAGTTTCCCGCGGATCAATTGCGGTGACGGCAACGGCGTCATGAGGAGCGCCTCCCACGTCTGCCGCTCGCGTTCCCCGGTGACCGCGCCCGAGCATCGCACTCCCACCACCAGGGTCGCCAGGAAAAGGGCCACCAGGTTCTGCCACACAAAATAGTCGGTAAGAGCGCCTGGCGGCACCGAGAGTTGAGAAAACTTCAGGTTGATGATCAGAGCCAGGGCCTCGGACACGCCGGCGCTTCCCTGAAGATTGGCGACAATGATGGTCAGCGACGCCAGGGAGGTGGCTGTGAAAACAAAGACCAGGCCAACCCAGCGCGGCACACGCCGCAACACCGCCAGGGGCGCCACACCTTCCACGTGGCGCTCCTTCCAGCGCACCGGCTCATCGGAGATGGCGCCGCGCCGCGCACGCCACCAGCGCAACTTCTTGGGCCGCCCCTCGCCTTCAAGCTGTTTCAGATAGACGCTGCGCAACCGCCAGGTCGCCAACCCCAGGCAGAGGGCGCCGATGCTTCCCCAGGCCAGCACCGATACGAGCAGTCGCCCGGCCAGGCTGTTGACATCCGGGTTTTCTCCCCAGGCAGGCTCCAGGACATATAGGGGATCGAACGGCGCCAGCCAGCCCAGGCACCAGAGTACCAGGTAGGCGAGGGCGCCGACGAAATAAACGCCCAGAACCGCGTCGCGCGTCTGTCTGCTCCACACCGAGGCCAGCAAGCTGGCCGCGCCGAGGGCGAACATCGGCGCCACACTCACGGCAAGGAGCGCGATCACCAGGATCAGATTCAGCCCGCCGAATATGCCGATGAAACACAGCAGCGGCAACGCGGCCAGGGCCAGCACCGCCACCTGGGCGGTGCGGCCGAGCAGCTTGCCCAGCACGATCTCCCAGGACGTGAGGTCGGCAGCGAGCAGATACTGCAGGGTGCCGCTGGCCTTCTCGTCCGTGATGGCCCCCGCGGTAAAGGCCGGCGTCGCCAGCAACAGCAGCAGCAACTGCTGATAAACCAATTTACCGACAAAAGAAGTCGCAAAATCAGACGCCGCGTACGGATTGATCGCGCCGCCGAACATGCGGCTGCCGATCACGTTGGCATTGACCAGGTAGAGGAAATAGAAGAACAGCAGCTGAGCCGCCAGCCAGCCGGTATAGATCCTGCGGAATAAATGCTGGCGGCTGCGCCGGCTGCCGAGCAGCAATTCCTGGGCTAGCACCGGCCCGAGCATTCCTGCGTCCCCTGCCAATAGCTTCCACGGATGACTTCGCCGGCTGCGGCGGCGAACCGAAGTGAGATTATCCTAAGCCATCCTGAGGCGCTTCTCAAGTAAACGGGGAATTCTCTTGCTATCACGAGCTTCCGCGGTGTTGCTTGCGGCACTTTCCACTTTCCCGTTCTTCTCGGCAAAAAGCGCACTTTTCCTAGATTCAGCTTGACAGGAACCGTGAAACCTGCGACGGATGGATAGGAGGGGATTCCTGCTCGCAAGTCGGCGGCAGCGCCGATTTCAGGAATTTCGGGAGGTCCGGGCGCTTGTCTGAAATTCACCCTCGGCCCGGTAAGGAGGGTCACGCGTTCATGCTACACGTCACCTGTGATCTTTGCGGTAAGGAACTCTGCCCCGGACAGGACCAGCGCTTTGTGGTCAAGGTAGAGGTCTTCGCTGCTCACGACCCCGCCAAGATTACCGAAGCCGATCTCGATGACGACCACATGGAAGCCGTCAGCCAACTGCTCCGCGAGATGGAGGACAATGCTCAGGAAGATCCCGATCTCGCCGAGCCGGCCTACAAAAACTTCCGCTACGATCTCTGTCCCGACTGCCACAAGAAATTCGTCCGTGATCCGCTCAGCAAGGAGAGCGCCCAGAAATTTCATTTCAGCAAGAACTGAGCCTCGATCGGCGGCGCCTCATCGACCGGCCCTGCCAACTGCGGAGAAACTGCCTCCCGACGGGGCTGCACCCAGCCGACCGCTACCTGTCCGGGACGCCCCAGTGGTACGAATTCCAGGGAGGCGGGCAAGACCTGAAGAAACTCCGGAAGAAACCGGTCTGATTTGATGAATGCCAGCGTTCGCGGACTTGTTTCCAGGTCATTAAGCAGTTTTTGTTCCTCAGCTCGGGTGTAAATGCGCATGTCGTTGCGCTGCAGATAAAAGCTCACAGAATCCCATCTGCGCGGGTAACAAACCACCAAACCGTGATGAGCGCGTGAGGCCTCTGCGGCGGACTCGAGCTGACCGCGCATGGAAAACCTGCCTGCGTAGCCGGGCAAGAAGACCAGCACCGCTGCCAGCAACAAAGCGATCGTCGCGGCACTGCACCAGGCCCAACCGGCCGCGGCCTTGCTCGCGTAAGTGTTCAACTTGCCGGCCTGACACAACATCCAATCCAGATAGTTTCCCAAAGCCATAGCCAGAAACGGCATGGCCGGCAAAATGTACCCCGCACGTTTTGAACCCGAAAAGGAGAAGAACACAAAGCACCATACAAAAGCGAGCAGGGAGAAACGCAGCCCTGCCGGCCAGGGCTCTGTTGACGGTAGCATGCGTCTGAACCCTTGCTTCACCAGCGGCACAAGGAGAAGCGACCAGGGCAGCATGCCCAAACCAACCTCAGGGAAGTAAAACCAAACCGGTTTGACATGATCGAACGGCGACACGTATCGGAGCAGATTATGTTTCACGAAGAAATAGCCCAGGAAGCCCTGTTCGGCCCAAGCCAGTTGTAGATACCAGGGAAAGGCAGGGCCGATGGCCAGCGCGACATACGCCGTCCAGGGAAGCAACCGGGGCCTGACCGCGCCCCGCTCAAGAACCTGGAAAGCGACCAAGGGTACCTGGGCCAGGATCAAGGCGACCGGCCCCTTGCTCAGCAGGCCGAGCGCGCACGCCAGCGCGGAGACGCACCACCAGCGCCACCGCAGGCGCGGGCCCCGAACCGCGAGATGGCCCGCGGTCAGCGTGGCGACCACGCACAGGCACAACAAGCTATTCATGGTGAGCAGCCGTCCCAGGTAGACGAAGCGCCCGGAAAGACACAGCATCATCGCCCCGGCAAAGCCGGCGCGTTGCCCGGCAACTTTTCTTCCCCATAAGTAGGCGATCAGCACGGTCAAAAAGCCGGCGCTGCTGGGCACCAGTTTCGCGGCCCAGTCGTGCACGCCGAAAAGGGCGTAGCAGCCCATGACCAGCCAGTAGAGAAGGGGCGGCTTATCGTAATAAGGCAGGCCGTGGTAATAAGGAACGGTGAAGTTGCCGCTGTCGAGCATCTGCCGCGGGATCTCCGCGTAACGCGGTTCCTCTGGTTCTTGCAGGGCGCAGTCAATCCTGGCGAAGAACAACAGACCGGCGACGGTGATCAGAATTAGCGATTGAAGATAGGAATGGCGGCCTTCCATTACCTTTGCCCATCCTCCAGAAGGAGAGGGGCAAATAGATCGCAAAATGCGCAAGCGCTGTCAAGACCGTTAGGCGAATAAGTGTCGCCTTTCGCTCCGCGAAAGGACGGTTTTTCGCGGAGCGAAAGACGACTATTCCGGTCAAGAGTGGCGGGGCCTCTGTGAGGTTACTTGTCTTTTTTCGGTTGTGCCGGCTTCTCCGTATCATCGAAGAAGATAATGCCATCGCTCATCGGCGCCCCATGTTCCTTGACCACAGCGGCTTTCTCGGGAAGCGGCATGGTGGCGGCGGCCTGCCGCACATTCGGAGTCACGTTCGGAGTTTCGGGTGCCTCGGTCTTTGCTTGAATAACCGGCGGAGCCGCCATGGGGACGCTTGTGTAGGGCGAAGTTGAGGGCTTGGGCGTCACGATCGCGCGGTCTGTGTCAAGTCGTCTCCATTTTGTCGGATGGAAGGTCAAGGGCGATGAAGCGCCCTTCTCGACTGCCGGTGTGACATCCGCTCTGGTAACCGGGCGAGTATCATTGCGGAGCGCGAAATCGCGATGGCCAAACGGGCTTGCCATGACAACAGGGCTGGTTTCGGCAATCCTTGCCTGAGCGGCGGGCGCGTTCACCACATAGGAGGCCCTTTGTACTTCGGCCTGCTGCTGAGGAGCCGGCGGCGCAGGACTCCGCGGGACCGGGGCCTCCAGGCGAAGGGACTGCGGGGCAAGTATCTGGACTTGCTCTGCCTTGACATTGGCCGTGACTGTGGCAGTCGCCCTCATCTCGGTCCCGCCGTTCGTCCAGGGCAGCGCTTTTGCTGTCACGGGCCGGCTCACATGAAGCTGATTGACCACACAACTGCAGCCCGCGACGCCTTGCAGGCGGCGGCTCGCAGCCAGCTTGTCTTCAAGCGTCGCCACGGTGCCTTTGAGAACAACCTGTCCGCGCATCCAGACGCTGATGGTCATGCTATCGAAGAGCTCGGGCATTGCCTCTGCCAGGGTGTTGTTGATGTCCCGACTCAGCACCTGGGCCGGCTTGCTGGTGGGAGGCACCGCGGTGTGAGCATTGGTTGTAACATTATCCTTGACCGGCATGCCGCATTCGTCGCGTGCGACGCGCAGGGCTTCCGCGTGCAAGCTTGCCGTGGGCAGAATACCGGACACTTCCATGCTTGAGCCCTTGACCTGGGCTTTGAGCGCGTAGGGAAAGGTCCGCGGATTGGCCAGCCAGGCAAGCTGGGTCTTGATCTCGAGGTCACGATTGTGCTGCTCTTCGCGCTGGGCCCCACTGCGTGCGTCGGCTTGTACACCCTTGGTAACGGGTTTATTGACGTCGATCGGACTGTAGGGCGATTGGGCGCGGGCCTGCATTCCCAGTACGAAAGGGCAGGCCGCGGCCAGACTCCAGCTTGCGCGTTTCCAGAACTTGCGTGCTTGATTCATCATGGGTCTTCCGGGCCTCTCTAAAACAGCAAGAGACCAGAGGCCGGTGAAGATTGACTCTTCTGCCTGCCCCTGGTCCCCTTCCCTCCCCCCCGCTTGGTAGATTCGACAGCCGGTTCGCTCAGGCTGTTTTTAGTAACCAGTCGTTTCGCGTTGGAAGGTCTGTTGCATCTGGACGTTATTACCGGGCACCAGATGCAGGTGGTCCTTGTCGATGTAGATGACCTCGACGCGTTGGTTCTTGCACTGGAACGGGAACGGATAGCCCGATTCCCTGGTCTCGACGTAGTAGATGGTGCACTTCCAGTGGCAGTGATGGAGCTGCGCCGGGCCGATGAGCGGATAGAAGCGGGCCGGATCGATCTGGTCCTTGATGCGTTCAGTCACGATTTGAATATTGTCGCGGAACTCTTCATAGACATAGGGCACGCCGCGGACGATGCGCGGCATCTTGCGCAGGACCTCGGCTTCAGCGGGCGGATCCTCGCACAGCGGCGGCGGGAAGCCTTCGCGAATCGGCGGCATGATGGGCGTGCGCTCGTCGTTCTTGTAGCAGTATTTCTCCTCCATGCGCTCGCTGACCCACGCCGGAATCGGGATCGGCGTCACGAGGCCGATGTTGTAGCATCCCCCGCCGGTTAACGCCAGGATGGCCCCCGCCGTCAGTACCAGGTTCCGCGCCCTGCCCATCCCGCACTCCCCTTCCTGCTGGGAGCCGATGCGCTCCCAGCCCCGCTGGTTCTTCCTGCTGTTTGAGGCGGGTTGGCCCATTCCCCCATCCAACCCAAGCTCCCTGCCTCAACGCAGCCCCGCCTCGAGCCAGGATCGGCTCTAGCTTATTGGGAAGTATCGGAATCGATGGACGTTGACTTTAGCGGATTGATGGGAAGAGACGGATAAATGGGCAGTAACGGCTAGTGCTCCATCAATCGTTGATTGATGGATCGTTTAACCGCACGCCAAACCTACTTCGACCATTCGAGAGTCTTGCCAGGCGAAAGAGAAAGCGCCTTATCAAGAACGACAGTCTCGTTGTCCGGCCAGCGTTTCGTTTCGGCCACCTCTTGCCAGAAGCGGCGGTAGAGCAGGCGGACGCGGAGATGATCGGCGCCGCCGGAAAACTGGTACGAAGTCTGCGCCTCGATCCCGGGTGCGAGCCGCGTGTCCCGCACTTCGGGCCTGGCGCGCCAGAACGGCACCGGAGAACGACCATCGAAATCGCTCGTTTGCTTGGCATAGACGATGCCCGGGATCCCGCTCAGCTCTTTGCCGGCAAGTTGGGGGAGCAGTGGTGTCTTGCCGAGAGGCGGCAGACGGTCGCCATTTTTTGAAAACGCTTCGACGACAAGCAATAGGTTCCGGTCCACGAAACCGGTGGGCACACGATGGCCGACGTCCGCCGGAGTAATCGCCACACTTACCGAGGTGGTGTTTGAGTTAACCTCCCCTCGAACGGCGATCTTCAAACAACCTTGGAGCATTTCGAGCCGGCTGCCAGCGAAGAAGCGATGATTGCCCAGCGATTGCGGATCACGCGGTAGGCCGCCATGATCGGGTGCCAGGTTTGACAAACTTCCTGTTGCCGTCATATGGCAGGTCTGGCACTGCTTCCCCTGCCTGGCCGCGGGGCTTTCGAGCCATTCCGAATACGTGCTGTAGACAGCTACGCCGAAGACAATCCCTTCATGACAGGAGGCACAATAACGGCTATCGCGATAAATGGGCGCATAGCCGTCCTCGCCGCGATCCACATCATCCAGGGGGCCGAACGTGAGCTGTCCTTTTTCGGGTCGCAGCAGCTTCAAGGCGAAGCGGCCGTGTGTCAGGCCGAATTGCACCTTTTCGACGTTGGCAATCTTGTGACAGTAATCACAATGCACGCCTTGCCGGGCCGCGCCCGTGGCCTTGCGCAAATCGTAATAGGCTCGGTCGTCAAAGCCCAGGCCAGGCGCATGACAGGAGGCGCACACGCCGGAGCCATCCGGATGCTCCGCAAGCAGACTCCAACCGGCATTGCCGCGACCGTGCCAATCGCTGCCCTCGTACAGATTCACAAAATGGCGGTTGCTTACCGAGCGTGCATGACCGCTGGCAGACCACTCACGGTGAATTTCTTCATGACAGTTGCCGCAATTGAACGGTTTCGTGGCGTCCGGATCAGACGAAACCCAGGCATAATCCGCACAATCGTCTGAGGGCAGCGACCGCAGATGGATGATCAGCGGCGCAGCGTCGGCCGGGGCGCCGCCAATGAAATAGCCCTCTTTCCATGCGGTGATTCGGGAATCCGACCGAGCTGTCGCGGTTAGCTGGAATCGTCCCTGCGCATCTGTCAACGTGTTGTCCGGAGTCCGCTGCATGCGAACTCGGGCGCCCGCGACGGCTCCGCGCGCGTCGCGAACCATCCCCGAAATGACAGGCGCTTTGGATGCGGGCGGAGTGCGCCCTCCATACCAGGCTAGCAGTATGCCGGCCACGGCGGCAAGGCAGAGGCATGTGGCGAAACGTGGAGCACGCATGTCAGCGGCTGCTCTGTCGGTCGAGCCAGGCACGCCATTTCTCGGCTGCTTCCTTCCGCTCCGCCCGGTCTGCGTCGCGCCTGGGTCCGAAGTCCTTGCCTTTGGCGAGCTTGATGAGTGACTCGTGAGCGTCCTGCCAGACCGGCTTGTCATCGTCTTCGAGAAGCTTGGTCAATTCGCTTTCCAGATGATATTTCTTGTTTCCGGCCACGCGCGCGGCCGCCGCGCGAACTTCCGCATGGTCGTCCTTGAACTTCTCTTTCAAGGCGTCCTTTTTCAGGCGGGCAAGCTGCCGGGTCAACTGCTCGCGGGCGAGCTGCTGAACGTCGCCGTCATGGCTGGCCGCCGCATCGCCCAGCGCGCCGATAACCTGGTCGCCCTGCCGGCCGCCCAATTCCAGCAAGGCCGTCTTCAGCTTATCGCCGCGTTCCTTCCCTGCGGCCTCGATCAATTCACTGACGGTCATCTTCTTCACCGTCTTGTTAAACGGATCGGCCGGCGGCCCGACCGCTCCCTTTAGCTGCGGGGCAGCGTTCATCTCCGCGAGCCCCTCTTGGATCACGGTGCGCTTGCGGAGCATGCACAGCACGCGCAGATCTTTGATAATGCCCATGTGCCGCGAGCGCTCGATGCCGGCGCCGGCATTCTCCCTGGCAAATTCCAGCAACTCCGTGTCCTTTGAGCTACTGAGCATTTTGGCGAGCTTCTTGGTGATTTGCACGGCCGGGCAGCTATGTTCGATCTTGGCGGCTTTGTTGAGCCCGCGCAATAATGCGGGAATCGCGTCAGGCCCCAGCTTGTTAAACTCGCTCAGCGCCTTCTTGCCCTCAGGACCTTTCACCTTGCCGGAGTCGTAATCGATGAAGCGGTCAATAACTTCATCGAGCCGATTCTCCTCTGCCTCGCTCAGTTCGTGCAGGCTCGGGAAGAGCTCATGCGGCTTGCGCGACGTTTCCTGGTCCGGCGGGTCGGCTGCCACGCCCAGAACAACGATGAGGCTTATGATGAGGGACAACATTCGACCTCCCCGCCTGAGGCAAGGTTCAACGGCTGGCAGATACCTCACACTGTACTGCATGCGGCTGGGCGTCGCAATCGTCGAGACGAAACTCACGGGGCCGTGGGCGCCCGAGAAACGATCACTCCTGAACGCACCATGACCGAAAACTTGCCCGGATTTTCAATCCGCACCGGACGCGGTAATATGAGTACATGAGGTGGAAAAGGAGGCAGAACATGAGAGTGAGAGTCCTTATTTACAAAGCCAAAGAGGGGGGATACTGGGCCCAAATCCCCGCTCTGCCAGGATGCATTACGGAAGGCGAAACGCGCGAGGAAGTGATTGCTAATCTTCGTGAAGCACTCGCGGGTTGTTTGCTAACTCCTCGCGGAGACTTCGTTCCCGAAGAGGAGGCAAGGAAGAGGAGATCGAGGTTTGAAATCCACGGCAACCGCACGCTGAAAACAGGCACTCAGCGAAATATCATGAAGCAGGCCGGGCTGACTGAAGATGATCTTTAGCGTTGGCTAGTCGCGAGCAGACTCCTTCTCTTCCTGCGCTAGCGCATCCGCGTTCGCAGGCAGGCCGCGCTCTTGCCGCAGACGGTCTACTTCGACCAGCACCTGCTGCAGCACGCCGATATTGATCCGCAGGCAGTCATACTCGATCCAGTAAGCCCAAAGATTCGTGATCAAGGTTAACGTGCCCAGAGTCATGTGCACTTCCCAGGGCCAGACCTGAACCTGAGCGGCGGCGCCGGCCATGCCCGTGGCGGCGACCGTCAGCATCGCATAGAGAGCGGGCGGAAAGACCCGGCGTTTCAAATCCCGCGTCAGCTTGGGCAGAGGATCGTCCGGCAAATCGTAGGCAATCTTTACTTCCTTAACCCAGCGGCCGGTGCCGAGAAAGTAAGTGAAGATAAGACAATGCACCAGCAAAGTCAGGATCGCCGCCGACAAGCCGAAAAGAAAGTGGTACCAGAAGATCTGATCGCTCGGATTGTGGACGCCGTCGCGCAGCTTGGACAGGACGCCCAGGAAATATCCAACAGCCAGCATTAGGCCGTCCAGAGCTGCCAGAATGGGAAAGATACGTGTCATAAGGATTCCGAAGCTACCGCGTCAGCCGAAAGGATTCGCAAAGCACGAGCGTCGCATTGTGCCTCCTTTGTGGAGCAGGGGGGCAGCGAACGCCCGCAAGCTGTGCGAGAATCTAGCCCAGCTTACCAAACTAGCGCTATAATAGAACACGAGCAGGAGCACCGCGGGCCACGGGGGCGCGGACTGGGTGGGCCGTCTGCCGCAGGCGGGCGGCGGGAGCAGGTGCGAGGCGCTGATGATCGCTACCTTGCTTACTGTTGCCAAGACGAAGCTGCCCGCGGCGCCGCGCTCGTGGGACCCCCGCCTCCTGTGGACCACCCTTGCCCTGGTTGCAATAATCGTCATAGGAGCCATGGCCGTCGCCGTGCTCGACCGCTGGCGCAAGCGTGCCGCCCCGCCGACTTTCGATGCCAGTGATCAACTTGCTCAGTTTCGGGAATTGTATGACAAGGGCGAGTTGAGCGAGCAGGAGTTCGAACGCATCCGGGAGCGGTTGAGTGGAAAAATCCGGGAGGACATGGGCATGTCTACTAGCGCGGCTCCCGAACCCCACAAGGCGGAGCAATCTTCTATGGACGGGCAAACATCCGCGCCCCGTGCAAACGGCAGCAAGCGCGATGTTCCAGGCGATCGCGGAGCGCCGCCGAGCCAAGGATAACTTGCCAAGACTGCTTGCGTCCGGATTTGATCGGCGCTAGAATTGAAGAGAGAAAAACCAACCTGTTGCGGAGCAATCACTTCAACAGGCCACTGGTGGTAAGAGGAGAAGGATGACCCGCAGCCGTCGCCGGATCGGCACTGCCACCGCGTGACCCTAGACCCAAACCTTGGACCTACTCCCGGCCACGAGAACGCCGGGACCAATGAAGGTGAGTGCATGCCGACCAAAGATTCCGGACCAGGGAGCGGCGGGCGCCGGCCCACGGGCAACACCGGGCGCAACCGCAATGCGTACTGCTCTTTTTGCCGCAAGAGCTATCGCGACGTGGGACCCCTGGTGGAAGGCCCCGGCGATGTCTACATCTGCGGCGAGTGCATCGAGCTTTGCCAGTCCATCATCGATCAGGAAAAGCGCCGCCGCGGCGTGTCCAAGGCTCTGTTCACGCACATCCCTTCGCCGCGCAACATCAAGGACAAGCTCGATCAATACGTCATCGGCCAGCAGCGCGCCAAGAAGTTCCTGAGCGTTGCCGTGCACAACCATTACAAACGGCTCAGCCTAGGCGACCAGGGGCATACCGACGTCGAGGTGGACAAGAGCAACATCCTCTTGATCGGCCCCACAGGGAGCGGCAAAACGCTGCTCGCCCGGACGCTGGCCCGCATCCTCGATGTGCCGTTCGCTATCGGCGATGCCACCACCTTGACCGAGGCCGGCTACGTCGGCGAGGACGTGGAGAACCTGCTGCTCAAGTTGCTGCACGCCAGCGATTTCGATATTGAGGCGGCCCAGCGCGGCATCGTCTACATCGACGAGGTGGACAAGATCGCCAAGACCAGCCAGAACGTCAGCATCACCCGCGACGTGAGCGGCGAAGGCGTGCAGCAGGCATTGCTCAAGATGCTGGAGGGCACCGTCAGCAACGTGCCGCCGCAAGGCGGCCGCAAGCATCCCGAACAGCAGTACATTCAGGTTGATACCAGCAATATTCTCTTCATCTGCGGCGGCACCTTCGTCGGGCTCGACAACATCATTGCCCGCCGCGTGGGCCGCAAGACCATCGGCTTCGGCAGCAATCCGGAAAGCCGGGAAAACAACCTAGGCGAGTTGTTAGGCAAGGTCACCAGCGATGATCTGATCGAATTCGGCATGATCCCGGAGTTTGTCGGCCGCTTGCCCGTGATCGCTCCGCTTGACCCGCTCGATGAAGAGTCGCTGGTGCGCATCCTCACCGAGCCGCGCAACGCCCTGGTCCGCCAGTATCAGAAGCTCTTCGAGATGGAAGGCGCCGAGCTGGAGTTTCACCCGCAGGCCCTGCGCGAGATCGCTATCAAGGCCCGCGAGCGCGATACGGGCGCCCGCGGTTTACGTAGCATTGTCGAGGAGCTCATGACGGACATCATGTTCGAGCTTCCCGAGATCGAGACCAAGGGCAAGTACGTCGTCACCGGCGCCGTCGTTCGCGGCGAAGAGCCGCTCTTCGACAAGAACTTGACCGCGGATAAGAAGAGCGCCTGATTCTGAAGCGAGAAAAGAGTTTCCATTCTGCTCGTGAAGTGTTATCGTCAAGAGATGCTTCACCCAAGCCGCTTATCCTTTTGTGTCGCCGGACTGTTCCTGATGGCCGCTCTGTCGATTTGCGGGTGCGAAGGCGATCCGGCTGCGCACTCCCAGGGCGCGGGCGTCGCGGGCACCGAAGGCAAGAACGGCTCGGATGCCAAACCCGCCGAGAAAGCCGCCGCGGTCAAGAAGACGGAGTTCGGCAAAAACGTTTGGCTGGAAACCCAGGGCAAGAATCGTCGCGTCATTGTCGGCGCCACCGTGGTGTTGCGGGAAGGAAGCTATGGCCTGGAGTGCTTGCTGTGCCGCAAGTTTACCAAGGAGCACGAATCCATCCTCGCCACCGACGCAGACGCGTCCGTCATCCATGCCACCCTGCTGTTGGCAGGGGCCGAGCCCGGGGCGCCGGCCCGCTACGATGAAGACAAGCGGGAGTGGTTTCCGCCCAGGGGCATGCGCATCAAGGTCCTTTTCCAGTACGAGGAAAAGGGCAAACGGCACACCGTCCGGGCCCAGGAATGGGTGAAAAATACCAGGACCAAGAAAGCGCTCGAAGAGCACTGGGTATTCGCCGGCAGTCAACTCTTTCGCGATCCCGACGGCAAGGAAAAGCCGGCTTACGGCGCCAACAGCGACGGCAGCTACATCTGCATCTACAACAGCCAGGTGGCCATGCTCGATCTGCCGATCAGCAATCCCAATAAAGACCCCCAGGCGGAAGGACGAGAGTTCCAACCTTTCACGGAACGCATCCCACCCGAGGGCACTTACGTTTCTGTCATTCTGGTGCCCGAGCCGGAAGTCAAAAACCCCGGCAAAAAGTAAAGTCCTTCAATCCGGAACCAGAATCGTCAATTAAGTCTTGCCAGTTTGACAGTGAGTTTGCCCCAGTTGGGAAACTCTGTCTTGTCCGCAACCCATTGTCGCAGTGCTGGTTGCATCAAGAACAAAAAAATGAGTTTGCCGGTTGCCACGCTTCGGCGTGCCGGGCACAAGCCGCATTTTCTGGCCATGTTAAAAAATTTGTTGGCCCGGTGGCCCGGTTGCTTTCAGAACGTCACAAACATATGCAATAACAGTATTTATGTCTTTCAACATACAGGGCCACGGTGGCCCTGTATGGCCCGTCACCCACCGCACGGAAGCAGATCAGTGTCCAGCCAGAAATCGCTTAAGACAGCCCCTAGAATTCAGAACGCTTGACTTAATGTTTATCATGATGATAAAGATGATATAGTTATGCAGGCAGTGCCGATAACTAACTAGTGTTTCGATTTAGGCTACGAGGTGCCGGCATGATCACCACGCAGACTTTCTCGCCGGAGGATCTGAAGCTGGCCAACCAATCCCTTGAGGGAAGTTCGCCGCAACAGGTGCTCCAATGGGCTGTCGACAACTTCCACCCACGCCTGACCATGGCGACCGCTTTCGGCGCGGAAGGTTGTTGCTTGATCCACATGCTGGCCGAGATCGAGCCAAGCGTACGGATTTTCAATCTCGACACGGGTTACCAGTTCCCGGAAACACTCGCGCTGCGCGAGCAGGTGAAGGAGCGCTATGGCATTGAAGTCGAGATGGTGCAGCCTGAGCTGACGGTCGCCGCCTACGAGGCGGAGCACGGCGGCCCGCTGTACCGTATTCGTCCGGACCAGTGCTGCCACGATCGCAAGGTCTTGCCTTTGCGCAAAGCACTCGTGGGTTACGATGCCTGGATCAGCGCCATTCGCCGCGATCAGACCGAGCAGCGCGCCGTGGCCGGCGTGGTGCAGTGGGATGCCAAGTTCGGACTGGTGAAGGTCAACCCGCTGCTCACCTGGACCAAGAAGGATGTGTGGGCGTTCATTGCCAGGCACGCGGTGCCTTATAACCCGTTACACGATCAAGGCTATCCAAGCATCGGCTGCTGGCCGTGCACGCGGCCGGTGGCTGACGGCGACGATGAGCGCGCCGGCCGTTGGGCGGGGACCACGAAAAAGGAATGCGGCCTGCACGTCATCGAACACCAGGACGGCAGCGGTATCTAGTGGGTCATTAGTCATTGGTCATTCGCGTTTTTGCGATTGACCAATGACTAATGACCAGTGACTGACAAAATCATAGATCAAGAGGATCATGAGGGTCTCCGCCAAAGCCGAGTATGCTTGCCTCGCCGTGCTGGAACTAGCCGCGAACCACGCGCATGCCCAGCCCGTGCGTGTGAAAGCCATCGCGGACGCTCATGGCATCTCGATGCGTTTCCTGGTGCAGATCTTGCTGCAATTGAAAGGCGCCGGCCTGGTGGTGAGCACGCGCGGCGCTTCGGGCGGCTACCATTTGACCCGGCCACCCGAGAAGATTTCTCTGGCCGATGTCATCCACGTGATCGATCGACCACCGCCGCGGGCGGATTCCACGGCGCCGCCTCAGTCGCCGGCGCTGCGGGCCATCCGCCATGTCTGGCAAGAGATCCAATCCGAAGAGGAGCGCGTTTTGGAAGAAATGAGCTTCGCCGATCTGGCCCGGCAGGCGCAGCAGTTTACGAGCGGGTTGTCGTATCAGATATAGAGAAGTCATTAGTCATTGGTCATTCGTCATTCGCCGCAGGCGAATGACGAATGACCAATGACGGAGAACAATTATGCAAGATTTGATTCCACCTCATGGCGGCTTGCCAGAACCGGTTGATCGCCTGGTGCCGCCGGCCGAGGCGGAGGACTTTCGCAAGCGCGTGGCATCGCTGAAGAAGATTCCGGTGAACGATGCCGATTTATCCAGCCTCTATCGTATCGGCGACGGCGGGCTCAGTCCGCTCATCGGACCCATGGATCGCGCCACGGTTAACCGGGTCCTGGATGAAGAAGTGCTTCAGCACGGCGGCAAAGCTTACGCCTGGACCATTCCGATCGTGTTCCCTGCGGAACGGACGCTGGCCGGCTCGCTCAAGGCCGGGGAGACCGTCGCCCTGGTTAATGGGCGGGGCGAGACCGTCGGCACGCTGGATTTGCGTGAGGTGTTTCCGTTCGACAAGGCGAAATACGTCAAAAGCGTCTACGGCACGGAGCGCACCGATCATCCGGGCGGCAAGATGGTAATGAGCGACCCGCGCGACATGCTCGCCGGCGGCGAGGTGCGCGTACTGCCTCAGCCGAAGCAGGCGGAGTACGGCGACCTGGTGCTGTCGCCACGCGAGACGCGGGCATTGTTCCGGAAGCGCGGTTGGAAGCGCGTGGTTGCTTTCCAGACGCGCAACCCGCTGCACCGGGCCCATGAATATGCCTTGGTGGTCGGCGTCGAACGCTTGACGCGCGAAGGCCATTTCGCCGGGGCCGTGCTCAATCCGCTGGTCGGCGAAACCAAGGGAGACGACGTGGACGCCGCCACGCGCATGCGCACCTATCGCGCGCTCATTCAAAACAAGGCCCTCGGCCAGGGGGATAAGGACGAAGCCGTCTGGAAGAAGGCGGGCTACGACCTCACCGACCAACTCCTGCTCCTGGGGCTGGACATCAAGATGTTTTATGCCGGCCCCAAGGAAGCCATCATGCACGCGATCTACCGGCAAAACTTCGGTTACACCGACATCATCATCGGCCGCAAACACGCGGACGCTCCCTTCGACGACGGCAAGGACATCTGGGACGGCCTGGCCGCGCAGCGCAAGTTTGATGAACTCAAGGGCGAGCTGCTCATCAAGCCGGTGAAGGTCGGCTTTGCCGCATTTTACGAGGAGCTTGGCCGCGTCGGCCTGGTTGACGAGTGCGCCGCCAAGGGCTACAAACAGGTCTCCATCAGCGGCCGGGAGCTGCGCGAAAAGCTGCGCGCCGGCATCCTGCCCGACCCGCGCATCATGCGTCCCGAAACGGCCCAGATCCTCATCGAACGGATGCGCGCTCAATAAACTTACCGTCGCCTTGGTCGTTTAACCGCGAGCCTGCGGCGAGCGCGTGCCTGCGCTCGCCGCAGGCTCGCGGTTAAACGATTCCAAATTCAACAAAAATCACTTTCCCTTCGTCGATTGCCCCTCTCTCTGCGTTAATAAGGATGGAACCAGGGGGGTGCATGGATTCTGGCGAATCGGAGCTGATCCAGCGCTGGCAGGGCGGCGAAGCAGCCGCCTTTGAGGAGATCGTGCGCCGCTGGCAGCAGCCGATCGGCCGTTTTCTCTACCGGCTGACGGGCAGCGGCGAGGCCGCGCGCGACCTGGCCCAGGAAGTCTTTCTGCGCGTGTACCGCTCCGGATCGCGCTACCGCGAAAATGGGGCCTTCGGCCGCTGGATCTATCGCATCGCCCTCAATGTCGCCCGGGACGCGGCGCGGCGCAGCCCGCCGGCCACGCTCCCGTTGACAACGCAGGAAGTGACGGCTCGGACCAGTCCTGCCGAGGCACTCTGCCAGCAGAAGGAAGCGGATCAAATCGTCGCACAGCTTGTGGCGGAATTGCCGGAGCCGCTGCGCAGCGTGCTGGTTCTGCGTCACTACGAGCAAATGAGCTTCGAGGAAATCGCCCGCCTCAGCAGCACTCCGGCCAGTACGCTGAAATCGCGCTTTGCCGCGGCCCTGCAGCAGTTGCGGACGCGCTTGCAAGCACTCGGCCTGAGGCCAGAGGAGAATGAGACATGAACTGCAGCCATGTTCGAGAGCTCTTGCCGGTGTTGCTGTACGGCGATGTTTCGGCTGCCGACAAGATTCACCTGGAAAAACATGTCGATGAGTGCGCTGCCTGCCGGCGCGAGTTTGTGGCCTTGCAGGGCGTTCGCCGCTTGCTGGGCGTGGCGGCGCCGCCGAACGTGCAGGTCGATCTCGCACGTCTCTACCGAGCATCCGCCGTACAAGCGGGCCGGCGCCAGCGCGACTGGCGGCGCGTGGCGCTGCTGGCGGCGGGCGTGGCGGCCCTGGTCGCCATCATGGCCTTCCTGCGCTTTGAGGCTCATTTCCAGTCGCATCAATTGGTATTGCGCTGGGGAGCGGTGTCTGCAGCGGATACTTCCCCTTCCATTCCTGCGCCGACGGCGTCGGGAGTCGGGTCGTCTTTGCTGGTGAGTCGCCAGGCGCAAGGCCTTGAGGACGAGGTTCAGCTTCTCAGCAAACTGATTCATGCCCTGGCCGACGACTTGCAGGAACAGGATCGCCAACATCGCCTGGGCGCTGCGGAGCTGCTGACGCGGCTCAGGGCCATCGAGCAACAGAGCAAGCGCCGCTATGTCGCCCTCGAGAAAGAGATCGACACCCTCTACCGATTATCTCAAAAAGGAGAATAACATGAATAAGCGAATCCTCTACCGAGGCCTCGTGCTCTTGTTGGTCTTGCCATGCCTGGCGACCGCTCAGCCAGAGATCCGACGAGCCCAATCTCCCACTCTTTCCGAGAAAGTCTTCGACGATGTGACCGTGCGCGCGACCCAGAACGAGCGCGCTCGGCAGGAGTCCGCTGAGGCGCGCCTCTACGAAGAAATTGAAATCATGCGACGCATTCTCGACCAGGGAATCAGGCGCTTGAGCGCTGTGCCCCAAAGAGCGGTGCTGTCATCCTGGCTCTCGCAAAATGGTCCTGGCAAGGGCACGGCCCTCCTCGATTACGACAATGACGGGAAGCTCGACCTCTGGATTGCCAATTTTCAAAGTCCAAAAGACGCAAGCCAAATCTGGGGACACCTTGGCGAGGATACCAATCACGCCCTCAAGAAGGCCCATGCCGGCGTGGCGCCGTTCGAGGCGGTCGAGGGCTTCCATCTCAAGGGCTACGGCGTGGTCTATACGGCAGCACTGGCCGCCCAGTTCCAGGAGGCAGTCCGCCACTTCAGCGGTCCGGCGGTCAAGCCGCTCAGCGAATGGGAGCGCGTGCGCAAGGAATTGCACGGCGAAAAACCCGAACCCGCCAAGAAGGACTCTTTGCAAAAGCACGATTCCGTCGCCGACACATTGCTCAAGATTTTGGCCGAGAACGGCCACAATTTCAGCGGCCTGGCCGACAACGAGCAAGTCGCGGTCGCCATCACGCTGCGCCGGGGTCAAGATTGCATGGTGTGCCATAAAGCAGTGCATGGTTTCGGCGACGTCCATGCTGAGCTTCTTGACATCTCCCGCATCGTGCAAAAGGATTCCTTCCAACCCGCGAATGGGGCAAGCAAGGCCGGATCGCAGAAAAGCGGCGGCCGGGAAAAAAGCCAGCCGGCCAAGGAAGGCCCGAATGCCTTCCACGACCTTGGCGCGCAACACGGTCATGACTTCGTGATCGCCATGGACAGCAGTGGTCCAAAGAGCGATGCCCAGAATCTCATGCTCCTTGGCGACCTCAACATGAAACAAGGCCGTTACAAGGAAGCCGCCGCCGCTTATCAGAAGGCGCTCGACGACCACTGGCAATCGAACCGTTCGCTGGCGGACTATGGGGTTTCCCTTCTGCAAAACGGCGAGGATGGGCGGAGTAAACTTCGCGGCGAAATTGCCGCGGTGGAGCTGGCTAGCAAGTTAGCCCAGGCCGCCCTTGCCACCGGTAACCCGGATGACGCCCTCAAGGCATTGCAGGAAGTTGCCCAGCACTCGAACCGGCTGGAGCGCATCAGCAAGATATGGAAGGAAGAGGTGCGGCCCAATCAGGGAAATGCCAAGGCGGCGCCGCTGCCCTTGCCCGCGAAGCTCATCGTCTCGGCGCCGAAACGTTTGCTCGAGCAGGTCGGCGCCGGCAAAATCACCTTTGAGGAATTCAAGAAAGCGGCCAAGGTTGAGTACTTGAACTTTGCCGGCTCCCAGGCGGGCTCCGAGAAATAAGGCGCTACTTGGGGTTGCGCCAGTCCGCAATCTGCGCGGGATCGGGAAAGCGGTCCTTATTTTTCGCCCACCACTCCCGCCATTCCTCGCGTGCCTTTTTGAGTGCGGAAAGGTCTCGATCCCGCCATTCCGTGGGTTCGTGTCCGAGCGTTTCCTTGGTGAGACGCTTCAAGGCAGCCGCGGCATAGAAGCGGACTTGCTTATCGCCGTCGCCCAGAAGCTCGATGAGATCGGCGATCGACCAGGGCTCCGCCATTTCGGCCAGGAGTTTGGCCACCCGCTCGCGTTTCGGCCTTTCTTGAAGTGTCTTGTAGCGCTCCGATTGCAAGTAACGCGTTAGGGGAAGAACGGCATGCGAGCCCAAGCTGCGTACCTGTCCTTCCGGAAAATCTAGATCCCCTTTGAGGCGGCCGAGTTCAGCAAGCAGCTCATCAAGTTTGGAACGAATCCGTCTGGTCGACTCCTTGTCCGTAGGCCCCCTCAGGCGATATAGCTCGTCCGCCCAGCTTGCCACCTGCATGTACTTGTTCAGCAACCGCTTGCGGACCACCTGGCCGTCAATAATCGTTGCTTGTTCACCGGTCTGGATGGTGCGCCACTGGTCCTTACCCTCGACCTTGGTCGCGCCATCCAGCACGGTAAGCACCGTCTCAACCGGCTTGCACAGAACATCAAACTCGGTGCCAAGAGCAGTGACCACGGCATTCGGAATGTTGACGTGGAACGGCACTGCCGCTTCCATGACGCGCGCCAGAATCTGGCCCTTGGCCATTTCCAGCCGCCGTTTCTCCGTGAAGACAAGCTCGGTGCCCCCGTCCAGGCGAACCTCGGAGCCATCCGGTGTGTGAAACTCGCAACGAGCGTCGGGCCCAGTGCGTACCCGTGTTCCCATGCCAATCGCGGCGCCCTTCTTGAGCGTGGTCCAAACTTTCTCGCCGGGCAAGAGCGCTTCACAGGCCTGATCGGCGTTGGTGGCCAGTGCCAGGAGAATCGTCTCCGGCTGCAACTGGGGAGTTTTAATCTCCGGCCGCGCTGCCACGTCATGTAAATCTGCCGGCAGCAGCTCAACGGTTTTGGTCCAGGGGCGGAAGAGCAGTACCGCAATCAGAAAGCCTGCTGCCGCGGAGAGGGCCACGGCCAGCCAGGGAAATGCTCTCGTGCGCGGCCGGGAGTTTGCCCGCAAGTGCATAATCACCCGATTCGCCACGGCAGCGGATGCTTGCCGGCGCGGGGTAAACGCACGCCGCAGATCGGCATCTTGAAGCCGGTAAGCGTCGGCGCTGGCCCGGCAGCGCGCGCAGTCGCGCAGATGTGCTTCCAGCCGGGGCCGGTCATCGGGTTGCAGTTCGCGGTCCATATGAGCGTGCAGTAGTGCAAGGGCCTGTTCGCAATCCATGCCTCACCTCCCAACTTTCTTGCACAGGCGTTCGCGGAGCATGGCGCGGGCCTTGGTCAGGCGCGCGTTGATCGTCGCCGCCGACACGCCGAGTTGCTGGGCAAGATCGCGATAGGTTACGTCTTCATAGTAATAAAGCATCACGACCTGGCGGAATTCCTCGGGCAGCGCCTCGACCTCGGCCATCAGCTGCCGAAGTTCTTCTTCACGGTCCAGGGCAAAACCGTCGTCTTCCGGCCGGCTGCCCAGAAACTCCTCCGCGTCGCCGTCGCGCGCGAGGACGCTGAACGGGATCTGCGTGCGTTCCTTTGATTTCAACCAGTCGAGGCACGCGTGTACGGCAATGCCGCACAGCCAGGAGCCGAACTTCTCCTGATCGGTCAGCGTGGCCAGGGCACGAAACCCGCGCAGGAGCGCTTCCTGGGCCAGGTCGTCGGCCTCGGTCGCCCGCCCGACCTTGGCGTGACACATGGCCGTGACGCGGCCGGCCCAGCGGCGCACGAGCTCCTCGTACGCCTGAGTCCGCCCGGCCAGGGTCTGGCGAACGAGTTCGCCGTCGGACATCCCCGTCTCCTTCGACCGGTCTCGTGTTCCGTTGGCAGAGGCCTCAGCTTGTAGTCGAGCTAACGATTGAAGTTAATATCACTCCACGAACGAATGCGAAATCAGAAGGAGAAGACGCAGCAACCCAGCGATGGCGAGAAAGCCCAGCGATAGCCCGACCAGGGGCAGCAGACACTGCTGATAGAACGGGAAATTGAACACTCCTGCCGTCAGCGGCCTGGCGGGCGGTGGCGGTGGCCGGCGGCGGATCGCCAGTGCCAGCTCCTGCTTTGCGACTGCCGGCGTGGCCAGCGGCTGGATGGGCGTGATCCGCTCCGCGTCCGCTTCGGCGACGCCGTAGGCCTCCAGACCGGCATCCGGCCTGTCTGCGTGCGGCGGCGGTGGCGGCAGGGCATCCGCCGCTGCGAGTCCGTAGCTTCCCGACACCGGGCCCAAAGGATCCTCAGGCTCCGAGTTGGATGCGGCCGCGTGGACTTCCTCCGGGGTAATGGCCCAGGGATCGTAAGCGTTCTCGTCTGCTGTTTTGCGTTTCTTCTTGAACGGCGGCTTTTTCTTGCTGCGCGGCGGGCGGGGGGCTGCTTCAAGGTTTGCCGCCTCCGTGTCTTTCTCTTCCGGAAGAGACCACGGATCAAAGATTTGCACCTTGTCCGCTTCCTCGGGCGGCGGCGCGTCCTGCCGTCGTCGGCCCGGTTTATACCAACTCACCAGCAGGCCGATCCGGCCCAGCAGCCGCGCGTAGATCAGAAAGCCCATGGCGCCGGCAAAGGCGGCCAGCGGCAGGGCGATGGCATAATCGGCGAGGATGCCGGCGTACCAAAGAGCCGTACACAGGGCGAGCAGAATCCCGGTGATCGTGTAGAAACCGACCAGCGTACCAAAATGCTTGAGCATGGCCCGAAGGATGACCGGCCGGAAAACCACGAAGTTCGACAGCGCGCTCAGCGACGACAGCACGCTGATGGGAAATACCAGCCATAGCAGCGCGACCGTGCCGGCCACAAACACGGGCGCCGGAACGTTCGCTAGCTTCATGATGAAAAATGCCGGCACAAACCACACGGCCAGAATCCAGAGAAAGTGCCAGACGCGCAGAAACCAATCGTAGAGCGGATCTCCCGGCCAGCGGACTTCGTCATCGCCCGCGGCCGTCCCGACGAGAATGACGAGAAAGACTTGCGCGGCGAAGGAAAAGACGAACAGCGACACAAGAATCTCGGCGACCAGCATCGCGAAGAAGATGATCAGAATTCCGGCTGCGCCGATGTTCATGACAGTCTTGGAGACTGGTGTTGGAACAGACTCCGCGGAGTACTGAGTACTGAGTACCGAGTACTGAGTACCGAGTACTGAGTACCGAGTACTGAGTACCGAGTACCGAGTACCGAGTACCGAGTACCGAGTACCGAGTACCGAGTACCGAGTACCGAGTACCGAGTACCGAGTACCGAGTACCGAGTACCGAGTACCGAGTACCGAGTACCGAGTACCGAGTACCGAGTACCGAGTACCGAGTACCGAGTACCG
>Ga0185299_10000759_pt1 | contig 77494 bp, 77 predicted proteins | sample PaiPotPPA55metaG_FD_128002 | JGI IMG/M metagenome (GOLD analysis project Ga0185299, IMG submission 128002) | Iron sulfur acid spring bacterial and archeal communities from Banff, Canada, to study Microbial Dark Matter (Phase II) - Paint Pots PPA... ...
GCATGAACGGCTCCATCGACTGGCACTGCTCTCCCAATTTCGATTCCCCCAGCGTTTTCGGCGCGCTTCTCGACGACGCCAAGGGCGGCCGCTTTCAAATCTCTCCGATCGCCGACCAGGTCCGCCGCAAGCAATTTTACTGGCCCTCCACAAACATCCTCGTCACGCGCTTCTCCCACGAAGACGGCATCACCGAGATCGAAGACTTCATGCCCGTAGGTTTCGCTGCGGAATCTTTGTCCTACCATCAAATCCACCGCCGAGTCCGCTGCGTCCGCGGTCCGGTTCGCCTCCTCGTCCAATGCCGCCCGGCCTTCGACTACGGCCGCCAGCCTCACGAACTCCAACTGGCTATCGGCGGCGCCAATTTTTATTCAAACACCACCCGCTTCAGCCTGGCCACCGACGTCGCCCTGAAGCCCGACGGCTCTGGCGGCGTAACTGCGGAATTCGTCCTCGAGGAAGGACAATCCCAAACCTTCATCTTCCAGCACGACGGAGAATCCGCGCCGCCCTCTACTCCCTCCTCCGAACGGGAAGCCAAGGAGCCCTTCGAGCGCACCGTAAAATTTTGGCAAGACTGGCTAGCCCGCTGCACATACCATGGACGCTCGCGCGAGCGCGTCGAACGCTCCGCCCTAGCCCTGAAACTCCTCACCTTCGAACCGACCGGCGCCATCGTCGCCGCCCCCACCACCAGCCTCCCCGAAGTCATCGGCGGTTCGCGTAACTGGGACTACCGTTTTACCTGGATCCGCGACGCCGCCTTCAGCGTCTACGCCTTGGTGCGCCTGGGCTTCACCGAGGAAGCCGCCGGCTTCGTGAACTGGTTGCAGCACTACGTCGGCAAGCGTTCCCACGCGGGCGTTCCACTCCCCACAGTTTTCACTATCTACGGTGAGCCTCTCCCACCCGAGGAATCTCTCACTCATTGGGAGGGCTACATGGGATCGGCGCCAGTCCGCATCGGCAACGCTGCCTCCGACCAATATCAATCCGACATCTACGGCGAACTACTGGACTCGCTCTACCTCTACAACAAATATGTCGGCCCGATCGCCTACGATTTCTGGGTCCACATTCGTCATCGCCTCGACTGGATTTGCGACAACTGGCAAAAGGTCGACGAAGGCATCTGGGAGGTGCGCAGCGGTAGACAGGATTTCGTCTACTCGAAATTAATGAACTGGGTCGCCCTAGATCGCGGCATCCGCCTGGCCGACAAGCGCTCGTTCCCCGGCGACCGCCAGCGTTGGATGCACGAACGCGACGCCATCTACGAAGAAATCATGACCAAAGGCTGGAACGAAAAACGCAAGGCCTTCACGCAATACTACGGCAGCGACGATCTCGACGCCTCCGTCCTGATTATGCCGCTTGTTTTTTTCATGGCCCCCACTGATCCGCGCATGGTCTCCACGCTCAAAGCCATCCTCGAAAACCCCGGAAAAGGCGGCCTGGTCAGCGATGGCCTGGTCTATCGTTACCCGCCGCAACCTCGCATCGATGGCCTGCCCGGCGAAGAAGGCACTTTCAATATGTGCTCCTTCTGGCTTGTCGAAGCCCTCACTCGCGCAGGCCAAGTCAATCCCGGCTGGCTCGATGAAGCCCGCCTCCTCTTCGAACGCATGCTGGGCTACGCCAACCACCTCGGCCTCTATGCCGAACAAACCAGCGGCCAAGGCCAAGCCCTCGGCAATTTCCCGCAAGCTTTTACCCATCTTGCGCTGATCAGCTCCGCGTTCAACCTGGACCGCACCCTAGGCTCCAAGTAGCACAGACTTCAGTCTGTGTCCCCGTAAGCAGCGCCGAACCTGCCACCGTCAAAGCACCGTCGGTGCAATAGATGTACCCAAACGGCACCACCCGTCCAATCGATGTATCTCAAACAAGAGCCCACGTATCTAATTAACCTAAGCGTGAAAAACAATAGGCATCGGGCCTATAATTTCTCGGCACCAGCGCAGGTCCGCGAATGAAATTCAAAAAGGTCGAAACTTTCGAGTGCACCACGAGCGCAGCCCGTCCCTTCGGCTGCATGGAACTCTGGGCCGGCAACGAAAAAGCCCACCGCTCCATCGAGCTGGCCGGCCTCGAAGCCGACGTAATCGCAGTCCCCTCAGGCTCCGACTCCGGCGGGGACCTCTCCGCCGTCTTCTCCTGCACCGACGACGTCGCCCGCGTAGTCTTGGCCGACTGCGTAGGCCACGGCTTCGTAGCCAGCAGCGTAGCCCGCCACATCCACCACCTGCTCCATAAATTTCAAGACATCCGCGACACCGCCGGCCTGCTTGCCGCGCTAAACGACGAATTCACCCTCGATGTCGAAAACTCCGAAGGCCCCCTCCGCATGACCACGGTCGTCACCGGCACCTTCGACGGCCGCACCGGCGAATTCAATTTCGCCTACGCCGCGCACCCTCGCATGCTCCTCTGGCGCGCCCGCGAAGCGAAGTTTCACCAGATCGGTGACGGCATGGAAAATTTTCCTCTGGGTTACATCACGGGAGAGCAATACTGCGAGCAAAGCGTTCGCCTGGAACCCGGTGACATGATCCTGGCTTTTTCCGACGGCGCAACCGAGGTGCAGTCCCCCAGCGGTGAGCAACTCTCCCCCACCGGCTTTCTCGATTTCGCACACAAAACTCTCGACAAACTACCGCAACCCGTCGTCTTACGACACTTCTCAAAATCCCTGCTCGAAAGCATCCACAACTACCGCGGTCACACCGAACTCGACGACGACATCACCCTGCTAACCCTGCGCCGCTCCACGTAGCCCTTGTAGGGGAGGGGCTTGCCCCTCCCGGCGTCAACTTCAAGCACAAAGATTCCGCCGCTGTTCTGTAGGCTTGTTCCTATTGCGCCGCCGCAGGCGGGTGCTCCGCAAAATACTGCTCCAACCCAGCCTTTACCTGCGCCACAATCCCCTGAACATTCCGATCCAACCCCGCCACAACCGCGCTAACATCCTTCCCGCTCACTGGCTCGTCATGCGCGTAATAGTGCGACCACACCGTCGTACCGCTCCTGGTCTCCTGCAGCTCATACTCCACCGCCACCCGCGCCACTAACTGACTTCCGGACACCTCCTTGAAATCGTAAAGCCGACCCTGCAACACATAATCCCCGTGCGCATTACTGCGCATCAGATTCACGGTTCGGTACCGCCCCGACGCCCGCAGTTCCCGGAACAATAGCGACTGCAGCATGTCCGTCGGCGGTTCCACCCATCGATGCGATTCATACAGCCCCATGCTTTCGCCAGCCGTGCTGTAAACAATGTGATCCTCGCGGTACAGATAGGGCGCCCTCAGCGGTCCCACCATCAGCGTTATCGGATACGCGCTGGGCTCCGCGGCGGGAGTCTGGTTACCCGGCACGGTCAGACCGTAATATTTGATCGGCCGCGCAGACCCGCACCCTCCCGACACGCCACCCGCAATCATCAACGCCCACGCTACCGCCCTGCGATTCATCATGGCTGCTCACCTGGCTTGTGTTCGGGAGGATTCACGGAGCGAATCAAAGAGTAAGGCCGCGCCTTGATCGTGGCCGAAAACTCCCTCAGATTCTCGCTGATCTGCCGCAAGTTATCGAGCAGCTCATCGATATTCTCGGAGTTCACGTCCAACGTCTGATCCAGCCGCCCGGTGAGCGCTGTTGTGTTCGCCAGCGTCCGCCGCAACTCCAGCACCGCCTTGTGAACGTCCTCGCGGTTCTCGCCGATGGTCCCGTCGATGTGATCCAGCGTCTTATTTGCCTCCGCGGTCGTCTTCCGGAAATCATCGAGCAGCGGCTGCAGTTTTTCCGTCACCGTATTCAGGTGCGCGATTGTTGACTTGATCTGCGGCCGGTTCTCTTCGATCATTCCTCGCGCACTTGCCAGCGTTCCCGCCAGGTTCGCCCGGTTCTGCGCGTTCAGCAAATCATTCACGCGCTCGATGGTTACCTTCAGCTCCGTCGCCCGATCATTCAGCGTGTGCAGCAATTGCTGCGCATCCGGCGCAATGTCGTTGATCCTCTTCGTCAACGCATTGAAGTCCAGATAGTCTTCCGACGGCAGCAGCGCCCCGTCTTTTGCCAGGCCGGCCTTCGCGCTCCCCGGCATAATCTCCAGGTGATTTTCCCCGAGTGGGCTCAAGCTCATAATCTTCGCCTTACTGTCCGTCTTTACCGGCAGATCCGTCTGCACGCTGAACGTCACTTCAATCCGCGAAGAATCCTGTGGATCGATGGTCAGCTTCTCCACACGCCCGGCCTTCATTCCCCCCGAGTAGCGCACCGTCGCACCCGGCTCCAATCCGCCGGCGAACCCGAAATACGTGTGAAATGTCTTCACCGAGCGCCCGAACACGCCGCTGATTGTGAACACGGTGCCGATCATCACCACCGCGGCCGCGATCACAAACAACCCCACAAGCGCCTGCTCGCTCTTTGCATTCATCAGGTTCCCCTCTTCCCACCGGGCACACCGAGAGACCTCCGGTCCTCCGTCAGCATCTGTAGATAGTCCAGTTCCCGTGCCACTTCTGGCTCCGCTATACGATCGAGAAACTGCCGAACGCGCGGCTGCTTGCTCGCCCGCATCTCTTCCTTCGTTCCAATCAACACCACGTTCCCCTTATCGATCAACACCATGCGATCGGCAATCAAAAACGCACTCGCCAATTCGTGGGTCACCACAATGATGGTCATCCGGAACGCTTTCTTCATCTCCAGAATCAGTTGATCGATTCCCGCCGCGATAATCGGATCCAATCCCGCCGACGGCTCGTCAAAAAACAAAATCTCCGGGTCCATCGCCATGGCCCGCGCCACCGCCGCTCGCTTCATCATTCCGCCGCTAAGCTGCGAAGGCATGTAATATTCAAATCCAGCCAATCCCACCTGTTCCAGCTTCAATCGCAACATGATTTCGATCGTGGAGTCTTCGAGTTTCGTGTGTTCGCGCAGCGGCAGCGCCACATTCTCGCCCACGGTCATCGATCCAAACAACGCGCTGCCCTGAAACGACATCCCCATCCGCTTCCGAATCTCATCCATCTCGTCATGCGAAATCTTCGCGATGTCTTTGCCCTTAATCCAAATCTCCCCCGAACTAGGCTTCTCCAATCCCACCAAGGTCCGCAAAAGCGTGCTCTTCCCCGACCCCGACCCACCCAAAATAACCAGCGTCTCCCCGGGCATCACATCAAAATTAATTCCATGCAAAATCTCCCGATCCCCATAACTGACGCGCAAATCGCGCAGCGAAAGCATCGGCCCCGAATCTACCGACTCCATGTTTTCCGCATCCATGAAAGGTTTCCTTGTACTTTCCTTCTTTCTTCTTCTGTGCTCGGTTCTCTGTGTTAAATCCTCTTCGCGCCTTTTCCTTACCTCGTTACTCCCCCTTCTTATCCTCCGACCACGAAAAACAACACCGTAAAAATCAAATCCACCACCACCACCATAAAGATCGACATCACCACGGCCCGCGTAGTCGACTTCCCCACCTGCTCCGCCCCCGCCCCGGTATTCAGCCCTTCCAAACACCCAACCGCCGTAATCGTAATCCCGAACATCACGCTCTTAATCAACCCAGTCACGAGATCGCGCAAAAACAAAGACTCCACGGACGTTCGTATATACCGTGCCCAGGTGAAGTCCGCCTGCGCCACTCCGAACGACGCCCCACCCAAAATCCCCATCGAATTCGCCCAGATCGTAAGACAAGGCAGCATCACGATCATCGCCAGAAATTTAGGCGTCACCAAAAACTGGATCGGACTAATCGCCATGGTCTCCAGCGCATCAATTTCCTCGGTCACCTTCATGGTCCCGATTTCCGCCGCAAACGCCGACCCCGATCGCCCAATCACCACAATCGCCGTAATCAAAGGCCCCAATTCCCGCGTCATCGAAACGGCCACAGCAGTAGCCACTAAATCCATAGCCCCAAACTTCCTCAACTCGTAAGCCGCCTGCAACGCCAGAATCAACCCAATAAAAAACGTAATCAGGGAAAGAATTGGCAAAGCCCGAACGCCCACTTCCAAAGCCTGCGATACCACCCGCTGCACACGCAGCGGCTTGCCCCGAAACGGCGCCACAAACGCAAAGTACGCCGCCCGCCCGGCCAGCGACGTCAGCGACCCTAAGTAGGCGAGCCCATTGAGAACACCCCCGCCAATTTGTGAACCCAGTTCCATCCTCGACCCAAGTAGCAGAGGCACTCCTGTTTACCCTGAGTACCGAAGGGCCTGTGTCCCCCGCCAGCGAACCACCCCGTAACCCGATAACCGCAAAACCAACCACTTTTTGCTGTGGCACAGCCGTTCCTGGCTGTGTTCTCAGCCACTTGCACCAGCCGGACCGACGCGCACCCTAACCTAACGCCTGCTCCTCGGTGTCGTGCACCTCAAAAATCTTCAACAATCTCGACAACTGCAACACTTCCCTCGCCGCCGGACTCAACCCAAACAAAATAAATCGTGTCCCGGCATCCCGCGAAGCCTTCAACCCCTCCACCAAAGACGCCACGCCAGAACTATCGATGTACCGAACTTTGACCAGGTTCATCACCACCCGCGGCGTCTTGGTCTCCCTGATCTCTTTCAGCAACGCCTTCCGGATCTCCGGTGAATTCGCCAGGTCGATGTCCCCAGTAACATCGAAGATTGTCGTCGTATCGATTCTCCGCGCCGAAATCTGCAAGGTCTTCTCTCCTCTTCCCAAGTTCAGTCCTGCTTCTCCGCTTTCAGATACTTGACTAACTGCAGCAGGTTAGCCCCCTGCTCGCGCTTGAACTCCACCACATCCATGCTTTGCCGGATAAAATGAAGACCCAACCCCCCAGGCTTGATCTCATCCAGCCGTCGCCCCTTCAATTTCGATGGGTCCACGGCGGGCCCCCGGTCGGTAAGCAACACTTCAAATCCGTCGCCGGTCCCAGGCCGCTTGGGCACACGTTGGCACAATACTTCGATCGGTCCACCTGCCCCCCGTAACTATGCCTCATGATGTTGGTGAGCGCTTCATCGACGGCCCGGGTAACCGACCGGCTTTCCGGCGCGGAAAATCCAAACACATCGGTCAATTGCTCCATCGCCGCCCGCACAACGCACAACATACCTGGATCGCTGTGCAGTTCCATTTTCAACAATAACTCTCCGCTCATGCGTAGGTCCGTCCCTCACGTCCCCGCGGTGGGCGAGAAGTTATTGTGCGCGATCTGTGCCGTCTTTTTGGCGAAGTCGTACGTGGCTCGTAAATTCGCCCCGAAGAATCGCACATTCCCTTTTACATCCCTCTCCAGCAACGATTTTCCATTTTTATCGCTGAATACGCAGTGAATGGTGATGGATGTTTCGCCGGCCACCGTAGTTACCTGCCGCATCTCCTCGCTTCCCTTTTTGAATCCGCGCAGCGTCCCCTGTAACACCACCAGATCCGGGGCATTCTCGGCGTTCCGATCGCCCTCCCGGTACACGTGTTGAAACCCGCCCTTCTTTTGCACCTGCTGAATCAGGTTTTCGTACAACGCTACTTGGAAGTCTGCGGGCAGCTTGATCTCGTCGGCGTGAATCATCTCTACCTTGATGGCCGACGCCTTCATCTTCGCCGGCTTCTGTTCCTGGGCGCGCAAAGCGGTTCCGGCAGCGAGCGTCAGGAGTGCCAGCGTCCCCGTAGTTACCCCTCGAAGTATGGTCCTCATTGCTTTTGCTCCTTCGCGGCAGGAGCAGCGCTCGCCGCTTGCTCGGGCGGAATGCTGGTGTGCGCTCCCTGCGCCAGCAACTCCTTCTTGATCTCTTCCACTTTGCCGACAGGCATCATGAAAATCGCGCCGTGCAATCCCCCATCGGAGTCGCGATATTTGATAGTCAGCGTCTCCAGCTTGGTGCGAAACAAGCTCAGGAATCGCCCCGATCCATATGGCGCCGCGAGCAGCACCGTCGACCCCACGCTTCCGTGAATCACCCGCTGGCTGTCCGCACCGGTAACCACGTCCTCCATCGAAGCTGCGGCCACGTCCACTTTTGTCTGCTCGTGACTAAAGTGCAGGCTCCCACCCTCGACCGACAAGTTCCCACTGGTCTTATCCTTTACTCCCGTTAATCCCGTAACCACTTGAGCTTTCACAGCTCCGGAAGGCTTCTGCGCAAGACTCGACGGAGCAAACGCGCTAAACGCCGCCAAGGCCAACGATGACGCCGCCACCGGCAATACCTTCTTCAGTCCGGCCAAAATCCCCCCTCCTACTCTTGAAATACGCCGTCCTCGTGTCCACATCGGTTTGATGGTCTTGGTCTCTACTTCCGTGCATCTTTCTTTACTGCATCTGCTTCGTTGTCTACAGTCACTGCGTCTGCTTCAACGCCTCAGGTTCATCGCTTCTGCGTCTCCGTTTCGTCGCCGCGGCATCACGCCCGCTCCGTCAGTTCTACTTCATGCTTTCGCCTCATCGCTTCCGCGGCGAATTGCTGCCTCTTTTTTCGTCGGCCGCGCCCCTCCCTTGTTCGTTGGGCCGCCGTAAATCCGGATTTGAGCTCTACGATCCGCAGAGCAGGATGAAATGTGCACGGGAGCATAATCCATAGAAACAAAAAAAGATACGCCCATTCAAAACCAGTCCAATGGCCCCGGCGGCGAGGCCGTCGCCGCTAGCCACCCTCTTTACCCTGAGCTTCGAAGGGTCGATAGAGCGGCGTTTGAACCGGGTCATGTCGAGAGTTCTGTCCGCGTAACGCCCGGAGTTTTGCCGCTCGGCCAACAGGCCGCGAACCTCCAGATCTCCCGATCTCTTCCGACGCACCCCCCGAGCGCGTTTCATTCGCATTTTATTCGCACCCACAGCCTCGCCCTGCGCATCTCACGAGTGCCTTTTGGCAAGGATGGTAAACTCACATCGCGATGCGACTCTTGCTCCTCAATCTCAGCGCCGAATCCCTTCTTGAGGCCAACAACGCCTTGGCGGGCCAAGGCTACGACGTCACCACGGAAATTGGCCTCAATGTCGATCAGGTCCTCGCGCTTTCGCCCGAAGTCTTGGTTACCGAGGCGGCTCCGACCGACCTGGCTTGCTGCGGGCTGATTACCCAGCTCAAATCGCGCTCCGACATGCGGACGCTGAAGATCATCATGATCGTTCCGGGCGGCCCACTGGAACGCGCCCGCGCGCTCGATCTCGGCGCGAACGACGTCGTCTCGCTGCCCTTCGATGGCCCGGAGTTTGCCGCCAGAGTTCGCACGCAATTTCGCGAGCGCCAGCCCGAAGAAGATCTCAAGAAAATGCTGCAGTACGCGACGCAGCGCGAGCAGATCACGGACCTGGCCGTCGAAACACTCAACGAAGCCGGCGTGGTCACGAAACGCCGCCGCTGGCTGCTTCCCGCAATCTTCGGCGTCAGCGTTGCCGCCGTGATCGCGTCGCTGTCCATGCTGGTTTCCAATCATCGCAACCGCAAGGATGCGCTCCAGTTGAAAGCCGAAATCGCCCGGCTCAACTATGGTCTGGGGCAACAGCAAAACAGCTTGTTCGAGCGCATGAAGCAAGAGCGCAACTCGCTTGAAGCGCAATCGCGATCCGATTCCGCCGCGCGCGATTCCTTGAAAGCGCAATCCGAAGATTTGCGCAAGAAGATGGCAGTTGCCGGCGGATCGGATTCCGATGCGCTCAAGCAGCAGTTGACGGAAACACAAAACCGGCTGAAGCTGCTCGAAAATGAAGGAAAAGTCGCGGAGACCGTGGTCCATAACTACGGTCCGAGTGTTTGCCTGCTGCACGTGGTCGTGGAGTTTTTGGACAAGCAATCCGGCAAACCCATTCAAATCGCGGTCGATGGCTTGGGCAAGCCGCAAGTCGATGATCAGGGAATGGTGCAGCTCGACTCTGGCGGCTCAGGCCCCCATCTGCAGATCGATGTGTTCGGCACCGGCTTTCTGGTGCGCCGCGATGGACGTATCGTCACCAATCATCACGTCGCCGAGCCTTGGTGGAACAACGACGAGTTGAAAGAGCTTCTCGACCGCGGTGCGGCGGCCTACGTGCTCTCCTACAAGGCGTACTTCCCGGGAGACGCCGAAGGCATCCCCGCGAAGCTCGATCGCATTTCGTCGAATGCCGATGTCGCAACGCTGAAGCTGGAAGCGGCGCCGCCGCCGCGTGCGACGCTGCTGGAACTTGACGACCGGCGCGACGCGACGGTGACTGGCGATCCCGTGGTGCTGATCGGCTATCCGACCGGCATCGAAGGAATTCTTGCGCGCGCCGGCACCGACGTCGCGCAGAAAATTACCGACACGCAGAACGTGTCGCGCATCGTTTCGCAGCTCGCGTCGCAGCAATTGATTCGGCCGACGACCACGCAAGGGCACATCGGCGACATCCTGCAAGACAAAATCGTCTACGACGCGGCGACGACTTCGGGCGGCTCCGGCGGTCCGCTGTTCAATCGCAGCGGCAAAGTGATCGGCGTCAACTTTGCGATCCTAAAAGGTTTTGGCGGCTCAAATCTAGCGGTGCCAGTACGCTACGCCAACGAACTCCTGAAGTAATCTCGAGTGGCCAACCGTGCCAGTGCGCCGTCGACCCTGCAGCCGCCGGGGTTTAGACACCACGCTGGCAATCCGTATGAGGCCGAAGCTCAACCGCTGGCTCCGTTGGCGATTTTTCCTCATCGGTATGCTCCCCAACTGCCCTCCAGCGCAGTTAACTACCGCGCAACGTGCCGCTTCGCATTTCTTGCCCGACCACCAGTCGAATGCTAACGTCGCTTAGTCGCGCCATCATCGCGGAGCTCATACTTCATGGCCCTCAACATTGACGATCTCCTACGCCGCGCCGTTGAAAGTAAGGCGTCCGACTTACATCTAAAGGTCGGCAACCACCCCTATCTCCGGGTAGACGGCCTGCTCACCCCACTCACCGACGTCGCCCGCATCACCCCGGAAGAAATGCTCTCCATGGCCTTCAGCATGATGACCAACCGCCAAAAACAAAAATTCAAGGAAACCGCCGAGCTCGACATGGCCTACGGCGTCGCAGGCCTGGGCCGCTTCCGCGTAAACGTCTTTCAGCAGCGTGGCAACGTGGGCATGGTCCTCCGCGTTATTCCCACAAAAATCCGCACCACCGAAGAACTGAATCTCCCGGGCGTAATCAATCGAATTTGCGAAGAGCAGCGCGGCCTGGTCCTGGTCACCGGCACCACCGGTTCCGGTAAATCCACCACCCTGGCCGCCATGATCGATCGCGTAAACGCCAACCGCGCCGACCACCTGATCACCATCGAAGACCCCATCGAATTCTTGCACCGCGACAAAAAAAGCTTCATCAATCAGCGCGAAGTCGAGGTAGACACCGCTAACTTCTCGACCGCCCTGCGCGCCGCCCTGCGTCAAGACCCCGACGTAATCCTGGTCGGCGAAATGCGCGACCTCGAAACCATCTCCACCGCTCTGCTAGCAGCCGAAACGGGCCACCTGGTTTTCTCCACATTGCACACTCTCGACGCCACGGAAACCATTCAGCGCATCATCGCCGTCTTTCCGCCGCCAGAACAAAAGCAGATCCGCCTGCAAATGGCCGCCACGCTCAAAGCGGTCATCTCCCAGCGCCTGGTCCGCCGCGCCGACGACCAGGGACGCGTCCCCGCCGTCGAAATCATGATCGCCACCGGCTACATCCGCGATTGCATCATCAACCCCGACAAAACCCGCTTGATCCACGACGCCATCGCCGCCGGCGGCAGCCAATACGGCATGCAAACATTCGATCAATCCCTTTTCGATCTCTACACCAAGCAATTGATCACTCTGGAAGAAGCCCTCTCGCGCTCCTCCAACCCAGACGAATTCCGCCTACGCATCCAAGGCGTCCGCTCCGCCTCCGACTCCGCCCGCGAAGAAATGGAACGCCAAATGGCCGACTTCGAGCGCTTCGCCCGCAAGTAACCAGCGGCTAGAATCGTGACGCTCGAATCGAACGATCACGCGGGCTGCGCCACCTGTGGGAGGTAGCGATGTCCGGAGCGGAAGCTGAAAGCCCTATTCCTAGCTTCTGGCGGGAGGTTGCGGGCACATACGGCTTTGCGCTAGTGATGTTTGCGCTGGCGGTCATTCCCTTCCTCAACTGGAGTTATTCCGGCCACGGGGGAATCAGTTGGTTTCTGGTTCCACTCTGCTCTCCGTGGATATTCTTGCGGGCCGCTATCAAAATTTGGAGATCCTCCGGCGCAACCTGCCGCTGGTATCTACGGTTCTACAAGATCACCATTCCATTCTATGTGGCCCTTGCGCTGCCCCTTTCTTGGATCGCCGCGACCGTTCTCAGCTTGACGTACGGCTCTCACTTCTCCACGTGGCAATTGTTCGCAGATTTTGTTTCGCCGTTTCCGTGGTGGTATTTCTCGTAATCCCACTTTGTCGCCTCAGCCGGGTGCCGCACCCTGCGATTTTCAGGGTGCGGGTTTAGACCGGGCGTCACCCAGATCAGTCCTGACCTAGACATGCCCGGGTCTCCGCAAACGCAATCGTCGCGAAGCATTAATCCTCGAGCGCCATCCACCGGTTTCGCGCTTCTCCCCAACGTACCGGCGCAGTATGATTCGTCCACCTGAAGTGGCCCGCCAAAGGAGCGCCCGAATGTTCCCATCCGAATGTCTACCCAATCGCCGCAGCTTCCTAAAAGCTGGCGCCGCCCTTGCCGCTGGTCTCTCCGGCCTAGCCCTGGCTCCCAAACCCGCTGCTGCTCAGGATGATCAGTCCTTGATGATCGGTCCGAAGCCAGGCTTCACACCCGAAATTGGGACTCTGACTTCGATGTTGGCTTTTACTCGCATGCAGGTGTTGCACAACGTCAAAGGCATGTCGCAAGCGGATCTCGATTTTCTTATCGACGCCAAAGCCAACACCATCGGCGCGCTGCTTCTTCATCTAGCCGCCACCGAAACCTATTACGGCATGAACTCCTTCAGCGGTGTGAAGTGGGACACATGGTCCGACGACATCAAGAAGAAATGGGACATCCCCATGAATCTCGGCGAGCCTGTCCGCAAATCCATCAAGGGCAATAGCCTCGACTACTACCTCAACGTCCTGCACGAATCCCGCGAAAAAAATCTCGCCGCGTTCCGCAAAGTCGACGACAAGTGGCTCACTATCGTCGACACCGAAATGGGCATGAACAACTACGCCAAGTGGTTCCACGTAGCCGAACACGAATCCAACCACGACGGCCAAATCAAATTCCTAAAGAGCCGCCTACCGGGCGCAAAACCCGCCACCGAGTAGCGTCGTCCCACGACCTGTAGCCGCCGTCTCCGAGACGGCGGGGTTTAGACCAAGCGCTGGCGCAAACGAACCCACCGGAGCACCATTGGCCTTCGCGTCCTTCCTCTGTGTCCTCTGTGTTCCCATCTCCGTGCCCTCTGTGTTAAAAATCCCGCCTTTGCCCTTTCCGATCTTTACTTCATGACTTCATTACTTCTATGCTTCTCCCCTGTGTTTCCCCGCTCCAAAAAACTCGACACCGAATCCGAACTCTACGACGAAGCCCTGCGCGCCCTCATGCGCCGCCCCCACTCCGTCCACGAAATGCAAAAACTCCTCAACCGCCGCGCCACCAGCGACCTCCTGGCCCAAGTCGTCCTCGCCCGCCTCAAAGAAAATGGTTCCCTCAACGATGACCGCTACGCCAAACAATTTACCCGCCAGCGCACCGAAATCCGTCGCCAAGGCAAATACCGCATCGCCCGCGACCTCCGTGCCCGCGGTGTCCCCGATGCCCAAATCCAATCCGCCCTCGAGGAGTCCGCCGACCAAGCCGCCGAGCGCGCCGCCATCCGTCACCGCATCAACCGCAAACTAAAACTGACCCTTTCTAAATCCGGAAGTCGCGAAATCTCCGACAAAAAGATCGCCTCCCTCTACCGCAGCCTCCTAGCCGCAGGCTTCCCGTCCGACGCCATCCGCCGCGAACTAAAATCCATCACCGCCGAGGAAGTCCCCGCGATCGAAGATCCCCAAGACGTCGAGGACTAGTTCCGAGGTGAAGTTCCAACCTAGCCCTTATAGCGCTGCAAAATTTCCGCCGCCTCCCGGTCGCCCGATCGCACCGCTCCATCGATATACCCAGCCCACCGCTCGGACGTCTCCGTCCCGGCCCAGTGAACGCGACCATGCGGCTGTCGAATCACCGCTCCCACGCTCGATAGAATCCCCGGCGCCGGCGACGCCACGTAACAACCTCGGCTCCACGGATCGGACGGCCAATCCTGATCCTCGTAATCGATGGGATGCGCCGCCTCCGCTCCCCAGAATTTCACCAGCCGGTCCACCACCGCTTTCTTCCGCGCCTCTTTCGGCTTGCCGGTCCATTCCATGCCACCGCGCGCTTCCATGAACCCCACCAGAAATCCCGGCCCGGCCTCGCTCAAGCTCGAATCCGCACAGATCAGATTGCTCGGCAACTCATCGCTGGTCACCAGGCCGCTGTAGCCACGGCCTCGCCAGAACGGTCTTTCGTACGCGACCCAGAATTTGATCACCGACCCCATCGGCATGTGCTCCAGCAGAATCTCCCGGGCCGACGGCAGAACCGGCTGGTACTGAATGCGCAAGGCCAGCGGCGGCGGCAAACAAACAACCGCGTAATCGGCCTGCCACCTTCCCTTTTCCGATTCCACGGTGACGCCCGCATCCGTTTGCGTAATCGCGCGCACCGGCGACTCAAGAACAATCGCGCCAGCCAGCCCTTCCGCCATTTTTGCAGCAACGCGGTGCATCGTCTCTTGCACCGTCCACGCCTGCGACGTTCCCTGCCCGAAATTTGCCTGCGTCGCGAAGTTGTCGCCCGCACGCAGATAGAACAGAAAATATAAGAACGAAATCTGATACGCATCCGCGGTAAAGATTCCGCGTGTCAGCCCGCGCAGCGTCCCAAGCACCTCGGGGTTGGTCGTATTTTTCTGGAACCAGTCGTCGGCCGTCATCGTGTCATACGGCAGCGCCTCTCCGGCATTCCACGGCGCATTCAGCGGCACGCCCTGGCTCAGTTCATCGACCCTTTTCATCACTCGATCGGTTTCGGCGTCGGTTTTTTCTCCCCAGCCGTAAGAAGTCCCGGTGCCCTCGTAGCGTTGGTGATTGGCCTCGGTGACGTTTTTCCCGGTCTCGAACTGTGGCACCAGATGCAGGTCAAACTCCTTAATCAATTCCAGCAACCGCGTCTGCGTTGCGCCCACCCACATTCCGCCGACGTCCACCGTCCTCCCGGCCACTTGCCCAGCCTTGACGCGGCCTCCGACCCGGTTGCGCGCCTCCAGCACAACCACTCTTTTTCCAGCCTTAACCAGCGCTCGCGCCGCCGATAGACCCGAAAACCCCGCGCCAACGATCACGACATCCACGCGCCGCGATGCCGCCGGGCCCCTGTCGTCGTGAGGCTGTTCGACGTTGTGAGGCTGCTCGACGCTCCGCGAAATGTCAGCTAAGGCCGCAGCCGCCGCTGCCGTCCCCAAGATGCGCAGCAAATCCCGCCGACCCCAAATGCTGTGTCCCCCGCGCTCATCCGTCATTTCTCCTCCACCGGTCGCAAACCGTTGCACGCACCCTATGTCCCCGCCTCCCACACTGTCAATCCTTCGCAACCCTCGCGGGCCTGCCTACCCAGTTCCCAATCTCGGCCGTTTACTCGCTTTTCTCTTCCTCCTTTGGGCGGGTGGCCTACCCTTTGGTTTTTAAGGGTGGGTCTTTCTTTGCGCAGACAGCGCCCATCCATTCGAATGTTAACCTGTAAATAATCTACTTGACTAGATACCATTTACCTGCTACACTTCTTCGTGACTCAACCTCGCAATCCCGCTAACCCCCGCAGAATCCGCACTTACAAAATCGCCGCGCCCCAACCCCTTTGCCATCAACACTTGCGCAACCCACCCGTAAGTGTTCATTCCAAGACCTTTACAGACGCGATCACAAACCCGCAAACCTCGTGCAATCAACACTTACGAGAGCCCTCCATAAGTGTTGCAAACACGCAACTTATAACTCCATTAGAATCCGCACTTACGCATCACAACCCAGCTAACCCCTTTACAATCCGCACTTATGAAAAACCCAGGGGGGGCCCCTCCCCTCGAGTTCAAACCGTCCCGACACACCCCGTTTCTTGGTGCCAGCCCGCCCGCTCTGCGATAATGTCGGCATTGTTTCCACGCGACGTGAAGAGGCCCAAGTGACCGGCGACGCCACAAAACCGAAATGGAGCGGCAACGAAATCCGCGAAACCTTCCTTCGCTTCTTCGAGAGCAAAGGCCACCGCCGCGTACGCAGCAGTTCGCTCGTTCCCCACGGCGATCCCACGTTGCTTTTCACCAACGCCGGCATGAACCAGTTCAAAGACGTCTTCCTCGGCCTCGAAAAGCGCGACTACACCCGCGCCACCACCGCCCAGAAATGCGTCCGCGCTGGCGGCAAACACAACGACCTCGAAAACGTGGGCTTCACCAAGCGCCACCACACCTTTTTCGAGATGATGGGCAATTTCTCCTTCGGCGACTATTTCAAGGACCTGGCGATTCCCTATGCATGGGAGCTGATCACCTCGCCCGAGTGGTTCAACATTCCCAAAGACAAACTGTATGTCACCGTTTTCGGAGGCGCGGAGGTTGCTCCAGGCACAGTCCTTGGAGTTGATGAAGACGCCCGGAAGATTTGGCTCGACCAAAACGTCCCGCCAGACCGCGTCGTCCCCATTCCCGGCCTGAAAGATAATTTCTGGGCCATGGGTGACACCGGCCCCTGCGGCCCCTGCAGCGAAATCTTCTACGACATGGGTCCCGAAGCCTCCGAAGAAGGCCACCCCGACTGCAAATTCCCCTGCGACTGCGGCCGCTACGTCGAAATCTGGAACTTGGTCTTTATGCAATTCAACCGCGATGCCAGCGGCACGCTAACGCCGCTCCCGAAGCCCTGCGTCGACACCGGCCTGGGTCTCGAGCGCACCGCCGCCGTCCTCCAAGGCGTCATCTCCAACTACGACACCGACCTCTTCGTCCCGCTTCTAAAACGCGCAGCCGAGCTGTGCGGCGTCAACTACGACGAAGAAGTCAAAGCAGAATCTGGCAAGGGAGGCGCTGCTTCGTTGCGTGTGATCGCCGATCACGCTCGAGCCACAACATTTTTGATTACCGATGGCGTGATTCCCTCGAACGAAGGACGCGGCTACGTGTTACGCAAGATTATGCGTCGTGCGATTTACCACGGCCGCCTTCTCGGCGCAACAAAACCCTTCCTCGCTGAAATGGTAAACACGGTTCGGGATTTGATGGGCGATGCTTACCCGGAACTTCGCGAACCCGCTGCTTCGCGTACTCCCGACATCGTGTTGGGCGAGGAAAAGCGATTCGCGCACACGCTCGACATCGGATTGAAAAAATGGGAAGGGGGCCTACGAAAGCTGGAAACGGCGGGTGAAGAATTTGCGGAAAGCGAAGAAGCACATCTGGGTCACAAAGTTCACGTGAGCAGTAAAGTGCTACTTGGAGCAGACGTTTTCGTACTGTATGACACGTACGGTTTGCCTAGAGATTTTATTGAAGATGTGGCTCGCGATGCCGGCGTCAGCGTTGAATGGAGCGGCTTCGACCGAGCAATGGAGGAGCAGCGGTCAAAGGCCCGTGCCTCATGGAAGGGCGCGCGCAAGGACGCGGCGAATCCTGCGTTTGCCAAGATTGCTGAGAACTTCAAGACGGAGAAGGATTTCTATCACGACGTGAGCGTGAAAGACGCTCGCGTTGAAGCGATTATCGGCAAGAGCGGGCCTATCAGCGAACTGAAGGCGGGCGAATCGGGCGAAGTCGTTCTTGATCGCACCGTGATCTATGCCGAATCGGGTGGGCAGGTTGCCGACACCGGCGCGTTTTACGATGCATCCGGGTCGCAACTGCTGGCCGAAGTGACTGGCGCCTACTACCCTGTCGCAGGTTTGGTCGCGCACAAAGTGAACGCGAAAGAAACGCTACGCGTCGGCGATAGTATTCGTGTCGAGGCCGATGCCGACCGGCGGGCGCGGATTATGCGCAATCATTCCGGCACACATCTTGTGCATGCGGCGTTGCGCAACATTCTCGGAACGCACGTGAAGCAGGCTGGGTCGCTGAATGCTCCGGACCGCTTGCGCTTCGACTTTTCGCATTTTGCGCATGTTGATACGGAAGAGTTACGGGACATCGAGCAGCAGGTGAACGACGAGATTCGCCTGAATACGGAAATCGATACGACCGTTACTTCGCTTGACAATGCGCTGGCTTCCGGGGCTCTGGCCTTTTTTGGCGACAAATATCCGGAGAGCAATGTTCGCGTCGTTACCATCCCCGACGAGCGCGCTCCGCGCGGCTTCTACTCCAAGGAACTTTGCGGTGGCACCCATGTTCATCGGATCGGCGATATCGGCGTGCTGAAGATTGTCGGCGAACAATCGGTGGCCGCAGGGGTACGTCGTATCGAGGCTGTCACTGGAATAGGCGCCCTGGAACATTACCAGCAACAGGCGCAAATCCTGTCGCAGGTGGCCAGCAAGCTGAACGTCGGCGAAGACGACGTTCTAGCGAGTGTGGAAAAGCTCTCGCAAACTGTGAAACAGCTCGAAAAAGATCTGGAATCACAGAAGCGTAAAGGCGCGCTGGGCCAGCTCGACGAGCTGGTGGGCAAAGCCCAGACCGTCAAGGGCGTCAAGGTCATCTCCGAGGAGGTCGCCAACGTTGATCGCGAAGGATTGCGCCAGCTTGTAGATAGTCTGCGGCAAAAGCTCGGTTCCGGCGTGGTCGCGCTAGGCATGCCCAATGATGGCAAAGTCGCTCTTATCGCCGGCGTTACCAAGGACCTCACCTCTAAAGTCCATGCAGGCAAGCTGATACAGGCCCTCGCCAAGCAGGTCGGCGGCTCCGGCGGCGGACGCCCCGACCTGGCCGAGGCTGGCGGAAAGGACACAGCCAACCTAAAAACTGCCCTTCTGGCCGTTCCCTCGATGGTCGAAGCTTTGCTATAGTCCCCACTGCCAGAAACGTGTCCGTCGGTGGACACCCATTCGTACTATCGACTCCCCACGGACCAAACCGTAGTATTCCGCGAGTATTCGAGAGAGGTTTTGTGAGCCTTCCCTGGCCCATGATGACGAAACGCGCGGTCCTCTGTGTTTGCTCCTGTTTGGTCGTGCTGGCGTGCTGTGGAAATCCCGCCAACGCCCAGATTGCCAAGGTCGTGGACGACAGCGGCCGCCGGTTCTTCATTAACGCCGAGCCGCCCGTGCAGACCAAGTTGATGTCCGCGAAGTCGCATGCGGCCATCTACATGCCCGCAGAAGCGACGTTCACGGGTCGCGGCCGGCCGGCTTTCAGCATCGACCGCGATGGCGCGGAACGCCTCGTGCGCGAAGCAGCGGAGCGGCACAACGTCGATCCCGCGCTGGTTCGCGCGGTGATTGAGACCGAGTCAAACTGGAATTCCTCGGCGATTTCCCGTAGGGGCGCCGTGGGGCTTATGCAGCTGATGCCGACAACGGCCCAGCGTTTTGGGGCGACCGAGTATTACAGCCCGCAACAGAACGTCGACGCTGGGGTTAGATACCTAAAGACCTTGTTGGAGCGGTATAATGGTAACCTCGATTTGGCCCTCGCGGCCTATAACGCCGGGGAAGGGGCCGTGGACAGGGCTCATGGAATTCCGGCGTTTCGAGAGACGCGTAACTACGTGCAGAAAGTACAGAGTGCCTACTTCCGGCCAGGCTCGGGGAGACTTTCGGATTTGTGGGTCAACCCTCGCGCAATCCATAAGAACGTGGATCCTTCCGGCCGCATCATATTCACCAACGAATAACGCCTCTCTGATTTCGTCAGAGTTGCTCAAGGTAAAGGCGTAGGGTTGGGCATGGGGGCAAGGCGAAAAACTTTTTACAAGAGGTTCGCCCGCGTTTCGCCAGTTTTTGCCATGCGCTCTGCGACTTTGCTCGTGTTGTTTCTTCTATGTGCGCTTCCCTGTTTTGCTGGTGAGGGGTCTGAGACCGCTAATACCAATGTGAAGAGGCAGGCGGCTTCGGCGCAGTTTGCGCGGGGTGAGGAGCTGCGCGCGGCTTTAAATGAGAAGGCGGCTAACAAGCGGTCGCTGGCCGAGTACAAGCAAGTTGTTTCCACTTATCACCGCGTTTACTTGATTACGCCGCATGCGCCTGAAGTGCCCGAATCTCTGGCGGCTGTGGGCGAGCTTTATGTGGAAATGGGCGAGCGGTTTGGGCGCAGCTACTACCAGTCGGCCGTGGATTCGTATCGGTTTTTGATTCATGAATATCCCACCAGCAAGTTTGGCCAGGACGCGATGTTGAAGGTGGCGGAGCTTGAGAAGGATCAGCTGGGCGATCCGCGGGCCGCTGCCAAGCTTTACGATGAGTTTCTGAAGAAGTATCCGCGGTCGCCGCGGCGGCGGGAAGCGCAGGAAGCGCGGGCGGAGGTGGCGCTGGTGCTCAATGCGGAGGCGCCAGCCATGGCGAAGAACGCTCCGCCGATCCCGGATGCAAAGACGCCGGATACAAAGACGCCGAAGTCGGACGAGCCGGCGGAACTTGGGCGATCTACGATGGATGAGGCTACGCTGCCACCTGCATCGTCGAGCGGCGGTGCACCGCGCCTGCGGCGGATTACTACGAAGGCGTCGGCTGAGTCCACACGCGTAACTATCGATTTGGAAGACACCGTGCAGTATTCCTCGGCGCGGATACGGAATCCCGACCGGATTTTTTTCGATATTCACGCGGCGCGGCTTACGCCTGAAGTGGCAAAGGCCAACGTTCGCGTTGACGGTGATCTGCTAACCGCGGTGCGGGCTGCGCAGAATCATGCCGGGATCGTGCGTGTGGTGTTGGATGTGAATGGGGTGAAGGATTACACGGCTACGCTGCAGGATAATCCGCCCGAGTTGATCATTGATTTGTATCCAAATTCCGGGGCTACGCGGTCCGCGAAAGCACAGCACGGTGCACGGCAGAGCGACGGTTGCCGGGCTGGGGCGCCCTTCGAGGCTCAGGGTAAACCGGAATCCTGCACCCCAACAACGGGAGGGTCGCCGGCGGTATCGTCGGGTTCGCGTCAATCGGCGTCGGAAGACGGTGTTGTGGATGTGGCTCGCGTTGTGCCGGACGAACGATCTGGCGTACAGCCTGCAGCGGTTGAGCCGCAACCTCCTGCTGCCGCTAGCCTGCCTCCCTCTTTGGTGCGTGGCGCCACATCGAATAGTAGTGGATCGCGATCGAAGTCATTGAAGAGTTCGACTACCAAGCCTGACTTGATTCAGCCTTCATCGGTGCCTGCTCCGACGCGGGATGGTCAAGCGACGCTTACGCGGGCTTTAGGATTGAAGATTGGGCGCATTGTGATCGACGCCGGGCATGGCGGGCATGACACCGGAACGATCGGGCCTACCGGGCTGATGGAGAAGGACCTTTGCCTGGATGTGGCGCTGCGGCTGGGGAAGATTATTCAGCAGCGGTTGCCGGGCGCGGATGTGGTTTACACCCGATCTGACGATACCTTTGTTCCTCTGGAGGAGCGGACGCACATTGCGAATGAGGCCAAGGCCGATCTGTTCATCTCGATTCACGCGAATTCGAGTCACGACCACGGGGCGCGTGGGATCGAAACTTATTACTTGAACTTGAAGGGCTCGCCGGACGCGATGGAAGTGGCTTCACGCGAGAATGCTACCGCGCAGGAGAGCGTGCACGACCTGGAAGACATGGTGAAGAAGATTGCGCGCAGCGAAAAGATTGACGAGTCGCGGGAGTTTGCGGCGGACATTCAGGACTCGCTGGCCAAGCGGATTCAGAAGCAGTACAAGCCGGTAAAGGACCGCGGAGTACGCAAGGCGCCATTTGTGGTGCTGATTGGCGCGGATATGCCGTCGATCCTGACGGAGATTTCGTTCCTTAGCAATCCGGCAGACGAGCAGCTATTGAAGAAGCCGGATCATCGCCAGCGCGTCGCCGAGGGCTTGTATCAAGGTGTGGCAAGCTATCTTCAGAGCTTGAACAGCATGACCGGGAACCTGCCGAAGCTTCCTCTCACGCCCGCGGGAAAGTCGATTGCAGCAGCCTCAGTTGATTCGAGCCGGAACCAGCGCTAGTCTGTTGGTGTCTAATATCATTGGCCTCATGCGATCACGATTCACGATTTTCGCCACTTTAACCGCTCTTCTTCTCTTTGGGCCGTCCCTCCGAGCCGCCGAAGTCCAATGGCCTGCCAAGATCGGAGAATGGACGGCATCGTCTCCAACAGCGAAAGTACCTAGCTTTACTTCTGACCCGGCGTTCGCTCCCATCGTTGCAGAGTCCGGGTTCGTCGCGGGCACTTCACGTAGCTACAGGTCGGCGAACCAGACCGTGCAGCTAACGCTCTATACGTTCCACGATTCCAGCGGAGCATATGAGGCTTACACCGCCATGGAAGCTGTGGACGGACCGCCCAAAGCCGACAGTGTGTTCATTGCCAGGGGTAATCAGGTTCTGTGGATTCACGGAAGTTCGACTCTCTCTCCTGACACTGTGAACGCTGCGGAGGGTTGGGAGCGATCGATCTCGGACGGCGTCGCGTCGCCGCCCGTGGCAACTTATTTGCCGCCTCAAGCCAAGGAACCTGCTACGGAATTGTACGCGCTTGGGCCGGCGGCGTTCCGAGCGGCGGCTGCATCATTGGGCAGACTAGAGGGCGCGGCGCTAGTAGATGTGGCGGGGTTTGATTCGCACGCGGAGGCGATGTTTGCTAAGTACAAGAGCGGCAAGGATGAGGCTACCTTGCTGCTGATTGAGTACCCGACGCCGCAGTTGGCGGAATTGCATTTGAGGCATTTGCAGCGGGCGCTGTCGGTGGACAAGAAGAGTGGGAGTAGCGTGGAGCGGAAGGGGTCGCTGCTTTCGATCGTGTTGGCGCCTACTTCGGCGGAATATGCGGAGAAATTGCGCGGGGCTGTGAATTACGAGACTGAGGTTACCTGGAACGAGCCTGGCACTACGGCTACCGATCCTCCGATTACCAGCACCTTGGTGAAGATCATTATTGCGACCATGGTGCTGATGGGGATGGCTTTTGTTTTGGGGATTGCGTTTGGCGGGGTGCGGATCATTACGAAGAGGCTTTTTCCTGGGAAAGTTTTTGACCGGCCGGCGCGGATGGAAGTTTTGCAGTTAGGGCTTTCCGGGAAGCCGATTGATCCGCGGGATATGTATTAGGTGGCGAGTCCAAGAACGACCGCTGGCTGACCCACCTAGACCTAGCGAACATCGAAGAGAGATTCCTCCACTTCTACGCGCGCCGACTCGTTCGCCCCGCAAAGCCATCCGGGGTGAACAGGAGCGAACGAGGAAGAAAAAATCGGCGCGCTCCGGTCGGAATGACGTCCAGGGCAGCCGCGTCGGCTCGTCGCGCAGCGTTGTTTCGGTCGGAACTTGCCTGTTTTGCTCGGAATGAGCTTGTTTACCACTTCCGCGTCGGAAATGAGAATTGAGATGTCGCGATTGGCCCGGGTTGGTCATTCACCTAAATCCCGCCCTCGCGGCGAGGGTGGCTACAGGGTGCCTCGATCTGCATCTTGGAAGTAACGGAATTCCCTTCCTGGCGTCTAAACTAGTCACTGTCGGTGTGCCTAGGCAGCGAGCTTAAGTTCACGTAACATTTGAAGATAGCGGCGTCCGAAGATAGCGTTAGAAGCTGCGGCCGAAGATATACAGCGGCTTGAAGCGGAAACGCGACGGTCATTGGAACGCGGCTCCAGGGAGAAGTACTCGGAATGTATCTTCCAGAGTGGAACCAACACATAAGGTTCAACGGGTTTGTGTACGCTGCGGGGCTACTAGGCTTGGCGGCTTTGTCGGCGGGGTGTGGGAAGACGTCAGCTGGGGACCCCGCGGCAGGCGGCGCGATGCAGGCAATGCCGGTGCAGGTCCTGATTGCGAAGACGCAGAAAATTCCGGACGCTACAGAATACTTATCGATCTTGAAGTCACGGCATTCGGCGACCATCAGTCCTCAGGTTGAGGGACAGATCACCAAGATATTTGTGAAGTCGGGCGATCGCGTGGCTGCTGGGACGCCACTCTTGCAGATCGATCCTTTGAAACAGCAGGCTACCGTGAGCAGCCAGGACGCCACGCGGCTGGCACAGGAGGCGAACCTGCGGTACGCGAAGGTGCAGTTGGACCGCGAAAAGAAATTGTTTGAGGCGGGGGTGGTGGCAAAGCAGGACCTCGACAACGCGCAGACGAACTACGACGCAGCTGAAGCGCAGCTGAGGTCATTGGAACATCAGGTGACGACGCAGCAGGTGGAGTTGCACTACTACGCGGTGGCGGCACCGTCGAGTGGAATTGTGGGGGATGTACCGGTGCGTGTTGGAGATCGCGTAGCGGTGACCACGGTACTGACTACCGTCGATGAGCCTGGGGCCGTGGAAGCGTATATATACGTTCCGGCGGATCGCGCGAGAGACTTGAAAATGGGAGTGCCGGTGCACCTGATCGATGCGGCGGGGCGGGATCTGGCGGATTCGCGGATTTCGTTTATATCGTCGCAGGTGGATACGGAGACGCAGACGGTGCTGGCGAAGGCGATCATTCCAAATGCGCAGACGAATTTGCGGACTGCGCAGCAGGTGCGGGCTCAATTGGTGTGGGGCTCGCATGAAGGGACGGTGATTCCGATTTTGGCGGTGACGCGGATTAATGGAGAGTTCTTTGCGTTTTTGGCGGTGAAAGAGGGGAACGGAGTTGTGGCGCGGCAGAAACTGTTGAAGGTCGGGGATACCGTTGGGAATGACTATGCGGTGTTGGACGGGATCAAGGATGGGGATCACATTATTGTTTCGGGGTTACAGTTTTTGCGGGATGGGGCGCCGGTTGTGGAGCAGGTTTTGGGTGGGGATGGCAAGTAAAGGCAGAAGAGTCAGCGGCCGGAGAATCAAAAGATTTAACACAGAGGGCACTGAGGTCGGAGCACAGAGGGCGCCGAGAGATTGTCATGGTGTTGCGATGTGGGAGTGTGAGGATTACGGGGACACAGGCAGGAGTGCCTGTGCTACTTAAAGGTGGATTGAAGATTGTTTGTTGATTTTTTTATACGACGGCCGGTGTTTGCTACCGTTTGCGCGCTGCTGATTATTTTGGGCGGCGCGATCTCTATTCCTTCCCTGCCTATTGCGCAGTTTCCAGATTTGGCTCCGCCTCAGGTGGTGGTTTCGAGCGCTTACATTGGGGCCAATGCGCAGACCGTGGAGTCGGCGGTAACTATTCCTTTGGAGCAGGCCATTAACGGCGTGCAGGGGATGAAGTACATCTCGTCGAGCAGCGGGAACGACGGGACCAGCCAGATTACCGTTACGTTTGATGTGACTCGGGATGTGGATCTGGCTTCGGTGGACGTGCAGAACCGCGTGAATCAGGCTTTGGGACGGCTGCCCAATACGGTGAAGAACACCGGGGTGATTATTACCAAGCAGGTGGGCGGGTTTGTGTTTGGCGCTGGTGTGTACACCGAGAAAGGGCAATACGACAGTCTGTTTCTGAGCAACTACCTCGACATTTATGTGAAGGATGCGATCAAGCGCGTGCCGGGCGTCGGGGATGCGATTATTTTTGGCGAGCGGAAATATGCCATGCGGTTGTGGCTGGACCCGGCGCGCATGGCACAGCGGGGATTGACGGCGACCGGCGTGCTTGCTGCTCTGAATGAACAGAACGTTTTGGTGGCGGCCGGAGAGGTGGGACAGCCTCCATCGAATGAGGCGCAGGCGTATGAAATCAGCGTGCGGGCGATTGGCCGGCTGACGGACCCAGCGGAATTCGACAACATTGTATTGAAGTCAGGAACCGACGGGACGCTGGTGCGCTTGAAGGATGTGGGACACGCAGAGCTGGGCGCGGAAAGCTACGATTCGCTGCTGCGGTTTGATGGGCACGATGCGGTTGGATTGGCGGTGACGCAACTTCCAGGGGCGAACGCGCTGGATGTGGATAAGGCCGCGAAAGCGGAGTTGCTGCGGCTGTCGAAGAATTTTCCGCCCGGGATCAAGTATGCGGTGGCGTTTGATTCGACGACGGTGGTTGGGGAATCGATCAAGGATGTGTTGATCACGTTGATCCAGGCCATCTGCCTGGTGGTGATCGTGATTTATTTGTTTTTGCAGGATTGGCGGAGCACGTTTATTCCGGCGATTACGATTCCGGTGTCCTTGATCGGAACGTTTATTTTCGTGAAGTTATTCGGATTTTCGATCAACACCTTGACGCTGTTTGGCATCACGCTGGCGACGGGGCTAGTCGTGGACGACGCGATCGTGGTGATCGAAAACGTCGAGCGTCACATCACCGAAGGAATTACCGAGCCGCACAACGCTGCGTCGGTGGCGATGAAAGAAGTAGCCGGGGCGGTGATTGCGACCTCGCTGGTGTTGGTGGCGGTGTTCGTGCCGGTAGCGCTGTTTCCGGGGACGACCGGTATTTTGTTCCGGCAATTCGCGTTGACGATTGCGTTTTCCGTGTCGATTTCGGCTTTCAATGCACTGACGCTGACGCCGGCTTTGTCGGCAATATTTCTGGGACACCACCGGGAACGGGCGCAGGGACGCTTTTTCCGTGTGTTCAACCGCGGCGTTGAAGGGTTGACAAACGCCTATCGAGCTACGGTGCGTCACGTTATCGGATGGCGATTCGCCGCGCTACTGCTGTTTATTGGCGTGCTCGGTGCGACCTACTGGGTCTATCAACTGGTGCCGCGGGCGTTCATTCCGGAAGACGACCAAGGTTACATCATGTTCATCATCCAGGCTCCGCAAGGGGCTTCGCTGACGTATACGCGGGATATTTGCGCCAATGTGGAGCAGGTGCTGGCGAAGGTTCCGGAGATCAACGGGGCGTTTACCGTGGCGGGGTTCAGCCAGGCGGGGAATGCTCCCAATCGCGCCATTATTTACGCGAACCTGCTGCCGTTCGATCAGCGCAAGGGTGAAGCGCACGGCGCAGCGGCGATCATTCAGCGTTTGCGTGGGCCGTTGTTCGGCATTCCGGGCGGGCTGGTTGTGCCGTTCAATCCCCCGGCCGTACAGGGCCTTGGGCAATTCGGCGGGTTCCAGTTTGAGCTGGAAGACCTGGGGCGGAATTCGCTGCAGACCATCGCGGATACCGCGAATAAGGTTGTTGCTGACGGCAACGTATCGAAAGATTTGACCGGGCTGTTCACGAGTTTTACGGCTAACGATCCCCAGTATTTGGTGCGGATTGACCGCGAAAAAGCGAAGAGCTTGCAAGTTCCCTTCAGCCAGATCACGGACGCGCTGCAGGTTTATATGGGCTCGGTGTATGTGAATGATTTCGATTTCAACAATCGGTCGTACCGGGTGTACGTGCAGGCGGATCAAACATTCCGCGCGCAGGCAAAAGATATCCGGCAGTATTACTTGCGATCGGATACGGGCAAGATGATTCCTTTGGACAATGTGGTGAGCATCGAGTCGACAGCGAATCCGCAGGTGATTACGCACTACAATTTGTTCCGGTCAGCGGAAATCGATGGGAACTCGGCGCCGGGACGCAGTTCGGGCCAGGGCATCGCGGACATGGAAGCGCTGGCGAGAAAGACTTTGCCGAACGGAATGACATTTGAGTGGAGCGGCTTGTCGCTGGAGGAATTGGAGTCTGGCGGGAAGGCATCGTTGTTATTTGGATTGGGATTGATCGTGGTGTATTTAACGCTTGCGGCGCAGTACGAAAGCTTTGTGCTGCCATTCATCGTGCTGTTGGCGGTGCCAGTGGCGTTGTTGGGAGCGATTGGATCGCAGGCTTTGCGCGGGTTGCAGAACGATGTGTTTTGTCAGATCGGATTGGTGATGCTGATTGGGTTGTCGAGCAAGAACGCGATTTTAATTGTGGAGTTTGCGGAACAGTTGCGACAGCAGGGGTTGTCGATCGTGGAGGCGGCAATTGAGGCTGCGCGGATTCGGTTGCGGCCGATATTGATGACCTCGCTGGCGTTTATTTTGGGAGTTGTGCCCCTTGTGTTTGCGCAGGGGGCTGGGCGGGCAGGAAGAATTTCGGTGGGAACAACCGTATTTGGCGGGATGATTGCGGCCACGACGTTGAACCTGTTATTTATTCCGGTGCTGTATGTGCTGGTGCGGAATCTGGTGCCCAGCCGGGCCGCGCATCCGGTGGCTATGATTGAACCGGCAGATTAGGGTTGCGGTAAGCTATTTGTTATCAGCAAGAAGCGAGTGGGCGGCGGCCATTAGAGTTCTCTAATGGAATCAACAAATATAATTTAAGCAGGCTAAAGCTGGGCGGGCTTCTGCCGATAAAGTAGGTGAGTTGTGATTCATCTCGCCGATGGCGAGAAGGAGATTCCATGGCCGTTAGTGCAATCAGCCAGTCGCATGCAGCCCCAACGGAAAGCACGCCGAACCATGCATCGCAGAAGACGCAGAGTGGAGGGTCGAAGGCGAACACTGCCCAAGCTACCGCAAGCGCATCGCGGGCTCAACAGGCAGAGGAGACGCACGCGGCGGCAACCGCGCAGAATAACGCAGGCCACGAACAAGGTGGCGACCAGAAAAACGGTGGTCAGGGTGGCCACGTCAATTTGTATGCGTAGGATTGCCCGGTAGCTTTGGTCGAACCCGGATGACGCCGGACTGGTGTGCACCTCTTTACGGCGCCAGGTATTTGAGAATGAGGCGCTCGTCTTCGGCGGTTAGATTGGCTCGCACTCGCATTTGACGCACGACGGCCTTGGCTTCGCGAGGCGAGAGGTCTTGAGGGGGCGTGTGGCAGCGGCCGCATTGCAGTTCAAAGCGTTTCTCGCCCTCCTGGCTATCCGTGGTTGCAGCCTTGGCGGTGGAAGGCTTTGCCGTTGTAGCTTGCTGCTGCGGGGCGGGATTTTTTGCGGCGGCGCCGAGAGCGGACAGCAAGAGAATAATAAGGGCTACACGAAATACGAGTGATCGATTCATTTGGAACCTCCGGGAAGCAATGGGAAGAGGAAGCGGTAGGTGATCTGGCAATTCCAGATGTTGGTGTTGCCGAGAGAGCTGAACTGACGGCCGTAACTGGTATTCAGGCGAAGATTGTGCGGAAGATAGTAATTCAAACCGAAATCGACTTTTTGCGTGTCGGCGCCGGGAAGAACGTCGTTGGGAGACGGCGTGCCCTCAAAGAATTGTTGCATGCGGCCAACCACTTGCAGACGGCCTAACCAGCTTTCAGTGCCGCGGTATCGCGAGAGCCGATAGGCGGCCTCGATCCAGTAACCTTGGCCACCGCGCGTGTGAGCGTACTCTGCTCGCAAATCAAGCGGAGCGCTGGCGGGCTGCCAAACGAGATAGCTGCCCCAGGAGTTGAGGTGCTGGTCCTGAAGAAAGCGCTGGTAGGACATTCCTACTTCCAGGCGTTTGGATGGGACAAAGATGGCGGCACGGCCACCAGCGGTTCTTCCGGCTCCGAAATGGGAAGCGTTGACGAGCGTTGAAAAATAGGCGGTATAACTCAGCTGCCAGTCCTTGCCGGACGCAGCGACGCCTCTGACCATGCCGCCGTCGCTGGAACCAGAGGTACGGGTGCCGATGCCAGCGATCAGCGGCGAGTCCGCAAGATTGTGGATCCAGACAGGACTAAGGCGTTCGTTGTAGATGTTGAAGGGAGTGAGAAATTCGCCTACGACGATGGTTAGGTGGGAGTTCGCGACGAAGTCGAGTTGCAGGTAGTCCACGCTGGAAAATGTGAGGGCGTGCCATGGACCAGACGTGCCGTTCTCCCGGAAGATGACCTCGTCAAATGTCGCACGGGATTCAATGAGCCAACGGTCTCCGATGGGGACGGCAACGACGGGGGCGATGACCGGTTGGAAGACGGTGGCTCCGCCGGTCGTCGTGTTTAGGTACTGCACACCTCCGGAGATGATGGGTGTGTCTGTTTGGGAACAGAGGATTACGGCATTGGACAACAGCAGTAGTAGAAGAGACAAAAATCTTACAAACATCGTTTCCTCAATTGCCAAGAAATTTATGCGGGCCGGGCACCTAGCTCCCGCCGTGCCGGCTCACGCTGATGGCAATTCGGTAGAGCGAGCAAGCACAATGCGATGCTAGCGACACGACGGTAGGGGCCTTGTCACATGAACGTCAATTGAGAGTCATGTTTGTGCATGACCGCCGATGGCAGGCGAAGTGCTAGTTAGTCATTCCGTAGCCACACTTGGAACTCCGTGAAATTTTGGCCGACGCGGTAGCGACGGCGGATGTAGGCGCGCAGGGGACCCAGATGGTCACCTTGCGGGTTTTCAGGCATATCGAGCGACGGCGTCCAAAGCACGAGTTTGACCCGGTGTTGCTCCAACCCATCGATTACCGCTTGGACCTCGCTGGGCCGCGTGTATTCGAACGGAGTTACGAACGGAACAGGGCCGGGATTTCGCAAATCCAGCAAGAAATAAAAGTCGGGATAAAAACCTCCAAAAAAGAAGTCTGATGCATGAGTCTGCGATGCTGCCCATGCGTATTTCTCGTATGCGTCTCGATTGAGGAACGCCATGTGACCGCTAGGGAGGTCGAGATAAGCGCGCCAATGCAGCTGTTTCTCAACCGGGAAGGCGACCATAAGCACGAGCGTGAAGACGTAGAGGGTCTTGGACAGAAAGAGTCCGGGCCTTCCTTCTGACTGCAGAATCCAGACAAATAGGAGCAGCGCAGGCAAGGAGACGTAATACAGACGCGCCCATGTCGGGGCGGGGACTATGGTTAGGAAAGAAGCCAGGCCGACGATCGTGATCAACATCAGACGGCGCCAATGTTCTGCGGAGACTTGCCCGGAGCGACGGCGGTATCTCACGAAAAAGATAATGTAGGCCAGCGGGAGCAGCGCGTGAATGAAAAGGAATCCGATCAGACCTGGAATGCGCTGCCAGTGCGTGAAACCCGACAAGCCGGTCATGTAACCGCTCCAGGTGCTTCCGCCGGCAAAACTGCCGTAGTAGCGGGCGTTGAAGACGAGAGTGCAGTAGATAAACCTCGCAAGACCCGCACGCCAAACGAAATAACCGCAAATGACCAGAACGGAGAACGCCGAGGATACAATGAGCAGCGCTTCTTGGTGGAGCAGCGAGCGGAGTGTCGTCGAGGTGTTGCGGTGCTCCCAATATAGAAAGATGGCGAAAGCTAAGAATGCCGCGAATCCCGCGCTTTGAGTAAAGCATGCCGCGAGACCACATAGAGCACCGGCGACCGCGATGCGGCGGGGACTGCGCCGGGAGATGGCAACAGCGAGGGCCGCGATGATGGCGAGCGTGCTGTACCAGTGGTGTGTCGCATCGAGGCGGTCTCGATAAACGAGCGTCAGGAACATGAGTGGAGGCAAGAGGGCCGCCTTGCCGAGATTGATGGCGACAGCTATGCGATAGCTCAGCCAAGCTGACGTTACGCCGACGACGAGCAACATCACGTTGGCGACCCACATCTGTGGCCCGATAATCCTGAAGGCCGTGAAGTAAAGGAGGTCGGTGCCTGGGAAAGTGATTTGGATGAAGTCGCGATAGAGGAACTCTCCATCGAGCATTCTGCGAGCGTCGTCCAGCCATATCAAGGCGTCGCCGCCGGTCCAGATTGGGGTGAAGAAAGGGATGAAGAGTTGAAGATAGAGGAATAAAAAACTTCCAGGGATCAACCAGGCTGCGGGACGTTGCACTCCGTGATGGTTCGTCGAAGGTGTGCTATCGAACGAAGCAGTCGCTACATCTCGCGTTTGCGCTGGCAGCGAGGCTTTCACGACTAGGGCTTCGTCGTCGATCTTAGTCGCCATAAGATAAAGCTCGAAGCAAACGTGCTGACCGGGAGTCGCCTCGACGCTGTGTCCTAGCCGAGAGCAACCACAAAACGCACAGCGTAACGCGACGTTATACGCCCGACGCAATGACGGTGTCACCGGAGTGTCAGCGAGTTGTAACAGTTTGAATCTGCGAAGGAGTGGCCGAGCTTGCGGCGCAGAAAGGTTGACTGGCATTTAACCTCAACGTGACATTCCGCTAGACGCCAACCTCCAAACTAGTTCGGTATGGACGTTCACTTACGAGCGAGACGCTCTAGGCAAGCGGCGCGAGAACAATGGAACCCGCGATCGTGACACAGGATTAAGGAACTCGTCGTCAAGGCACGGCCTGCCAAATTGAAATAGACCAAAAGGGAGAATGAGAGCATGAAGTTGCACTTAAAAATGGCTGCGATTACGGCAACTGTAATGGCCTTAACCGCAACTGGGCTTGGCAGCCAGCCCAAGAGTGAGCCGGAAACGAAGCACATCGAAATTGTCGCCAGCCGATTTTCATTCGCGCCGAACGAAATCACGGTGAAAAAGGGCGAGCAAGTAACCCTTTCAGTCAAATCGACGGACGTTACCCACGGACTGGTGATCGAAGAACTGGGCGTTCGAACAACCCAAATCAAGAAAGGTCAGCCGGAGGATCTAACACTGACGCCGACAACGAGCGGAACGTTTCAAGGTAAGTGCGCGCATTTCTGCGGCAAAGGACACGGTTCGATGATCTTTACCGTGCATGTGGTCGAATGAGTGCGCTGCGTTTCGGGACTCACGCGATCGCGGTGTTCGGTGTTGTCCTTCTTGCGGCCGGATGTAGAGCCGAGCCTCGCGGGAAATTGGAAACGGCTGTGGCGACGAAAGCGAAGCACTGGGTCTTCGTTAGAAATAAGGAAGCAAAGAATCCCGTGTCACCCACGCTCGAAAATATCGCGGATGGCAAAGTGACCTTTTCGCATTACTGCGTCGCGTGTCATGGTTTGGATGGTCAGAATACCGGCGTGCCGTTCGCGGACAATATGTCGCCGCCGGTGCCCTCGCTGGCCTCGACGAATGTTCAATCGTATACGGACGGGCAACTGAAGTGGGTCATCGACAATGGCATCTTTCCTTCCGGAATGCCGGCGTCTAAGGGAATTCTAACCGACGAAGAGATCTGGTCGATCGTTGTGTACATACGTCACCTGCCGCCGACGGGGAGTCTAGGCGAGCCAGCGATGTACAGCGCTGAAGACGGCGACGCTCCGACGAAGGATTCCACTCAAGCGCGATAATTCAGAGAACAGACGCAACGCTCACAGATTGCGTTGTTGGGAATGTCCAACCTCGATCGGAAGGACAGAGCTTCATGGCCATTGATGACTTCTTCTAGCGATGATCTGTGGATGTTTCCTATCGGAGGATGAAAGAAGCACGGCCGGACTGTGCCATCCGCTTCAACCACTGCGGAAGTCCAGGGTGCGTTGCAGCGAGGTGACTCTGTGCGGCCGAGGCCGAGATGGGCGCGAAAATGCGTAGTGATGCGGCGAAGTTTCTCGGGGGATTCGGCGACGTATCCGGAGTCGATGTCTGCGGGATTTTCGGCGATGAGTGATTCGATTTCGTCCTCGAGGACCGCTACTTCGTCCAGAGAGAGAGCAATTTCGCTTTGACGATTCGCTGACCAACCCAAAGGTCGATTGAAGGCTTCGGATGTGAGATCGGCTGCCAAGAACGAGATCCCGTTCAAATTCAAGTTTTTTGCAGCTGCGAGTGTTTCGCGAAGGTGGGCGTGGTTCGCTTTTTGCACGGTAGTGCGGGCAGTGACGGCCAGGGACGGCCGCTGCAGTTTGACGGAAGCTACGCCCTGCTGTAACAGCATAAATGCTTTGTCGACGCGGCGGATTGCGTCGTGGATTCGCTCGGGCCCATCCAAAGAAGCGATGACGTCGTCGAACAATTCAGCAACCTGAGACGCGTTCTTAGCGAGCAGCAATCCCGTCGTCAATAGCGTCAAGCGAATACCCTCTTGCCGGAAAGTCGAGCAGAGCTGCGGCCATTCGCTATTGAGTAGCGGCTCCCCTCCAGAAAGAACGACCCAACGGACTCCGAGCCGGCGGATGGAGTCGAGGTGTGATTCCAAATCCGCTGCGCGGAGGGCGAGCGAATCCTTAGTTTTCCAGATATCGCACATGACGCAACGACAGTTGCAAGAAGAGTGTGCGTGGAGGACGAGAACGGGAAGCTCGACTAGACGGTGCTGCCCGATGCTGCCAGCCGGTTCGCCGATTGTAATCAAATCATGCCGGGCGGCCATGGCGCACCCTTCTTCCGCCTAGCTTGATTTCCCCAGGGAGGTGGATCCGTGTTTCGTCGAAAAGACGATTCAACGGCGCGCGAATCCAGCGAAGCTCGCCGTCAATTTCAAGGGGGCGTAAGCCAGTTGTGACCAGCCGCGGAAGACGAGTAAGCAGCTTGGCGGACGTGAGCTGAACCTGGCCGCCGATCACAACGAATTCGACGTCGCGGTAATTGAGGGAGGCTAGTCTATGAGCGGGCGACTCGCCGGTGTCTCGGATGGCGAAGAAATCCGAGTGCGCGCCAATACGAAGCGTTCCTTCGCCGGAATTGAGTCGCAGCACATCGGCAGCACGAGTGGTGACGAGCGAATAGATTTCCTCAAATGGAAGGCCCACGACTTGGGCAGCGAAACGAATTTCGTCCAAGAGATCGCCCGTAGCCGTAAGAGGCGAGTCGCTGCCCAGCGCCAGACGGGGAAAGCTTTGCAGTATGCTGCGATCGTGAGTCCGGCCAAAGAGAAATACGTTGGACGTCGGGCACCACACGAGCCCCGCTCCCGCAGATCGCATCCGATGAAGCCCGAGTTCATTGAGGCCCAGGCCGTGGACGATCACGGTGCGGTGGTCGAGTGCGTTTTGCTCGGCGAGTCGAAATATTTCGGCAGCGCTCTGGGAATCGACACCTTCCGCGAGGTGAACGATGAATGGCTGATCAGCCGCCGCGGACTTTTGCTTGTGTACGAGATCATGATCCAAGGGGACCGAATGGGCCCAAGAAAAATCGCGAAGTACACGGACGGCGAACCCCTCGTCGAAGAGTTCTGAGACATAAGGGTTGTGATGGCAGACTGTGGTAACACCGCAGAGAAGATTACGAATTCCGCCCCACCAGAGGCGGGTGTTTTTGCTAACAGCTCGATGCTCCCGAACGGGCGAGGACTCGGGATGATGAATATCGTCGGCCCATTCGACGAAATTGCTGTATCCGCCTTTGCCGAGCCGTGGAAACAGTCCGAATTCCAGGTGATCGTGAGCATTCACAAGGCCTGGCAGCAGGAGGAAGCCGCTTAGATCGATGCTGCGCTTGTCGTGTGTGGCGGTTCCCGACAACGGTCCGCCGTTGGATTCAAGGGTCGCAATCCGGCCGTCTTTGATTGTTACGTCGGCTAGAGCGCTCTCGCGTGGACCTAGAGCTACGCGAGCACCGCTAACTTTGACAAGCGTTCTGGCGAACGCTCCTCTCCTTGTCGAGATGGAGCGACGCGGCTTCAGGCGAAGTTGCAATATATAGATGGCAGGCAAGCCGAAGGCGGCGTCGAAGGAATCCGTCTTCCCCGAGCGTTTGAACAAGTCAAGCTCTGGATCACCAAAATGCGGTTCGAGTAGGGTGTTGGCCTCCATCCCGAAAATCTCGAAGGAACGGAGAACTTGCTTGACTGACCTCGAATGGGTCGCGATGGAAACGAAAGATCCGTTGGCATGAAACCCACGTCGCCAGCCCAAGGCGGCGCCGGTGTCCGGATGGAGGTCGGTGAGGAAGACTGAACCGTCTCGACGAAGAATTCTTCGTGCTTGCTGAGCAAAGGCGTCAAGGTCTTCGAGATAACTGGTCACAAAGGAACAGAGAATCAAGTCCGCCGAGGCTCTTGGGAGCGGAATGTCGCGGCAATCTGCCAGGACAAGACTCGCGGCAACTCCGAGCTTTCGCTTCGCTTGGAGCAACATTTCGGCGGAGAAATCCACGCCAAGCAAAGAACGAGGCGTTTTCTCCGCTAGCTTAGCGAGCCAGCGGCCGGTTCCACAGCCAAGGTCGACGACATCGAAATCTTTGATCGGAGGCCAGAGTCGCTCGAGGAAACGCTGTTCGAGCGACAGGACTGGATTGGGCTCAGCATCATAGACGCGCGACACCAGCCGATAGCCGTCCTTCGGAGAAACGCCCGAGGAGGAGAGCGGGCTCGAAACTTTAATGCGCGAGCCGACTACAGGCTTTCGGCCTTCGGTTTGCGCAGATTGATGAATTGGTGCGCCCACTGGAGTTCCTTTGGATAGGCGTAAATTCGCGCGGAATAGCGCCACGCGGCAAGAGTCTTGAGCAGTGCGCGGCTCCAGCGCGGGGCGCGGATGTCTTGCACAGTGGGCCAACGCGAGCTCACCACCGTTTCGAAATTGTCGATCAGGTCCTTTGTTTTGCGCGCGAGCCACGGGGTGTTCGGGTTGATGCGGAGCGTGTAGTCCATCCAGTGCTTCGTGGCCCATTCATCTGGGGTGGTCGGGAACGCAATTTGGTCATCTACGTTGCCGTACATCGCGGTACGCTGCGGAACCGGCGTGTAGTGGTACATGATGATTTCGGATTTTGGATTGATGCGCTTGAGGGTACGGATGAAGGCGAGCGTTTCGCGCGTGTCGCGTTCCGGGTCGCGAGGGTTGCCGATGACGAAGGAAAATTCCGGAATGATATCAAACTGGCGGATGCGCTTGGCCAGGTTCAGCGTTTGCTCGGTGGTGATGTCCTTCTCCATCTCCTTGAGGACCCAATCCGAGCCGGACTCAGCACCGAAGAAGATCATGGTGCAGCCGGCGCGGCGGATCGCAGCAAGGGTTGCGTCGGAATACTTGTTGACGATGTCAATGCGGGCTTCGCACCACCATTGCAACTTAAGCGGAGCAATGCGTTCGGCCAGTTCCATGGCGTGGTCTTCACGCAGAAAGAAATTCATATCGTAAAACTGAACGGAGTCGGCGCCATATTGCGTGACCAGGTGACGTAGTACGGCTTCCGTTCGCTTGGGGCTCTCCATGCGCTCGCGATTGCCGTAGGCCGCGTGAACACCACAGAAACTGCAGCGAAACGGACATCCGATGCTGGCGTGATGAACGGCGGTGCGTTTTCCGAAGAACGAGGGACGCAAATATTTGTCGACCGGAACCTTGTGGAAAGGCGTCCACGGAAATGCGTCGGGCCCCTTCATAGGTCGTTCTGGATTGTGACGATGGAGGCCGAAGACGTCCTTGAAGGAAAGACCGGCGATCCCTTCGAGCTTTCGTTTGCCGCGGAAAGCGTCAAGCAACTCGAGGAGTGTGTCTTCTCCCTGGCCACGCACGGCGTAGTCCACGTAGCGGGCGTTCAGCGTTGCGTCACTGTAGATCGACGGAAAATATCCGCCCCACACGATCGGAACTTTGGGGTGCAGACGGCGAATCTCGCGGCAGCTTTCTACGGCGGCGGCCATTTGGGGACCAGGCATCACCGAGACGCCCAACATTTCGACTTCGCGTTCCTGGATCAGTCGGAGGATGGTTTGCGTCGGGTTGTCGTCGAGATTTCCGTCAACGATTTCGTACTCTTCCCTGCCCTCGAGGACTGCGGCCAGAGCGAGAACGGAAAGAGGCAGGCGCCTGTTACGAGGTCTTGTGGAGCGAGGGTTATATAAGATGATCATCGTATCCTCAGCAATGCCTTCTTGGCCGCGAATGTACCCAGATAAGCCGTCACTTTGTGAATTCCGTCGAGCGGGTCAGCACGTTCTTTCAAACTCCAACAGGACGTGGTCGCCAATGACGCGGAGAACCGGCCACGTTGAAAGAACCCGGTCCATCGCTTCCAACCACTCTAAAACGAGCTTGTGACGACGGGCCCACGGTTCCACGTACGATGGCGGCACGAACAATCCGACGGCTTGAAAAGAGCGCAGTCGAAACCAGGGTGAGAATGAGCGACGAATCTCGGTGATCGTTGGGTACCAGACTGGTACGGCGATTTCACCGAGCCGGGCGATCGTCGTGCCGCTAAGGCGTCTAAACGCCTTTTTGAAATTGCCACGGACGACGTGCCAACTTATTTCCCACAAACAGACTCGAGTGGAGATGCAGATCAGCGCGGTCGCTCCGGGCTTTACGAGGTGCGTGAGCTTTCGGACTACATGCGACGGATCCTCGACGCAGTTTAGACCGGAGAAATTCGATAAGACGCCGTCGAAGGGAGTCACTGGCGTAAGGCTATCCGCGTTCTCATTTCGCAACACGCGAAATTCGAGTGACGAATTCGGGGCTTCCTGGCGTCTGCGACGTTCGGCGATTTCAATCATGCGCGGAGAGGCATCGCAGCCGAGCACGGAGACGCCGCGCTTCGCCAGGAAGAGAGCGTCTTCGCCCGTGCCGCAGTTCAGCTCGAGAACATGATCGCCAGGACCGAATGTTCTCTGCAGCGCGTTCCAGACAACATTGCGCTGCGCCCTTCCGATCAACGATTCGGTGAAAGTTGCGTCGTAGGTATCCGCCATGCGGTCGAAGGCGGCGGAGGCTCCATGTGCGCCGAGCGATGATACTTGGATCATAGTTCCAACGCTCCGACGGTGGCGTACAGGCTTTCCCGCGCGGCTTGAATCCGCCCGCGGAGCTCGACTTCAGACTCGTCTTTGCTTCCGCTGCGTCTCCGGCGCGCGAGTTCCACTTCATCGCGAAGCAAACGGTCGGCGAACTCGTAGAAACGGGCTGGGCGGCGCCCCTGCACCACGACTTCGCGGTCGGAGGTCTCGTTCCACGGCTTGAGTTGAACCAGCGAGTCCGCGACGCTCTTGTAGTAGGGCGTGCCTTTGATGGGATAAGCAATGGTCGTGAAGAAAATGTCGGGGTCCGAGCGCTTGACGTGCTCGATGGTTTGTTCGATATCCTGCAACTCTTCTCCCTGGTAGCCCCACATCAGAAACATTCCGGTCTGGATGCCACGCGTTTTACACGCCGAGACGGCGGACTGCACTTGTTCGACCGTTACGCCGCGTTCCATGGAGTCGAGGATTCGCTGCGAACCGCTCTCGGAGCCGATCCAGACGCGGAAACATCCAAGCTCAGCGAGCAGGTCGACGACTTCATCGCTCAAACGATCGGCCCGAGAAATACATTCGAACGGGATGCGCAGGCCGCGGCGCCGCATCTCGGAAGTGTACTGACGGAGCCAGCCGTGGTGAATCGTGAAGACGTCATCCGCGATCCAGACCATGTCGGGGTGATAGGTGGACAACAGCCACTCGACTTCGTCGACCACAGCTAGGGGCTTGCGGCGGCGGTGCGTCATGCCAAAAACTTGGTGGCTGCACCAACGGCAACGGTACGGGCAACCGCGAGCGGTGATGAACGAAAGCGAGCCTTGGCCGTGCGCATCGCGCCATGTTTGTACGTAGCGCATCACATCAATAGCGTCTCGCGCGGGCCAAGGTTGAGCATCGAGGTCGGTAATTTGTGTTCGAGGAGCCGTCTGGTGAACTTGCCCGTCTTCGCCGAGAAAAGCGATGCCGTTAACTTTACTGAGTTCCGAATCGGACTCTTGCCTGAGGACCGGGAGAAGTTCCTCCATGGTGATTTCGCCTTCGCCAAGGACCACAACATCGGCTCCCCATTCGAGATATTCGCGAACGTAAGCTCCGGGTTCCGGGCCGCCGACGATCGTCTTCCAGCCGGCTTCGCGGGCAATTCGCACGATCTCAAGGACCTTCCTGCGCGTCATTAAATTCGCGTAGACCCCGAGAACCGAAGGGGTTTCCGTTTGTAGATGATTCGTCAGGTCCTGAAGGCTGGAGAAAGTCGTGTCGAAGACTTCGACGCCGAAACCTTTTTTCCGAAGATGCGAACAGATGTAGAGAATGCCCAGCGGCACGTAAGGCTTCATGATCTTTAATTCTTTAGGATCATCGTAAAGAAAATAGCCGTGAGTGAGCAGGAGATCGGCCATGCTAGGCGTCTCCAACGGGAGTCAGAAGTCCTTGCAAGGGGATGATGCGGGAACTTGACTGTGAGTCACAATAAGCGGCGCCCTTCTCTGTGCGAGCAAGCTCGGTTGCATCCGCGTTACGACTAATTGGTTCCAGCGAGTCGACTCGACGCCACAATTGCTCAAGCTCGCGAACATGGAGAGATGCGCCCTGTTTCCAGGAGTCCACCTCCGCATGAAGTGCGTCGCGAATCACGCGATAAAATGTATCGGTATAGGCGCCTTTGAACATCACGCAGAGGTCGTCGCTGTCGGACCAATTTTGTTTCGATCCGAGTTGCTGACGCACGCGCTCGTAGAACCGAGTGTTCGGAAGAGGGTAAGAGAAGGAAACACCGATGTCGTCGGGACGCGTCTCGCGAACGAGAGCGATGGTCTTTTGAATATCGTCCCAATTCTCACCCAGATAGCCAAATTGGATGAAGTAGCACGCGCGTATTCCTTCGCGTAGCAAGTGCCGACGCGCGGAGACAACTTGTTCGACCTGAAGACCTTTTTCCATCGCGTCGAGGACCTTCTGCGAGCCGGACTCGACGCCCATCCAGACTTCGGCGCAACCAGCGCGCGCCAGTGATTGCACAGTTTCGGGGATAAGTAGATCGGCGCGAGCTTGAATCTTGAATGGAACGGCCGCGCTTCTCTTTCTGACTTCAACAGCGAATTGCTTCGTCCAATGACGATTCAAAGCGAAAATATCATCGGCGAACCAGAGGTGTTCCGCGCCGTAGACTTCTTTGAGGTGGCGCATTTCCTCGGCGACTTCGTCGGCGGGGCGGGCGTGGAAGGTATCGCCGAAAATCGGCTTGGCGCACCAATTGCAGCGGAACGGACACCCACGGCTGGCGATCAAGTTTAGAGAAAAGGTCCCGTGAGCCGCCGTCCAAGCTTGCCGATATTTTCCAATGTCGATCAGGTCGCGCGCGGGGAGCGGAAAGCCAGCAAACGGGCGAGGCGATGCCGGTCTTTGCCTCTGAAACACCTCTTTGGAGCCCACGCGCTGCATGGCAGCCACGCCCGGCACTTGAAGACCGCTGCCGCCATCACGAATTTCTTTAATCAATTGGAGCAGGCTATGCTCCGCCTCGCCGATCAAGACAAATTCACATCCTTGGCGAACGTAGTCGAGGGCGTGATCAGTGGCGTCCGACCCGTGAACGATCACACGCGCGCCTGCTTTGCGAGCCTCGCAAATCATGTCGAAGGCTAGTTCCCTCATACGCGTGAGGCACATCTTCGTTAAGAAGTTGAAATCGTCTTCATAGATCGCGACGATCTGCGGGCGATAGGCGCGGAGGGCTTTCCGAAATCCTGACTCAGGCTCATCCAACATGGAATCGAATACCGCGACGGAAATCCCGTGCTGGCGCAGGACACTGGCCGCGTAGAGAGTTCCAAGCGGCGGATACGGCTGCATTTTGCGGACTTGCTTCCGATCGTAGGGCAAGTGATACGAATGCGTTAGGAGGACATCAGCCACGGTGTCCTCCTCGAAAAACGATCGTCCGCATAGGATCGGGCCTCAGCACAGTTCGCTGACCTCCGTGCTAAGCGCCTGACCGGTAAGCAAGGATCGGCGCGTAACGATGCGCTCGAAGGAACGCGCGACCCAAATTTCCCACGGAAACGAATATTTGTTGGCTCGAATCCGCCACCGAAGCGGAGCGCCCAGCGCGCGCCGAAGGCCCTGCCGCAAACTAGGGTGATTTTTCGTAGCTTTGCGCAATTGATTGTTGAGCAAAAAGAATTCGAGCATCTTGCGCAAGCGCGCGAGTTCTTCACCCTGAAGCCATGGCAGGGCGCTTTTGCCCAAAGGCAAATCGACCCATTCGTTCAGCGACTGAGGTTCACGCAAGCCCAATTCGCGCAACTGCGGCCAAATCGGAATTCCGGGATATGGTGTGAAAATATTCGGCGAGAAACTGACGTTCCAAAATTGCCGGGCAATGTCGCTCATGGTGCGAAGAGTTTCAACACGATTGGCTTCGGTCTCACCGGGATACCCGAAAATGAGATTAAACGTTACGTGAATGCCGCCGAGGGCCGCTTTCCGAGCCGTATCGTACATTTCGTTAAGATGCTGATGTCGCTTGTTCATGAGCTTTAACACATCGGCGGAAGTCGACTCTGTCCCGAAGCCCATGTGCGACACGCCGCTCTCACCCAGCATGCGGACGTCGTCATCGCTCATGCGGCAAAGGAAATCTGTGGAAGCCTGGAAGGTCCAGTTGAAGCGCAGTTTGGAATCGAGAAAGCCCTGTGCAATCTCCACCGCTCGCCGCCAATCGACCGGAAGGTTCGAATCCAGCATGGCGACTTCATCGATTCTGTAGCGTTCGACGAGATCCGTGACTTCCCTTACCACGCGCTTGGCTGACAGGGCGTTGAATTTACGTTTGTAGAAAACCATGTCCGTGCAGTAGTTGCAGGCGTAGGGACAACCGACGCTCGTCGCGTACGCCAACTTCCGGACTCCACAGGTGCGTTCGTAGGCGTCAAAGTCCGTCAAGTGAAAGGCCGGCATCGGAAGATCATCGAGCAATGCGGTGCGCCGCTCGGGTGAGTGTTGCGTCAAACCGAATGGCTTCGAGGAAACACCTGCGACATCGTTGAAAGTTTTTCCATCGGCCAGCCGCTGCGCAATGTCCAAAAGTGTGAGCTCGCCCTGACCGCGAACAACAGCGTCCACGTAGCGCTCGTTTAGCGTCTGCCCGGGGACCAAGCTCGGGTGCCAGCCGCCGAAGATCACCGGAACGCCTGGCTTGGTTTGCTTCACCAGCTTGGCGATCCGCATGGCGCCGCGAATCATCGGACCGGTAAGTACCGAAATCCCGAGACAGAGTGCATCCTGAACCTCGCGTAAGATCCGTTCTTCCCAATCGGGAGCAATGGCAGCATCCACGATACAGACTTCGAATCCCGCTGCAAGAAGTGGCGCGGCCAAACTGAGCATGCATAGAGGCGCGCCCAACGGCTCACCATTGTAAGGTGGATAAAAAAGAACGACTTTGCGCTTGGCTAACACGTAGCCCCCGAGGTCGCTGGCTCAAGGCGCTTGGCGTCGACGGCCGGCTTCGCTTCCGCGGTCCTACGCTTCAACTTTTCGTTCAGCCACAGCTCAACTGGTAGCGCATAGACGTCGTGGTCCAGTCTCCAGCGCGCTGGAAACGAAAACGACTTCTGGATCAATCGCGTGGAGCGGCTGCGCGTATCCGCACCGATCGGAATCCGGTCGAACGCCAGCCTCAGATAGTCCCGCATGATCTGAAGGCGCCGATGGTCACCGCCCCGCAACCAGGGCAGCTTTGTATACCGAGGGAAAAAGTCCGCCCAACCTTCGAAAGATGTTGGCACTTCGATTCCATATTCCTTTGCATGTTGCATGACAGGCGCGCCGGGATATGGCGTGAAGATGTTGGTCCAGAACTCCGCGCCCGGATGCCGCCGGCACATGTCCATAATGAAATCGATGGTCTGCTTGCGCTCGATTGCCCCTTCGCCCGGATACGCAAAGATGATGTTGAAGGAAGGACGTATGTCCGCGGCCAGACACCGACGGGCGGTCTCGTAAATCGTGTCGAAGTTCTGGAAGCCTTTGTTCATCAGCTTCAGCATTTTTTGCGAGCCGGACTCCGCGCCGTGGCAAATCTGTTGGAGTCCGGCCCTGCGCAGCAACTTGAGATCATCGACGCTGAGGCGCGAGGTAAGATTCGTGGTCGCCTGAATGCTCCATCGAAAATTCGCCCCGGCGCGAACAAGGCCATCGGCGATCAAACGCGCGCGGTCCAAATCCACGAGAAAGTTGTCGTCGACAACCCAGAGCAGCTCAAGACCATAGCGCCGCGTCAGATCCACGGTCTCTTCTACAAACTGTTCGGCAGAGAGTGCATTCCATTTGCGACCGTAAACGCCGGCATTGGTGCAATAGGAGCAGTTATATGGGCAGGCCAAGCTCGAGATATACATGGCCCATCGCCGGCCGCAGAGCCGCTCGTAAGCGTCGAAGTCCGCGATGTGATATGCCTTTGGCGGAGAATCGACAATTGGCCGCAACGGCCGCTCCGTTGTGAAAATCAACCTGCCGTCGCGCTTGAAACCAACGCCTGGAACCAGGTCGAGAGGCGAGCGATTCTCCAAGTGTTGTACCACGTCCAAGAGCGAGTCTTCTCCTTGCCCTTTAACAACGATGTCGATGTAATCGGCTTCCAGCGTTTGTTTGGGTAGCAATGAGGGATGCCAGCCGCCCAGAATCACAGGGAAATCGGGATCCCAAGCTTTCACCGCGCGGGCAATCTCCACCGTCTCGCGGATCATGGGACCTGTTACAAGCGAAATCCCGAGACACAAGGCGTCTTTTATTTCCTCGAGAACGCGCTTCTTATAATTTGGCGTGATAGTGGAGTCGATCAGGCGGATAGAGTATCCGGCCCGCAACAAGGGGGTGGCGACTGCCAACAGTCCCAGAGGTGCCGTCGCATCACTGCTAGCAAACGACGGAAAGAAAAAAACGACCTTCTTCGACATTCGCGCGTTCCGTATCCTCACTGACAATTTGAAATTAAGGTTTGGCCTCTGAATCCTTGTCACGGGCGTGTCACGGACCTGTCATTTGTTCGCTGGCTGCGTCCACAACCGCCGTTTTTGCGCTACAGTCAAGCTCAACATGGCGAGGTTGCACATTGTTAATCGCACGGCGCTGCCCCTGCAGACGGATCTTCTAATAGCGGGCGCACATTGCGCCTTCGCGACTAACTCTGAACAGATTCTGGCCTCGGTCGACCGTTGGCGATGCCCTAGCCGTCCTCGATCAAACCGTACATTCGAGATGAACGTGGTCCTCGACACGTCGTTGCCCGCCGATCGCGATGTGAAGACCCAGACGCATTTTCGCGGGCTTCACCATCTGGTTTTTGCAACGATTGGAACCCACGAGCTTTTTGTCTTCGACCTCTTCCGCAAACAGGTCGCGGGTGCTGTCTCACAAGCCTCTGCCAGCGAGCCAACTTTTTGGAGCTCGCATTGGTTGCCGATCACCGTGGGCGTTATGGGAACCACGGTGGGAGTCGTTCCGGTGCATAGTGCGTGCCTCGATCTTGACGGGAAGGCGCTGCTGATTGCGGGCGCCTCGGGGGCCGGAAAGTCTACGCTTTCCGTGGCGCTAGCGCATTGCGGGTTTTCGCTAATTTCTGACGATTGGACCTACGTCTCTCAAGAAGCCCCCGCACTGATGGCGCATGGAATCGACGCGCCCGTGAAGTTGCTACCGGACGCCATTCAATATTTTCCTGAACTCAACGGGAGAACGCCGAAAATGTGGTTCAACGGCGAACTGGCTTTTGAAATTGAACACGAAGAATTCTGTCGAGGCTCTGCGCCGTTGAGGTCGCGCCCGCATTGGCTCCTATTTCTTGAACGTAGTTCCGAGTCCGGTTGCTTTTTCGTCCCGTGCAGCGCCCAAGATGCTGGGGCGTTCTTCGAGAGCAGCGCGGAGCGACTCCCTGACCAAGTTCCCGAAGCGTTGGTCGCGCGTTCCGCGGTAATTCGATCCATTGCGAACTGCCGATGCTGGCGCCTGCGGACCGGGGAGTCTCCTCAAGCGACCGCCGCCGCCATCCGTCAATTTTGTGAAAGAAACTAGAATGTCCACTGTCGCGCCTGTTTTCTACAAAGACCCGCTGGATTTGTTGCGTCGATTCGCTCCGACGCCTTTGAAGGCAGAAGTCAATCTTGAAATCGCAAATGTCGTTCTGGAAACGAACGATTTGAGTTTTCTTCCATCATTGTCTCGTCTGAGCACAGCAGAGATCTCTACGAAGTCTTGCATCTGGAAAATAGTTCGCGACGTTGATGTGCGAGGCACGACTATAGAAGCATCGATTGTCATGGCCGGGAATTTGATCGTGTACTCGATGGGACCCGCCTGCCTTATCGGAGCCGATCGGGAACGCAGTGAGATCCTCGCATTCATCGGCCGCGACGTCGATACGCATTCCTTTCAGGAAGCAATCCTCCCGGCGCTTTGCCGGCTCACAGAATTTGTTACGCGCCAGCGGGAAGCGCCGATTATGATTCGACCGGAGGTCGCGATGGGAGATTCCTGTAATGCGTGAGCGCGATCTCCGGGTACTCACGCTCGCTGCGTTGCGCCCGGTTCCCGATTTTTCGCGATTGTCTTTGCTCCACCACTCCAACGCATCGCAGATTCGTAAACTTTTGCGCTGGCTCGACGAAAGCGGGTTGTCTCTGTATCTGTTTACTCAATTGCAGGACCACAAGGTTCTGGGACAGGTCCCCGAGGATTTGAGTGCGGCGCTCGAATCCCGGTTGGCGGCAAACCAGGTGCGCACCGCGGCGATGCTCTCCGAGTTCGCGAGGCTCGTCGATTCGTTCCGTGGGAATGGCGTTCAGTTCTGCGCGCTGAAAGGCTTTACATTGACTCCGGAGTTTTGCCGCGAGGTCCATTTGAGGCATCAGACTGATTTCGATTTCCTGGTGAGTCCGGATTCGCTCGAAAACGCGAAACGCGCGATGCAATCGTGCGGGTATGAACAAGGAGAAATAGCCGAACCCGGCGAAGTGACCTTCGCTACCCCGCTTCGACATATTCCTACTGCCAACGACGATATCTACGCGATCCCTCGACATCGCGAGGTTGACCTGCTGACGACACTTCGCCTTTCCGCCCACGGCGTCTCGATTCCTATGCCGACACCTGATTTCAATGACCTCAAGACCAAGATTTTGTTGGAGATCGCTTTCCCTGCTCTTCCGTCAGAAGAGATGTTTGGCCTCCAAGTGATGCACGCATTCAGGCATTTGCTCGGATCCTGGGTCCGGGTCTCCTGGCTGTTTGAGATCGGCTACTTCATTGATCGGCACTACGGCGACGAGGATCTGTGGCGGGCGATTGTCGACCGAATGGGGCGTGACGCCAGGACGCGAAACGCATTCGGACTGGTTATTTCGTTGACCAGGGCCCTCTTCCCCCGACCAATTCCTGAACCTTTGGCTGATTGGTGTCTACAAACGTTGCCGCCCCGCATCGAAACCTGGGTGGCGCACTTTGGCGTGAAAACCGCCATCGCTGACCTTGACGGTGCAAAATTTACCCTTTTCGTTCACCGGGAGTTTGTTGACGATCGAGCCTTCTGGACGTCGTACGTAAAAGGCAGAATATTCCCGATTGGCGGGCGGTCTAGCATTGGTAGGATCGCAATTACCGATACCGGGACCAGAATCAAGGCAAAGGTGTCACAATTGCGCCACACCATGCGCCGGTCTATCTTTCATGCCCGGTCCCTATTCTCATTGCCGGTAGAAGCGATCCGTTTCAGATATGCACTGCGATCGATCGAAAGGCAACGTGTTCTAGTGGCGGAGGCTCTGACTAGATAGCTTGCCGGCGCTTGGCCCAAGGGTCCCTGATGGGTTGAAGCCTTTTTGGAATTAAGGAGGGTCTTTCGTCATGAAGTCCCCTTTGTACCCCGACCGTCGAAAAGGTCGTGGTTTATTGTGTGTCCTACTACTGGCTTGCCCCGCTGCTCTTGCTCAGTCCCAAACGACTACCGCTACGCCCGCAGAACAGCCCGAGATCGCTTCCAAGATCGATCGCTTGACAAAATCTCTGGAACAGACTCAGGTCGAGCTTGCGGAGTCCCGAACAGAAATCGAACAATTGCGTGCGGCCCTACAGGAAATGCTAACGCGCATGAATGCTATGGCGCCACGACCGACCGATACGGCGGCTCGCCTGGGAAGTGAAGCCGCGACAGCCCAGGCTGGCGCTGGCGGTCCGCCACCTCAAGCCGAAGAGGCCCACGGCGGAACAGCGCAGATCTCTCAGGATGATTGGGACATCCTCAATGCGAGAGTCGAAGAGCAGCGGCAGACCAAAGTGGAAAGCGCGTCGAAATATCGCTTGAAGCTTTCGGGAATCGCGTTATTCAACGCCTTTGGTAACTTCGGCCAGGTTGACGCTGCCGACTTGCCGAGCATTGCGATTCCTAAGGTTGCAGCCTACTCCGGTGGAAGTGCCGGAGCCTCTGTGCGGCAGTCCGTCATCGGCTTGACGGGTATTGGGCCGGTGCTTTTCGGCGCTCGCACCAGTGCGGACTTGCAGATGGACTTCTTCGGCGGCTTGCCAAGCGGTTATGGCGCAACCAGCTCCGGACTCGCGGAGGTGCGGTTGGCGCGAATCCGATTTGATTGGAAAGACACCTCGGCAGTCGCCGGGCTCGACTATCCTTTCTTCTCGCCCAATTTGCCCACCACCTACATGACGTTTGTCGTTCCGGGTTTTGCTTCCGCAGGAAATCTTTGGACTTGGACGCCGACATTCCGAGTTGAGCAGCGATTCACTGGAGCGCTTTCACCTTTTAAGATCGAGGCTGGATTCTTGGATCCCTCGTCCACCACGAACTACGCCGCAAACACTGTCGTGCCCTTACCTTCTGCGACCGAGAATTCCCGCCAACCTACTTACGCGTTGAGGTTATCCGCAAGCACGAAGTCGGAAGACAATCCCGCGGTCATAGGAGTCTCTGGCGTTTACTCTCCACAGAAATTCGTCGGCAACTACGAAGTTGCCGGATGGGCTGGAACATTGGACTGGAAGACTCCTCTGTTCCATCGAACCCAATTGATGGGTGAATTCTTCACGGGTAGGGGCCTCGACGGATTTGGCGGGCTGCCGCTCAGCCCCTTCAAGCCCGTGGATCCCGCCTACTATGCAGCCGTTACGGCTCCGGAACTCGCGAGCCTCGGAGTCATCGGCGGTTGGTCGCAATTCAAGATTAAGGTGGACGCACGGAACGAATTTAACATCGCCGCGGGCACAGGCGGTCGGAACTCGACCCAACTCCGAGAGGCTGCCATGTCGAACTCGTTCTTAATGTCTGTGCCGGCTCGGAACGAGATGCTGTTCGCCAACTATGTTTTCAGGCCACGCTCTGATCTGCTGTTTTCCGCGGAATACCGCCGTTTACGCACCTATGAAGTTACGGGATCGCCTAACTCCGCAGGACAGATCGGCCTGGCAATTGGATTTCTTTTTTAGAGGCCAAATGAATATCGCTGGACAGGTTATCGCTCTGATTTTGCTGGCCTTGCCGGCTGCACTGGGTTTCGGTCAATCGCCAATCGCCACCGATCCGAGAGCGGCCGACGTAACCGGGCAAGTCGAGTTAGGCATGTCTTCATCCGGTCATTTCGCCGACGCCTCCGAGGTTGTGGTGTGGCTCGTGCCAACTGCTGCTTCCCTGCAAAAAGTATCTGCAATCTCGCAAAAGGCTCACTATCGACTACTGCAGCGCAATAAACGGTTTGAGCCCAACTTACTAGTCATTCCCGTGGGCAGCGTTGTAGATTTTCCGAACGCAGATCCATGGTTCCACAATGTTTTCTCGCTCTATCGCGGAAAGCGTTTCGACTTGGGTCTGTATCAGGCAGGCGCCCAACGGTCGGTCAAATTCGACCGCATCGGTCCCTCGTTTCTCTTCTGCAACATTCACCCGGAAATGACAGGCGTAGTGTTGGTGGTGGATTCGGACTTTTTCGGCATAACCGACAAGGCCGGCCGCTATTCGATCGCCGATGTCCCCCCGGGCAGATACACGGTTCATGTCTGGTACGAGAACGCGACGCCTGAATCGCTGAAAACTTTGCAAAGATCCGTGACTATAGAGGGCGGAAGCTACACGATGCCAATGATCTCGGTGCCCGTCGCAAAGCAGCAGCAGGAAGATCACAAGAATAAATATGGTCAGGATTATGACCCCAACACTCTTAGGACGGATTATTGAGACCCAGGCATGAGAATTCTGGTCGGGCCAAACCTAAGGTCGACGTTCGCTGGCGGTATCGAATACAAATCGCGGGCAGCATGAAAGAATTGTCAAAGGATGAAAAAAATGGATACAGTTCTGGTGGTGGAAGACAGCCGTGCAATGCAGAGAACTCTGCAGCGCTTATTGGAAGCGGACTCTTTGAACGTCGAGATCGCGTCGGATGGAATCTCTGGACTGGAGAGCTTCCGAAAGCAATTGCCGAGCGCGGTACTCCTGGACTTAAAGCTTCCCGGCCTCTCCGGCAAGGAACTCTGTCGTGAATTCAAGACTATCGCGGCCTCCGTGCCGATTGTCGTGCTGAGTGCCAATGCCGAAGTGGAAGACAAAGTTCTCTTGCTGGAGCTTGGCGCCGACGACTATGTCACCAAACCTTTCAGCCCAAAAGAACTCCTCGCGCGCGTTCGTCGCGCCATGCGTCGTGGAGCAGCGAAGGGCCCCCAAGTCTCCAACGTTACGCCCAAGGCCGTAAGCCACGAAGTACTCGCTTTCGGCGATGCGCGAATCGACTTCACCAGCATGGAGGCCGTGCAAGCCGGTAAGCCCGTTACGCTCACCGCGCAGGAGTTCAAGCTTTTAAAATTCTTTGCCTCTTCCCCCGGCAGAGTCCTGACGCGCGACGAGTTGCTCAACGAAGTGTGGGGCTACCAGAATTATCCATCGACGCGCACGGTCGACAATCACATCCTGCGTCTTCGGCAGAAACTCGAGCCAGATTCCGCCAACCCGCGCTATTTTCTGACCATTCATGGCGCGGGTTACAAGTTCGTGCCCGGAACATCTGCCAGCGGTTCAATCTCCTGAGGAGGCGGGTGGAGGCGCCATGACGCATCTCCGCTTACGCACGCAGCTCTTCATCGCCACGCTGCTGACCATCTGCGCGTTGACGGGCGGCCTTCTGCTCATCATTCGCCATACGATCAGCGTCGAAACAGATCGTCAGGTCCGCAACGGCACCGAGACTTCCGTTCGCGCATTCGAAGGCGTTCAGCGCCAACGTGAACGCCAACTCTCGAGCATGGCCGCGATGGTCGCCATTCTCCCACCCTTGCAAGGCCTGATGACCACGGAGGATGCTCTGACGATCCAAGACGGATCCACGACGTTTTGGAAGCTCGCAAACAGCGATCTTTTCGTGCTGGCCAAACCAGATCGGCAAATTGTCGCTCTGCACATGACCAACCCCGGGTGGCCGCAGCAGGCTGCCGAGCGCGATTTGAAACGATCGGTCGATCAAGGAGACGAAGCGTCCTGGTGGTATGACAATGGGCGTCTGTATTGGGTATTTCTTCGTCAAATCACGGCGGGAACCGGAAGTGATTCTCGAGAACTCGGACTGCTCGCGGTCGGCTACCAGGTCAACTCGAGTGTCGCGGAGCAGCTAGCACTGGCTGCCGGCAACCAAATCGCTCTTGCCACCGACAAAGATTTGATCGCATCGACGCTGCCCCCGGCCGACGAAGCCGCGCTTCAGCGATTGATCAGCCGCGCTGATCCGCAGATTGCCCCGGGGTCCACCGAGATCGCCCTAGCCACCGACCACTACGCCTTCTCTTCTGTGTTGTTGCACGGTGCTCTGCCATCTCCCGTACGATGCTATGTAATGATGCCCCTGGCGTCCAATGATGCTTTCTTGCAGCACCTCACGCACACGATCTATATCCTCGGCGCCTCCGCGGTCATTTTTGGCGCTCTCCTCTTCGGATTTGTCTCTCGTACGATCACGAAGCCACTCGACAACCTGGTCGCCGGAGTTCGCGCACTCGCCGGAGGCGACTACACTTTCTCTATTACACCCGAAGGAACCAGCGAAGTCGCCGAACTGAGTACCGCCTTCGCGAAAATGCGCGGCGAACTCCTGGCCTCCCAACAACGCCAGATCGAAACTGAGAGAATCGCCGCTCTTGGGCGTGCCGCGAGTTCCATCTCCCACGATTTGCGACACTATCTAGCCGCCGTCGTTGCCAACGCGGAATTCTTGTACGAAGCAGACGAGCTCAAACTGGACAAGAGCGAAATCTACAAAGAAATCCAGACCGCCTCCACGCAGATGACCGATCTCATCGATTCCCTGCGCGAACTCGCGTATCAGCGCATCTCCATCACACCCGAGCCCACCACTCTCGATCAAATCATTCGCCGAGCGATCGAGGGCGTCAAAGCCCGGCCCGAATTCCGCAGCCGATCGATCACTTTGCTCGCCCGCGACACCACAGAAGGCGTTTTTGACCCAAGGAAACTTGAACGGGTATTTTTCAATTTATTGCTGAACGCCTGCGAAGCCAGTCTCGATAGCGAAAGCAAAGTCACCATCGACATCCAGGGCCGCAGAGACTCCTTCGAAGTCCGCGTAATCGATCAGGGTTGCGGCGTTCCCGAAAGCATCCGGGATAACGTATTCGATCCGTTCGTAAGTTCCGGCAAGCCCAACGGCACGGGCCTCGGATTGGCCATTGTCAGCAAAATCGTTCAAGATCACGGCGGCTCGGTAACCATCGAGCGCACCTCCGAGACGGGAACCGCGGTCCTGGTCAGGCTTCCTCGCTCAGCCCGTCCTGTCGCCTCTCATTCGGGCTCCACGGTAGCCTGAGCGTCCGCCTCCGAGATGTCCCTCCATTTATAAATATCTCGGCTTCCTAATTTGAGTCCCGCCAGCTTCAAATGAAAAAATAACTGATATTTGTGGTTGATCAAGTGTTCGAGGTTGCCCAGAAGGACCGTCAGTAACGTCTGTCCCTCTGGAGCAAACAAGGTTGGGATTCTCCTGGAAAGGTCTTCGTCAGTGCAGCAACGAAAACCTCGCTGAATCCGTGCCTCGTACCGTTTGATGCTTGCCTGCGCTTCAACGGGCGAACAGGATTCGCCGATCGCTATTGCTCGAAGCTCCAAGAATTCGCCGAGTTCACCGGGGAACGCCCGGTAGAAAGCCGCACAAAACCCAGACAAGCACTCCAACAGGTGACTCAAGACGTGCCCGAGATCAGCCGCCTCGGGAACTTCTGTAGGCAGCCTCGGACACCAGTCAAGCAAGTTCGCTGGCACGAGCGAAACCAGGTGTTCGGTACGTTCAATGGTCTCGCTCACCTTCTCCGCCAACGAGTTCACCAGCGGGTTTTCCCTCATAGTCATTCTCTTCCTTGAGGCCGAGGAGTCTTTCTCCGGCGGTAGGCGTGGGGCTTGCTCCGCCCGGTGTCAACGCTATCTCAACGGCAGCAACCCACACCTCATACCACTCGACTACGTCGCCCTCCACTACCACAACCGCAAATCTAACCTACATCATCGACCTTCACCGCGCTGGACAGAAAGATGACAGCCTGTTGACACTGCGTGGATGACCCGCGCCAAAACTGGACGTAAGGTCGTATCGTGTCGCGGGATCTTGCTTATCGTTCTCGGCGGGCACACTTGAGGCGCGATCTTGCACTCCAAACCAGGGTTTGGACGTTGAATGAAACAAGCAAAGGACAACAGCTCGACCCGCACTCTCAAACTTTTCCTAATTGACGACTTCCGTATACTTCGCGAAGCGCTAGCGGGAATTGTGCGCAAGCAACCGGATTTCTGCGTCGTAGGAGTCGACCGTTATGCGCCGTCCATCGAAAAACAATTTGTCGAGACCGGGTGCGACATTCTAGTCGCCGATCACGCCAGCGCGACGATTTTTCCAACGCCTTTTATCACCGATTCGCTCTCCGTTGCTCCCGGCATGAAGATCGTTCTCTTGGGCATGGAAGATGATCCCGAAATCTTCCTGCAAGCGATCCGTGCGGGCGTCTGCGGCTATCTGCTGGGCGATGCGACCGCGGAAGAAACACTAGCCGCCGTTCGTCGCGTAGCCCAAGGCGAGGCCGTCTGTCCTCCCCGCCTCTGCCTTCACCTGTTTCAGTTCGTCGCCCGGGAAGCTCAAAAAGGTTCCTTGGTATTGAACCAGCGGGTCTGCGCGAAGCTAGGCCTCACTCCTCGGCAGCAGCAACTTGTCTCATTCCTCGCCAGGGGCATGACCAATAAAGAAATTGCCGCGAACCTGAATCTCTCCGAGTACACCGTCAAAAATCACGTCCACCGCATCATGCGTCAGTTGAACGCCGAGAGCCGCTACGCAGCCGTTCAAACTGTCTGCGAAGGCGGCTTCGGCGCAGATCGGCTGTCCTAAAGCTACCGTCCCGCAAATTAGCGGCAGCGGCTGAAGATCACTCACTCAAAGCGCCGCAATCCCAGCAACTCCAACGCAACGAGAAAAACAAACTCGAAGCCACCAACAAGATAGCGTTTCCACAGCCGCCGAGGTTCCTGCACCAACCGGAAAAGCCACTCAAGTCCCAGGTCCTGCATCCACACTGGCGCTTGCCTCTTCCGCGAAGACAGAAAGTCAAAGGCTGCTCCCACTCCGATCATCACGGGTACGCGCAATTTGTCCCGGTGCTGGTGCATCCACATTTCTTGTTTCGGCGTTCCAAGGCCCACCCACAGAACGTCCGGAGCCGCCCGATTGATATTTTCGATGATCGCTGCATCTTCTTCTGGAGTGGTGGGCCGGAATGGTGGGGAGTGCGTGCCAACAACGCCAATCCCAGGGCAGGCCTTGCCGAGTGCCCGAGCGAGTTGTTCCGGGACACCCGGCGCGCCACCCAACAGGTAGTGGCGGTAACCTGCTTGCGCCGTTTCCTTGCAAAACTGAAGCATCAACTCCGGACCATATACACGCCGTGGCAGATCGTACCCGCGCAATCGCCCAAGCCAAACTACGGGCATTCCGTCCGCGACCACGAGGCCCGCGTCAGCAACGGCTTGCCGGAATTCAATTTTGTGCCTGGCCTGCGTAATTCCATGCATCCCGGCAACGGCGATATAGCCGCAACCCGCGCGTCGCGCAATCCACTGTCGCATCTGGAGAATCACGTCTGGAATCTGTACCACGTCGAACGTAACACCCAGGACCGAAAACCGTTCTCGCGACCCAACTCCTCGATCGACACCTGCCTCGTGCGTTGTCGTTCCAGGCATCGTGGATACGATCGACGGCGTTGCCGATGAGCAATTTTCCGTGCGAAACGTCATCATGCACCGCCGCCGGCGACCGCACTCAACTCTGCGGCCTGCGACCCAAATGCCCGACGCGTTATCAGCGTTTCATACAAACTCAGAAGCTGCCCGTAGTTCCGTTCGGCGGTGTATTTCCTCTCAAATTCCCGTCTGGCAGCCTCACCCATCGCTTCCATCTCGGCACGATTGCTCCAAGCCCATTCCACTTTCGCGGCAAGATCCGCGCCATCTCCCGGCGCGAAGTGCAAGCCCGTGCGATTGTGAGCGACCATCTCCGCCGTCGGGTCTTGACCTGTCGCAATCACTGGAATGCCGCACGCGAACGCCTCCACAATCACCAACGGAGCCTCAAACCAATAGCTTGGACACACCAGAAAGCGGGCACCTTGCATCCACCGAAACACCTCTTCACGTGAGGCGTTTCCAAGGAGCTGCGCTCCCGTCAAACCGGCCTCGGCAATCTGAGACGCAATTTCCTGCCGCATTGGCCCGTCACCCAGAATGAACAACGGAATCTGTCGACTCATGTGTTTCCAGGCTGCGAGCAAGATTCGAACACCTTTCTCCTCAGACAGGCGCCCAACGAACAGCCCATATTTTCCAGGCTCTCGCTTTTGCAGAGGCCCCGGGTCGGGATGCACAAAGTTGGGCTTAACAACGATCCGCTGCCGGGGCAACCCTCCCGACGCAAACTTTCCACGCGCAAACTCAGAAAGCGCGATGTATGCGTCCACCTTTGATTGCCAAGTCCGCAAAACTCCGTGAGTCGTCAGCAAAGCGGCCACCGCCGCCGACGCTGGCCGGTTGCCACGGTAACAAGCATGAGCCACCGCTCTCCAAGCCACCCTCTTACCCAGGCACGCCTCGCATACGCGTCCGTCCCTCAATAACGTGGCCCCCGGACAAACCAATCGATAATTGTGGAGCGTTTGAACGACCGGGACTCCTCGCCGCGCACACGCGTAGTACGCCGAAGGGGAGATCAAGGGAAGAGTGTTGTGAAAGTGCGCGACCTCCGGTTTATCTTTCTCGATTAACTCGTCCATGTCGTGAAACGACTTCGGCGCCCATACCGCATTGATCCCGGCCGAGATTGTCTTCAGCAATCCGGCGTTCGCGAGTTCGCTGTTATAACGCGAGTAATAGAAGACACTGTGGCCGTTCCGCTCCAGAAGCGCCGCCTCCGCTTCCGCCACGGCATCCTCCCCGCCGCGCTGCTGATATCGTTCGTGAACAAGTAGAATGCGCACGACGTCACAATCCAGTCGGCAGTGCCGTGCTGCGAATATCGATCTCCCCGTCCGGCACCTCGTCTAGCGGGCCATCCCAAGCCTCGTGCCAGACGTCAACAGACTCGCCTTTCCACCCAAACGCCATCGCCAGCAAAATGCCCACTCCTCCGGCCGACGCCGCGCTAGCAAGCATATTTTCGATCGCGAGCCCCAGCACAATCGACGGCAATGCTCCCGCGAATGCGAGCGCCGTTCCACCGCCTTCCGCAGCTATTTTCTGTACGAAGCCTGCAGTGGTGGCGATAACAAAAGCAAGCAGAAGCCCGAGTCCTGGAACTCCCCACTCATACAGTGCCCGCAGGAATTCGCTGTGAAGCACGCGATTGCCGTCGATACCCTCGCGGTCATAGTGGTCAGGATCGTGATTCAACATCAAAGCGGCGCCGCTGCTGGTCCCCGAACCAAGGAACAACTCCGGCCCAGTTCTCTTTTCCAGGTGCTCAAGGACATCCTCGTAGATGCCAAGGCGCCACGCGAACGTTCCGACGTCCTCGACGGTCGCGTCGTCCTCCGACACCGCACCGACCAGTTCATCGATTCGGTTATAGGGAAGGTAGGCTACGAGGATTCCGATCCCCGCCGCGGCAATCCCCAGCGTCAGCAGCATTTTTCGAAGGTTCGGCCGCCATCTCAAAGATCCATGTCTTCCAGACGCGAGTTGAAAGCATCCGATAACGGCAAGCGCCACCATGCTGACAAAGACGTAGCGGCTGCCAGACAACACAATCGCAGCCATCAGACCGCCGCAGGTAGCGTAGTGAAACCACCCTCGCGCCCCGGAAAACATCAGGATCGCCAGCACCGCCACAAGAAATGCCGCAAAATATTGCGGTGCGGAAAAGGAGGTGAAGCGCTCTTCAAGTCCGCCCCACTCATCGCCGAGGACGAAGGTTTGCAGTACCGCTAGCGCGATGACAGACCAGGCCACCAGCCTTACCAAGGCGATGTCCAGCCAGTGCTCGCACCATGCGCTGCAGAAAACCAGGTACAGCACAAAATAAGCGACCAGGTAAGCCACCATCTTGATCGCAGACAATGGAAAGCCGCCCCAGAACCCAGCAATCGCCGCATAAGCGATGAGTCCGAGCCAAATCTTTTGCGGCAATGTCCACGTCATATCTCTCAGCGGCGCCAATCCCGTCCGTAACAACAGCAGCGCAGGCAGGCCAGCAATCCGGATCGTGTTTTCAAACCCAACCGCAGTCGCTGAATTGAACGTCAAGGACGTAATGTCCATATGCGCGGCCAGAATGAAACAGAATAACGACCATCGCATCGGCAGCAAAAACACGCCCGCCGCGAACACCCAGAACAGCCCTCGAGCCACCAGCAGCGCTTCATCCGGCATGGGAACCGGCCTCCGCGTACAATCTCGACCAGCCCGCCACAAATTCAGGGACGCCGTAACGTTTCACATCGATCTGCGCGCGCTTCCCCATGCTTCTTCTCGCCTCGATCGGCATCCCGGCGAATCGCGCAATGCAATCCGAAGCTCCGGGCGCGGTGCGTTCCATCAATAGCCCGTTCTCGCCATCGCGCAGAAATTCCTCCACGCCGTTCAACGGAGTAACCAGGAGAGGCAGTCCTGCTGCTGCAGCCTCGAGTGCTACGAGCGGAAACACCTCGTAGTGAGAAGGGAGCGCAAGCGCGTCGGCTGCCCACAAATAAGGTCGGACGTCCTTTTGCGTTCTGATGAATTTTACGTCTCCGCTCAACCCGCTCTTGTTCGCGCGTTCGCGGTACGCAGCAATGCCTCCGCTTGATCCACCCACTACGATCGCTTTCAATTTCGAATTGTTTGCGACTCGAAGCGCCTCTAACAACAGCGGCAGCCCTTTGCGCTCGAAGTGCCCCAGAGCCACAAAGGCCAACACGATGTCCTCGCACTTCCAGCCCAGACTCTGCCGGAACGCGCACCGATCGAAACCTGCAGGTGGCCGAAGGCTCTCAAGATCGACAGGATTTGCCAACACGCGGATTTTGCTGCTCGCCTGCGGATAGGCACTCGTAAGCTCCCGGCACAAGCCGTGTGAAGGCGCAACAATCCGCGTGACTCGCCGGTACACCCAAGGCTCGAACAGTGCGCGCAATCGATGATCCAACCACCGCAGAGTTCCTCGCAGGCCGCCTGCACTAATTCCATTCCAATACCGCTCGAGAAATGCCTTATGGCAAAAATGCGAATAGGCGATGTCCCCAAACAGCAGATTGCTCTCGATCACCTGCACGACGTCGAAGCGCATTCGATGGCGAAGGCGATGCCACCCGTAGCAGAGAGGGGCGAATAGATGGAACACGATGTAGAGCAACACCATGGGTCGCCGGGGAGCCGGAACCCGCACCCAGCGAATTCTTTCCGGCCGTGGGTTTTCGAATCGCGTCGAAAAAACCGTGAATTCGTGCTGCTCGCAAAGAGCTGCGAGAATAGCGAGGTCGCACTTCCCGATCGCGTTGTCAGACGTCACGATGTAGTCGAACAGTGCGATTCTCATGACGCCAATTCTTTGGACCCTTTGCGAAGCGCGCACAGCCGATCGACGTTGTGAAACGCCGTCTCGTTGAGCCCTTGTTCGACGCAAAACTTGATCCAGCCATGATTTGCGTCGTCCGAAATAAGCACGCCTCGCGGGCTCAGCATCGGCCATACAGCGTCGTACTCCCAATGCATGTGGTCCGGCGTATGCAGATCGTCGTGAAAAAAGATGTCGACGTACGGAAGCTCGTTCAGCAGCAAAGGGAGTGCCGTGCGCACGTCTTGAAGGGTCAATCGGTGGCGGTCTCCGAGAGCGTGCTTTATCTCGTCGGGGATTGCCCAACCTACCCCGCGCTCATGCCACGCGTACACAGAACCATCGGCGAGCGTTCTCTGGCCAGCCACTTCCGGCGGTAGCTCGACGGAAAACAACCTGCCCCGGCCATTCTCAATCAGCGCCGCACCGAAGAACGACGTCGATACCCCTGCAGCAACGCCCGTCTCGATGACATAGTCCGGCTTAAGCGCCCGCACCAACCCATACAGGATCTTCCCGTCGTCAAAACTGATTCCGCCCTGACCGTTATTTCCGTCTCGCACGGACGAAACGACGCTTTCCAATCTCGAACTCCATTTAGAAAATCCCAGAAATGCCAGATCGACGTCGATTCCGAGGCCCGAAAGGAATTTCAATGGACTAGCTTGGCGGAATCGCCGGAAAACCCACTTCGCATACGCGTACCGCAATGCCGCGATCGGCCTTAGCCGGTAGTGCGAAGCCTGCGACACCTCATGCGCGAATCTGGTCAAGCCCGTCATTCGAATCCTTTACGGCAACCGACGCTATTCGTTAGTCGCCGCCATCCCGAATAGCGCACAGCAACACGTGAAACGAGGTCAGCAAGGGATGAAACACGCTCTTCGTCTTGACCTCATCTGTCGGAATCACAATCACTCGGTCGGCCCACTCCGACAACAATTGCATCGAGTCGAACACGCTGTATGAGTACGCCAGCCCGTCGCCCTCAGAAAAGCGGTAGCCCTTGCCCAAGGTCTTCAGGCGATAAGCCGCTCGGAAGGTTCCTGTCTTGCACAGCAGCAACTTTGCCCAACGTGCAAACGTGCTCCCATGAGCGAATCGATTCTCGTCCGACAGAAAAACAGCCTTGCGCGAAACCCGCATCATCTCCTGCACAATTTGGTTGGGTTCCTTCACATGATGCAGAATTCCGCACTCGAACACCGCGTCGAAAGTCTGGTCCGCGAAAGGTAGAGTCTCGCCGGCCCCCTTCATAATCAAGCCCGGAGGTACGGAATTCACATGGACCGCCTGATCAATCAGCGCGGCAACGGGCTCGACCCCCTGCACCAGGATTCCAGGTCTCCTCTCCAGGAAATACTTCATGCCTCTGCCGGTTCCGCATCCAACATCCAAAACGCTCGATATCCTTAAAACATCGAAGAATCCGCCGATATGCCGCAAAGCAACGTAATGTTCATCTCCATCACGCACGTGCGAAGCGTCGTACAGATGCGCCGTGCGTTCGTAGTATTCCCGTTGAATCGCCTCCGCGGTCCTCATCGAGCCGCACCGCGGCCGCCAATTTCAGGTCTGATTTCCAACCCTGGCACCGCATAAAACGCCCAACAGTTCACGCCCATATACACGACAAAGCCAGTCACCATACTCGCGGCCGCGCCCGCAAGCCCCCACCAATGAATAAAACTCACTGCCGAAAGAACCGCGATCGGCGCAGCAATCGCGTTCGCCAGCAAATCCAAGTGAGGTCTCTGCGACGCCCGCAAAGCTGTCGAGAAACCCATCGTCAAGCCATTGACCGCGGGAACCAGCGAAAGCATGGGCATGAGCCACGCGTACGCCGCGTACTTGCCTGCGAACAAAATATGCTCCGTCCGCCCCGCAACCATCCACAACATCACCGAAAAACAGATCCCCGCTCCGCACAACACGCCGCTCAAAATCATCGCCTTCTGCCGTATACGACCTGCCAGCCCGCGCCCAAAGTCATAAGAAAATCCCGGTAGCACCAGTAGGCTCGCAGCTGTGACGACCTGCGTCATCGCCGACGCCGGCAACATCATCGCTCGCAATATTCCTGCCGCTCCCAACCCCAGAAATGCTGCCGCCAAAAACATCTGTACTTGCCCCGACACCGAATACAGAATCGTGCTGCCGACCAACCACCGCCCGTACGCCCAGTTCTCTCTCAACGCCGAAGCCCACGTAATCCGCCGCCCGTCGGAAATGCCCACTTCCCAAAGCGCCCCCACGCCAACCTGTCGCAACACCACACCCGAGCCCACAAGACTCGCCACTCCCACCAGCAGAAACACCGAACACGGACTAACCCACCCAAAATGGCGAAGCATATACAAGCCAACAAGCGCCAACACGAGACAACATCCACTGCCGAGCGTCGCCGTAAGCGGCTGCTGCCTCACGTAACACATTCGTCGCGCGAGAAACAGGGACAGCAAAAACGGAAGTGCCAACCCGCTGCCCGCAATCGCTCCGGCCAGAGGGCTCGCAGGCTCAACAAACCACACAGCTACCGCAACGCAAGCCACTCCAGCGGAGCAAGTACCCGCCGTCACACCATGCACCAACAGCTGCGCGCGAAAATACTCCCGCAGCCGAGCCGCATGCCGCGACGGACCAATCACGCTCATTGGCTCTAGCACGATCACGTTGTGCAACCCGCCCACAAACAGATACCCCGCAAACGCAATCGCGTACGCTCCGTAGATTTCCGGCGCCAGCCATCGCGCCAAGAGAAACGTCACGCAAAAACCAGTGAGCGCCGTCAGTCCCTGATCCACCAAAGACCAGGCCGACTTAATGCCCAAAGCCCGCAACCTGCCCGGAGCAAATAAGTCCCGAGCGGGCCCATCAGAAGCAATCGTAAAGCGCGGTGCCGCTTGTTGAACCTCTGGCGCGGCAGGCGCAGGCACCGCACTCATCGCCGCGTCCTCAATGCCCTTCCGCCCGCAGCACCACCGGCAGAGTCTTCAGCAAAATCCTGAAATCCAAAGCCAGGCTCCACCTCTCGATGTACTCCAGATCCAGCGCCATATTTGTTTCGAACGAGGGATCCCGCCTCGCCGTCACTTGCCACAATCCCGTCACTCCCGGCTTCACATCCAACCGCCGCAAATCCTCCGCCCGGTAAAGCTCGACATCGTCCAACGGATGCGGCCGAGGTCCGACCAAACTCATATCTCCTCGAATCACGTTGATGAGCTGCGGCAACTCGTCAACGCTAAATCTCCGAAGCCAGACTCCCGCTCGCGTAATCCGCGGATCTTTCTCCATCTTGAAAAACGGCCCACTCCGCTCGTTTGACTGGCGCAATCCCTCTTTTGCCATGTCGGCACCCGCCACCATCGTCCGCAACTTGTAGCAGCGAAACTTCTTCCCCTTCCTTCCGATACGCAACGCCGAATAAAACACCGGCCCTGGCGAATCCACCGCAATCCAAAGAGCGGCGAGCCCCACAATCGGCAAACTCAGCACAAAGCCCACAATTCCAAGCAGCACGTCCAACACCCGCTTCGCCGCCAAGCCGAACGCCGGAATCGGCTGCCCGTGCAGTTCCAGGACCGGAAATCCTCCGATCGCGTGCATCGGCGCATGCCATCCCAATCCGTCGTACAAGTCCGGCACAACGTTCATGTCCAAACGCAAGCGCCGCGCCTCCACGAAAATCTCCTTCACGATTTCGCGGTCGGCCGGCAATGCCACAAACACTTGATCGACAAATTGCTCCAACGCCACGCGCCGAAAATCGCTCAGCGAACCCAGCACACCCCCCTCTCCGTCCCGGTGCGAGTCCACAAATCCGCACACGCAGTATCCAAGATGCCGGTTCGCCTCCAGCCACGCGGCAAGCACCCGACCAGTCGGCCCCGCACCCACGATCAGTACGCGCGACGCGCACTCCCCCCGATTCACTCGCCGCAAAACGTATCGCCGCTTGGCATATCGCCATCCGGCCAGCGCGAAAACGTTCAACGCCCCTGCATAAGCCACAGAAACACGAGAGAGGTCCCGATTTCCCGAGGCAAACACAAACAGCACGAACAGCGCCGTCGCTAGTCCAACCGCCTTCAGGACCGTTGTGCTTTCGCCAATCGCCGAAACTTCCTTCGGAGTCCGATACAAATGCTGGCTCTTGCACGCCAAGACAATCAGGGCTGCGTAGAGCATCAGGAAGCCCGGATACGCGGGCGACAACATCTGCGCAATAAATCCGCCGGCCGGCGCAACCGAAAATCCGCGCACCGTTTGCAGGTCAAAATTCACCCAAAACACCAGCACGCCAACCAGCCACACCATCCCCACATCAATCGCCACATAAACGATTTGCCGCACCAGACCGACGCGCAGCCGTCCCGATAAACTTCGCGCGCTGATTTCCTCGCCCGCTAAGAATCCGCCGCTGAGTTCCTCCGGCGACGCAAAATCCGGTCCCGCAACAGAATGCGCCTGACGTGTTGCTGTTCCATTCATCTCGAAGAATCTCGCTCCATCTCGACTACCGCCGTCCGGGCTGCGACTTTCCTCACAACGAGGTTTGCGTGACGCCAGCCGATGCATCACGCTTCCCCCCAGCTGTTTCCGCCGCCCCACGCCAACTCTTCCGGCCCCAACGATGTGCCACCGCACTCCGCGCAGCCGACCCAACAGCCGCAAGTCGCCGCGCGGTTATCGCCACAGATGTGGCCATTTCCTCTGCCAGCAATCGCCCAGGATCCGTCGGATCGATCTCCGTCCATCTCTTCCGCAGCAAAACCCACGCCGCCGTTCCGCAAAGCGCCAAAAAGGTCCCGCACCAGGTAAGCGCCACACGATGTGGCGAAGACTTCACCGTCGGTACCACCGCGCTATCCAAAACTTTCACGCTCGGAATCTCTTTCGCCTCCTGGACCTTCGCTAATTCGTACTGCTGCGTCAGCAGCTCGTACACTGTCTCTTCAATTTTCGTCCGGCGAAAAAGATCCGCGTACGTCACACCCAACAGCGGCAGTTTTCGTATCGATGGATAAAGCGAGTTATCGCTTCGTACCTCGGCGGGCGAAGAGCTGCCACCCAGCTTTTGCAGCTGTTCCCGCAGCTCCCCGATGCGCGCCTGCAACGCCTTCACTCGCACGTTGTTAACGGTATAAATTTTCTCAAGTCCGCTCGCTTCCGCCTCCGCCGCGATCAACTGTCCCTGCAACACCGCCGCCGCCTCCACCATGGCCTTGCCTTGCGCAGGAATATCAATCGCCGTGTTCTTGCTGGCAAATTCGCTGAATTGCTTAGCGGCATTGTCCAGATCGCTCTTTACCGTCGTCAACCGCTCTTCCAGAAAAATGCGCTCCCGCCGCGCAGACGAGGTGCTGAGTTGCGACACGAGGCGGTCCAGTTCACCGACGTAGGCCTGTGCAATCGCAGCCGCCCGGCTCGGATCGCGACTCGTCACCGTGATCGTGATCACCCCGCTTTTCCGGTCCTCGCTGATCTTCGTGTGCGCCTCCAACTGCTTTCGCGTGTACTCGATCTTCGTAGTGTGATATTCGCGACTCAGCTGAAATTCATCGATCAATCGGTCGGCAACGGTTCGGCTCTCCAAAATCTCCACGAACACGGGCCCGTTTCCCTTTACCCCCAGCAGTTCGCCCGCAAGCCCACCCAGCATTCCGGCCCCGCGCGTCGCCAAAGCTGCCATCAACGCCGCCCCGTTGCCAGAGCCTGTTTCAGGCGGCATTAATTTCGCCGTCGCCTCGTACCCCTTAGGCAAAAGCAGCACGACCACCAAGCTCACAACGAAGCCCCAAACAAGCGACCACCCGAGCGTCCGCCGGTTCTCCCAAAGAATCCGCGCGCGCGCAATCCGCTCCTCTCGCACTCGCTGGGAGTTCACCACATTCACCTTTCGCGGATTGCCATTCCCCGAGACGGGTTGCTCCGGCGCGCGAATCACATCATTGCCATTGGCGTTCACAGTCATTCACAGACCTGCTCGACGACGATGTGAAATCCAAACATCAAAACTCGAACCCCTTCTCCCTGTCGCAACACGGCTTTCCCTTTCACGCTCGCATCCATCGTCACAAGTCTCACGGCCTGAAGTACGCGATAGCGAAGGCCAGCGAAGACGCCACTTGTGCCGCCTGGAAAATATTCGTCAAATTCCGTGGGCCGACATTCGGCGCCCTCTCCGGCACCACGATCGAGTCCCCAGGCTTCAGCACCGCTTCCATCGGATCTCCGCTCCACACTCCTGTATTGTTCTTCGATCCGATCACCGACCCATCCGCGCGAATCACAAATGCGGCTTTCTTGTCGGCCAGTTGCGTCAGACCTCCCGCCTGGCTCAAATACCACTTCGCACTTCTCCCAGGCCGGTAGCTGATCGCCGTCGGATTGAAGACTTGTCCTGTAACAGCCACATAGTCTGCCTTCTTAGGAATCAGCAGCACGTCGCCGTCCCTCACAGGAACATCTGCCTCTGTGTTCCGCCAAGCGTTCACATTCGGCTGCATGTGAATCACCACGCGCCCAATCGGCTGGTTTTCTTCCAACTGATTGAGCGCCGTCTGTGTTTGCGCCAACGCTGTCAGCTTCGCGTTCTTCTCATCCGCCGTGTTCTCTGGCAGCGCTTTCAAGCTGGCTTGCTCGAATTTCATCCGCTCCACCAGCTCGCTGCGCGATTTCATTTCGAGGTCGCGCACTTCTCGCCTCATCAATATCGCTCCATAGGGATACGCCTGTGGACTAAATCCTCCAGCGCGCGCTAGTAAAGAGCTCAGCCGTTCGCCCGGCTTGATGCCGTACGAACCGGCGTGTTCGACTTCACCTTTGACCGTTGCAGACGCCGCGAGATCATTCCACCCAGGATTCTGTCGAATCGTCAGGACGTCGCCGTCGCGCAACGCCACGTTCGCAGTCTCGTCCCCGGTCAGCGCCGCCGACAGTTCCACCGTCTGGCTCTGTGTAGCCGCGTGCTGCTTGTCACCCACCGCGTAGCTCGTCAGGTCTGCTCTCGAACTATCCGCACTGCGTTTCAATCCCCCGGCGACGCCGATCAAATCCTCTACGTGCATGTTGCTTGTCAGCGGATATCGCCCCGGTTTCGCCACTTCTCCCTTGATGTACACGGTCGCCGGCTCGACCCTCGCTGCACTCCGATGAATCATCAATCGGTCGCGCGGTTGCAGAATCAAGTTGTCGGCCGGATTCCCCGCCAGCGCCGCATTCAGATTCACACTTACGATCTTCATCGTTCCGTCGGCTTGCGTTCGGAACAACTGCGCCGCATCCAAAGCCGCATCCGGCGAGACTCCACCTGCGAGATAAATCGCATCCCGCACATGCGCCTGCCCGGACGTCCGGTACTTCCCCGGGGCGCGCACTTCTCCGCCGACCCACACCGTTGGCGCTTGTTCGAAATCGTATCGGCTGAAAATTCGCACGGTGTCCAGAGCCTGCAACTTGGGACTTTCCGCAGGATTGGCCAGCGCCGCCGCGAGGTCGAAGCTCTCGACGCTTGGCCGGAAATCCGGCGCGTTCAATCGCACGATCTCCGCGTAATGCCCCGCCGGTTCAGGCAGCAAATCGCCATACGACGCCACAACATCTGTGAGCTTCATGCCGTCGCGATAGGAATAACGTCCCGGCCGTTGCACGTGTCCTTGCAGATAAATCGCGCTCTCGTTGTAAGCCGCGATCGGGAAAATATGAATTTCGTCCCCATCCTCGATCTTCACCGCGCTCAATTCTTTTTCGATCGCCGCCGGATCGCCGCTGGGAGAAATCTCAATCGTCTGCATCGTTCGCTTCTCATGAGCCTGCAATCGTTGCAATTCGATGTGCTGCAGCGCCGCCGCCGGCAAAATACCGCCCGCCAAGTTGATCGCATCGGCAAGCGAGGATTCCTCATGTAACTCGTAGATCGCCGGACGCCGCACCATCCCGCTCACGGTCACCTGCGCGCCCACCGTTGGCACCATCAGCGAGTCGCCGTTCTCCAATCGTTTCGCGTCCGACCCGACTCCTCGCAGCAATAAGTCGTACGCGTCCACTTCCTCGATGAGTTGTTTTCCCCGGTAGTGCTTCAGAGCGCGCAACGATCCGCGCTCGGTTACGCCGCCCGCGGCGAACAACGCATTCAACGGCGTCGAAAGGGAACTGATGTCGTAAGCCCCCGGCTCCGCCACCTCTCCCACCACATACACGCGGACCGTCCGCAACCTCGATAAAGAAACGTCCGCCGAAGCATCCTGATACTGCGAGCGCAGCGCCTGCTGCACCGCCTGCTGCACATCTCCCAGGGTTCGCCCGCTCACCAATAACGGCCCGGCCTCTGGCAATGCAATGCGCCCTTCGCGATCCACAGTCCGCGTGAATCGTTGAGAGAATCCACCCCATAGATCAATCGCTAGGCCGTCGCCCGGCCCTACCACGTAATCCGGCCCCACAGGCAGATCCATCGGAATCGCATCGAGGTCGCGCGTCCCGTTGCGAAACATCTCCAATCCGAAGCGGTCGAGATTCCGTTCGCGAGGCGAAGCCTGCACATACAAGTCGTAAAGAGACGGAACATCCGAATACGGATTCAGCTTCCGCTCCATCACGACCGGCACCAGATCCTTCGTATCCGTTCCGCCTCGGCTTCCGGGCAGCCTCACGATGTTCTTGGTATCTTTGCCGGTCGCGACCCCGCCACGCGTCGTGTCTACGCCCGGCGGGGGAAACAAATCGAGCAACGGATTGCGCCCGTTGCTCCCGCCATCCATGTCCGGCCTCGTCGCCAGCCCGATACCATTGCCATCCTGCGGCCGCTTCATCGGGTTAGAAGCCAGACTGAAACTTCCATCAACTCCCAGTGAAGGCGGCGCGCCTCCATCTTCACCGCCCGACGCGGCCCGTAACGTCCGCGCAAGATCGGCTGGCGACACCGTTCCCGGCGACATCAAGTCCGGCAACACCGGTAAGGTCGAGTCCGTATCCGGCGCCGCTTGGCGGCGTGGTGTTCGCGACTTCGGGCGGCCTGCAGGAGCCTCGTCACAGTCAGCGTCGCGCTGCGGATCGCACGACGATGTTCGTTCCACTTTCTCTTGAGAACGCGGCTGCAAAGACTGCGCATCCTCCTGCCCTTCGATCTGCACCAATCGCCGCGCCCGCTCTTTCAGAATCAGGTCCTGCTCCTTCGCCGCGTCGGACTCCGGATTCACACTGGGCAGCAGATAGCCATATCGCTGCACCAGCCGCGTCGCCACCGAACGAAACGCCAGGTCCTGGTCCAGCCGCTCAAAAATCCCCTGGTCGCTGACCGCCGAATCCTCCACAACCTGCCCATTATCGCCCGCCTCTTTCGCCACCCACCTCTTCAACTCCACGAGCAGCCCCTGATCCTTGATCAGTACGGCCTTGATCTGCACCGCCGACGCTGCCACGCGCTCCAAATTTTCCTTCACCAGATCGGAGCTTTCCGCCGGACGCCTCTGCTCGGATGTTTCCCGGTCACGCGTATTAGGCCGGCCGCTGTCCTGCGCCAATACCGGAACGCCGTGCAAGAACACGCAAAGAAGCGCGGCGGCAATCGAGACGCGGAACGTCCTTGTAGTCCAGCACCGCCCTGCGCCCCAACTTGCCAGGGCTGTCACCCCTTCCTGTATCCGGCGATTCCGCATCACGCCACTCCTCCCGCTCCCGCGATATTTCGCATCACACCCAGGATTCCCTCCTGCGATGGCTCAATATCGCTGCAGTGAATGTCGAGCTTCAGCGACGCCCAATAGCACACGCTTCGATTGTGTTCAGTAGCCACAGCGACAATCCGCATGTCCGGATGCGCGCGCAGCACCGTGTCGCAAATCTTCGGACGCTGGCCGAGTTCATCCAGTGAGATCACCAGCAAATCCGGCGCAGTCCTTTTCACGGACGCGGGAATCTCTGCTTCGCTGGATACTTCCCCCACAATTTCTATGTCCGGGCGGTCCGCAAGCGTAGCCAGCAACAACTCGCGCATCACTCGGGGTCGGTTCGCCACAAGAATGCGAATGACCTTGTCCATTCCCGTCTCCTGAAATCTGTTGTAAGTATTGGAGAAAGCGAAGGAATCAACAGGCCCAAAAACGCACCGCCGGCAGGACTAACAAAGAACTAAGGGCACCGACCAAAAACGTAGCGTCCTTTGACACCAACTTGACAAGCCGCTGACACGCCCGCTCTTGGATGACACTGCGCAACGAGGTGCTTCGAACGCGCGCACGATGTTCGAACGATCGCCCTGCTGTAGAGGCGCAGCACTGCTGCGCCCCAGCTTGCCCGGGCCAAATGCATGGGCCTGCAGTTTCGCAAAGCCAAATCTAAGAAAAGAAACAGGAAGGCTAAGAGAAAACTGTGGAAGGTAAACTCAAAAAGCGAGCTGGCAGGAAAATTCAGTCAAAGTTTTGGAGGCGCGAGGCGGAATCGAACCGCCGATAAAGGTTTTGCAGACCTTTGCCTTACCACTTGGCGACCGCGCCACCGGATCCGGAAAGAATCAAGCCCACAAGCTCTGGCACTCGCGATCCGATTCTTTCCGGGCAAAATCGTAAAAACCTGCTACGTGTAGGCGCCGGGCTTTAGCCCGGCGCTTCCACCTGAATCAATTCGTGCAATCCACCCGATCAACGCGCTCCTGCAGCCAACGAGCCTGCAGCTGAAGCCGTCTCGTTTGTGACCGGAGCGCCGATCAGGTTACCCCATTCCGTCCATGAACCATCGTAGTTCTTCACGTTGTCGTAGCCGAGAAGGTACTTCAGCACGAACCAGGTGTGCGAACTTCGCTCGCCGATCCGGCAGTAGGCGATGGTCTCGTCCGTTCCGCTCACCCCCTTGGCGCCGTAAAGGCTTGCCAACGCATCGGCCGACTTGAACGTTCCATCCTCATTGGCGGCTTGGGCCCACGGAATATTCGCCGCGCCGGGAATATGACCCGCGCGCTGCGCCGTCTCGGTCATTCCTGGAGGGGCAATGATTTTCCCGCTGAACTCGTCCACCGAACGCACATCCACGAGATATCCAGGTCTCTTCTTTTCCACGATCGCCAGCACTTCCTCGCGCTGCGCGCGAATCGACTCATCCGGTTCGCCTGCGCGATAAATCGTGGCGGTCACTTTTGTCGCCTCGGTCGTAATCGGCCGCTTTTCCTCCAGCCACTTCTTGCGTCCGCCGTTGACCAGCTTCACATCCTTGTGACCGTGATATTTCAACTGCCAGAGCGCATATGCCGCGAACCAGTTGTTGTTGTCGCCGTACAGCAAAATGGTTGTGTCATTCGAGATACCCGACTTGCTCAGCAAAGCCTCCAGCGCAGCCTTGTCAATCAGGTCGCGGCGGATATTGTCCTGCAGCTGCGTCTGCCAGTTCCAGCCCACCGCGCCGGGAATGTGTCCCTGATCGTATGCGGTAGTGTCGACATCGACTTCCACTGACCGAGTATTCGGCGCATTCAGGTTCTTTGCGACCCACTCGGTGGAAACCAATACTTCGGGGTGTTTATACTCAGCCATTTTTCGATCTCCTCTTTCACTATGTAAATTCGCGTTTGAAATTCTTTACACCGGAAACCCTGAACCCTAAAACAAAAAACCCACCGGCCAATTTCGTTCTGGCGGTGGGTTCAGAAAACCGAGGCTAAACTTGCGTTGCTAGATGCCCAGTCTCCCCGCGCCAGAAAACCCACAAGCACAGCAGAGACAGCAACAAGCTGTCGCGCGGCGAGTCGTCTGGGCGTTAACCAACATCTTTCAAGGATACACGCGAACCCCCATGCCGCGCAACAGTACGTCCGGACAGTGTTTGATCGCTCCCTCTGACCTGCAATCCCGCGTCATTTACCCGATCCTAACAGCTCGCCGGGTCCTTACGCACTCGACGCCCAGAATCCCTAACATGCCAGACTCTCTACATCCTAATGAGATTATGGCAAGCTGCGACAACCGTTTCCCTCCGCCTGAGCGCCCGATCGGTCGAACCCACATCCTCCCACGGCCCAGCGCCAATCGAGCACGGCTCTGTACTTGACTGACTCAATGCGCAGGAGCAGTATCTGCGATAGACGCGAGGTGGGCGATGACGAGAAAACTCTGGGCCTCACTTGCTGTGATCGCTACTGCATCCGTGGCTATTGCCGGACTCAAGGGCACCGTGCCGCGAGAGGACGCCGGCAAATACCATGCGCACGCGGAACGCGACGCGGTCGTAATTGGCGCCGAACTATTGACCTCCGACCAAGCCCACAAGAAATTTTCGGCTAACGTTAATCGCTGCTGCATTGTTGTGGAGGTGGCTTTTTATCCCGAGAAAGACAAGCCGGTGGACGTCCTGCTGGACGATTTCGCGCTTCGGCCTGAAGGAGACGATGTTGCCGCTCGGCCCATGAGCCCTCAGGTTGTGGCGGCGCGCCTCGATAAGAAACCCGAGGCCACAAGTCGTGTCTCGACTACCGAGAGCGCGGGAGTCGGCTACGAGTCAGGAACTTACATCGACCCGGTTACCGGGCGGCCGGTTAAGTATCATGGCGTCACCACGGAGACCGGCGTAGGCGTCGCCGTTGACCCGTCCGGGACGCAAACCAGTGGCGCTGACCGTGATCGCGCCAACATCGAAACTGAACTGGCCGATAAAGCCCTGCCCGAGGGCTCGGCTTCTAAACCCGTTGCGGGCTACTTGTATTTCCCCGCGTCGATTCGAGAGAAGAAGAAAACGCCGCTGGAGCTTACTTACAAGCTCAAAGATCAAACCATCGTGTTCTCGCTGCAATAAATTCTGACCTTGCCCGTCCTGTCAATACTGCATGCAACGCCGGGATAAAACTCAGCGGCTACATGGGTGTCACTTCGCGTTGCTGACGGCCGCGGCGATTGCTTCGCCTAAATCTTTCGTCGACGCGTGGCCCCCAATGTCTGGCGTGCGGATTTGTGCTTTCGCCAGCACTTGCGTAATGGCGCGTTCTACGGCGTCGGCGGCTTCTGGCGCACCCAGGTGGCGCAGCATCATGGCGCCGGACCAGATTTGGCCAATGGGGTTGGCGATTCCCTTTCCGGCGATGTCAGGGGCGGAGCCGTGGACTGGCTCGAACATGGAGGGAAATTCCTTTTCTGGATTCAGATTAGCTGAGGGGGCGATGCCGATCGATCCAACGACGGCTGGACCAAGGTCCGAGAGAATGTCGCCGAACAGGTTCGAGCCTACCACTACGTCGAACCAGTCGGGATGCCGCACGAAATGGGCGGTCAAAATATCGATGTGATATTGGTCGGTGCGGACGTCGGGATATTCCGCGGAGATTTCGTGGAAACATTGGTCCCAGAACGGCATGGTGAAGATGATCCCGTTGGATTTTGTAGCGGACGTTAAATGTTTTTTGCTCTTGCGGGCCAGCTCGAAGGCGTAACGGATTACGCGGGTTACACCGCGGCGCGTGAAGATGGTCTGCTGGAGGGCCAATTCGTCTGGGGTGCCTTCATAAAGGCGGCCGCCGACGTTGGAATATTCGCCTTCGCAGTTTTCGCGGACGATGACGAACTCGATGTCGCCGGGCTTCCAGTTTTTTAGCGGCGTTTCGATGCCTTCAAACAGGCGCACGGGGCGGAGATTCACGTACTGCTGGAAGGTGCGGCGGATGGGAATCAGCAGTCCCCAGAGCGAGATATGGTCAGGGACACTGGGATGCCCTACGGCGCCCAGAAAAATCGCGTCAAACGGCCGCAATTGTTGCAGGCCATCGTCCGGTATCATTTTCCCGGTGGCGACGTAGCGTTCACAGCTCCAATCGAACGGATGCCATGCGAATTGAAATCCAAAGCGCTTGCCTGCGGCTTCGAGGACACGGATGCCTTCCGGCACAACTTCTCTGCCGATCCCGTCGCCTTCGATCACTGCGATTTTGAAGGTTGTCATCGGGTGACCTTAGTTTAGAGTTTTCTTCGGAGAGCTCGGGATTCGCTCACCCAACCCTTCTCCACCGGTCAGCAGGTTCACCTTCGGCTGGTAGTGCAGCGCGAATTCCTCGCGTTCCACCCTGCCCGAGACTCTCCGGAATACGGGAAGGTCAACTGATTGATGTCACGAGACTTGCAAGAAAATGGAGCCGAGAGTGGGAGTTGAACCCACGACCTGCCGATTACGAAATGAGCGTTTTTGCTCCATCCCGTTTGTTTTCTATCTCCGCTAGTACCCCTGTTTCGCTATCTTTCGCCCCCTTTCTCCGGCGTAATGTGCAACCGATTGTGCAACGCTTGCCTGCGTCTCCGCAATCTGATATAGGTGTATGCGTGAAAGAGAAACTCTCAACCCGCGACGCAGCAAAGAAAATGGGCGTCACTCTTCTAACTCTGCAACGGCACGTCACGGCTAAGACTGTCGAAGCGCCGCCATTGCAAAAGGTCGGGGGAGTGACTGTGCGGCTCTGGTCGCCGCGCGACATCGAGAAAGCTCGAAAGGTTCTCGCCAGCATCAAGCCCGGTAGGAAGAAGAAGGCGTAGGAGGTCGCTGGACATACGGACGAAAAGCAAACAGAGAAGCCCAAAAAGTGGCTGGAAAAGCTCCATGACTTGCAAAGGGAACAGAAAAAGATGTTAGAGGATACGGTTACGGGTAAAGTTTCGCCTCACGAATCACGCCGCAAAACGGCGGAATTTGGGAAGCAAATCAAGGAAATTGAAAAGCAGCTGAAAGGATTGAAGCAGTAAAAAAAGGCGGGACGCGCCGGTGCTTCTACACCGACACGCCCCTGACCACGCAACACCATAGGAGGTGTGTCACATGGCTACGTCGAATCTATCACGTCGAAGTTTCCGCTCGAAAATCATCATCGCTCGCTTGCAGTCCTACAGGGTTGACGCTCAACGCGCCATTCCTCGGAAAGTTGTCCTCTTTCGCAAGGCCGCGGTGCGGCCATGAACCCGAAGGCCCGCCTCAAACACCGCAAATCGACGAAGGCGATGTACAAGCCTCTTCCACTGAATTTCCTGCTTGGCTGCTCGGAAAACTCGCTAGCCAGTTTCGAACTGGCGAGGCTGGCAGAAGTAGCGGACCTTCGAAAAGAGCTGCAGGCCATCCTCGACCGACTGCTCGATCAAATGCAGCAAGCCGCTATCGCCGGTTGGTTTCGGCAGAGCGATCGAAACGCCATCCGGTATGCGATCGAGAACGAGGAAACCCCGCTGCAAATGGCGGCGCGCATGGTCCGCGACGGGCAACGAAGCGAAAGAGAACTAGCCGACGACCTGATTCCGCTTCCCTCACTGCCTCCCGGTGCGGCCCATCTTGCCGCGGCCATGCGCTACCAGGAGCGAAACATCGCGGAAGGTAAGTGCTGCGAATGCCCAAAGCCGCTTGCCCGCAACTCCGTGCGCTACTGCGAAGACCACCTCACGATGGCACGACACAGAATGGCGCGGAAGAAAGGCGTTCGGGGAGAGCCCGGGAGCGTGGACTACCTTTACGGTGAAATAAAGGAAAGCACGCATGGCCGCCAGCCGGGAACACTTACTGCGCTTGCAGTAGCACGCGAGCAGAAAACTCGGGAGGTTCTTGCCGAGATGGGTGTCTCGCCAGAAAGCGCCGCCGTCAGCCTGAAAGCGGCGAAAGAAGCTTTGATGAAGTGCATGCCCGACAGTCCTGCCAGCGCTCTTACAGCCGATGCTTTGTTCCAATCCGCCACGGTTCCCTCGCGGACAACCGGGCATAAAGCCCTCAAGCAATTGCTTGCGGACGGTGCCATTGAACGAATCCTGAGAGACCGAAGTGGGACACCTCGAGACCTATACTTCAAACGCTTCGTAGCGGCCGAGGACCGTGCAGCCCGAAACCGCGGAGAGTTGCCCAAGAGAGAGAAGCCTTGATCCGGTACTAAACTTTCTTCCCATTGTGCCGATCCTGCATTTAGTTATAGCATTCGCACCACCGAGGAACTGTGGGGCATCCAATCCAAGTAGAGTTAAACTAAGGGAGAAAGCTTCGAGCTTGGCAATATTTACGCCCCGTGGAGAGGTATCGCAATGTTTGAGGAAGAGCTAGATTTTTTCATCAAAAACCAAGATGGATTGGTCAAGAAGTACGCTGGCAAGGCGCTGGTTATCAAGGGAAATGAAGTGTGTGCTGTGCACAACACACCTTTAGAAGCGTATGTTCAAATCCAACGCGATCAGCAACTTGGGAAGGCTATGATTCAGGTATGTTTGCCAGGACCGGACGCTTACACTGTAACGATAAATTGAGCAAAGAGACCCTTTTTGCGCAACCCTCCCTTCCAAGCATTCACGGTTAAATATTCAGGTCCCACCAATCGAATCATTACCGCCGTTTCGATAACGCCAGCCTTTCATCCAGCGAACCCGCCGACGCCACCACCAAAACAAGTCTCAACGAGTGCATTGTGGGATACGGGTGCGACTGGAAGCGCTATCACCCCATCTGTAGTCGCCAGCCTCGGGCTGATTCCAACCGGCAGGCAAATGGTGACTCATTTCGGAGGGTCAAGCGCCGAAAACACGTACCTAGTTAATGTTTATTTGCCCAACGCGGTTGCATTTGCCGGGATCGTTGTAAGCGAGTGCAAAGAAACGGCTCATTTTGGATTCATTTTAGGTATGGAGATTATCGCTCGAGGAGATTTCTCGATAACGAACGTCGGCAACCAGACATGGGTATCGTTTCGCGTCCCTTCGATGGTTGGCATCGACTACGTTCAAGAAGCCAATAAAATCCAATTTGCTGGAGTTGGCCGGAACGCTCCGTGCCCGTGCGGGAAACAAGACGGCAACGGAAAACCTATTAAGTTCAAGAAGTGTCACGGAGCTGTCTAGGATAGGTCGCAGCAAGTACCGCCTTCAAACTTCTGTATTCTCTTCCTCGGATTCGTCCGTCTCAATCTCCAACGCTACCCCGCACCACGGGCAATGCTCGAAAAACTCCTTATCGTTGCATCCCACCATCGGGATTACCCCGTTGCAGTGCGGGCAATTCATCGGCCCCTGCCTTTGCGGATTTCTGCAAAAATTATTTCGAGGAAGGGGCCGCGGCCGCCAGGAGGCTTTCGCTGGGGGGTTTTTGTTTCCCCGGGCCATCCCCGGAAGTGCCCTGCCATGGCCATCACTGTTCGCGCCTGCGCGTCACTGGTACACGATCCCGGTCACACTGACACCGTTGGTTCGTGTGCGCATCATAAGCTTGCAGAAGCGTCCCTGATTGGCGTTAGCGTCGAAGTGTGCCGTGTTATTGGTAGCATCCACGGTGTTGATGACTCCTCCCGTCAGAGTCGAGTACGTTCCCAGCACGTCTTGATTGGACACCATTACATCGACCTCAAACACGCCAGGAGCGCCCGAGAACTGCAAGTCCACCGAAAACCTGTAATTGCCGTAGTTCTGCCGCCACAGGTAGACAGACTGCGACGATGCGGCAGCGTTGGCTCCGGGAGTCGGCGTTTCTGCGTTCCAGACGGTGACTGGCGTTGCGGCCGAGATAGCCGGGCTCGTGCTGGGGCTGTATGGGGGCATCTAGTTTCCTTCTGCCTGTGCAACAACCGTGCAAAGCTGCCTGTAAGCTGCTAATAACGCTAACCTTGCTCGTGACGCGCCGTTACCGTATCGGCTAGTCAATTGGGCAAATCCGACGCGGGCGCCGGTATCTCCTGCTCCACCACGATTGGCTCTGCCTGGGGCTGTGGCTTGCGCGCACGGGCCTTTGCCAGCACGTCGGCCAAAGACACGTCCTCAACCTCGATACGCTCCTGCCACTGGCCCGTCTCCCGCGCGTACTGTTCCTCAATGGCGCGAATCTCTTTCATGAGCTTGGTATCGACGTTGTAGGACACGTAAACCTGTTTGCCGACTACCTTGGTCGACCGCATCACGTAACCCGTTTTGCCGCCTGGAATAGCCGCTAAATCAGGGTCCGCGGCGCGTTCTGCGATGATCGTGAGCGCTTTCTCGTGCATTTCGCTCAATTCCGCGAGACGGTTCGCCTTGAGCGCCAAACCCTCGTTAAATACCTTTTCCGTGTAGCTGGCGACCAATTCCGCGATCCGCTCTTTTACTTCCGGCCGGCGCTTCCATTTCGTGATGCTGGCAAGCGAAACCCCGACTAACTCCGCTATTTTCTTATGGTTAAAGCGAGCTTCGGCAAGTAACTGCGATGCGTGTTCCCGCCGCTTGTTTTTAAGTCGCATGGTAATCGGAGGTACGCGGGCGCGCGGCGCGGCTTGGGCCGAAAATCTCTTCGAGCAACTGCCGAATGCGTCGATTGGATGGCGCACCGTGTTTTAGGCGTTCGGAGAGGTCGAGTAGTTCCGCTGCTTTAACTGATTCGGTCATGGTGCTGCCCACCCCTGGCCAGCGCGGCTCGCGCCACCACCTGTGAGAATTGCCAGTTGCGCGACATTTGGCTTTCGCGTCACACTCAGCTGCAAGTTGTCTTCTCCTTTTCTGAGCATGATTAGGGACCCGGGATTCAGAGCGGGATCTCGGGTCCCTTTATTTTTGCGTGTCCGTGTTCTCTCAACTGTCCCACTCTCTGCTTTTGCTGATTCGCTCACGCCAGCCATCCGTATTCCTGCTCTCCGGGGTAGCGGTATTCGCGGACACGTTCGACGCGTGGAGGCGCGAGGATTTGCACGGCGAAGGTATAGGCCAGCGAGTCGCCATAGTCGGGCGAGGACAGGCCGCGTTTCTTTAGGTCCTCTTTGCGTTCTAGCTGAATCTGCTGCTGAGGAGAGAAACCGTACTTCGGGCCGGTCAGGTCCATCTCGATTTCCGGGTTATCGGGGATTTGAGCGTTAGCTTTGAGCCAGTCGCGCATCTCGCCCCAAACCTCGGCGCGGCGATTGAAATAGCGGGCGATGTTGTTTGCGGGCTTGCCGCC
>Ga0185299_10000760_pt1 | contig 77463 bp, 63 predicted proteins | sample PaiPotPPA55metaG_FD_128002 | JGI IMG/M metagenome (GOLD analysis project Ga0185299, IMG submission 128002) | Iron sulfur acid spring bacterial and archeal communities from Banff, Canada, to study Microbial Dark Matter (Phase II) - Paint Pots PPA... ...
GGTCACTCCCTGCGCTCCGGTGGGCCCAGTGGCTCCTGTTGCTCCAGTCGCTCCCGCTGGCCCGGTCGCACCGTTTGCTCCTGTTGGCCCCGCAGGACCCGCCGATCCTGCGGGCCCCGCCGGGCCGGTCGGCCCAGGAGGACCGGTCACAGCAGGTATCACACCATCTTCCAACGTGACGTCGCTCGTTGGCCCCGCGAAGTCTGCTGGAACAGTGGCGTTGATCTGATAGATAATCAACCCAGGCGCCAAACCAGCAAAGTCCACATTCACCGTTCGTCCTCCCAGTTTCACAACCGGTGTGATGGCCACGATAGCTAGCGGGTTAGACGTCCCCGGTTGCCCAGAGGGCACTGGTGGGAGTACTGCGCCCAGGCCCGTTGCGTAAATAGTGATTGATTCTCCAGCAGACACTGGGTTCGAAGGGCCAACCGGCATTCCCGACTTGAGCGCCACGAAAATCCCCGGGTCCTGCGCAAGCAATGTCAGTTTCAAAGCGGTGCTGGTCCCATTTCCGTTCTGCACTGTTAAATCCACCGAACTAACATCGGAAAGTTCGAAAGGAACCTGTGCATTGATCAGGCCAGGCGAGACATACAGTAATGGCGCCGGAATGCTGCCAAACAACACTTGCGAGCCACCCAACTGTGTAGGGACGGGAAGACTATTGGCCGTTATCGTCGTGTTGGCCAGGTTATCGCCATATATTGAGATGATCGATCCGCGCGCAGCCACTGGAACACTAGAGGCATTGCGGCCAGTGGCTGCGTTTACTAGACCATTCGGGTTGATCGTGGGTGTTTGCGCGTACGTCGGTAACCACGCTATTGAGCACAGTAACCCGAACAACAGATCTTCCCACTTAGCTCTTCCCACTTAACCTTTCCGGAGCGGTAGCCGGCCGGCATGCGGGCGCTTCCGCCGTTTAACGCTGCTGCAGGTCACCTTGGTGCAGGTCACCTGACCGCCGATGTTGAACCGTTGTACGATTGGTGAACAAATCGCAACCGCTTCGGTCTGCGATGACAACGTTGATGCTTGCTTTTCAATGTCATCGGCACTTCATTCGGCTCACTTTAGTACCTTAGGCCTACAACTTCCTATTCCGTAGTGCCTATCCAGCACATTGCATGCGCTGCACCAAACCGAGCCAGTCCAACAAAATCAACGAATTATGGTGTGGGCGACGTATAGCAATGGACAGGCTGTCCCGCAAAACACGGGACGGGTTGTCCGAGATTTGCGAAGCCGGAACCCTCGGAATGTGTGCGGCCCGATGGGCTTCGCCTGAGCACGAACGCGGTCATGTCCTGCCCGGACACGCTCTCCTAATGTGCTGCGCTCAAGGCCGCGAAGTCGCTTAAGATCAATTTCAATAGATCACAAATCGTCTCTATAAGGTCGCGCCTCCGGCCCGTTTGCATGCCACCGTGTTTGGAGTAAGGTAGACGGGTCATAATGAAGGAGGAGGCCGCTCCCATGACCATTCAGATCACCAAACCCGAAGTGGAGGCGCTGATCAATCAGCGTCTTCAGAGCGGCGTGTTTAAGGATGCCGAAGATGTCATTTTGCAGGCTCTTCAGGCGTCCAGCCCTCAGCCGCCGGGTCTCGAGCAGCAGCGCCGGGAGGCGATCGAGCGGCTCAGAACATTCGGAAAGACCCACGGGCTTTCGCTGAACGGGATGACCATCCATGAATTGCGCGAACAGGCGCGCCCATGAACGGAATCGTCCTCGATGCCTCGGTGACGTTGTCGTGGTGTTTCCCGGACGAGCAAACTCCCGTCGCTCTGAACGTGCTCGATCGTCTCAATGCGGGGGAACAAGCGCTGGTGCCGGTGTTCTGGTCGGTTGAGGTCCTCAATTCGTTGTTGATCGGAGAGAAGCGTGGACGAATCTCTCCGGAACAGACCCAGGCCTTTCTCAGCGCTCTGCAATCGCTGAGCCCGGCATTCGACTCGGCATCACCGGAGCAAGTATTCGGAACCATCCAGGCACTTTGCCGCGCTCATCGGCTGACGCCCTATGATGCGCTTTACGTCGAGCTGGCCATGCGCACCCAAAGCTCTTTGGCCACTCTGGATCAGCCCCAGAAAGACGCTGCGAGAGCACTCGGTATTGAATGCCTGTGAATCAAGTGCCGTATACGTCTCAGCGATGGCGGCTCATTGGTCAATCAGTCAGCGGGCAAAGCTGGCGAACATCTCCGCGCGGTTCTGGTCGATCTCCCCAGCCGAGGGTGCCCGGTCGGATTTTGCCAGAATCCCCCCGCATAGAACGCGTTGGCCTTTTCCTGAACTAACCTCGGGCGCTTTCCAAAGAGTGAGCCTTGGATTTATCTCCTTTTACTTCTCTAGGGGACGTCTTGAGAACAGAGCAGTCAAGGGCACGCGGTTCTTGCGCGGCGAAGCGGACCTTTGAAGGCGAGGCCGCTTTTGGAACATCGTTATCAAGGGAAAGGGAACTGGGTGTGGGATCCGCAAGAAGACACGTCGGGAGCCGAGGCGACAGACGTTGCTCGCCCCCGTAGCGTACTACAAAGCAAAAGAAGCATACGACGTGAAGCGAGCTTTAGCGGTTCGCTTGTTTGCTACCACGCTGCATGTCCTTCCCTGTCAACGTTCCATTCCGTGCCCATGAGATTCGCTCACTGCATGAGCCTGGCCATGCGCCGGTTCGCCACCGAGAGAGATCTCCATGGCGGCGCTTCGCTCCACTTGGGGGAGCTTCGTCTGGCTTTGGTCTTCGGCGATAGCGGAATGTTTGGTCACCTCACGGCTGAGTTCGTCGCCAAGCTTGTCGGCGTCGTTCGTGTAAATCTGGGCATCGTAGCGGCCACGGGAGACGGCGACGTAGGCGAGCCGTGAGTTGATGAGTCTCTCGTGCGCGTTCGCGGTGTCAACGTGAACCAGAACGCGGTCGGCGGTGCTGCCCTGGCCGCTGTGGCTGGTGACAGCATAGCCGTGGTCGAGATGCGGGTGCTCCCGGAGATTGAACTGAACCTCACGTCCAGAGTCCATACGAATTTGGAAAGTACCTTGCGTGTCGATTTTCTCAATTGTTCCGATTTGGCGATTGGCGATCCGTTCATCCCTGTACCGCGCCGTGAACTGGATGCGGTCTCCGGCGGAAAATTCTCGCTCCACTTCGCGGTAGACGTTCACGCCCTGGAGGCGGCGCGGGTCGTAGGTGATCTGCTCGCCGTTGTTGCGCTGGACTGTGAGTAGGTTCTGGTCAGCGTCCACGCCGGTAACACGAGCGTACTCGCTGGCTTCGACGCCGATCGCGCGGCTACCTTTGGTGTATCGGACTACGTCTCCGGGCGCGTATTGCGCGGCCCACTGACGGTCGGCTCCGGTGAGATCCTGGCGCGGCGTGAGCACGGTATGCCGGTGTTCCTCCTCGGAAACCACGCCCTTCGCTTGTAGATCGCGATGGATGATCCGGTTGATTTCCATGCGTGAGGCGTTGTCCGGGGAGACGACCAGTGTGTTTTCCGGGTTCTCGGCGTAGCGCTCCGCTATCGCTTTCATGCGTTCTTGTGGATTGGCGAATTCATGCACTCGACCCTGCTCCGCCAGATTGTCGATGGCTTCGCGCACTTCGCCGCGAGCGAGTTGCTCGACGGCTTCTTTTAGCAAGGGATCTTTCTGGCGGACGATCTGGTCGAGCTGCGCCGTGTGCATTCCAGCCTGCTGCAACTGCTCGAACGGCTTTCCCGCTTCGACTCCCTGATGCTGGCGCGTGTCGCCGACGAAGATCACGCGGTCTCGATGGTTCAAGCGCGTGAGGAACTCGTTCACTTGCTTCGTGCTAGCGAGACTCGATTCATCCACGAAGTAGAGGCGTTCTCCGTCGTCGGCCTTCTGCCCGCTGGCCAGATGGTGTTGCAGGGTATGTGCGCTGATGCCAGCCTCCTCAAGTTGCTGGGCCGCGCGGAAAGTCGGGGCGAGCCCTTCGACCCGGTAGCCCTGCTGTTCTGCGGCTGCACGGATGGCTGCGAGTGAAGTAGTCTTGCCCGCGCCCGCAGTACCCTGCAGGCCGATCACCTGATCCCTGCTCGTGAGAATCTCTGCCACGACCATGCGCTGGCTGCCGCTCAGGTGCGCCAAGCTTTTCTGCATGCTCTCGACATCCAGCTCGGAAGCGATGGGACCATAGCGGCCCCGCCCCGACTGCATCCGGGTAATGTTCTCACCCTCCAGATTCACCATCTCGCGTGTAGTGAGCATCGGCCCGGCGTACTGGAACTCACCGCTACGAATCCGTGCGTACAGATTGGCTTTCACCTCCGTGAGCGTGGAATTGCCCATGGATCTTTTGAGAGCGTCACGCAGTAGTTCGCGCTCCTCTACGGCGGCCTCCCGTTCCATGTGACGGTTGCGGGACCACGTTACGGCTTCCTGAGCGTGCTTGGCGTGGTCAGTGTAAGCTTTCTGGAAACCTCTGGCGCGCGCTTGCTCTATAACGTGGTGCGGTTGATTTCCATATGCGGCGGCGACGTCCTGGTGCTTCGCCAGCATCTCTTCGGGACTGAGCGCGGCCTTTGCGTCGCGCGTCCGGTGCGCCGCAATTTGGGCGGGTCCGGCGCCCTCCAAGCCCTGCTCTTCAAGGTGGGCTTTGATCTGTTGGCTGCGCGGGCTGCTGGCCTCTAAGTATTCCTTTGTGTAGCCTCCGATTTCCGGCGCGCCATTCTTGCCGGCGTCGAGTTCATAGCCGAGTGCTTTCAGCCGCGACGCCAGCTCGGATTGATAAACGGCGGTAGCATACTGCTGACTCTTGTAGACTTCTCGCGGCTGAAGGGCTCGCGTGTTCCCGTCCTCCGCCTCAGTCACATTGAAGAACACCACGTGCGTGTGCAACTGTGGAGCGGAATAGCCGTCCACGGGCCGAGCGCTGTCGTGCTCGAACTTCACTGCGGCCCATTTCCCAGTAGTCTCAGCCGGATGGTCGCCGCCGATGCGTGCCTGAACATAGCGCTCCAATTCATCCACGGCAATGCGTACACTCGCCCGGTGGGCCTCGCGCACGCGCTCATCGCCACCCACCAGGGCTGTCAGCGAAACACTCTTGGGCGCACTGAAGGTAGCGTCCCATCCGGCGCGGTGCTCCATGGTCTTCACGGTCTCACCATGTTGGTTCTTGTACTCGAACGAATCACGGTGGCGAATGAGCTGTTCTCCGGTGTCTGGGTGCTGGCCGTTGGCGAGCCTGGCGAACTGTTCCTCGGTGACTTCGGCGATGAGACCCCATCGCGCCGCTAACTTGCCTTGCCACTCGCCGCGTAGTTGATTGCTCTGGGTGTAGTAACTCTGATCAGCGGAAGTGAACTCACTGCGGTGATACGCTTGCGCCTGGCTCGCGCTGAGCGGTCTGGAAATAGTCACCATGGGTCTTCCGCGAGTTCGTCAATCGAAGATGGAGTGCTGCGGGCTTTCCTCGCGCTCTTGAACTTTTTCCGCAGTCGGCTGCGGGCGGTTGGGTGACTGGGCGGCGATATTCTGGCCCAGCGCGTACGCCTCCATCGGGCGTGGAATGAAACCGCGCTGCTTCCGCTCGGGCGGAACCCAGGGAAACGTCACAGGCACGACCAAATTCTGGGACTTCAGATAGCCGCTCAGATTGGCTAGGCCCTGGATCACGGAATCCATAACCAGCGGTTCGACGCGGCGTTCCAGGTGATAGGTTTTGCTCTTGCGCTTCCAGGTATCGAAGGATTGCGACATCGGCTGTGTGCGGCTTTCCTTTAGCCGCTCAATCTCGACATTGCCGATGGTTTCGCTGATCCATTTGGCGGCGCGCGGTTCGCTAGTGCGGAGAAAGATTTTCGTCATGGGCTGCGAAAGCATCGTCTCGGCTTCGACGCCGTAACGCGCCTCCAACTGGGTGCGGCCCTGAAAACCGAGTACGAGGCGGAGGTTGGCCTTTCGCGCTTCCGTGATTGCAGTCGGCAACTGGGGCAGGCGCTGCAAACTCGCCAGTTCATCGAGGATGATCCACACCGGACGCGCTCCGCCTTCGGCGGATGTCATCAGGCATACGAACAAAGAATCGAGCCACAGACTCACGAGCGGACGCAAGCTTTCGCGAATCTCGTGGCGGCTCGGCAAGAACAGCCAGCCATTACGCTCGTGAGCCCAGGCTGCCGCGCTCCAGCGGCCTTGGCCCTTCTGCTCCGTTGGCAGGAGACGGAACGCAGCGGCAACCTGATTGAAAGTGGACTGCACTGCTGCACGCTGGCCTCCTGCCGTGGGAGCTATGAAGGGAGCCAGCGACGTGCCCTCCAATCGGTGGTCGATCTCCTCGAAGTGGCGCATCCAATAGGTCAGCAATTCTGGTGTGGGTTTGTAGCGCGCGACCAAATAGGCAAAGATACTCCGGGCGGCCTCAGTGAAAAATGGATTCTCGTGGGGTTTGTCGGGAAAGAGGGAGTTGGCCAAGGTCAACGCCTCTGGCGCGTAGCGGACCTCATCGGAGGGAGTCCAGTACGGCATGCGCTCGTCCACGGGATTGAGGATGAGATCGCCTTGCGCCGGGTCGTAAAACTGCGGCGTGAACTCAAGCGCGGGGTCGTACACAATGGCGCTCTCGCCGCGGGCGCGGATCTGCGGAAGAAGCTGGCGGATGAGTGACGATTTCCCGGTGCCGGAGTCTCCAAGAAGCAGCAAATGGCTCTGCTCTTCGCGGCGCGGGATGCGAACCATGTGCCGCTGCGGATGGCTCGACAGCCGTTCTCGGACAGTAAGCGGAGCGGTTGTCGCGAAACCAACTCCGTCGGAGCGCTTTAGCTTGTTGAACTCAGCGCGCGTCACCCGGACGGGGCCTTGGCGGATTCGGCCCTCCTGAAGCTGGCGCATCGCTTTGCGGTCCTTGCCCATTGCCCAGGGCAACAGCAGCAGGAACACAAGATCACAGTAGACGGCGCGCCGGGAGAGGTCCCAGAGAGTCTGGCCGTCGTAGATCAAGTTGGTGAGTTGGTCGTGGAGCTTAGTGTTGTCAAACTCGTTGTACAACCATTCGAGACTTTGGGCGCCCCTCTTACGGGCAGCTTTGGTTAGGGCAAAAGGCATGGCAGTTTGGGGCGGGATGCCGGGCTGGGGCACGGCTGATTCAACCTCGTCATCGCTCGCAAGGAGTTTTCGGTTGTTAGGGTAGTTCACGACAAGAAGGCGGTACTGGTTGGTCCCGCCACGAGCTGTAAACAGGTAGGTCAAAAGGTAGTGGCACTGGAGCGGAGTCCATTGACGCTCGACAACCAAGGTTAGGACCACCGCTGGGAAAAGCAGTGCGACGACGAGCACGCCCCAGGTAAGAACGGGCTGCGGTGGGGACACTTCTTGACGCCAGTCCGAACTCATTCCCGGCCTCCGGCCGCCTGTGGTTCTTTGCCGTTTTGGACCTGAGCAAGGAAGTCAATTGCGCGTTTGATCTTGGTAGAGTCAGCACGTTCGACGAAGCCGGCCATCTGTTCGCGGGTGACTTTGCCGTCGCTGGTGAAAGCGTAAACCAGGTTGCCAACGATGGTGCGGAGGCCGATCACTTCGGCCAAAAGAGCCTGCTCGACTGGAGTGCCTGTAGGGTGGTCGGCGACCTTGACCAGCACCTCGCGGCACCATTCGCCGAGCGGTTTTCCGCTCGCTTCAGCCAGCGTTTGGAGTCGCGCGAAGTCGGATTCCGAGACGCGAACACCGATGCTTTTCGTGCGGAACTGCGAGCGATCCTGCATACTGCCTGCCTCAACACTCCATCGCTAAGTCAACGAGTTAACGTACGCGAGCGTCTTTTGCTTGCTAGCCCGTTGGTTCACCACAAGCACCTGCGCAACAACACGTTCCCTTACGCAATCGCGGCGCTTGCATACGCCACCCTGCAAGGGGTGACGTGTCAACATTTCAGCCGGTGCGAAGCGCCGTCCGTTCTTCGGGCTTGTTCTAAATCTCTCCATAGACGAGCGAGAGCTCCTCCAAAACCGGTTGCAGTTCCAGCATCGCGAGGGCTTTCTCAAATAGCTCTCTCAGCGATTGCCATTCCTCGCGAGTAAACGAAATCGCGATGCCGTTTCTGCGATGCCGAAAATAGAATCGCGATGCGCGTTCGGGGACGACATCATTCGTGTATCCGAAAAACTCCCGCCCCTTCCAGTACCGGCCCGGTTCCAGCCGCGCGAGCATCGTTGCGAACTCACGAACTCGCGGGTACCGAGTCAGAGGATAGGCCACGTCCTTGCGGTTCATCTCAAGCAGCATTTCGATCTCGCCATCACTGGCAACGAGAATGGATAGCCGGTGATCACCGGCGGCAACCGGCGGGAAGGTTGGGGAGACAAAATCGTGTGGAATGCGCAGGGGACGGACTGGCCTCCGTTCCCGGAGCCAATGACCACGTGCGGCTAACCGGAACAGGGTCGGCAAGTAAGCTGAAAGTGCATCATTGATCGCGGCGACTCCGGGCAAGGTTTCGTCTCGCAGTGCAACATAGAAGTTCCGTGCGCAGAATACCGGCTTGGGGGCCTGCTGCGGCTGCCGTAGCTCGTGGACCAAACTGCCGGTGACTTTCGGAACCACTTCAGGATCGAGTTGGCGCTGATTCAGTGTTGCTCCATCGGTCAATCCGAGGTTGCCCAGATAGTATCTGTCGAGTTCGACGCCCCGATCCACCCGCAATGCGCGCACAGCAAGAAATGCTTCGAGAACTCGGGCGAATGATTCTGGCCTGGGATGCTCAGGGTCTTCGGCCAGTTCCTCGCATCCCACCTGAACGTATTGGGCGAGGAAGAGCCATTCCGCATGAGACAGTCCCTGCGTCTGTTCCCACTTCCGGCGAATGTTCCAGAGCGATTCGGCGGTGCTCTGTTGCAGGTCGGCTACCTCCAGCCGATGGTCCAGCCGGTCATCCTTGGCCGATTCCAGCAACATCTTGGCGACATCGGAGGTGGATACCCCATCGCCGCGACTGCTCGACATCACATTCTTGGCGCGCTCCAGGTACTCCCGGAGGGCATCTGAGATCCGAATGGAAAGGGTTTGTTGCTGTGCTTTCCGCTCCATTGACCCTATGATTGCATATGTTACTTGTTAATGCAAGTGTATCGACACAAGCTATTGCATTTTATCTTGGGTTGATGGATAATCAGGTTAGCTGACGTTCGAAGGGACTCGCCGATGGCAGAAACCTCCCCCAATCGTCCCGTCTTGTCGGCGAGAGGGCCTGCTTTCCCGCTGCGCACCCGTGTGTACCTCGCTCCTGGGGGTGACACTTGAAGGGCCACGAAAACTCTGTCGCAGTAGACCAGCCAAGATCATCGACCCCTATTCACCGTGCTATCGATTTGCATGCGCCCGAATCGCCGCCAGCCGCCTTTGAGCGAGTCCTGAATACTGAAGAGGCTGCAGCACTGCTCCAAATCCACCCAAAGACACTCCAGCGGATGGCGCGGCAAGGTGCCGTTCCGGCTTTCCGGATTGGCGACCTCTGGCGGTTCCGCGCGTCAGCTCTGGACGAGTGGCTTCGTTCTGGATTATCCTCAAGGGGCCACTCGTGCCGTAACCAAGGAAAGGATGCAAGATCTTGTTTACGAGAACACGATATCAACAGGGAAGTTTGCAGTTGAAGGACAGAGCAGATGGCGATCGAATGTGGGAGTTTCGCTGGTACGAACCCGGAGACGGGGGAGAGCGCTTGCGTCGAACCATGATCGTCGGCACCGCGAATAAGTACCCGAGCGAATCGACTGCGCGGAAGGCGCCCGCGGTGCAAGCGGTCTTGTTTCGTATAAACCGTGATCACCCTAAAGCCGAGGTAGCAGTCCCCACGGTATGTACCGTTGTCTCACGGTACGAGCAGGAGGAGTTGCCAGAGCGCTACTGCACTCGTGCAATGTATCAATCGCTGATCCGAAACCATGTGGTCCCAAGGTGGGGGGAGGTTTTGGTTGACGCCATCGAACCGCTCGCAGTGGAGAAATGGTTGCGGGACCTAGCCCTCGCACCAAAAACTAAAGCACATATTCGAGGGGTGATGCATCTCCTTTTCCAGTGCGCCTATCGCTGGCAATGGGTTGATGCTAATCCCATAGCTCTGGTTCGGGTGAAAGGAGGCAGCAAGCGAGTACGACGACGGCGTGTGTTCACCGCAGCGGAGTTTCAAGCGATCCTGTCGCAGATGAAAGAACCCTTCCGCACCATGGTTCTGATCGCAGGTTCTCTCGGTCTGAGGGTGTGTGAGATTTCCGGTCTGCAATGGGGCGATTTCAACTTCGCTGATTCGATGGTGCTGGTGCAGCGGAGCATTGTTCATGGACATGTTGGTGATGTGAAGACTGAGTACTCGCGTGAAAATGTTCCGCTAGATCCTCGCTTAGTAGGAGTGATTCGAAGGCATAGCGAACGCTGCTATCCGACGCCCCAGGGTTGGCTCTTTGCCAATCCGAAAACAGGCAAGCCGTATCGTTCAGATCAAATCCAAAAGAAGCATATTCGGAAAGCCGGTATCGGGGCAGGACTCGGAGAGGGCATCGGGTGGCATAATTTTCGCCACACGTATGCCTCATGGCTGGATGACACCGGCGCCCCCTTGAGAGTTCAGCAAGAACTGATGCGCCATGCAGACGTAACCACGACTATGAACGTTTACGGTAGGGCGATGGGAGCGACCAAGCGGGGGGCAAACAGCAAAGTTGTTGATATGGCAATTCCGGGCTCAAACACGGAAGCAGATTCAATGGGAGCGTCTGGGAGTTTGAACCAAGGCACTAAAACAGCGTAAGTAGTTTATTTTGTGGCGCGCCCGGAGGGACTCGAACCCCCGGCCTATTGGTTCGAAGCCAATCGCTCTATCCAGCTGAGCTACGGGCGCGTTTGACTCTGTCTTGATAGTACCATTGGCCTAGACGGCCTATACAAACATTTTTTGTCACCAATGTTTTTTGTGTAAGTCATCGAAATGTAACCTAATCCCGGTTACAAAGGGGCATGCGATGCGATCTGCATGTCCACACCCGGCATTCCGGAATGTGCAATCTGCCGGTCTTGAAGCGCGTCTGCCGCGAATGCTATAACGATCCGGAGGCGGTCTACGAAACGCTAAAACGCCGCGGCATGGACCTGGTGACGGTGACCGATCACGACTCCATCGACGCCGTCGAGTCGCTGCGCCGGCGCCCGGATTTCTTTCTTAGCGAGGAAGTCACCTGCAGCACCCCCAGCGGAATGGAAATACACGTCGGGGCATTAGGTATCAAAGACCGCGATCACATCGAGCTGCAGAGGCGCCGCAATGACGTTCAGTCGTTAGCGGCCTATCTGAGCGAGCAATCCATATTCTTCAGCATTAACCACGTTTTTTCGAGCCTCACGGGCCGCCGCTCGGAATTGGACTTTGAGCTTTTCGCGGATTTATTTCCTGGGATCGAGACGCTGAATGGTCAGATCCCTACCGGCAATAATGCAGCGGCGGCGCGGCTGGCGCGGGCGTGGCGAAAGAGCGAGATTGCCGGCAGCGACAGCCACACGCTCGCGTCTTTAGGCCTAACCTGCACAGAGGTTCCGGGAGCGACCGATGCGCAAACTTTTCTGGAGGGAGTGCGGCGCGGGCAGACACGCGTACACGGCGCTTCAGGCGGATACTGGAGGCTAACGCGGGCGATCTTCGAAATTGGACTAGGGCTGATGGGAGAGAAACCCTGGACCGCCGCATTCGCGCCGCTAATGCTCGCGATACCCATGATCACGTTGGGCAACCAAGCGAGTGAGTTGCTATTCGAACACAGATGGTCGCGCCGGATGTGGCCGGTCGCATTGGGAGAAAGACTTATTCGCTCTTAGACTTGTCGCTGGAGGCCGGCTTCGATTCGGTAGCGGACGACTTGGTCTCCGATTTTGTATCGGTGGAAGGCTTGCTCTCCTTGCTATCTTTACTTTCCTTGCTATCCTTGCTTGCTTTGCTGCTGTCCTTGCCTTCTTTGCCTTCCTTACTCTCTTTGCCTTCCTTGCTTTCGTTGTCGCTCTTTCTTGCTCCGTTGTTGCCCTTGCCGTAATCGGTAACGTACCAGCCGCTTCCCTTGAAATTAAATGACGGCGTGGACATCAAACGATGCACCGGCCCACCGCACTTCTCGTGGACCGTCACAGGTTCATCCGCGAACTTCTGCCTCACTTCGAATACGTCGCCGCAGTTATCGCACTTGTATTCGTAGATAGGCATGCGCCGATGGACCTATTGCTGTTGTTGCTTAAGCGGAGTCAGGATGGGCGGATGGTCGGTCCTGCTGTCGGGTGTGGTGACGACCTTCCCTGCCTCAGGAGCCGCGGCCACGTCGGCGCCCTTGCCCTTGGTGACCACTTCGATGGCCTTCTTTAGAAGAAGATCATCGTTATTTTGCTGTTGTGGCTCGTTGGCCAATGGATTTCCGTCGTCATCGAGAGCCACCGGTTCGATTTCCTGAACCGGAACCGACGGCGTGACGCCAGTATCCTGAATGGCCTTGCCACCTGGCGAGTAGTATTTCGCGACCGAGAGAATCACGGCCGAACCATCGTCCATCGTAATGGTCTTTCGCACCGCAGCGTCGCCGTAGGTGCGTTCGCCGACCACGTCCGCCCGCTTGTCATCCAGCAACGCGGCAGCGGCAACTTCCGCGCCTCCGGCCGTGCCTCGATTCACAATCACTACCAAAGGCAGGCGGCTGATGTCATCTTTCGCATCGGCGGAGACGTCTTGCCGCGGCGTCTTCTGGCCTTCGATGTAGGTGATCAGCCCTTTGTCGAGAAATAGGTTGGCCAGCTTGGTGCCCTGCTCGGGACCGCCGGTCGCGCAATGGCGCAGGTCAAGGACGAGCCTCTTCGCGCCCTGTTTCTGCAGGTCCTCGACCTTGGCCGCGATGTCCTTCACGTGGTTGTCTTCAAGGCTCTCGGCTTTGACAAGTCCGATTTGATCGGGCATCATCTTGGCGGTCACCGCTGGATATTGGACCACCGCGCGAGTCAGGGTCAGCTTCTGCGGTTCAGGCTTGCGGAATCGCAGCACGCCGACTTCGACGGTCGTTCCAGGGTCCCCTTCGAGCAGCAACTGCGCGTACGCCAGCGGCATATCGCGCGTGGCAACGCCATTTATGGTCTCGAGAACATCCGTGGTTCCAAGCCCGGCCTTGGCGGCCGGCGAACCGGGAATCGAGTCGACAATTCCCACGTATCCAAATTTCTTAGAGAGCACCGCCCCCACACTAGCTTTATGCTGATCCTTGGACTTCAGCCACTGCTTGTACTGATCGGCATTCATGTAGCTGGCGTAAGGGTCGATGGCTTCGAGCATGCCGTTGACCGCGCCGAGCGTAACGCTCTTCATGTCGGGCTCTTCGACATAATCGCTCTTAATGCGCGACAGCACCTCAGTGTATACGGCGAGGTGGCGGTAAGTGTCTTCCGGAGAAGCGCTCTTGCCGCGGATGGCTCCGAAAAGGAGCACAAATACGAGGCACGTGGACGATGAAGCGACAAACAATTTAATACGGCTGGACATAGTGTGGGCCTGGAGACCTGTCTGCTACCAGTATACCGTATACCGCCGGGACCGCTGTTTGAGCCAAAAGCCTCGAAACTAGGCTAAACTAGCCAAAATCCGAAGGTAGCCCTGGTAGCGGATTTCGCCAATCTCGCCGGATTCGACCGCTCCTTTGACACCGCAGCCCGGCTCGTGGCTGTGCGAACAGTCCGAGAAGGCGCACGCGTAACCGGTGAACTCGCGATAGTACTGGCGAACCTCGGCCGCAGTCACGTCCCACAGCCCGAATTCCCGAATACCCGGAGTATCGATCACGATGGCCCCGGAGGGAAGATGGTAAAGCGCTGAAGATGTCGTCGTATGCCGGCCCTTATCGTTCCCTTCGCTGACCGCGCCGGTGGTGAGATCTAGCCGGGGATCGAGCGCGTTCAACAGCGACGATTTGCCGACCCCACTATGTCCAGCAAAGACGCACAGCTTTCCCGCCAGCGCTTCAGAGAGTCGCGCAATGCCCTCGCCAGTTGCGGCGGAGCAAAGAACGACCGGAACACACGCGTCCTGGTAGGGCCGCAGTTGGTCCAGTTCTTCGGGGTTCTCCAGCAGATCGATCTTGTTGACGCACAGCAGCGGCTCGGCGCCGGATCGCCCGGTGGCGATGAGGTAGCGATCGATCAGGCCCGGCCGCAATGGAGGAGACTTGAGCGAGACGACGTTGACCACGACGTCAATATTGGCTGCTATGATTCGCCGCAGGTGGGAATTCCCAGGGTCGGCGCGGGAGAGCACGGTGCGGCGTGGAAGAACCTCCTCGATACGACGGCGATCGGAGGAGAACAGCACGCGGTCGCCGATTGCTGCCTCACCGCCCGAGCGGCAGCGGACGCGCTGGTTCCCGCACAGGACATCGCAGAATCCGGGCCCGGTTTCAACCGCGAGCCCGGTCGCAATGGGCCCGGTGTGGCGTGACGACCCGTCATCGCTATGTTTGGAATATTTCTTCGCCAGGCGGCGCTCGCGCTTCGCCCGCTCTTCAAAATGTTTGCGCAGTTTTCTGTCCTCTCGAGACATTTCGAGACACCTCGACTTTACTTTTGGGGATTAGATCGAATGCGAGGGGACACAGACACGAATGTCTGTGCCACGTTTAGCGGACAGTCATAGGCAGACAGTCTGATGTTATAGCCGAGCGGGTGGAAATGCAAGCGGCAGATCAGTGACAGATCAGCCTGGGATGGATCAATCGGTTGCGCCGGCCTTCTTCTTTTCCTTCTCGTATTCCTTCAGCACGCGGTTGACATAGTCAACAGTCTCGCGATAAGGCGGGATGCCATGGTATTTGTCTACCGCGCCGGGTCCGGCATTGTAGGCTGCTACAGCTTTGGAGACTTGATGGGGATCGTTCTCGTACTTCAGCAAAAGATCGCGCAGATACCTTGCGCCCGCTTCCGCGTTTTGAGCGGGATCGTGAGGATCGACGTTCAGCTCGGCCGCTGTGGCGGGCATCAGCTGCATGAGCCCGATGGCGCCTTTCGGCGAAACGGCGTTGGGCTGGTAGCCAGATTCTGTCTTGGCGACGCTATGCACGATTGCCGGAGGAAGCCCGGCTTGGACGGCAGCGCGGGTGACCATCTCTCGGGGCGTAAGCTGGGGCGGAATCTCAGAGACTGCCTCAGTTGGTTTAGGCGGGGCGGGCGGAGGCGGCGTGTAGTCTTCCTGTTCGAATGCGGCCACAGTGGAGGTTTGGATCTCGATTACACCCTGACTGGTCTGAAGCCGGACTACCGGGCCGTCGTTGGCATGGCTATCGGCATGGATACGGAAGCCATTCGACAAGACTACGTATTCGCCGGCCGAGGCGGCCACGATCACCGTAAGAAGGCACAGTACTAGTTTCGGAAGCACTCTCAAATATAGGATGACGCATTTCGCGGCGCCCGTGTTGAAGGTTAATCCGAAATAGCCAATTCGCCGGGGACAATGGGACGGGTGCGGGGCAGGATCCCGCGTCGGCCCAGGAACCCGACCGTCGCCAGCGTGCCCGTGAAAACAATGAGCTTAGCGGCATCGGCGGGACGGTTATGCGGCAGTAGTTTCCAAAGCAGACCGAGGACCGGTTGCGCGATGCAGCAGGCCCATACTGCGCCATAGAAATACCGGCGCTCTTGGCCCTCGCCTTTGGTGGAGGCTTTCACGCGCGGCAGCAGGCCCAGAGCGCCCAGGCTCCAGACCGCGGTCGCAAGCGGGAAGTAGCCGTATTGATAAATCTGTTTCAAACGCCAGACGCCAGTAATCGCGGCGGCGGCCAAGCCGGTGAAGTTGAGGACCGCGAAGGTGATGACGATGCTCCACGCGAAGGTGTAACAGATTCGGCGATAGAGGGGATTCGGTTTATCCTCGACGAAGCGAATGATGTATGGACGGGGCTCCACTCGTGGCAGGCGGCCGCGCAAGGCTGCGATGCCTGTTCCGAGAACGACTAAGCCGAGCCATGTCAAGTTGCGCAGATCGAAGCCCTTTTCGAACAGATCGAAAGTGGAAGGGCCGGGCGCGATGAAGAAAACGAAGATCCAGATGGGCCAGTGGGCGAGCCGATAGGTGATCTTGTTCCGGTCCCGCAGCTTGCGGGCACTGGCGAACTCAACTCGGGCGGCGCTGGCCACTGGCGCGGAGCACTCGCCTATTGCTTCTTGGTCGGATTAGCCGGAGTTCCAGGCTGAGTTGCGGCCGGCGGCTTAGGAGCGGGTGTGCCGGCGGCGGGTGCGCCTGGTTTAGACGGCGCGCCCAGTTGCGCAGCGCTCTTATCGTACAGCTCAATGATTTCCTTGGTTATGTCGATGCTGGGCGCCGCATACAGTATGGGAGTCTGGGGATTGCTGACATCCACCACCATGGTGTAACCGTTATCCCGCGCGTATCTTTCGATGACGGCCATCATCCTTTGACCCAGCTGCTGCAGGATTTTCTGTTGTTCCTGATCCATCTCAGCCTGGGCGTCCTCAAAATCGCGCTGAAGACTTTTCTTCTTGCTCTCGATGTTCTTATAGATATCGTTCTTGGTGGATTCGCTCAGCGTATTTTGACCCTTGCTGAGCTGGTCCTGAAGCGAGTTGATATCGCTCTGCTTCTGCTCTAGTTCTTTCTTTTTGGGTCCAGCTTTGGAATCCAGCTCGGCAGCGGCCTTCTGGCCGTCCTTGGTGGCGACGATGGCCTGCTGAATGGCAATGACCGCGATCTTGTTGGTCGGACTTTGCGTCTGGGCTCCCAGAGTCGCCGCCAAAACCAGGGATGGCACCACGAAAACCTTACTTGTCACAGTGAAACTCCTAACCTTTGAAATCATTCTATTCTATCCAAAACATTCAGTGGGGCGCAGCGTTCATCAATAGCCGCGGCGCTAATCCCCGGCTGCGGCGCTAGAAAGTTCGACCGATAGAAAAGCGGAACATGTCCCGCTTCTCGAAGAACGGAATGGGCTGACCCACCGAGGCAATGGCGTTCTGATAGGTAGCATTGTTGGGGAAGTACGACCGGTCGGCCACGATAGGCGGCTCCAGGTACCCCCTGAAAGTACTGGGATTGTAAGCAAAATACACGCGAAAAGGAGCGTTCACTACAGGCATCAGCACCTGCAGCTCCAGCCCAGTGGAAGCGCGCAGTTTTTGCGTGCCGGGCGCGATGTAGGCCCGCCCGCTAAAATTCGCCTGCGGGAATTCGCCATTCAACTGTGAAGTGTAGCCCGGGTTCAACTTGAGCTGTCCAGGAAAGGCGAGCTTGTCGATTCCGGCGTCGCCGAAAATCGCCAGCGTGACCGGTCCAACTATAGGAATACGATATTCGATGTTGCCGACCACGTTGGTGTCTCCGCCAGGGAAGGCGAGCTGATAGCTGGGGATCGTCATAGTCACGGCTTGGAAGGAGGGGAGGCCGTTTACAATTTGCTTCTGCATCCGCTGCGTGCCGTCAGCGTTCAACACCGGCACCGTAGCCATGGTGGGCAGGAACACAATCGGACTTATCCCCCAGATGTCGAACCCACGAATGTCGTTTTCGCCGCCGGTGTAGTAACGGGAGAAGGGCGGCGCTACTTTGCCTCCATAACCGGTTATCATGCGGGCCAACAGGTGCACCCCGATGACATGGCCCTTTTTGAGACCGCTGCGGAAGTACTTTGCGTCGAAGGTCGGCTCGATGGTATTCACGTTCCCGCCCAGGGCGCCGCTGGCATATCCCATGGAGAAAAAGATCGACTTTCCAGCAGTAGGCGTGATGGGATGGTTGACGCTGTTGTAGGTATAGGAAGGGATGATCTTAGCCGTTCGGATTCCGCTGAGTGAGTTCGGGCCGCCAATCCCTTGAAAATCGATGTAGTCGAAGTAGGTCATGGCCGCCGTAGTCAAAGTTTTGATATGGGAAATGTCGTAGCCGTACGTCAGCCCAACGCGAGCGAAACTACGTTTTAGCGGGTAAGATGCAAATATCGTGCCTCCGTATCCGTTAGAAACGTAATTGAGTAGATTCTGCTGGCCGAGCGAATTGTACAACGGAATGAGGTTGCTGCCGGAGAGGACGGATGCCTCGCGCGCCTGGTCGTAATTAAAGCGCTGGACGTAGAGGGTAAACCCGGTCTGGATGGGCGTGTCGAATAAATATGGCTCGGTAAAACCAAGCTGGACCTGATCCTGGCGGGTGCCCAATTGCGAGCTCAGACTCAAGGTTTCGCCCAGACCCAGAAAATTCTTGGTGGCGTAGGAGAAGCCGATGAAGCTGCCCGCGATGCCCGAAACGCCGCCATTCAACTGGATCGAATTTTTGCCGCGTTCCTTGACCTTGAGCGTAATATCGACGGTATTGGTTTTGGTGTCGCGCTTGATATCGGCAGCGTCTTCGGCTTTCAACGGATCGAAATAGCCGAGCTGGTTGAGACGCAGAATACTGAGCTCCCACATTCGATTGTTAAAAATCTGGCCTTCGTCAATCAGCAATTGACGGCGAATCACCTTGTCACGGGTGGAGGTGTTGCCCGAAAAATCGATGCGTCGCACGAAAAATTGCTTACCTTCATCGATGGCGAGCGAAAGGTCGATCAGATCGGAATTGGGTTGTGGATCGAAAGAAGGCTCGGCTACGAAGTCGATGAACCCGAAATCACCGTAAAGCTTGCGCATGTTTTCCAGGCCCTTACGCAGTTTGGAGGTGGAGAAGATGTCACCCTTGGACATCTGGAAGAGCGGGGTCATGAGAGCTTCGGGTGTGCGGAAAAACTTTACGCCTGTGAAGGTAATGTTATTGAGATGGTATTTGCGGCCCTCCTCGACGCTGATGCTAATGTCGGCCACGCTTCCTATTTTGTTGGGATGGATGAGAGGAATGTGGAACCCTTCTCCACCGGTCAAGCGCATCTTCACATCTGAGTCGGTCACGTGCGCGGTGAAATATCCGTGCTCCTGATAAAAGACCTGAACGCGGCTCTTGTCCTCATCCAGCTTGGTGGAATCGTAGGTCCGGGCGAAGAGATTTTCAAAAAAAATGGAGTACGGGATTCCGATGGGATGCGAGTTCTTCATGGCGCGGACGACTTCGCGATTGGGGAAGACGGTGTTACCCTTTACCTCGATGTTGCCGACCTTTACTTTGGGGCCTTCATCGACCTTGAAAGTGATCTCGAGCGATGAAGGCGGAACGCGCTTAATCTCGGGAGTGACTTTAGCGTACTGATGGCCGCGCTCGGCCAGCAACTCCAGCAGGACGTTTCTCGCTCGCTGCACTTTGTTGGGATCGTACTGCGATTCGACCACTAGGCCGACCTTGCGCTCTTTGTATCGATCGAGGATATCGGACACGCTGACGGACTTGTTGCCTTCGTAGTTAATGGAGCGAACCACTGGCCGTTCCACAAGGACGAAGCGAACGATCCAACCCTCTTTGCCAGCCTCGCGCTCGATGCGGATATCGTCGAAGCGGCCGGTGTTCCAGAGAGCCATGAAGTCGCGATGTAAGGTCTCTTCGTCGTATTTGTCGCCCTTCTTGCTGTATATGAGGGCTTGCAGCGTATCTTGACGCACGCGGCGCGCGCCGCGGAATTCAAAAGACTCAATAATGTCTTGGGGCGGCTGTCCGGTCAGACTGGTGACTGGCCGTTCCGGCGGCGGGGCGGGCTTGGGCGCCTCCGGTGGCGGTTGCGCGGGCGTTGTGGGAAGGGTCTCGAAAGGATTCGGCCTGCTGGGCGGCGGTTGCTGTTGGGACGGCTGCGGCGACGGGGTCTGTTGTTGCGGTGCGGTCTGTTGTGGTTGCGGCCTGGTCTCCGGCGCGGGCGGCTGTTGCGGAGAAGCCTGTGGTGCGCCCTCAAGAAAAGCAACGCTGGATAGGATGGCTGAACAAAACAGAACAGCTCGCAGGCGGCCAGGCCTGTGAAACATCATCTAAGAAGGGATCCTTTCCACTCTGCGACTAACCTCACGAGACGTCCTCTCCCAAGATCGGGTTTCACCAGGTGACCGAGGGACGGGTGCTGAAGTTTTTATTTTAGCTGAAGATGGACGTCTTCGAAACTGTATCCGCTTGGCTACAGCGGGCCGCCGAAGCACAGCCTCACAAGAAGTTCTGGCAATGTGTTACGGCTCCTGCGATTCGGCCTGTTCTACTTCTTCGTTTTCAGCGTTGGGATAGTAGGAGTGGTAATAAGTGTACTTGCTGTAGAGCTCGCCGCGTCGCGCGCCGTTAACGACAATGCCCAGGACATTGTTTTGGCAGAGCGACTGCATCGCGCGCGTGATGGAATCGATGGTAGTGGCTCCAATACGCACCACTAGGACCGTGCCGTGGCAGAGCGTGGAGAGTAGGTTGGCATCGGCGGCGAACAACAGCGGCGGGCTGTCCAGGATGACCCAGTTGAAGAGGCTGGGCAACCGGTCCAGGAGTTCCTTCACCTCTTTCAGATTGAGCAGCTCCAGCGGGTTGATAACTGCTTCACCGGCCGGCATGATGAACAGATTTGTGCCGGCGATACGGCGAATGGCCTCGTGCAGCTGGCACTTTCCTTGTAAATAATCGGTGATGCCAGGACTGCGTTCGGCTTGGAACAGATGGTGCACGATAGGGCGCCGAAAATCAAAATCGCAGAGTAACGTGAAGTTTCCCGCCAGCTGAGCTTCGGCCAGCGCCAGGTTCACGGCCGTGAACGATTTGCCTTCGGCGGGAGATGGGCTGGTCACGACCGCCGTATGGATCGGTTGCAGGCTCTGCATGTGATTGAGACGCGTCCGAAGGGTACGGAACTCTTCGCTGGGGGCATTGTGAGGATGCCGGGGGTTAATAAGGAGTCCATCCGGTGAGGGCTCGAACGGGATGGTCTGCACCAATTCGAGCAGGCCTTTGGCGGGTGTGTGCTGTGGTTCGATGGTGGCCGTCGCGGTTCGATCGGTAAGGGGTGGCGCGCTGGCCGGAGCGGTGGTCCCAGCCTGTTCGGCTCGTCTTAATGCGTCGTGAACTCGGCTCATATCTGTTATCTCCCCTAGAGCTTGGTGGCGTAGTAGTACACCACGGAGCTGGACATTATCACCACGCCTACCAGGCAGGCAGTGGACCAGGCCAGCCAAGCCAGCCGCCTGCGACGCCGCACCACCAGATCATTTTCGAGCAGAGGAATACTGCCGAGAACTGGAAGCTGGGTGTAGGCTCGAACGTCCTTTAGATTCTTGAGCGCGCCATCCTTCGCCTCCCGCGCTCCGGCCAGGCACAACCCTAGGATGAAGCCGATACCGGTACCGACGGCAATTATCAACGGCCGCTTCGGCTCGCTGGGTGTTTGCGGCAGGGAAGGAGGATCCAGTTGCTCGAGCCGCTCGCCCTGCTGATGGTTCACCAGCGCGGTGGACATACTCGAGGTGCTCAACCGCCGGTCCAGATCCTCGTATTCATGCTTAGCCAAATCCCGCTCGCGGATTAACTCGTCGTATTCCTTGATTCCAACAGGAATGCCCTCGATGCGCGATTGATAGGCTCGAATGGCCACCTCGGCATCCTTGGCTTGCTTCTTGTAGTCCTCCATTTCGAGGTCTTTGGCCTGGATCATGGCCTGACTCCGTTCAATCTGCTCTTGCAGGCCCCGCTGTTCTCGAACGAACTGCGGATTCATTGGCCGAGCGGGGGCGGCGGCCGTCGTCTCGGGCTTCTTAATCTCTTCCTCCTTGGCCATAGTCTCGCGCTGCTTCTTGGCGCTGGCAATCAGAGCGACCAGGCGCTGAACATCCGGGTGCGTGTCCTTATATCGCTGGCGTTCCGCCACCAGAGTGTTCTCCAGTTGTGTGATCTCGCGATCCTTCTCGGCCAGCTTGTCGTCTTTTTGTTGGAGCACCTGTTCCTGAACAACCGGATCCTTAAGGGTCGAGAGCTGCTCGCGATAGATTCGCAGTTGATTCTCAAATAACAGCTTCTCCTGGTTTACCCGATTCATGGCGGTGTTGAGATTCAGCATCTGAGCCTGTATGGCGTTCAACTGCTGGTAATTGGACTGCTGTTCGTCCGGGAGATGACCCAGGTTCTTGGAACGGAATACGCTGAGCTGCTGTTCCACGGCATCAAGCTTCTTTCTTGCGAGGTCCCACTGATCGCGGAGGAACTGGGTGGTGGAAACAGTCTCCTGGGAGACCTGACGAACGTTCTCTTCCAGAAAGCGCGCCACCAGGTCTTGCACTACTTTTTGGGCCGTAAACCGATTGTTGTAGGAGAACTGGATCTCAAATGTCGGATATTGCGGCCCCCGGTCAGTCTGCTGCAGGCTCTGGGCCACCGGGACAACCTTGATGTCGTGCGCCCGCATATCCTCAATCACGTCATCGGAGGGCTTTCGGGACAGCTCTTTCTTATAAAGTCCCTGAGTGTTGATGATGTTAAGCAAGGTGGCCCGGCTGAGAATGAGCTGAGCCAACGAATTGATACGCCCCTGAACATCACCACTCGTATTCATGGCCACCAGATTCGCGGGCACTTGCGGCGGCACTACACGGATGACGGCGGTGGAGACATAAGTGTCGGGCCATAGGAAGGCGGCTACCACCGATACCACTAGCGCAGCGAATACCGGACCGAGAATCCAAGCCTTGTGCCGGCGCAAAATGTCAATATAATCCTCGACGTCCAGCGGACGTCGCGTGGCCGCTAAATTATCCTGGGGCTGCATCGTCGTTTCCTCCTCCGACTACGGAACAATGATGTGATCTCCTGATTCCACTTTGATGTTCTGTTCTAAATTCTTGCCCCTGCTCACGTCCTTCCAATTAAAGTGCAGAACGTTGCCCTGCCGCAGTATTCGGATCTTCTTCGTGTTGGCGAAATCCCGGAATCCTCCCGCGTTGCTGAGCGCCTCCAGGACCGTGGTGGGGGTCACCAGTAGGTACGTGCCCGGCTTGTTCACTTCTCCATCGATGTAATATTTCTTGCTGCGAACGTCCTGCACCATCACGTTGACGTCCGGGTTGTTTATGTACTTGCCGAGTAGCTCGGTGATGGTCTTGGTTAACTGCATGGGCGTTTGCTCGCCAGCCTGCACGTCGCCGATCAATGGCATCGTAATCTTGCCGTCGGGACGCACCGCGGCCGCCAATGTGAAATCGGGTTCGCGCCAGACCCTTACAAAAAGAACATCTTCAGGCCCGATTAAATATTTGTTCGGATCCACGGCCGCGGCGGAGCTCTCGGGACTCTTCTCGGATGCAGCGGAATTGGTAGCAGCGGGGGTCTGCGGAGGCCTAGGCTCATTCGGCTTGGGAGCCGCGGGCTGGCTTTGACTTGCCGCAGTGAGGCACCCTGCCATCAAAATGGCAACGCTGACGGCCAACCGGAACGAATTGCACTTCACCTGACGGCTCCTATGATCTTGACTGGCAAGGCCCCAGCATCTATCGAGGGTTCCCACTAGACATAAATCCAGTAGATACTACATTGTACATCGCAGGCTCCGATTCATGCGGTGGCAAATATACCTAGTTTCCACCAAACCTCGTACTGATTAGTTCTAGCTCTTCTAACGCGTTGTTACCCACAAATACCTTAGATCCGCCAGTGAGCCTACTTGATACATATTCCATGGGATACAGTAATAGGGTTGGAACCGATGACATACTTTCTCGCAAAAACGGACCCAGAAACCTACTCAATCGATGACCTAGAGAAACAAAAGACGACTGCCTGGGACGGGGTCACAAATCCACAAGCCGTGCGCGCGATCCGCGACATGCGGCCCGGAGATAAGGTATTCGTCTACCATAGTGGTGGCAAATCCGGCGGCGGCCAGTCTGGCGTCGTCGGGTTGGCGCGTGTGACCTCTGAGTCCAGAACAGACCCCAAGAACCCAAAATCCGCCGTAGTGGACTTCGAGTTTCTAACGCGGCTCGACCCGCCGGTTACGCTGGCTGAAATCAAACAATCTAAGCAGTTCGACGACTGGGCGTTAGTGCGGCAGGGCCGGTTGTCCACCATGGTGGCGCCCGAGAAATTTGTGGATTGGATGCGGAAGAAATTCCCGAAATCAAAGCTCTGATCAGCTACCTGCGAAGACACAATCGGTCTCAATCTGTGTCCATCTTAAGGAGCTATGCGTTTTCCAAGATCCAGCGGTATACTTCTGCATCCGACTTCTCTGCCTGGTCCTTACGGAGTCGGCGATTTGGGGCCGCAAGCGTCGCGCTTCTCCGATTTCCTGGCTGAGGCCGGGCAAACCTTGTGGCAAGTGCTCCCACTCGGTCCAACTGGCTACGGCGATTCCCCTTATCAATGCTTCTCCGCCCTCGCCGGAAATCCGGTGCTGATTAGTCCTGAGCGTTTAAAAGAGCAAGGCTGGGTGGATGAATCCGAGCTAGACATCGCTCGCGAGTTTCCAGAAGATCGAGCGGACTTCGAGCGCGTCACCCCCTGGAAGACTGCGCTGCTTGAATCGGCCGGGCGTCGATTTCTTGCGCGCGCCTCGTCCGGCGACCGCCAGCGATTCGATTCCTTTTGCCAGACTAACGCAGGCTGGCTGGATGACTTCGCGCTGTTCATGGCGCTCAAGCGACATCATGGCGGCACGCCGTGGACCCATTGGGAACCGAGCATACGATGGCGTGAGCCCGCGGCGCTGGCGAGCTGGCGGGAAAAGTTGGCACAGCCGATCGCAGTGCAGAACTTCCAGCAATTCGCTTTCTTTTCGCAATGGCGTGAGTTACGCGAGCATTGCCGCGAACGCGAGATCCGGCTGATGGGTGACTTGCCAATCTATGTCTCGCACGACAGCGCCGATGTCTGGATCAACCCGCACAATTATCGTCTCGATGCGGATGGTAATCCCACCGCGGTGGCAGGTGTTCCGCCGGACTACTTCAGCGAGACCGGCCAGCTTTGGGGAAATCCGATTTACCGCTGGGATGTTTTGGCTCGCGACGGCTATCGGTGGTGGCTGGAAAGGTTTCGCGCGGTCCTTGAGATGGTAGATATGATCCGGCTGGATCACTTTCGGGGTTTTGAAGCGTACTGGGAAGTTCCAGCGACAGAGCCGACTGCCGTCCACGGACGTTGGGTGAAAGGACCAGGTCCGACTCTTTTCGACGCTGCCAGGTTGGCGCTCGGGGATTTGCCGCTAGTGGCCGAGAATTTGGGCGTCATCACGGCCGAGGTGGAAGCCATTCGAGAGGAGTTCGGCTTTCCGGGAATGTCCATCTTACAATTCGCCTTCGGCAATGATGCCCAGGCGGCGAGCTTTCGGCCGCATAACTATCCTCGCGAGGTGGTGGCATACACGGGCACCCACGACTGCGACACGACGGTCGGCTGGTGGTTTAGCGAAGGAAAAGGGGAGAGCACCCGTTCGCCCGAGGACATCCGCCGGGAACATGAGATCGCGCGGAAATATCTCAACACCGATGGAAACGAAATAAATTGGGCATTTATTCGCGCGCTGGAGGCATCGGTGGCCGACACTGTTTTGATTCCTCTGCAGGATGTGCTCGGCCTCGGTTCTGAATCGCGCATGAACCAGCCGGCCACGTTGGGAGGTAACTGGCGCTGGCGCTATCGGGCAGAGATGTTGACGCCAAAGATCGCTGGACGATTGCGAGAGCTCACGACGTTGTACGAGCGCTGAGCGTTCGCGCGAGTCATCCCACTGACCGGCGCTTTCCCGAGCTGTTTTGGCGGAGTGCGGCACTAACCAGGATGCCGATCTTTTCCCAGCCAGGCACACGGATGCGCCGGCTCAACACGTCAAAGTTGGAGCGCTCGATGCGCTTGAGCAGCCGCCGGTAAATTTCGATCAGCGCCCACAGCGATGCCTGGCTGCGTTTGTGCACCAACTCGACCAGCGGACGGGATTCGTCATAGTAACGGCTCGCGCGTTCAGCTTCGAAACTGAGCAGGCGAATGAAATTTTCATCTCGCTTGGCGAGATCCGCGCCGAAGCGGCGAATGTCTTCTGCCGGAATATAGACGCGCTGGTTTCCTGTGTCTTCCCGCACATCCCGCAAGATGTTCGTCAATTGAAAAGCGATCCCGCATTTTTCCGCCAGCGGCAGAGCTTCCGGAGACTCGAAGCCGAAGATATGGACGATGGTAAGTCCGACCACGCTCGCCACTAGATAGCAGTAACGGTACAGCTCATCGAAAGTCTGGATCTGGCGCGGCTCGAGATCGGAGCTGACGCCAGAGATCATCTCAAAGAAATACTGGCGAGGGATCTGATAGCGCTGCACCGTGTCATGGAAGGCCGGCCACAGCGGATTATCCCCGTACTGACCGGCGAGGGCTCGATCCAGGTCTCGCCGCCAGCCGTCGATCGCCTCGCGGGATGCGCCCGCGCCCTCGCTGATGTCATCGCAGTAGCGCATGAATGCGTAGATAGCACACATCGCGTCGCGCTGTTCGCGGGAAAGCAGCAGGAACGAGTAATAGAAGTTGCGGGCGCGAGTGCGCGCGATGTGGCGACAGAAGGCGTAAGACGTAGCGAGGTCGGCCATGCGTTCACAAAAGCGTGCGCTCACACGAGTGTGAACGCGGCACGCACGAGTGCGTGCGCTACCAACCCGAGGCGATCCATCTTAGAAACGGAAGGTCTATGAAGTAAAACGTTGTAGTTCTGCTGCTCGATTTTATCGAGCACCCTCATGCCACCGCGGCTGAACAGGTCCAAGTCAAAACCGAGCCGGCGGTCCACTGTTTTCGCGAGCGGCAAACCTTCGACGAAGAGCTTACGCGCTACCTCCACCGCCTCGCGCATCGCCGCCTGAAAGGCAGGCGTGAATTTGCGCGCGGCCAGATCCCGCACCGTATAGCCATGGCGCGCGAGCAAATCGAGCGGCAGATAGACACGGCCTTTTTCGAAATCCACCATCACGTCCTGCCAGAAGTTCGCCAATTGCAGGGCGGTGCAAGTGGCGTCAGACATTCGATCGCGCTCCTCGTCCGCGTAGCCGCACAACCGCAGCACTAGGCGGCCAACGGGATTCGCCGAACATCGGCAATAATCAAACAGCTCATCCCAGTTGGCATAACGCGTCACCCTCTGATCCTGCTCAAAGGCGCTGATCAGATCGCTGAAGAACTGCATAGGCAGCGCGTATTTCTGAACGGTGGCCGCCAGCGCGACAAAGACCGGATGCTTTACCCGGCCTGCATACATGGCCTCGAGTTCGGCGCGCCACCACGCCAGCAGGCGCAAGCTTTCCTCGCGGTCGCCAATTTCGTCGCCTAGATCGTCGGCCCAGCGGCAGAAGGCATAGACGTTGTAGAAGTCCTGTTGCAGGCGCTTCGGAAGAAGAAAACTGACGACGTGGAAATTTTCGTAATGATGCGTGGCCAGCCACCGGGTATACTGCTCAGCGGCGGGCTTGCTATAGGTATCTCGCAGCGCCTCCGCCGAGTAAACGTACTCTTTGGGGGCGAGCAGGGGCACTAGGGTATGATAGCGGTCTTCATGTGACCGTTGTGGCTCATCAAGTGGCGCATGACTTCCAGCAAATTCGCGAGCGGCTCTACGCGATTGACGAAGTCGCGCGCGGTGATCACGTTCCGGCTGACGAAATCGAGCGCCTTCTGGATGTGGACCGGCGTGTGATGGAAGCTGGCCTTGCAGGTGATCTCGGAGTAATGCATCAGCGAAGTATCCATGCTGATGCGGCTGTCGTTGGGACAGCCTCCGAAAAAGTTGACGGTTCCGCCACGTCGAAGCAGCTTGACCGCAGTCTCCCAAACGTCCGGATTTCCCACGGCCTCAATGGCTATGTCGGCTCCGCGTCCACCGGTTAGATTCCGAACCTCATAAACGGTCTCTTCCGGCTCGCCTGAAATCAGCAACTCATCGGCGCCCATCTGCTGGGCCCGATTCAGTTGCGTTTTGCGCCGGCCAATGGCGATGACCCGCGCCCCGTAGGCTTTCGCCAGCCGCACAAACATCAAACCGATGGGACCGAGGCCAATTACCGCTACGTTATCGCCGGGGCGAATCGCGGTCTCGTCCAGACCGCGCAGCACGCAGGCCAGAGGTTCGATTAGCGCCGCGTCCTGATAGCTCACGTGGGAAGGGATCTCGTACATATTCCGTTCGACAATTCGGGCCGGGATACGAATGAACTCGGCATAAGCGCCATTATTGAACAAGAGATCGTCACAAAGATTTTCGAGTCCCCGTTTGCAGTAAAAGCATTCCAGGCAGGGCGCCGAATTGGCGGCGACAATTCTCTGGCCGACACGGAACCGGGAGACGTCTTCGCCGACGGAGACCACATCGCCGGCGAGCTCATGTCCAAATAGTGCTGGCGGAACGATCATACGGGCGTGGTAACCGCGTCGAAACACTTTCACATCGGTACCACACGTAAGGGCTGCTTGTACCCGTACTAGAACGTCGCCGCTTTGTATTTTTGGAACTGCTACCGACTCTATCTGCAAGTTCTCCTTGCCGTAGAGCACAGCAGCTATCATTTGCGTGTTCACTAGGACCACCTCTGAGGCTGAACTATTATTTTCAACGATTTAGGTTCAGGATGCAACGCTAGGTCAATTCCCAGCCTAATTTCGCTTAAAGGAAACCGGTGGGAAACCAAGTCTTCCACCGGCAGACCCCCACTAAAAACCAGCTCGGCAGCTTCTTTCTGCAAATCAACCGAGGCGCTATAAGATCCAAAAATCAAGCGCTCTCCCACGCAAATATCGGCCCCGGAGACCTCAATGCGCTCCTGGTGCGAAGTCTGCGCAAACAACAAGATACGGCTGCCAGGCCGCGAAAACCGAACGGCCTGTTCAACGATTCCAGGCGCTGACGCGGCCACGATCAGCGCGTCCGCGCCCCGGCCTCCGGTCATTTCCATCACTCGGTCGAGAAGCTTAGGATCATGCGGATCGAACGCGGCCGCCGCTCCAAAGCGAAGCGCCAGCTCGCGGCGGTAGGGCATCGCATCAGTAGCCAGCATGGTAGCTCCGGTACGCTTAACAAGCATGGTAAAAAGCAACCCGATCGGACCTTGTCCAAGAATCAGCACTACGTCCTCGGCCCGCGGCGACAATTGGACCACGCCTTTGAGGCAGGTGTTCACCGGTTCGACGAAGCAAGCCCGGTCGAACGAGACGTCGTCGGGTATCTTCTCCACTCCACGGCGCACGATCCAATCCATTACCCGGACATATTGGGAGAATCCGCCACCGGCCGGCTCGTAGCCGGCGGTTACTCCAACCCTCTTGTAAACGGGGCATTGCGCATACAACTTATGGCGGCAGTAGAAGCATTCCAGACAAGGGATGTGGTGAAACACGATGACGCGGTCGCCGGGCGAGAAGCCTCGCACGTCCGGCCCTGCAGCGGCTACCAATCCGGCCGTCTCATGCCCGTAGATTCTTGGCGGCGCTAGCAGGTTATATTCGATTTTCTTCAGGTCAGTATGACAAATCCCACAGCTTTCCACCCGAATCAACAGTTCTCCAGGCCCGATTTCCGGCGTCGGGACATGCTCCACCGACACCGTGCTGCTGCCGGTGTAGACCGCGGCTCGCATAGTGGCCGGGGCGGCCGTTAATTCAGAAACTAGCGTCGACAAGAAAGTCACCCAACGCCTGAGAAGCGTCCTTAAAGCGTTTATTTAGTTTTAGCAGTTCTGGCAATACCGAACCGGGTCGCCGGAGCGCGGCTGCCATAATCCGGGTCCGGCTGAAACGCCCGTCGGCGTCCCGCATGTCGTTAAAATCCAGCGGAAAGGTTTCCGCGGAAGTGTCCGTTACTACACGGATACAGTAGAACGGAATGTTCCACTCAGCCGCTTTCAAACCCACTGCCGCTGCTTCCATTTCCACGGCGTCGGCGCCGGTCCGGCGAAGGTCTGCCTTTTCGGCGGCGGTGGAGACGACGCGGTCAATGGAAAGCAATTTTCCGGTTCGAACCGAGCCGCCCATTACCGAGCCGCGCGCGTAAGCAAGCGATTGGCTGACCGCTCCCTTACCGTCGCGGCTCAGTGTGACGATTTCGGTGGCGACAAAAATATCGCACGGCTCGAGCGCCGGATCGAGCGCTCCACAAAAACCGGTGCTGACTAGTCCTCTCAATTCCTGAAGTTTCCTCACGATTTCAGTCGCCTGGCCGGCCAGTTTGGGTCCCGGACCATTTGCAACCACCACTATCGCCTTGCCTTTCAACCAAGCCATGCGGGCGAAGCCCAAGGGCCAGTCAAGTTTGGTAACCCGCTGAGCCTTCCGCAGCACGCCATCGAATTCGCGACGTTCCGCGGCTACAAATGCCAACAATCAGACGTAACCATTGGCCCGGAACCAATCCACGGCGCGCTTCAATGCGCCGTCCACCGGTCCGGGGTTAAATCCCAGTTCGCGTTTCGCTTTGTCCGGCGAAACAAACATTTTCTTCCGGGCCATTCTTACGGCATCGAGCGGCGCCCTCGGTTCTATACCGGTTAGGTTGGCCCAGCCTGTGCTTGCCAAGGCCGCCATGTACGCCACCGCGTAAGGAACACGCCAGCGCGGAGCTTTTCCTCCGCTAATGTGCGCCAATCGCGTGAGAATCTGTTCCAGCGTCAGATTCTCGCAGCCCAGGATATAACGCTCCCCGGCCCGGCCACGCTCCAACGCCAGCAGATGCCCCTCGGATATATCCTCAACATCCACCAAATTTAAGCCGGTGTCCACGAATGCCGGAATCGCTCCCTTCAAATAATCCACCACGATTTTGCCGGTCGGAGTGGGTTTAAAGTCATGGTCTCCAATCGGTGCCGTGGGATTCACAATCACCACGGGAAACCCCGTTCCCGCAAATTCGAGCGCTACTTGCTCGGCCTGGAACTTCGAACGCTTGTAAGCGCCGGTCATCTCTTCCAGACGCACCTCCACGTCCTCGCTCCCCGGACGATCCTGCGGAATGCCGATGCACCCGACTGTACTGGTATAAACTACTTTCTCCACCCCTGCTTCGCGCGCCGCGGCCAAAAGGTTCCGAGTGCCTTCTACGTTCGTGCGAAACAACTCGCTCGGATCTTTCGCCCACAGCCTGTAATCGGCTGCAACATGAAATACTACACCGCAACCGGCAACCGCTCGATCCAGCGACTCCCGATCCCGCAGATCCCCGGTTACGACCTCTACTTCCAACTCCCGAACATGGCTGGATGGCCGGGCCAGCGCTCGTACCCGATGCCCACGCGCTCTCAGGCTCCTGGCCACATGCCATCCTATGAAACCGGTTGCCCCGGTTACTAGCGTGGGCTTCACTCAATTGTGTTCTATCGAAACGCCCAAGTCATCAGCTTGAACGTATCGCCAAGCTTCGCATTGATTCCCAGCGCCGCTGAAGGCTCGAATCCACAATGGACCATGCAATGGTCGCAGCGCGGATCATTGCCGGCTCCGTAATTCTCCCATTGGGTCTTGGTCATCAACTCCTCGAAGGTCTGATAATGGCCGTCGGTGATGAGATAACAGGGGCCCTTCCAGCCTTTCACGTTGTATGTCGGGTTGCCCCAAGCCGTGCAAGGATAATCGCGCTTGCCCTGCAAGAACTCGAGATATGTGGGCGTGCTGTTCAGTGGAAATCGCTTGGCTAGCTTGTCTATGGTCTTGAATTTTTCGTGGATATCGTCGCGAGTCATGAAGATCTCGCGATCGTTGACCGCCGAGTATCCGTAGGCCGGAGATATCATGTGCCCGTCCACATTGAACTCGGCGAGGTACTCGAACATCTCCTCAATTTCGTTCATGTCGGTCTCTTTGTAGACCGTGGTGTTAGTACAAACCTTGAAACCAGCCTGCTTAGCGGCTTTGATTCCTTGGATGGCTTCCCGAAAAACGCCCTCACGCTCCACGGCAATATCGTGATTTTTCTCCATTCCATCCAGGTGCACGTTGAAGAAGAACGTGTTGGCAGGCTTGAATTCCTTCAGCCGCTTCTGGATGAACATGCCGTTGGTGCAAAGGTAAATGATCTTGTTACGCTCCGCGAGTTTAGCTGCCAGCGTTCCGATCTCGGGGTACAGCATCGGCTCGCCTCCACAGATGGAAACAATCGGCGCTCCACACTCATCGGCGGCGTTGAGGCATTGTTGGAGCGAGAGCTTCTGCGTAATAGTCGATTCGTATTCGCGGATGCGCCCGCAACCGGTGCAAGTCAGATTACAGGTATGCAGCGGCTCCAGCATCAACACCAGCGGGAAGCGCTTGTTGATCATCGGATGCGGCCTGCGAGGCGCGTCGGTGTGCGTGTAGACGATGTGGAACGGGTTGGCGGCGTCAGCAACGGAAACCTGCGTTTTCTGCCACTCCGGCTTGGGACGAAACTTGTTACGGGCGATGTAAGTCGCCATGCCCGCGGTCATCGAAAGGGGAAATCTCATTTAGTATGATCCTCTGGAGCCTGACTTCATTTTGAGAAAACTATTCAGGGCAAGCAACGGGAACGAATTCCGGTACAGGTGATAACACAAGTAAAAGACCTGCGGAAAACCGGTTCCGGTGGCCAACTCCTCGTCCCAGGTTCCGTCTTTTTTCTGTGTACGAATCAAATATTCAACGCCGTCGTGCAGACTGGTGCTGGTGGTATCGCCTCCGGCCAGCAGTGCCACAATTGCCCAGGCGGTCTGCGATGGCGTGCTCGGCGCCGCGACGTACGAGGACTGTTTGTAGCTCTCGCAACTCTCGCCCCAGCCACCGTCGAAATTCTGGATGGAGCGCACCCATTCTAAGCCTCGCTGTACGTAGGCCTCACGGTCGCTTACGCCGGCCGCCCGCAGCCCGCGCAGGGCCAGGAAAGTGCCGTAGATATAATCGACGCCCCAGCGGCCGTACCAACTGCCGTCCTGCTCCTGCGTTCGAATCAGATAGTCGACCGCTTTTCGAACGCCAGGATGGGACTGAGTATAGCCGTGCGCGCACAGCGCTTCCAACACGCGGCCGGTGATGTCCGGACAGGTGGGATCCAGCATGGCATTGTGGTCAGCGAATGGAACGAAGCTTAGCGGGCGCCAATTGTTGTCGACATCAAACGCTCCCCAACCACCGTCCTTGGACTGCATATCCAGCAGCCATCGAATGGCACGCTGCTCGGCGGCCCGCTGCTCGGCCGGGCGCGAGGCGCGCGATCGGCTCAGAGCCAGCAAGACCATGGCGGTGTCATCGATGTCGGGATAAAACTCGTTAGCAAATTCGAAATACCAGCCGGCGGGAGGCGTGTTTGGACGCTTTACCGACCAGTCGCCTTTGTGCCGCACTTCCTTGGTCAGCAGCCAGTCGGCACACTTTCGGAGCGCTTCCTTCGGCGGCTCGCTCGATTCGCCCAGAGCAAAAGCGGCAATCGCCGCATCCCAAACCACCGAAAAGCATGGTTGGAAGAAGAAGCGTTTCCCATCGTCCACAAGCAGACCGTCGAATTGCTTTTGAGCTTCTACTCGATCGGGATGATCGGCCGCATACCCCAGCAGATCCAGCGCCATGATCACATACATCATAGGCGGATAAATGCCGCCCAAGCCGTCGGTATAACGCGTGCGCGCCAGAATCCACTCTTCCGCCTTGCGGATGGCGCTTCGGCGCAACGCCTTCGAACCGTATTTCTCCCACAGCTTCAGAACCCCATCCAATCGCAGGAAGACATTGCGCCAAGTGAAACCCTGGCGATCGGGAGGAAACTCGAGGCTCGCGCCAGACAGGAACAACTCCTGAAGATCGAATCCGGCAGGAACAGCGCGCCGCGGATTCATCGCGTGTACGATCGAGAGCGGTATCACGATGGCGCGCGTCCAGGAAGACATCTGGTAAATGAACGATCCGAGCAGTATGATCTCGGGCGGAATGGCGGGGCATTCCTCGCGCGGATAAAGATCAAAGAGGCTCAGATTCACCTTGACGTAGCTGTTGGCCGCTTGAATACCGCCCAGCGCCAGGATTCTTTCGCGGGCCCGCGCCAGCCGAGGATCGTCCAAGGAAACGCCGGCCACTTTTAGTGAGAAATAAGCTTTGACGGTGGCACTCACATCCGACGGACCTTGCGGATAGATATTGAAGCCGCCGTCCGGCAACTGGCGCTCGAAGATTGACCGCACGGCCTTGTCGACCAAGGGCCGCGTGGACGGATTCCATACGCCATCCACCGGCGGATGAAGCCAGAGCTGCAGCAGGATATAGTCGGACTCCAGTGTCGTATCGGCCGTGAGCTCGCCCCACCAGTAGCCCGGTTCAGACTGCGAACCGAGGAAATAATCGATGCTGCGCTCGGCCGCCTTCGAACCAGCTGCTAACAGCGAATCTGCAACCTGCAGTTGCGGCATCATACGCGGGCGATAGTGGTGAGCTTGAGCGCTGAGCGCTCCAGATCAGCAGGCAAATGGAATCGCACGTCTTCTTCTTTAAGCTCCATCTCTTCAACGTAATCGAATCCGAATTTGGTCTCAAGCGCCTGGATTAATTCCTGCACCAGGTTCTCGGGTGCGGACGCCCCGGCTGTTACCGCGACGGTCTTAACATTCTCGAGCCAAGCGGGATTCACTTCCCGGCTATCGTCCACTAAATAGGCCGGTACACCCTCGTTCTCACAGACCTCCACCAGTCGCCGTGAATTCGAGCTGTTCTGCGACCCTACCACCAGCAGGACTTCCGTAAGTGGCACGACGGCCTTGACACCCAGTTGTCGATTCTCGGTGGCATAGCAAATATCTTGCGTCTTGGGACCCTTAATGGCGGGGAAACGCTCCTGGAGCCTGTGGACGATATCCCTGGTCTCATCCAGGCTGAGTGTAGTTTGCGTGAGGTACGATATTCTCGCCGGATCCTTAACCTTCAAGCGATCAACATCCTGCACCGAAGAGACCAGCATGGTCGACTCGGGCGCCTCGCCCAATGTCCCGATCACCTCGTCGTGGCCCGCATGGCCGATCAGAATGATCGTGTAGTCCTGCCGGGCGAAACGTACTGCTTCCAGGTGAACTTTTGTTACAAGCGGGCAGGTCGCGTCTATTACCTGCAGATGTCGTGCTTTGGCCTCTTCGCGAATGGCGGGCGAAACGCCGTGCGCGCTAAAGATAACGCGAGCGCCTTCGGGAACCTCGCTCAATTCGTCGACAAAGATGGCGCCGGCTTGCCGCAACTCATCCACAACATGGCGGTTGTGCACAATCTCCTTGCGCACGTAAACGGGCGCGCCATAGAGGTTTAGGACGATCTTGACAACGTCTATCGCGCGTACTACCCCGGCGCAGAAGCCCCGGGGGCGAAGGAGAATGATCTTTTTGACAGATGTAAAGCTTCCGTCCTGGCGGTCGGTCAGCATCAGCCACTTATTATAGCAGTCATATCCATGTTATAGAAACATAGGGACCTGCCTAGGGTAAGACCGCGGGAGCAGGCCCGATGGCGATACCCGTAAAATACCTTAGTTAGCCAATACGCGGGCGGCCTTCTGTTTCCTCTTTCGATTAAACTTGTGATGTTGTGACTGTGAACGAAAACACGGGCCTAGCCGCCGCGCCGCCCGTCGAAACCCGGCTGGTATACGCGCACGGCCTGGCGGCGATCGTGACGCTGTTGATCTCGGTCCTGTTCGGTTTTGTGGCGTCGGTCGAAATGTTTGCGCCCGACTTGGCCAGGGGCTCGCCGTGGCTGGGCTGGGGCCGACTGCGTTACGACCACACTCAAGGCATTCTGTTCGGATGGCTTGGCAATGCGTTTTTCGCTTTTCTCTACCACGCCGTACCGTTGCTTACCGGACGCCCGGTCACCAGCGCGCGCCTGGGTCAATGGATCTTTGGGCTGTGGAACTTTGCGGTGGTCGCGCCAGGCTGGGTGCTGGTTCTGGCGGGATTCAGCCAGCCTCTGGAATGGGCGGAGTTCCCGATTGTGATCGACGTGTTCGTGGTGTTGGCTCTGGTGCTGGCGATTATCCAGTTTCTACCACCGTTTTTCTGGCGCGGGCTGGAGGATCTCTACGTCTCGAGCTGGTATGTAATCGGCGCGCTGGTATTCACGCTCCTGGCGTATCCCATGGGCAACTTCGTGCCCGAGCTGGTTCCGGGCGCGCGGGGAGCAGCCTTCAGCGGACTCTGGATTCATGACGCCATCGGGCTATATGTCACACCGCTGGCCTTGGCCATCATCTATTTCGTCATTCCAGCCGCCACGCGACGGCCGATCTACAGCCACTTTCTTTCGATGCTCGGGTTTTGGCTGCTGTTTTTCCTCTACCCGTTAAACGGCACGCATCATTACGTGTTCTCCGTCATCCCCATGAGCGCGCAGATCGGAGCGATCACGGCTTCAGCCTTGCTGGGTGTCGACGTGATCATCGTTGTGGCCAATCTCCTGCTTTCGCTGCGCGGTGCGGGCGTGTTCCCGCGCGATATCGCCTTGCGTTTCGCAGCCATGAGCACCATTTTCTATCTGGTGGTCAGCATCCAGGGGTCCGTGCAGGCGCAGATGTCGGTTAACCAAGTGGTCCATTTTTCCGATTGGGTGGTTGGGCATTCGCATCTCGCCATGCTCGGCTTTGCGACATTTGCGGCAGCGGGCGGGCTGGCCCATGTATGGCAGCGCATCCCCTTGGCGTACTACAACGCGCGCGCGCTGGAGTGGTCCTACTGGCTGCTGTTAGCCGGCGTGATTCTCATGGTGACGGACCTGACGATCGCGGGGCTGGTGGAAGCACGCTTGTGGCAGTCGGCGGCGCCGTGGCTGGATTCCGTGCGGGCAGCCAAGCCGTACTGGTTGGTGCGAACTGGATCTGTAATTCCCATCGGCGCCGGGTTCGTGATGCTGCTGGCTGGCCTGACCACCGGCCGCCGCGGCGCCGGGCTCGAATCCGTCGAACAAACCATCGGGCTGGAGCCGGTTCGCGAAATCGCACCGCGCATCGCGGCCTCTACATCGGTTTCGGGGGCTGCATGAACCCAGGCCGCTTCATTCGCATGTCTTACCTGGTGGCCAGCGTCGCCGGAGTGGCGTTTTTTGCGATGTCGGTCGCGCTGCTGGGCATCTGGCCGGGCCGGGTGCTTGAAAACCAGACGCGCAGTATGTCGCCCCCGCACCCACTTGGTCTGAGCGTCAGCGAGCAACGCGGGCGCGGTATCTATAGCCGCGAAGGATGCGCCTATTGCCACACGCAGCAAGTGCGGTACTTGCATTCCGATATGCTGCGATTTGGAGCGCCCACCTTGGCTTGGGAGACTCGCTTCGATTATCCGCATCTGTGGGGCACGCGCCGCATCGGACCGGACCTGGCGCGCGAGGGCGGGACGCATTCCGAGGACTGGCAATTTGCGCACCTGTATGGTCCTCGCACGCTGGTACGGGATTCCGTCATGCCGTCCTATTCTTCGTTGTTCGACGGATCTCCGGATCGCCCGCGGCAGGAAGCGCGCGACCTGGTCGCGTACCTGGAAACGCTCGGCCGTGCCCGCGAGTTGGCCGGACCGGAAGGCGAAGCGCACGCCCGCGCCGCCTGCAACTGTCCTAATGACGAAATGGCGCAGATGGCTTTCCACGCGGCAGCGTTGAACGTGAATCCAGCCAAGGCGCGAAGGCAGGGCCCTGTTCCGAAACTGCCGGTGGAGGCGGACCTGGCTCGCGGACAGGAGCTTTATGTTCACGACTGCGCGAGTTGCCACGGATCGCACGGCGAGGCGGATGGGCCCGGCGCTCGGGAATTGCATCCCCAGCCGGCGAATCTGGCGGGGCACGAATACACCGTCGATTATCTCGGCGCGGTCCTGTGGAATGGCGTCGCCGGAACGGCCATGCCGGCCTGGCGCGATCTTCCCGCGGTGGACTTGGCCGCAATCGCTCAGGCGGTCCGTGGACTTCACGTCGCGCAACAGGAGCCGACGCTTCCGGCCAACATCGTCGAGCTTGGCGCGCAGGTTTACAAGGACCACTGCGTCCAGTGTCACGGCGAGCACGGCGGCGGAGATGGATCGGCAGTGGGCGAGTTAAAGATGGTCCCGGCCGACTTTCGTGGATCTCGTCCCAGCATCGCGGAAAGCTTGCGCGCCTTGCGCAATGGCGTGGAAGGCACGCAAATGGCTCCCTGGACCGAAAAGTTGAGTGAAGCCGAATTGTCCGCCGTGGCGTATTATGTTCGCAGCTTTTATCTGGGGGGACAGTGATTACGAACATCATTGTCTTCGCCGCCATCGGATTTGCGGCCGTGTTTTTCGTCGCGTGGCTGATCCGTCCCGACCTGCGGGCCCGGATCGAGCGGCCAAAATACAGGTTCCAGGCAAATGTGCAAAGCTATGATCATGCCCGGCGCAGCGGCCCGAAGGGGGACAAATCCGCATGAGTGAACGCGAACCTCAAGACGCACGGGGCGGCATGACCGGCATACTCTCCATTTGTTGTGCCGTGGGTGCGATCACTGTTGGCGCCACACTGATGTACGGTGTTCGCAAATACTCACCGGCGAGCGCGAACGTTCCAGCTATCGCCACCGAGGAATACGGCAAACGCCTTCTGGCGCAGACTGCGGAGCTACTTGGTCCGCACAATCCCGATCCGAAGATGCGCTTTTCCGGGAGCGGATTGAATTGCGGCTCCTGTCACTTGGGCACCGGAATGGAACCCGGCACCTTAGGTCTTTTGCCGGCATCCAGTCACTTCCCGCGATTGTCGCCGCGAACTGGAGCTAAGGGCGACGTCGAAGACCGCATTAACGAATGCCTGCAGCGCAGTATGAACGGGCGCGCTCTTCCCATGAAGAGCCCGGAGATGATCGCGATGGCGTCCTACATTCGTTCGCTCGGCGATCGCAACGCGGCGATGGGAGCGAGCCTGCGCAAGGAAAAAGAGCCACCCGCCTTCAAAACTCCCGACCGTGGGGCCGACTTCAAGAATGGGAAGCAGGTCTTCAACGATCATTGCGCGGTCTGCCACGGTTCTGAAGGCGCGGGATTGCTGGCTGCCGCGAATCCCATCCACGGCTACGTATTTCCACCGCTATGGGGTCCCGAGAGCTTCAACGACGGCGCGGGCATGCACCGTGTTCTTACCGCCGCCAAGTTCATCAAGGCCCGCATGCCGCTGGGAAAGGCCGACCTGACCGACGACCAAGCGTTCGATGTCGCGGCCTTCATCAATTCGCAGCCCCGGCCGCACATGGAAAACCTCGATCGAGATTTCCCGGACCGCACGGCTAAGCCCGTGGATGCGGGCTATGGACCCTATGCGGATTCCTTCCCCATCGAGCAGCATGAGTTTGGTCCGTTTCCGCCGATTGAGGCGTATTACAAGAAGCTGAAAAAATCCAAATGATTTCCCGATTAGAAAGGCTGACCATGAAGACTCGCCTATTGAGTTCCCTGTTTCTACTGCCGCTCCTCGGGGCTGCGGCTCCCGCAGTCCGCAGCGACATGCTGGTTTCTACTACCTGGCTGGCGCAGCATCTCAACGACCCAAAGGTCGTGGTCCTGCAAGTGTCGCGCGATCGTACGGCCTATGACGCCGGGCATATTCCCGGCGCGCGATTCCTGGCCTTGACGGACATTGTGGTCACACGCGACGGAGTTCTGAACGAGTTGCCACCCGCGGCCACGCTCAAGAGCGTGTTTGAACACGCCGGCGTCTCCGACGATTCCCGCGTCATCTTATACGGCGACGCTTCCGTTCTCCCGGCGACGCGGGCTTATTTTACGCTTGACTATCTGGGGCACGAAGAAGCGGCGTTGCTGGATGGCGGACTGCCCAAGTGGAAAGCCGAATCCCGCGCGCTCGACAAAGCAAATCCCGAAGTGAAAGAGGGACGGATGACGCCGCGTCCGCGGCCGGGGGTCGTCGTAGAGATCAATGCCGTAAAAGATCTTTCGTTCGCCGCGACCAACGCTCCCACCGCTTCTCCGGTGTTGGTAGATGCACGCACTGGAGCAGAATTCAGCGGGACGACCGCGGCCAATGCCGAGATCCCGCGGCCCGGCCACATCCCCGGCGCAGCCAATGTTTATTGGATGCAGGGACAGGCCAGCAAAGACGATATGTCGCTGCTTCCAGAGGCGAGCCTTCGCAAGCTGTATGAGTCGGCCGGCGTTACTCCCGACCGTCCGGTGGTCACGTATTGCAACACCGGCATGCAAGCGTCGCAATCCTATTTCACGCTGAAGTATTTAGGTTACGACACGCACATGTACGATGGATCCTTCTCGCAGTGGAGCAACGTGAAGGACGCCGCGGTGCAAAAATAGCTATGCTGACGACAGCTATTCGTTAATCGGAATCATGATGTGCGCGCCGGCGGTGCCCGGAAGCATCATCCAGGGCAACCCATGACCCTTCAGCGCGGCATCGCGCTGGCTGGTGGTGGATACGCCGAGCGCTTCTGGCGTTTGGTAGGGAACCGACATCACCCACAAGCGCTTGATCGCGCCCTCTTTGGTCGCCAAGCGATAGGACATGGTCCCAAACGGAGGAGTCTTGAGGGTGCCGGCCTTAATCGCGTCGGCGATGGCGGCCTGGATTTCCTTTTGGGACTTCTTTTGAGCCTTCAGCTTCGCTTCCATTTCATGCCGCGGCGTCATCACCTTGTTGTAGCAGCGGATGAATCCGTCTTCCGGATTCCGCGGTTCGCATTCCAAACTGTTGGTGCCTTGCCGCAGCACCTTGCGGGCGCCAGTCTCCGAATCGTAGATGACGACAGTTGCACCGGCACGCAGATCCTCAGGCAGGGGCTGCACGGCCTCCGCAATCTGATCTTCAACTGAAGCGGTAGCGGCCATTGCAACCGGGACAAAGTTCGCGAACGCGAGCGCGGCAACCAGGCCGAGGGAACGTTTCATGTCAAGCCTCCTCGAAGGAATTCTACTAGGCTAACCTTCGGGACACCAGTGTCCCACAAATTGAGTTGGGACTCAAGCGCAAGGAGTGTTCAAAAACTATCTGGTGGTAAGCTATTGTAACGGCCTATGAAAAAAAGCATACTGCCATTGATCGCTTGCCTGGCAACGGCTGCTCTGCCCGCCATGTCGCAGACGCCGGAAACCGCACCGAAGCCGAAGCACAAGGTGGTGTTCGAGCTGAACGCTCAGGCTCCGTCGGGTTGGGATCAACTCTTTCACAATGTCGACAACATCCTGAAGATCTTCGGACCCGAAGGCGTGCAAGTGGAGGTTGTGTTCTTCGGCAAAGGCCTCAGGATGCTCTTGAAGACCAACGCCGAATATGCCGAGCGTTTGAAGACAGCTGCGGATAAGGGAGTAACTCTGGCCGCCTGCCAGAACAGCATGCGCGCCGCGAAGATAACCACCGAAGATTTGTTCCCCTTTGCCGCACAAGTCGATTCGGGAGTCGCCGAATTGGTGCGCAAGCAGGAAGCCGGCTGGTCCTATATCAAGGGCGGCGAGTGAGCTGCTAAGCTGCGCTCGGCTTATCCGCCACAAACAGGTAGCGGTTAATACTGAAGAAGAACTTTCCTTGCTGGCCCAGTGCCGCAAACTCGGCAGACCAGGCATCCGCCTCGTTCTGAGACACGCCTTTACTCTGCACTGCGAATGATGCCATCATAGCCAGCATTCCTTTGGCAAACGTATTGTCCTCAAATTCTGGATTGAACATCGGAATCGATGTCCGCTCGCGGATGGCAAAACCCGCGTCCCGCAATTGCCGGGATAGAGTACGTGGCAGTGTGGAATGCGCGAAGTGCTGATCCCAGGCCGCCAGGACGCGGGCCATCCGCGCCTGGTCTTCGGAGTGAATCACCAACGATCCATAGTCTGTATCTAAGATCACCGCTCGACCGCCGCGTCGCAAAATCCGGTTTAATTCGGTAAGAGCTGCCGGGACATCTCGGACATACTCATAGACCTGAGTTGAAACAGCCACGTCGAAGCTGTCATCAGGATACGGGAGTTGCGACGCATCCGCGGTTTGAAACTCCGTCCATGGCTGTTCGGAGCAACGTTTGCTCGACATCGCCACCATAGCATTGCTGGCATCGATGCCACAGACGCCACCTTTTGGCCCAACTGCCACCGCCATTTCATAAGCCAGGAATCCCGGTCCGGAGCCAATATCCAACACATGTTCGCCAACACCCAACCGAATTGCACTCAGTACTTGTCTACGCTGCGCCACCACATCGGGCGTGCTATAGAGAGCCTCGACTCTTAGGCTCATCTGGTCGTCGAATATGGTTCCGCTCACTTTAAGGTTCTCCTGTTTATTAAGACTATAAACGGAATCCGTACTTGCCGCGTCAGAACAATGGTGGTGTCTTAGCGCATGAGAATAAGTGTAGTCACAGCAGTCTTCCTGTCAGCGTCCAGTCTGAATGCACAAACGGTAATTAACGCCATTGCCGATGCGGCCAGCTTTTCGCCTCGGGTCTCGCCGGGCGCGCTGGCTACGATTTTCGGTTCTCACCTGGCCAATAATACAGCCCAAGCCAGCAGCTTTCCGCTCCCATTGAGCCTCGGTGGAGCGTCCGTCTATGCGGTTCAATCATCGCAAAATCCGACCCAATCTGCGTTGGTTTATGCCAGCGCGACACAGATTAACTTTCAGGTTCCCAGCGGGCTTTCGCCGGGGACGGCGAATTTCTACGTCACGCTCGGTGGCGGCAACAGCTTGTCGTTCACAGTCAATGTCGTGAGCGCTGGCCCGGCGATCTTTCAGGACACCAGCAACCACGCCGTCGCACAGGACGCCGGAGCGGGCTACGCGACCAATAGCACCACTCATCCGGCCGCCTCTGGCTCGGTGGTCGTTGTATATCTCACCGGGCTAGGTCCGGTGGATCACGCGGTTGCGGATGGCGACGCCACACCTGGCTCGCCGCTGTCGAATGCCACCGGCACGACGTCGGCTAGCATTGGTGGCGTAAACGCCCCGGTTCAATTCTTAGGCCTGACACCAGGTTACGCGGGGTTGGCCCAGGCCAATATTCAAGTGCCGAATCTTGCAACCGGGAATTATCCGCTGGTGATCACGGTAGGAGGATATGTCAGCTCGTCGGCGTCTATTTCTGTGTCCGGTTCGGGAACCGCGCCGCCTAGCTTTCTCAGCCTGTTGGGACAGGTGAACTTCGCCAACAGCAGCGTGAGCAGCATCGCCCTCAACGGCAACACCACCTATGTATGCGGCGCCAACCGGATCTACATTATTAACACCAGCAATGTCAGTGCGCCGGCAGTGTTGGGTGAATTTGGAGACGCAGATCTGGCCGGCAACGGAGGCCCGTGCGTGCTCAACCAGACCGTGGGACCGATCCTGGTGGACATCGTGGGACCGGGCGGCTCGCCAACCTTCGTGGTATACAATGTCGCGACCCCCACCCAGCCCATCAAGCTGGGACAAATCGCTCCGCAATCCTACACCTATCTCTCCGATTTGAGCTTTATCGGCACGGCGGGATTCGCCACGACCAGTTGGTTCCAGGTAGATTCGGCGTCCAATATCACAGCGCAACACGGAGATCTTCTGGCTTTCGACCTTTCCGCCGAGCTGCCGCAATTGATATCGGTGATGGTTCCCAACACGGCGGTTCCCGCGTCCAACAACTTGAATGTGAGACCGAACGCGCTGGCTTTGCCACCCAGCGCCAACTATCCCAATACTGTGTACTCTGCGAGCACCACGGCCACCGGCAATAGCACCGCCGGCAGCGCGGCGCTGGATGTAATCGACGTAAGCAATCTACAAAACATCAACGGAGTAGTTCGGGTCACCGTCTCTAACGCGGCTATATTTCTCGGCTTTGCCTATGACAATAACCTGTTGTTCTTGACCGGAAACACCACCGGCTTTCGCAACCCTGGTGTTCCGGACTTCAGTATTACGGGTGATTTGACGTTGACCACTATGAACATCAGCAACGTGCGTAACCCCGTGCCCATTAAGACTGTGGTTACCAGCATCCAGACCACCGGCACGTATCATATGGCGCCCTTCGGTTCGAGTGTATTCGCCATCGTCAACAATCCACCTGCCAGCGACCTGAGCGGGCCAGGCAGTCTTATGATCGTGGACGCCAGGAATACCAGTGCTCCGGCGTTGTATCCTTTCATGACCCAGTTCGGTTTGAGCGGCCTCACGGCGGTGAACAACTTTCTGTTAGTGCCCAATCAGAATGGCATGAACATTTATAAAATACAGATCCCCTGATACAAGATCCCCCCACTGCCGATCTTGCGTCAAGCCCAGCATCCACAAGCTCATTTGTGTAAACTGTTTACAGAGATGCTTTACACAAATCCTTTTGACAGCGTTCCGGGTTGACACAAAGTGCGTACTGGAAAAATCAAACCTTTCACCCCTCGGACCTTACCATTACACCTGGATTGGGAATCGTTGATTCCCTCCATCGGGGCAGCTAATCGAGCCCTCGCGAACTTCGATGGTGCTCTGTATGGAATGCCAAACGCCGAACTCCTGTTGTCTCCGTTGACAACTCAGGAAGCGGTCCTTTCCTCAAGAATTGAAGGCACGCAGGCGACGTTCGGCGAAGTGTTGAAATTCGAGGCCGGCGAAGAGCCGGAACAGGAGTCGCGTCGGTTGGACATTCAGGAAATCTTAAATTATCGAACGGCCCTGCATGTCGCTGAGCAGGAACTGCAGTCTCGGCCGTTCAACTTAAACCTCTTGCTCAAGCTTCACAACGCCCTCCTCGATAGCGTGAGAGGCCGGGACAAAGGCCGCGGCCGGTTTAGAACTATTCAAAATTGGATCGGCCGGCCCGGCTCCCCCATCCACCAGGCAGCTTATATTCCTCCCGAACCACTCCGTCTACGGCCATTGTTGGATAACTGGGAGAAGTACTATCACGCCGAGCGCCCGGATCAACTCGTGCAACTTGCCATGCTGCATGGACAGTTTGAGATTATTCATCCCTTCGTAGACGGAAACGGTCGCATCGGCCGAATCTTGATACCACTATTTTTGTTCGAGAGGAAGCTGCTGTCACGTCCGGTATTCTATTTATCTGCCTACATCGAAGAACACAAAGACGAATACGTCGCGGGATTAAGCGCTTTGAGTTCTAAGGAGGACCCGGATGCCTGGAATCGATGGGTCAAATTCTTTCTTCAAGCTGTCACTGAACAGGCCAAGAAAAACCTGGATGCAGCGCGAAGGATTATGGATCTCTACGAAAGGTCTAAGGCAGAAATCATCCAGATCACGCATTCTCAATATGCCGTGCCGCTGCTGGACGTCTTGTTTGAGCAACCGGTTTTTAGCCCCGCGCAACTCGTGCGTCGCGCCAGTATGCCCAGCAAGCAGATGATAATGAGCCTGCTGGGAAGGCTCACGGATGCGGGCATCCTGGTCGTAACGCGCACATCCAGCGGCAGGCGTCCACAAATATTGGCGTTCGCGGAACTAGTCAATCTTTGCGAAGGGCATGAAGTATTTCGCGCGCCCCGAACTAAGAAGAGAGCCATCAGGGTTGCGGCTCGGCGAGCGATACGGAGCCGCGCGCGTTAGCAAGCTTCGACTCGATTAATTCAAGCAACGCCTCTTCATGCTCCACCTGGATCCCGATCTTTAGCCAATACAGTTCCATAGAAGCATCCAGCAGGATCTCTGCAGCCCGCTCCGGCAGGTTCATGGCGTCTTTTTCCGTTGTCAACAAGAAAGGGGCGCCATGCATTCGGGCCTGCAGTGCCAGACGTTGGACCTCCATGCATTTATAGCGGTGATGATCTCCGAACGTCCATGTGAACACTGGGGCGATGCCAAGCGTCCCCAATGTTCTCCAAAAGCTAGCCGGGTTCGCAAGCCCACAGAAAGTGGCAGCCGGCGCTTCAGGCGGATGGGCGGGTTGCCCGGTTCGAGTGTGCACCCAGTAGCGCGGCTCAAGGCGGCCGCGAAAGATCGGCGCTTGGGGATTGAGCGCGAGCAGACGATCGCGAATGCCTCGATATTCTCTTTCCGGCGCGGCACGCATCAGGACAAAGGCATCGGCGCGCTCCAAAGCTCGGAGAGGCTCTCGCAGCTTGCCCAGGGGAAAGACGGCGCCGCCGCCGAACGGATTCAATGCGTCAACTAGTACGATGTCCAAATCACGCGCCAATTGCCGGTGCTGGAAACCGTCATCGAGAAGGAACAAATCTGGATGGTACTTCTCTTCGAGCAGCCGTCCAGTGGACCAGCGGTCGGCGCCGATTCCGGCGTGGGCATGGCCGGAATGAACAAAGATCTGCGCCTCATCCCCGGTCACGCTGGCCGGAGCCTCTACGCCAGCTTTGATCAAAATACTCGGCTCGATGGAACGCCGCATGTATCCGCGCGTCAGGATGGCGGGATGACGCCCGTGCTGCCGCATGCGTTCCGCTAGGTAATCCACCATGGGCGTCTTCCCCGCCCCTCCCATGCTGATACCTCCCACGCTCACGACGGGCGTGGCGAGACGCCGCGATCGAGCCTCTCTTCTGCGTTGATTCCAGGTGCTGGCCACGGACCAAATTTGTGCGAGCAGCCCCAACAGGGGTTTGGCGGGCCCGTGTGGGACGGCGCATGGAATCGCCCGATCGAGCCATCTCAAGATTTCGGCGACGGCTTTGCGTGTAACGCCTCTCCGTTTTGCGGCTAATTCGGCCGCGCCGGTCCCCAGGTCTACGGCGAGCCGTGGATCCTGGATGAGTTTTTCCACAGCCGGAGCGAGTTCGTCCGTGTTCGCAATTTCGAGCACGGCGTAGTGTTCGCGAAATGCCGCTGCGATCTCCGCGAAATTCTCCATGTGCGGGCCCACTATGATGGGGCGGGCGCTCGCGGCTGGCTCGAGCAGGTTGTGGCCTCCGCGCCGCGCCAGCGATCCTCCCATGAACACAATTTGCGCCAGCGGAAAAAGTCCGCCCAATTCACCCATCGAATCGAGCAATAGGACGCACGGAAGTTGGAGCGCCGGATCGATTTTGTTTTCGGAGCGCCGCAGGTATCGCACGCCCGCAGCGCGCAGCTGGTCCGCGGTGTCATCAAATTTGTCCGGCTTACGTGGAACCAGGATCAGCAGGAGCCCCGGATATTTAGGCGCCAGTTCTTGAAAGGCCTCGATAACCGCCTGGTCTTCATCAACGTCCGAACTATCGGCGGGCGGCATGGTGCTGGCGGCTATCCACACAGTTGAGGGCCGCAATTTTGCGAGAAGATCCGTGACCAGTTTCGGCGGATCGCTCTGGATTGGCGCTACATCGTACTTCAAGTTGCCGAGCACCTCGATGTTTTCCGCCGGGGCGCCGGCTTCGATATATCGCGCTCGATCCGCTGCGCTTTGTACAAATATGGCGTCCGGCAATCGAAGAACGCGACAGAAGAGAAACCGCAGGCGCCGGTAGCGCGGCAGCGTGCGGTCGGAAATGCGGCCGTTCATGACCACCAGACTTGCCCCGGAGCGCTTCACCTCGCGATAAAGCACGGGCCAGATCTCGGTTTCAAGGATCACCACAGCCGCCGGCTTGATACGTCGCAGCACACGCCGGACTGCGAAGGGGTAATCTATGGGCGCGTAGAAGATCCCAGTCGCAACTCCGGCCAGCCGTTCATCGGCGACCGCGCGTCCTCCCACGGTGCCTACCGACACGTACAGCGGAATTGTGGAATCCCGCTCACGCAGCTCGCGCAGCAATCCCACCGCGGAGATTACCTCGCCCACTGAAATGGCATGCAACCAGATCGCGCCTGGCGCCGTCGCCTGAAACGAGGCCGGGAGCCCGCCCCATCGTTCCCAGAAGCGCCATCGGTATCCGGGAGCACGCGCACAACGATAAACGAAATAGAATACAAGCAGCGGGAACGCAAAGACACGGCATCCCCAATAAAGGAAATAGATGAAAGCGCTTTGGATTTTTCTGATGGTCTTCATCACCGCGGCCGCAGCGTTCGCGGACAAGAAGAGCGACAGCAAGTTCGTGCCCGGCCCGGCTTCATCCTACTCAAACAAGCAAACCAATGACAAGGTGACCATAGCGGTGACCGCGTACGACACCGAGGAGCTGGCGCACACTGCATTTGGGAAATTGAACCCCAATGACTACGGCGTTCTGCCTGTTCTCGTCATCATTCAGAATGACACGGACCAGGCCCTCAAACTCGACCATCTGGAAGTAGACTACACCGGTTTCGATGGCCGGCATGTCGAGGCCACGCCCGCTTCCGACATTCAAGTGCTGGGGGGATCTCCGCGGCCGAAAATGCCCAGCGGAAGTCCGATCCCGTTGCCGCGCAAGAAATATAAGAATCCTCTCGACACTATCGAGATCGAGGGTCGGGCATTTTCCGTCAAGATACTACCAGCGCATGATTCAGCCAACGGTTTTTTTTATTTTCAGCTTGACCATCGGCCGGGCGCTAAGTTTTTCCTGACTGGCATGAAGGAGGCCGCGACCGGCAAGGATATTACCTTCTTCGAAATCCCAATCGACTATCACCACTAGCGCTCGGCTATTTCTTATCGCCGGCGCCGTCGGCTGGCAGGACTTTTGCGGCAGTAATGCGATCCAACTGCGGGAAGTTTTTGTCCAGGTAGGCCTTGCCCTCGGCGGTGATGCGGCCTTGATCCGGGCGTTCGCCGTAGGCGGAATTAATTTTATCGACCACATCCATCCCTTCGACTACGGTGCCGAATGGAGCAAAACCCTGAGAATCCAAGAAAGCGTTGTCCTTGAAGTTAATGAAGAGCTGCGTGCTGCGCGAGTTCGGCGCTCCTGTTTTGGCGAAAGTAATGTAACCGCGCTTATTGCTCTCCTTCACTGGATCGTCTCTGAAGTTGCTGTTCTCCCAAGCCTTGTTGACTGCTGGGTTGGCGCTGAGCCCAAACTGCACCATGAAGTTGGGCACCACCCGGAAGAAGCCGGCATCGGTGAAGAACCCGTTTCGCACTAAGTTATAGAAGCGATCCGCGCCCAGCGGGGCCCAATCGCGATGCACTTCGATCACGACGTTGCCCTTGGTCGTTGTGAACTGAACCTTATAGCTGTCCGGCGCTTTGGCCCGCAGCGATCCCGGGTTCATCAGTGATGGCGCCCCGCCCGAAGTGGCCTTCTTCGCCGGAGGCGCTTGCGCCAGCAGGCTCGAACATAAAACGATGGTCGCGAAAAATGATTTCATTCACCTCGATTATACTGAAAGTGCCCTTCGATGCGCATCCCGCGAGCGTACCTGCCCCTCCTGTTTGTTGCCTTTGGCGCTCAAGCCGAAGCGATCCGGATTTCAGTACTGGCCACTACCGATCTCCACGGCAACCTGCTGCCTTACGACTATTACACCGCCCGGCCAGTCGACCGAGGCCTGGCCAAGATCGCGTCCCTGATTCAAGACGCGCGCTCCGAAAATCCGAACAACCTGCTGATTGACTGCGGCGACACCATCCAAGGCACTTCGCTCGAATCGGTTTATCAGGAATACATCGAGACCGGGCATCTTCCTCTGAAGCTCGCGTTCTCAGGGCGGCCGCTCGAGCGCGACCCCATGATGCTGGCCATGAATGATATCGGCTACGACGCCATGGTTGTGGGGAATCACGAGTTCAACTTCGGCCTGAAGAACCTGGCCAAGGCCCGCTCCTCCGCGGACTTTCCCTGGATCTCGGCCAATATCATCGCGAATCCGGGCGCCGCGGTGAAGCCGTTCGCGCCCTATTTCATCAAAACCGTCGCGGGCGTTAAAGTCGCCATCGTCGCCATTACCACGCCATCGATTCCGGACTGGGAATCGGAAGAACACTACCACGGTTATCGCTTTGAGAATGGCGTGGAGGCGGCGAGACGGGCGGTCGCTGAAGTGCGCGAGCGGGAACATCCCGATGTCGTGATCCTTGCCGCGCATTCCGGACTCGATCGCGATCCAAAGACGCTGGCGGCTCCGTCCGGCGACTCGCGCGAAGACATGATCTATCAGATTGCGACTGAAGTCAAAGGGATCGACGCCATCATTTTTGGCCACACGCATCAACAATTGGCCGAGTTGAGTCTGGGCGGCGTTCTCTTGATGCAACCAAAGAACTGGGGCATGTCGCTGGGGCGGATGGATCTGGTGCTCAATCAGGACGGCGCGGGCGGATGGAAAATCATTTCGAAGACCAGCCGGCTTATTCCGGTGACCGCCGCCACCCCGGCCGATGCAAAGGTGATGGAGATTGGGCGGCCATACCACGAACTCGCCGAGCGATACCTTAATACGCAGATAGCCGACGCGCCGGTTTCCCTCGATGGGCGGTTGGCTCGCGTCCGGGATACAGCCTTGCTGGATGCGGTCCAGCAGGTGCAGCTTTTCTATTCGAAGGCTGACGTCTCCTTCGTGTCGGCATTCAATACGCGGGTTGCGATCCCCAAAGGGCCGGTCACCGTGCGGGAAATCGCCGCCCTGTACGTTTACGAAAACGAGCTTTACGCCATCGAAGGCACCGGCAAGATGGTTCGGGAGGCGCTCGAGAACGCGGCACGCTATTTTCAGACCTGCTCCGGCGACTGCTCCGTGGGTCCTCTGATCAATCGCCGCGTGATCGGATACAACTACGACATGGCTGAGGGCGTCGATTACGAAATTGATCTTACCCGGCCCGTAGGCGACCGCATCCGAAATCTTCGCTGGCATGGGCAGCCGCTGCAAGATACGCAGCCGCTCCGGATCGCCGTAAATAACTACCGCTCAGGGGGCAGCGCTGGATACACGACCTTTCGCGGCGCTAAGATCGTGTGGCGATCGGGAGATGAGATTCGCGACCTGGTAATCCGCTATTACATCGAGCACAAAGAGTTACCGACCAAGCCGGTCGACAACTGGCGAATCGTTCCCGAAGGCGCGCGCAAGACGCTCGAAAAAGAAGCTTCCACCGAGTAAGACGAAGTTTCCTCAACAGATCTTATTAACAAATCCAGCACCGCCATTCTTCAAGCTGCAGGACCTTCTTGGCGAGGAACCCTTCGGGCGGGTCGCCCTCTGGAAATCCGGAAAGAATAAGCGTCGAATCCGGTTTGCGTACTCGTGCCAGCTCGGGCGCCAGCCGCTCGATGGTCGCGGAATCGATATTGGCGACGACCACATCCGCCCAGTTGGATCGCACCGCATCGGCCGACCCGGTAAAAAGCGGCAGACGCACCCGCTCGCCCGCAATCTGGACCGCATCGTGGTCGATGTCGCAGCCAATTACCTGCTGCGCTCCCAGTAAAGCTGCCGCAGCCGAGAGAATGCCAGAGCCAGCGCCGACATCCAACACGCGATTACCCGGCCGGACGTATTGTTCCAGCGCCTCGAGACATAGTCGCGTGGCGGGATGCCGCCCCGTGCCGCAGGCTCGGCCCGGGTGCACTTCTAATCGAAGCCGGCCTTCGGGCGCCGGTTCATCGGACCATGGTGCAACCAAAAAAAACTGCTGGCCGATAAGCAGCGGCGGCCATGCTTCGCGCGTCGCCTGCGCCCAATCGACGGATGGCTCCTGACGCAGTTCCGGCGAGAAGTCTGCGAAACGAACGAGCAGCCGCGAGGGATCGCAATCATCGTCGAAGAACGCGCGGATGCGGCCGTCTTCCTCGATAATTCCCGCCGTATTTTCGTCCGAGAGATCCGCGATCAGGTAGTCTTCGCGCTCTTGAGGTGGATGGAGAAGCAGAGAGAACAAATCATCAGTCTACAGCCGTGTAGACCTAGCTCCGTCAACCCAATGTATTGAGCCACGGGGCAGCCGGCTGGGACGTGCCAAAGAGCGCGTCGAGCGCTTGGGCCTGGAAGCTGCTTGCTTTGTTGGCGATTTGATCGGCCAGCGACGATGCGGTGGAGGTCGAACCAGTAGACCCGGATGTCGCGCCGTTCGCTCCGGTGACACCTAGCGAGGAATCCAACGCTTGAAGTAGCAGATCCGGTTGAGTGGAGCTGGCAGATGATAGCGCCGGGAACAGAGAATCAGACAACGAGTTGGGACTGACCGACTGTGTGCCGTCCGTGCTTCCGAACATAAAACCCACCTCCTGCAATTGCAGAGCCTGGTCACTGAGTTGGACCAGATCCCCTTGAGAGGCTTTCCCCAGCGCCGACTGCATTTGGGGCGTCGAGAGCATAGACGAAAGCTCCGGCGACGCAGCGTTGAGAGTTTGAAGCAGGTTTGTAAGAGTCGAATTGGTTAAGCTAACTGAACCCATGGATGGTAACCCCTATTAGTGATATCGACCGGGTGGCCTGGGATTTTAACGCGGGAGTGTATTTTAAGCTGGCGCCAAGCATTTATCGTCGCGGCGGAAATTTGGCACTGCGGCGGATGTCTCGATTCTGCTATTTCAATAACTTCCAGTATTGGGAAAACGGTGACCGAAATGCCAATACGGCGAGCATGGGTTCCATAAGCACTCTCTCCAGCAGCTATCTACCGTCCATTCTCGGCACCGCTCTCCAGGCCGCCGGCTTGACTAACACCACCGGGAACAGTCAAAGCACGGCCAGCCTGGCTTCGGCTGCGCTAAGCCGGATAACAGCCAGCTTTCACCTTTCGCCGACATCATGAGCACGCTTCAGCAGCTTCAACAAACTAATCCGAGCCAGTATCAGCAGATCACGCAGCAAATCAGCGCGAACCTGCTAACCGCCGCTCAAACGGCCCAAACAGATGGCAATACGACTGCCGCCACGCAGCTCAACCAGCTTTCAACCGACTTCTCCGGCGCTTCCAAAAGCGGCCAACTTCCTAACATCCTGGATCTGGCGCAAGCCATTGGGGGCGGCCATCACCATCATCATTTCCACGCAGGCTCGTCTGGCTCAGATAACAATTCCACGAGCAGTTCGAGCAGCAGCGCTGACCAGACGTTGAGTCAATTCCTCTCCGTAATGCAACCCGGCGCCACCCAGAACGACGCGCTGGATCCGATGGCGATTATTCTCAACACGCTGTCCACCGCAGGGATTAGCGGGTCCTGATAGGGGAGGTCAGCATCCTTCGAACTGCGGCGAAAATTCGCTCGACAGCGGGGCGACGGTATGCCCACTGTTGGTCGGGCTCGGGCGGATTCACGACCATCGTGGCATTGGCTTCGAAGAGCAATAGATCGCCGCTGGCGCTCAAGCCGAAATCGACGCCGGCATAGTGCAGGCCGAGTGTGGCTTGGATTTGGGCGAGCCCCTGCATGGCGCGAGGTCCCAGAACACTCGGCATGTTCTCCAAAAACTCGGCGTCCTCGGCGCGATGGTCCGCCTGTTCGGCCATCTCAGCCGTGAAATAGTGGATTTTCCAATGGCTGGAAATCGCAACGTGCAGCGGATAGAGCTCGCCATCGATCATCATCACGCGGTACTTGCGCACCTTTCCGTCTGCTCCCCGGGCATCCAGGAACTGGATGACCGTCAATTCCTTGCCGGGAAGCTCGGACACCGCACTGGCTAGCTTCTCCGGTTTTTCTATTCGCAGAAAATGCCGCCCGGTGTGATAACCGGGAGTCCGCACCAGCAGGGGGAAACAGAAACCGTGGCGCTTCAGGCTGGCGGCAGCTTCCGGCGAGGCGAGAAGCTCGCGAGGCAGCGTGGCGGTTAACGGCGGCACGACGCCTGGCAATCGCGAAAGTCGTGCATGATCGGCGCGCCCCGTCGCCAGGACCGCCGCAGGCAAATTGATGACCGGCGCAGCAGTGAGAGCCACTATCGACTGCGCTGCAGCCAAGGCGGGCGCGGCCAAGTCGGCATCGCCAATGGCGTTGAACACGACTTGATGCTTCGGTAGCGGCACTTTGGGATCGTAGAACTCGGGCGTCACCACGTATGTCTGAAACACGCGATCGTCCAGCAAATGGCGGGTCGGTATGTTGCCGCCCACGGACGACACCAGCAACAGCAACGACACAGGCGGCCCTTCTCCTCGATAGGGCAACGTTACTACTGGCCGATCTTCAAAACCTTTGCGCCGGTGAAATTCGGCACCCTTTTCGTCGCCGAGCTCGGCCAGCACATACGACAAGCCTTGGTGCGCCTCGGCATGAACGGGGTCGAACCGGAGGGCGGTTTCAAAGTGCTCGCGAGCAGCTGCAAACTCACCGCTTTCATATAGGACATTGCCCAGGTTCACGTGACTCATGGGATCGTCGGGGTGCCGCGCCACGGCTTCAGCATAAGCGGTGCGGGCGGCAGCTCGATATCCGGTGGCATGGAGCAGAGTGCCCAGGTTATTCAACGCCAGACGGTGCGAGGGCTCGCGTGCCAAAAGCGCGAGATACGCGTCTCTCGCTTCCAGAGTCCGGCCCATCTCGGCGAGTAAACAGGCGAATTCAAATTGCAGGTTAACCTCGTCAGGATCGGACGCGATGCGTTCACCGAGCTCGCGCAAGGCGGATTCCCGCGCTCGTTCCGGCGGCCAGTCAGCATCCGGTTCCGGCCGAGGCGCACGGCTCCGGGAGGCGCTCGATTCCATGGCGCGTCCCAAAGCCACGGTTTTTTCCACCAATGTGTCGATCTCACGCCTGCCGGTGCGATGGTTTACAATCGCCGCACGAATTGCCAGGCGTCCGTCCAGGATGGTAGTCGATGGCGCCACGGCACCGGACTCCTGAAGCTCTATTACGATTCTGGGATTGACGCGCTGTGCGTCTTCGGAGCGGTAACGGAAGCAAACTACATTAAGTTCCACGGGCGCTAGTAGCTCCAATTCCGGCGTTTCGGCGATCCGGCTTTCCAAATAAACGAGCCAGCGCGCAAGTTCCGGAAATGACTGCTCCCAGCGCATCGGTACCGAACACTTTGAGGGTGAACCAGGTCTTCAGCGCTCGAAAGCCGCGCGAAAGATCCGGCCCGTAATCGCAGGGCCACGGCGCGCCACCGGCCAAGCCTCGGAGTTCCTTTCGTAAATAAGGAGCTGAGGATGCAAATGCCTTGCGATGCAGAACCCCGTCGCGCACCAGAATGAATCCGGCGTCATAGGGCACCTGGCCCCATTTGTGAAAATCGAAAGCGAGCGAGTCCGCAGATTCAATGCCTTTTAGCCGCGGCGCCAGATCCGGCGCCAAAATCGCCAGCGCGCCCAACGCGCCGTCTATGTGGAACCAGAGCCGATCGCGACGGCACAGCAGAGCCAGCGCCTCCAGATTGTCAATGGCTCCGGTGTCGACCGTGCCGGCGGTTCCTACGACCAGGAACGGCGTAAGGCCCGCCTTCCGATCATCGGCAATCGCTTTTTCGAGCGCGTTCAGATCGATCCGGTGGCTTCGATCCCCCGGAATCAAGCGCAGCGCATCGCTGCCGATGCCACAAATATCCAGGGCCTTCCCAATGCAGCTATGCGCAGCCGCCGAAGCATACGCGGAAAGCCTTTTTGAACTACCCGTAACACCCGCGCATCGAACCTCGAAGCCCAGCTCCGTATCGCGGGCAATGAGGATGCCGATGAGATTGGCCATCGAAGTTCCCGTGACAAACAGACCGGTCGCGCTTTCTGGGAATCCAAAGATGCCCCGCATCCAGCGGACAATCTGGCGCTCCACTTCGATCGGAATGTGATCGCGTCCTCCCAAATTTGCGTTCAATCCAGCAGCGAGCATCTCCGCCAGCATGCCTACAGGCGTGCCGCCTCCGTGAACCCAGCCCATGAAACCGGGATGCACATTGCCGGTGGCAAAGGGCAGGATATAGCGCATGAATTCGTCATGAACATCGGCGAGACCAGAAGGCGCCGCGGGAAGATCGCCGCGGAATCCAGTTCGCACTTCGTCTGGGATAGGTTGCCAGACAGGACGTTCGCGGATGTTTTCGACGTAGTCGAGAATATCGTCCAACATGCGGTGAGCCTGGGTCTTGAGGACCGGCCAATCGGAAGGGTCGAGTGTCCGGCCCGGGTCAGGCGGAGGATCCGCGCTCATGGTTTATCGGATGCTGCCGCGGGCGCGACGTGCACTTCCATCCCGGACGTGAGCGAGTCCGGCGGATTCAGGATCACCTGGTCATTGGCGTTAATTCCAGAGACGACTTCGAGCTCGGTGCCGTAATCCTTTCCGATGACGACTGGAACCAGCTCCACCTTGCGGCTTTCTCGAACGACGCCCACCCGCAGACCTTCGCTGCGGAACAGAAAGGCGTTCACTGGCAAAATCAGCGATCGCGCCGCTGCCGGGATCGCCAGGTGGACTTCGGCGTAGGCGCCCGGTTTCAGCTCGCCCGAAGCATTATCGACATCCACTTCCGAGAGCAAAGTACGCGTTCCCGCGTCGATCGACTCCGCGTTCCGAACCAGCGTGCCATGGAAGCGCCGTCCAGGGAACTCGGCCAGCGTGAGAGTCGCAGCCAACCCAGGCACTGCGGACCGCGAATACATCTGGGGAACATTTACGTATACTCGCAGCTTCGCCATCGACGCGATATGAAACAGCTCTTGAGTGGCTGTTCCGGCGCCGGCATTGATTAGCGCGCCGACGTCGGTATTGCGCGCCGTGATCACGCCGTCAAAGGGCGCCCGCACGGTGGTGTAGCGTTGCATCTCTTCCAGGCGCCCGAGATTAGCTTGAGAGGCTACAATGCTGCTCCGCGCTGCCGCGATTGCCTTTTCCAGTGCTTGGACATTGGCTTCCTGGGCCTTGTACTGCATCTGGTATTGGTCATTTTCCTGCCGCGAGACGACGCCCTTGCCGGCTAGGTTGCGCCAGCGATCCGCCGTAACTTTGGCGAGTTCTTCGTTGGCCTTCCCTTGTTGGGAATTGGCCAGCGCCTGATCGAGCGCGGCCTGGGATTGCTGGACGTCAGCGCGCGCCTGCCGCACCTGCTGGTCCAATTCCGGTGCATCGATTTCAGCCAGTACCTGTCCGGCTTTCACTCGCGCGCCGATGTCCGCATACCAGCGCTTCAGATAACCGCTGGCTCTGGCATAAACGGGCGAATCAATGAAGGCCTGAATATTGCCAGGCAGCACAACCTCATCCTGAATGGTTCCGGGCCGCGGATGAAGCACCGCCACGGTAGGAACAGCCAGCGCCAGCGTTTGATTTTTGACCGCAGCCGCGGTCTGAATGCGGGTGCGGATACCACGATAAACGACAAAACCGGCGATGAGCATAAATAGCGCGACCAGCAACATAGCCTTTAGAGCGCGCGAGCCGCCGGAGCGCTTCGAGGGCTCGACGCACCTGCTTATGGTTTGGTCGGTCTGGATCATGTGTTTACGGTCTTGCATCGATCTCCCGGCCACGACCGTGCAAGAGACTGAAAACCGTAGGCACAAAAAATAGCGTGGCGACCGTCGCGAATATCAAGCCTCCGATCACTGCGCGTCCTAGCGGCGCATTCTGCTCGCCGCCTTCGCCCATCCCCAGAGCCATCGGAACCATACCGATGATCATGGCTCCAGCAGTCATTAGGACTGGGCGGAAACGCGTGAAACCAGCTTCCAGAGCTGCCCGAGTCGGATCGCCGTGCAGCGCCAGATCTTCCTTGGCAAAGCTGATCACCAGAATACTGTTGGCAGTGGCCACTCCGACGCTCATGATCGCTCCCATCATCGCGGGAACGCTAAGGGTGGTTCGCGAAACGAATAGGAAAACGACGATCCCGGCCAGCGCCGCGGGCAGTGACGTAAGAATGATGAATGGATCCAGCCACGACTGGAAGTTCACGACAATCAGCAAATAGACCAGCACGATCGCCAGCACCAATCCGGATAGCAATCCTTGAAACGAAGTCCGCATAGTCTCTATCTGGCCGCGAACAAACAACTGCGAGCCGCGAGGCAGATGCCTGCGGCTTTGGTCCACGATGCGATTGATATCGCGGGCCACACCGCCCAGATCGCGGTCTTGAACCGATCCAAAAATATCGATGGAGCGTTGCAGGTTGTAATGAGAAACCAGAGCCATCCCGGCGGCGCGGCTGGTGCTCATGACGTCGTTCAGGATTTCCGGACGGTGCCCGGTTTCGCTGCTGATGGGGATGTTTTCGAGATCCGAAAGGGAAGACGCCGCATATTGCGGGGTCTGCGTCACGACACTGTATGTAACACCGGTCTTCGGATCCAACCAGAACGAAGGAGTGGTCTGGAAACTCCCGCTCAAAGATACCAGCAGGTTATTGGCGACATCCATCTGCGTGAAGCCGCTCTCCATGGCCTTGGTGCGATTCACCGCCAGCTCGATGCGAGGTTGATCGAAAAGCTGGTGGACGCGCAGGTCGACCGCCCCCGGTATGGTTTGGAGCTGGCCCAGAAGATTCGTCGCGAAGGCGTGATTGGCTTCTACGTTTGGACCAGACAGTTGAATGTCGATCGGGGCAGGCAAACCGAAGTTCAGAATCTGACTGACGATGTCGGCCGGGAGAAAGTAGAAAGAAACGCCTGGAAATTCGCGCGGCAACACGCGTCGCAGCTCATGCACATAATCGTCGGTCGGATGGTGGCCCGGCTTCAGCGTCACAAGCACGTCAGCGTCCATAGTTCCAATCGGCGCCGAAGTGCTGTAGGCCATATTGATGGAGCTGTACGGCAGCCCGATATTGTCGATGATGCTGGACACTTCCGATGCTGGAATTGCTTGACGCATGGCGGTTTCGATGAGATCGCCCAATCGCGCTGTCTCCTCAATTCGCGTAGCCGTCTTGGCGCGGAAATGCAGATTGAACTGACCCGCATCGGTGCTCGGGAAAAAGTCCTGCCCCAGCCATGGGAGTAGGAGGAACGCCGCCGCACAGATGGCCAGAAATCCGGGGAGAAAGATCGCCCGACGCCGCACGCAACCTTCCAAGGTTCTGAGATAGGCCGCGCGCAATGCCTCAAAAGCGCGCTCGAAGCCCCGTTGGACGCGCCCCGCCAGGTTCCACGGCGCCGGCTCCGTGTGCTGATGGACACCGGCCTTAAGAAGGTACATGGCCAGGGTCGGAACCAGTGTGCGTGAGAGAACGTAGGAGGCCAGCATCGCGAAAACCACCGCCTCAGCCAGCGGAATAAACAGAAAGCGCGCCACGCCGGTCAGGAAAAACATGGGCAGGAACACAATGCAGATGCATAGCGTCGAAACCAGCGCCGGGAGGGCGATTTGCGCGGCTCCATCGAAAATGCCGGTGTGCAGATCTTTACCTTGATCGAAATTGCGATCGATATTTTCGATCGTTACCGTGGCGTCGTCCACCAGAATTCCTACCGCCAACGCCAGGCCGCCCAGTGTCATGATGTTGATCGTTTCGCCTAGCGCGCTCAAGACGCAAATGGAAGTGAGAATGGAAAGCGGAATCGACACCGCGATAATCAGTGTGCTGCGCCAACTTCCGAGGAACAGCAGGATCATAATCGCAGTGAGACAAGCCGCGATGATCGCCTCCCGGACGACGCCATTCACGGCGGCGCGCACGAACAGCGATTGATCTGAAATTGGTTCCATCTTCAGCGACGTGGGAAGCGTTGCCGCGATTTGCGGTAGCATCGCCCGGACCTGGCTGACGATGTCGAGCGTCGACGCCGTGCCGATTTTCATGATCGTCAGCAGAGCGCTGCGCTGCCCGTCGCGCCGGACGATGTTGGTCTGCGGCGAGAAACCATCCCGCACATTCGCCACATCGTGGACGTAGATGGTGTTGTTCCGATCCGCCTTCACCGGAAGATCATTGAGCTCCGCGACCGTCCTGGGACTGCCGTTGAGCCCGATATCGTATTCAAATTGTCCGATCTTCGAAGTCCCCGAAGGCAGTACCAGATTCTCAGCGCTCACAGCATTGACGACGTCGGCCGGAGAGAGCCCCTTGGCCTGGAGCAGCTTAGGCTGCAGATCGATCATCACCTGCCGCTGCTTTCCGCCGTAGGGCCAGGGAATCGCCGCGCCTTCCACCGTTGAAAGCTGGGTGCGGATGCCATTGGCGGCGTAATCGAACAGTTGTTGCTCCGAAAGGCCTTCGCCCGAAAGCGCTAGCTGCAAAATGGGAACGCTGGAGGCGCTATAGACGATCATGTAAGGCGGTGTGGTTCCCGGTGGCATCTGCCGGACGCTGGAGACGGCGGCGGCCGTCATTTGGGCCATCGCCATGTCGACTTTCGCGCCCGGATGAAAGAACACTTTCGTGATACTGCGGCCGTTCACCGTTTGCGATTCGATGTGCTCCATATCGGTTACCACAGTCGTCAACCAGCGCTCATACTGCGACCCGATGCGCTCTTCCATCTCCTCGGCGCTGAGACCCGTGTAATTCCACAAGGCTCCAATCACCGGGATGTTCACGTTGGGGAAGATATCGGTCGGCGTCCGCATGATTACCAGCGGGCTGATCAGCAGGATCAACAGCGCCAATACGATGAACGTATAGGGCCGCTTCAGGGCGATATTAACGATCCACACTTCTCTAGGAGCTCCTCGCGAGTCACCGACTCTGCTTTAATAACAGTGTGCCAAAAAACGCGAGCGCACGAAAATGCTTGGCACCGCCCACGGAACTTCAATAACCGCGCACGCGTAGTCGTAAACATGGAAATGCTGATTGCAGACTTGCGCCAGGCCCTTCGAGGGTTACGCGGAAGTCCCGGTTTTGCGGCGGCGGCCATTGCGATCCTGGCCCTCGGGCTGGCCGCAACTACAGCCGTCTTCTCAGTATCCGACGCGGTGCTGTTTCGCCCGCTGCCCTATCAGCGGCCCCAGCAACTCGTCGTCATCAACGAAGTGATCCCACAGCTCAGCCAGCGATACCCCAGCCTTCCGGTGAACGCGAAACACTTCTTTGAATGGCAGGCGCGCTGCCGGTCCTTTGCAGACCTGGCCATCCTCCGGGAGGGTACGATGAACCTGACCGGTAACGAAGGCCCTCCGATGCGCCTCTCTGTGAAACGCATCTCGTGGAATCTACTCCCGCTTTTGGGCGTGCAACCGCTGCTCGGCCGTAATTTCACTACAGAAGAAGATCGTCCCAACAACGATCGTGTGGTCATTCTCGGCTATCGCCTGTGGCAGCGACGGTTCCATGGCGACGCAGCGATTCTCAATAAGACCATCCTGCTCAGTGGAACGCCTCACACGGTAGTGGGCGTGCTCGGCGCCGGGTTCCGCTTTCCACAAACGAAGTGGATGGGTGATTTGGGCGAGCGAGCAACTCCTCCGGAAATCTTCACGCCCTTTGCGATCGACCGCACCAAGCTGGACGCCATGGGGAATCACAATTTCGGGGCCATCGCCCGTCTGCGCGATGGCGTTTCGCCCCAACAAGCGCTCGCTGATTTGAATGCGGTGCAGACGGCCCTCATCCACGAAACTCCCATGCCGGGGATCGATCTGCGGGCCCTGGTCACGCCGCTGCGGGAGGAGATTGTAGCCGGATCGCGGCAGGGCTTGCTGGTACTGCTCGCTGCGATTGCGATGGTCCTATTGATCATCTGCGTGAACCTAGGCAACCTGATGCTGGCCCGCTCCACTTCCCGGTCGCGCGAGATGGCGGTTCGCGTTGCGTTAGGAGCAGGGTCTTGGCGCATGGCGCGCCAAGTATTAACCGAGAGCCTTGTTGTCGCGCTTGCGGGCGGCGCGTTGGGGCTAATACTGGCTTATGGAGCAGTGCGCACTCTGGTGGCAAGTGCGCCCGTAGATCTGCCGCGCCTCGACGAAGTCCATCTCGACTTCCGCGCTCTGCTCTTCGCGTTCGCGGTGTCAGTGGTGGCCGGCTTGCTGTTCGGGCTGACTCCCGCGTGGCGCGCGGCCCGCTCTGAGCCGCAGGATGCCCTACGCGGCGGCGGCCGTAGCGCAACACAAGGCCGGGGCGGTCTCCGGATATCGGAGATATTGGTCACCACCGAGGTGGCGTTGAGCGCCGCATTGTTGGTTGCCGCGGGGCTGCTCATCGGGAGTCTGGTCCGCATTCTCGGCATCGATCAAGGCTTCCAGGCCAACAACGTGCTCACCGCGGGTCTGAATCTGCCGGCCACGAAATACAGCGACACCCAGCAGCGCGCCGCGTTTTTCGATCGCCTGCTTCCGGTGCTCCAGCGCCTGCCCGGGGTCCAGGCAGCCGGGATCATCTCCAGCATGCCGCTCGCGGGTGACACTTGGGTCGACATGATCAGCCGCGATGACGACACCCGGCCAGTCTTCGAGCGGCCGGTTGCGAACTATCGCTTCATTAGCCCCGATTTCTTTGCCGCGCTGGAGATTCCCATTCGAGCCGGTCGTGCCTTTCAACCGGCCGACCGCAATCGGCCAGTTGTCGTTGTATCCGCCACCACAGCAGCGCGAATCTGGCCCGGAGCCAACGCGGTTGGAAAGCGTATGCGCGGGGGTGACGAAAAAGATCCCATGGCTGAAGTAGTAGGAGTGGTGGCGGACACGCGCACTGGCATGAAGGGCGATCCGCCGCCTTTGATGGTCTACATGCCTTACTGGACGCGACTCGAGTCTGGAGCGTCTCTAGCCATCCGGACTGCTCAGGAACCTGGGGCCGCGGCGAATGCGGTACGCAATGCCATCTGGTCGGTAGATTCGGAACTTCCAGTGCCTGAAATGAAGACCATGCGGCGCATCATTTCCGATTCGGTCTCCGAACGCCGCTTCCAGACCACACTGTTGGCGTGCTTCGCGCTGGCAGCCCTCCTGCTGGCCGCGGTCGGCATTTACGGCGTCATTTCATACTCGGTAAATCGGCGAAGCAACGAGATTGCCATCCGCATGGCTTTGGGCGCACGGCCGGCGCAGGTCAATCGCATGGTCCTCGGCCAGGGTATGCGGCCAGTTGTGGCCGGCCTACTGATCGGTATCGCGGCGGCTCTTGCGCTGGGCCGTCTCCTCGAAGCGATGCTATTCGAAATCCGGCCGGGTGATCCCCTGGTGTTAGCTAGCGTCGCGGGTGTGCTTGGCGCCGCGGCGGCGTTGGCCTGTTTCGCTCCGGCAAGGCGGGCTACGCGAGTAGATCCGGCGATCTCGCTGCGCTATGAATAAGCTCGATTGAGCGCCCTTACGCGGCGAAGCGTAGAGTTTCCAGATAGCCCCGTTCGCGATTCAAGTCCGCCAGCGCCTCCGGGTCGATCCCTGTAAGCCGACAGGCTGTTCGCATGCGGATGGCGGACGGAAGATCCTCTTCCGATTCACTGACTACTTCGGCCAGGTAGAGCAAAGAGGCTATCGGGGACGAACAGCGTTCCGGACGGTGGTGCCAGCGGACCGCTTCCACTAGCTCCTTGGGAAACTTCCATTGCGTGAGCGTTTGGGCGCCGACTTCGCCGTGGCACAGTCCGGAAAGGCATATCTCGACTTCGACGGCGGGGCACCCCCGATCAGTCAGCCGGTAGAAGCGCTCAAGGAATGCCGCCGGCATGATCGAGAACGCCAGCCTTCCTACATCGTGGACCAAGCCCGCCAGAAACGCCTCGGAAGGATCGAGCTGCATCTGAGAACGCATGGCTAGGCGTTCGGCAGTCTGGGCGACGTCCAGAGAGTGATTCCAGAGCTGATGCATGCGCATGGACGCGAAGTTCGAGCGGAATGTAGCGGCCAGGAGAACTTTTCGAGTGGCCTCCACTCCCATGTAGGAAATTGCGTGCCGGATGCTGGCGATGGGATTCCTTGGACTGTAATAAATGGAGTTCGCCGTCTGGACTAAAAGCCCCGACATCACTGGATCTAGAGAAGCAGTTCTTTCGAGTTCGCGAACACTTAAATCCCTACTGGAAACACACGTCACAACTTCCCGCGCCGCACGCGGAAATACGGGGAGGCGATCGATTACCCGGCTGACATCGGCCCGGCTGGTCACTTGTAAATAGGAGAACAGCGTTTCCACCGACGGGTTGGCGGATTCATCGGAAGTGTCGATTTCCGCCAGCGGCTGGGCTTCAAAGAACTGATCGAAATCGTCGCACATCTCCAGTACCGCCGCCAGCTTTGCGATGGAGCCGTCGGACCCGGCCTCGCACCCCCAAAAAGCCTGTAAGATCTGTCCAACCTCTTCGGGAAACGCTACCGGCTGACCCACCGTTTCTTCTATCTTCAGATCGTGCAGCAGGCCATGCCGGCTGGTTTCATCCAATGCGATTCTAGAAAAGTGATGACACAGGGCCGCCTGCTCCACCAGGTTCCGTTCCGAGGGCGATAGCCCGAGCGCGCCGGCCAGCTCCGAGGACCAGGCTGCAACTCGCTGGCAGTGTGATTGAACACCAAGGTCGCCGCGCCCATCCTGCAACCCTTGAGGGCCGTGATTCATATAGCGGTCTTATCGGCCAAAAACAGGCAATTTTCCAGGTAAGAAGGTCCCGGATTCGATGCGCATCCGATAAAATCGGGCCTAAGAATCAAAAAGGAAACAGTTCGTAATGGATGGGGGGGATAACTACAGGGAACCAGTTCCCAGTACGAGTAACCAAGTGAGTACCAATCGAGCTTAGGGAACCTTTTCAGGTATTTAACATTTTTCAGGCCGCAGTCTCGAAAAAAAGAGAGAGATCCATGAAACCCCTCAGTAAAGAAGGTTGTCTATATTCCGTGGCAGGATGCTTGCTTAAGTCTCCTGTTGCCGCGTCCTCTTCCTAACCACAACTTTCTACGCTTGGAGAATATCGTGAAAACGACAGAAACGTTCCTATTCCGCCTCGCTGTTTTGCTGCCAGCCCTGCTGTGTTCCATCGACACGGCGCGCGCGCAAAATAACTCACTGACGGCCAATCCGCCACAGCTTCTCTTCAACGGCACATCAGTAACGCAACTGGTGCAGATTACATCTGGGAGTGCACAGGCGATCACGGTATCGGCGTTCTCCGACTCAAACTGGCTGCAGGTCACTCCTACCAGCGGCACCACCCCGGTCATACTATCGGTGTCGATCGGCTCGACGCCCCCCACCGCCACCGATGTGGGATTCATCAACATCAGTTCGGCCGGGTCGTTCCTTTCTATCGCAGCGGTGTTCAATCCCAGCTCCGCGGGCGGCATCAGTCCAATTTCGACCAACCCGACCTCATTGAGTTTTGTCTTCCCCGCCAACAGTACCGCGCCTGTGACGCAGGACGTCACGGTGTCCACCAGCGGCTCCAGCACATCGTTTACAGCCACGCCGGTCACCAGCAACGGTGGAAACTGGCTCACGGTGTCGCCCTCCTCGGGGACGCTTCCCAACACCCTGATGGTGACTGTAAATCCGACCGGCCTTCAAGCAGGGACATTCACATCCGCGATTGCCATTAATGCACCCGGGTCGAACGGTCAAACCCTACCTGTGCAGGTTACGATCGGCGGGACACCGGCCATCAACTTCAGCCCGACCCAGCTTTCGTTCGGTTATCAGATCGGAACCAGCCAACCACTCGCTCAGACGCTCGCCGTCACCAGCAGCACCGGAGCGAATGTCAGCTTCACGGCTTCAGCCACCACCACTACCTGCGGCAACAACTGGCTGGTGCTTTCACCACAGACCGGAGCTACACCTAGTACGCTAATTGTTCAAGTGAATACGTCCGGCCTTAGCGCAGGGACGTGCACCGGCGTAATCAGCATCTCCGCGCCCGGCGCTTCCAACCCGAATGTGACTATTCCAGTAAGCCTGCTAGTCAGCACCAATCCGCTGGTGCAGGTTCCCACCACCGGGCCAACGTTTAACTATCAGGTTGGCAGCAGCACGGTTCCGGCCGCGCAAAACGTGCAGATCACCAGTACTACCCCCGGTGTGGCTTTCACCGACAGCGCCTCGGCTGCATCGGGATCACCGAGCTTCCTGCAGATAACTCCTACATCCGGCACTACACCACAGGCGCTGGCTCTGTCGCTGAACGCGCAGGCCGTCGCGAACCTCGGTCCGGGAACCTATACCGAAACTGTGACCATAACAGCCGGCGGCGCAGGCAACTCCCCGCAATCGTTCCCGGTCACGCTAGTCGTCAGCAGCAATCCGACGCTGACCTTCAATCAACATTCGCTGACTTTCAATTATCAAGTCGGGCAGACCACGCCGTCGCCTCAAACCATCACTCTTAATAGCACCGGCGCGCCGCTCCCGTTCCAAGTCGCAGTGAGCACCACCAGTTGCCCTGGCTTCCTGGCCGCCCTTCCGTCAACCGGGAATACTTTCTCGCAGACTCAAAACCAGGTGGTCGTGTCGGTCAACACAGCCGGCCTGACGCCTCAAGTCTGCAGCGGCACTATAACTCTGACAGTTCCGGGCACGAATATCGTTCAAGTGATCCCGGTGACACTGAACGTCAGCAACACGGCTCTCCTGAACGTAGGGCAGTCCTCTATCAACGTAACCACTTTGGTTGGAGCAGCGGCCACCAATCAGACGGTTTCGGTCAGCAGTACCGATCCGAATAACCAGCTCCCATTCACCGCCGTTGCAACTACGAACCCGGTTGGATTGACCTGGCTTAGCGTGACGCCTAATAGCGGCAACACGCCCAATAATCTTCAGGTCACCATTAGTCCGGCAAATCTCGGACCTGGAACCTATAGCGGCTCCATCACTGTCTCGAGCACCGCAACCAATGTTCCAGCGCAAATTATTCCGGTGACCCTGGTGGTCGCATCTTCGACGGCGGTCGCAAACCCGAGCAGCGTCACCTTTACACAGTCTGTCGGGGGTTCGCAGCCTGCCTCGCAAGTCGTACAGATCTCGGGCGTACCAGCCGGCACCACGATTGGCGTTCAAACCACAATGCTCAACGGGTCTGGCTGGCTTACTGCATCGGTGTCAGGCAACGCCGTCACGGTCAACGCCAACGGCTCTCAACTTACGCAGGGCGCCTACCAGGGCGTGGTTACCGTTTTTGTTCCCGGGGCGGGCAACAGTCCGCTGTACATTCCGGTAACGCTCAGTGTGGGTCCGGCGCCCACCATTGCGGTTACGCCTGCCTCGGTGACGTTCAATTACGCCTCCGGATCGGCTACACTTCCGCCGCCTCAGGTTGTCCAGGTGACCAGCACCGGAAGCGCGACCTTCACCGCCACCTTTACACCCGCCGCCAGCATTGCGAACCGTGGCAACTTCATTACTGTCACTCCTGCCAGCGGCACCGCACCGGCAACCCTAACGCTGGGGGTGAATTCGACTATCCTGGCTACCCTTCCCCAGGGAACTTATACTGGGACCGTTACAGTATCTTCGCCCGGAATAGCTAACCAAACGATCAGCGTCACGCTAACTGTTGGCCCGGCGTCAGGCCCGGCGGTGACGGCGATCACGAACGCCGCTAGCCTTCAGGCGGGACCGATTGCTCCCGGAGAAATCGTCAGCCTCTTCGGGACTAACATTGGCCCCTCGTCGCCGGCAGGCGGAGTCTTGTTCTCTTTGACTGCCAACGGGATGGTACCGACGAGTCTAGGAGGCGTCTCCGTCACATTTAACGGCACCGCCGCGCCGCTGCTATACGTCTCGGCGCAACAGATCAACGCGATCGTGCCTTACGAGATCGCGGGCCAAACGAACGCTAACGTGGTAGTCGCATTCGGCGGGTCGACGTCCGCCAACTTGCAAACCAACGTGGTGGCTACCGAGCCAGCCATCTTCTCGCTCAGCCAAGGCGGCAACGGTCAGGGCGCCATACTCAATCAAGACTACAGCGTGAACGGCGCTAACAAGCCGGCGGCCATCGGCAGCGTAGTACAGATCTTCGGTACCGGTGAAGGGCAGCTCGTGCCACCCGTCCAGACTGGCTCTGTAACTCCAGCCGTGGCGCCGTTCCCCAAGCCGGCCGCGACGCCCATTAATGTCACGATAGGGGGGCAGCCGGCCCAGATTGAATATGCCGGCGAAGCGCCCACGCTGGTTTCGGGCGTGATTCAGATCAATGCTGTGGTTCCAGCCGGGACGCCGTCCGGGAATCAGCCGTTGGTTATAACGATCGGCTCCGGCACCAATAGCACGCAGCAGACCATCACGGTGGCCGTGCAGTAGCGCGACAGCCCGTTTAGCCTAAGGGGCGGGAGCTCGGACGTTTCTTCGACGGTGTGGCAGCTATCGCACGCTGCCACACCTGTGGAAGAATCATATTGATAGGAGCGACCGCCTTGCCTCAAAGTAACTCCATCGGAGTCCCCATTCCGGTGCGCACTCCCGGAAGCATCGCCAAGGTCTTCGGCGATCTCAAGGTGCGGCCCAAGTTGATGGTGCTGCACAATTTGTTTTTCGCGATCCTGGCCATCGGCGTCTACTTCGCGCTCTACCCTTATCTGCCCGAGCAAGCGAAGACCAACTTCTTTATCGTGCTGGGCGCTATCTACATTCTGGCGGTGCTGGCGCTGGAGACCACCATCATGCCGCTGTATGTCTACCGGCCGCTGCGGCTCATGCTGAACGCCGATCAAGCCACCCACCACGGCAACCGCGAGCAGGAAATCATCGACGAGCAGATGATTCTCGGTGACGAGATCGGACAAATCATGCGGTCGCGCAACGCCACCATCCTCGATCTCCGCAAGCGCGAGGACGAACTGGAAGAAGCTTTGCGACGGCTGGAAGCTCAAGATCGTCTGGTGAGCTTGGGGCTGCTCAGTGCCAGCGTCGCCCATGAATTGAACACGCCGCTTACGGTTCTGCAGGGCTCCATCGAGAAGCTCACTGAAACCACGCGCGATGCCGCTACCTTGGAACGTCTGGCCCGCATGCTGCGCGTGACGCAGCGGATTCGCAAGATCAGCGAAAGCCTGGTCGATTTCTCGCGCGTACGCAAGCAGCATCTGGAACCAGTGCCCTTACGCCACCTGATCGACGACGCTTGGAGCCTGGTCGCCATTGACGAGAAGGCCGCCGGCACGCACTTTGAGAATCTGGTGGCGGCGGGCGACGTAGTGACCGGCAATTCCGATCGCTTGATCCAGGTCTTCGTCAACCTGCTGCGCAACGCGCTTTACGCGATCCGCCCCTCCGGAAGAATTGCAGTTAATTCGAAGCATCTGAATCGCAACGCGCAATCCTGGATTTCCGTCACTGTCGAAGACGATGGGCCCGGCATTCCTTCCGACGTTCTGCCGGACATTTTCGAAGCGTTCGTTTCCAGCCGCCTGGACGCCAACGGAACTGGCTTGGGCCTGACCGTCGCCGAGGGTATTGTTCATCAGCACGGAGGCACCATTGCCGCATCCAACCGGGTCGACGGCGGGGCCTGCCTGGAGGTTGCCTTGCCGGTTTCCGAGCCGCGGCGAATGGGGAGCCACGCATGAGTATCAAGATCGTTTCCGATCAGCCGGCCGAAACTCAAAATCCGAACGGATTAGTGGATCTTGCCATCCTGGACGACGACCTTGATTTTTGCAATTACCTGGAAGACGCGCTCAAAGACGACGGGCTTTACGTCATTCGAACGTTCGCCCATCCCGCCAGTCTTTTCGCGGCTTGCGAACAGCGACTGCCGGACATCGTTCTTTTGGACATGAAGATGGGCGAATTCAAAGGCGATAAGGTCCTGGAGCAACTGCAAAGCGCCTATCCCGGTCTGTGTGTCATCATTATCACCGGCTATCCATCGCTGGAGGACATGCGCGCCACCTTCAAGATGAAGGTGTTCGATTACATCTCCAAGCCGTTCTCCCTTGCGCAGCTTCGCCAGACATTACTGAACGCGATCGAAAAGTTCGGACTCGGCCGCATGACGCAAAACCGCCTGCGCGAGAGGCTCGGCCATCAGATCAAGATGCTTCGCGTCGAGCGGGATTGGTCGCTCAAAGATCTCGCAGCAGCCACCAAGCTCAGCATCTCGCAGATTAGCTCCATCGAGCGGGGCGCCAATCTACCAAGCGTCGAAAGCCTGCTCGCAATTTGCCGCGCCTTCGACAAGCGACCGTCGGAAGTGCTCGCGGCCATCGAGTTCTAAGCCGGGGATGCCATCGCGCGATGAAGCTTTCCGGCTGGCAGCCAATTTTGCCGCCTCACCACAGGAAGAAAAAAGTCGTGAGCTGATTCTGGCCCTCCTCGAAAATACTCCGTCTCCCTTCTCGCGCGACCAGTTCCACCCCGGGCATATCACCTGCACGGCCCTGGTGCTCCATCCAGATGGCCGACGCGTTCTGCTGGTACATCATCATCGTCTTCACCGCTGGCTTCTTCCGGGCGGCCATGTCGAAGAGAGCGATAGCACGTTGGCTGGCGCAGCGCGACGCGAGGCAGTCGAAGAGACAGCTGTGCGGATTCCGCCCGAAAGCGCGCCTGAGCTGGCAGGAATGGATGTCCACGGAATCCCGGCGCACAAAGGTGAGCCATTTCACTTGCACCACGACCTCATCTTCACAGTAAATGCCGAAGCAGCAGATATCACCTGCACCGACGAAGCACCCCAAGTGTCCTGGTGTTCGGTTGAGGACGTGGATCAGTACGCTATTCCAGCCACCGTCGTACGGGCCTTCACGCGGGTTGTTTTAAACCGGTGAGCACTCGGAGGAAGATGCTCACCGGCCGGCAACCCGAAATGCTTTCGCATCTCAGACTGCCTAACTCAACTCGGAATGTCGCCGGAGGAGGGAAAGGGAACCTGGATGTGGCGCCACTTCGAAGGACGCTCTGTTTCGGCAAAAGGTTTCCCTGGCAAGATACTACCATAACTTCCCTAATATGATCTAGAAGAAATCGCGACAAATGCATTTTTGTTGTCGCTCGAATCGCTCGGGGAATTTGAGCCGCTTCTCGAATGAAGTTGTACGAAATGCTGTCTAAGAATACGACACCAGTACTGCTGAGCCGGATAGTCCACTCGAACAACCCTGCTCCTACTGTCGAAGGTGAAGGGTCGTGCTAAATCGCGGCGTGTGTAGACCTCTCTTTTGTAACTCGTCTAACAGCCGTCGACACTAGCATCCGCCGCCCGATGTGGATCAGTCTTTAGCTGGCCCATCCTCAGGAATTGGGGCGAGTTCGTCGATGTTGTCGGTGGTTCGCGGTTCCCATTCATCTTTTCGCTTCTTGCCTGGCTCAGCTCGACGACGCTCGATATCGGTCGCGGACAAGGGCGAGTTAGTGGGTTTGAATTCACCAAGTCTCCGGGACCGGTCTGCAGTCGTCCCTTCGGAAATCCTCAGTTTTCATCGGTACTGCTTACTGCGAAGTCATCTTTCTCTCTCATACATGTTGGATGCTTGATCGGGAAAGGCCACGGCACCGTTGTAACGGTTACTTCGTTATGAAGACGGGCCGATTACACTAGCGAAGGTAGAACAGGCTAAGTCGCGGCAAACCCGAGGTTTCGAGTAAACGCCGCTCAAGATATTGTTTCTCCAGCATCGCCAACTGCTCGGCGGTCATTTTGCCACGATAGGGACGCAACTCACCATCCAGGTCGACTCGCGCCGCCAGAAGCTGCTCTTCGGTTTGACGCGTGCGTGCGATAGCCACCATTTTGTCTTCGAGCGAAGTGAGACGCCGCTCCAGGTCCTCGAGGTCGCCATACATTTGTCCCACTTCCGCCGCCAAGCGGTCCAGGGATGCCGCCAATTCTTCAAAGCCAGCCTGTTTGCGAATCTCGGCGACGTTGGCCAGCAGATAGTTCCTGATCTCTTCCAAACTGAATGGCGCTGCGGCCTGTTTCCTCGTCCCGAATGGCCGTGCCACGCCCGCCATAACCTGGGCTTCCGCCAAAACCGCCTGGGAGCAATAGGCCACGGAGTTCACCATTTGGGTTCGGCTCTTGCCGGCGCGCCATTTCTCGAAAGCGACGTCGATGCCTCGCAGGATCGCCTCCAACGGAACGTTTGCATTCTTCCAGGCTTCCACCAACGCCCAGTCGAGTGGGGACATCAGAAACAGACTGGTGCCGCGCGCCTTTTGAAAATGCTCCTCGACTTCGGTGAAATAGTTAAAGTAGTTGGAGGGCCAGGCTACTTCTTCTGGTTCCGTCGCCATATGATTTCCAGGCCCTCGAGCGTAAGGTCCTCGTTGATCTCTTTCACCGTCCGTGACGCTTGCGCAATCAAGCGAGCCTGGCCTCCAGTGGCAATCACGGTGGTTTTCGGCCCCAACTCGGCAACTACACGCTCCACGATTCCATCGATAAGGCCGGCGAACCCGTAGTACAGACCGGACTGGATGCTGTTCACGGTATTCTTGCCGATCAAACGAGCCGGTTCCCTGAAATCGACCATGGGAAGGCGCGCCGTCTTGGCGAACAGGCCGCTGATCGACATTCCGATGCCGGGACAGATCATGCCACCCAGATATTCGGCGTTGGCCGACACGACGTCGAAGTTGATGGTCGTGCCGAGATCCACCACCACTGCTGGCCCGCCATAGCGATGGAAGGCGGCTACACCGTTCACTACGCGGTCGGCGCCTACCTCGCGAGGATTGTCGTACAGGACTTTCAATCCGATATCGGTGTCGGGCGTTACGAATAGCGGAGTGGTGTGAAAGTAACGCTGCGCCATGCCCGTGAGCGGGGCATCAAGTGTCGGTACGACACTAGCAATAATGAGGCCATCCACCCGCGCCAGATCGAGCGAGGCCAGTGCAAACAGGTTGCGCATCAGCACGCCCCATTCGTCAGCGGTCTGCTCGTGGATGGTGCGCAGGCGCCAACGGCCAATCAACTCGCGACCCTCAAATGCCCCGATCGTGATGTTGCTGTTGCCGGCGTCGAGAGCTAAGAGCATGGACGGACTCCTCCCGCAAAGATCACTTTCTTGGTTCCATCGTCACCTTGAAGAATCAAGAATCCAGAACTGTTGAGTCCGGCTGTGGTGCCTTGCACCATCGAGTGGCCTTGATCCACGGAAACGCGTCGCCCATGGACGAAACTGGAGGCTTGGGAGAACATCGCCAGAATCGGCTCCCCACTCTCTTTCTCAAGCAGCGAGCAGAACCTGTCGACACTAGCTGCCAGTTCCACCAGAAGTTGCTCGCGAGAATGATTGCGATGGGTCGCAAGGCGGAGCGAAGTCGCGATGCCGGACAACTCTTCCGGAAACGCGGAGTGGTTCACGTTGATGCCGATGCCTGCAATGATAGCCGAGCCTTCCAGTTGCGCAAGAATTCCGGCGCATTTCCTGGATTGAAGCAGGACGTCATTTGGCCAGCGCAGGTCACAGGAGATATCAGTCACCTTGAGGATCGCTTCACTGGTGGCGAGGCCTAGCGCCAAGGTAACTAACGGCAGCGTGCTGGGGACAAACTGATGCCTCAGAACGATAGACACATAGAGACCCGATCCGTGCTCGGAGTGCCACGCGCGGCCATAACGCCCCTGTCCCGCGGTTTGTTCTTCCGAGCCGACGATGGTCCCGGACTGGCACCCGGCCGCGGCCAAGCGGCTGGCTTCTGGCATGGTCGATTCAATAGCCGTGTGCCAGTGGATAGGACGACCGGGCAAGTGTGACCGTACCCACTCGAGGTCCAAGATCATCGTTATTCAAGCTCCAGGTTAGGAGTCGCGCCACCTGAGCCTTCTTCGAGCGCGCCCTCGACGATCTGGGGTGAAGTCATCGCGGATCGTTCAGTACGGCAAGGCTTTTTTCGAGCTGCGCAACGTACTCGGCTCGTTTGGTTCGCAACGAATCCACCACGTGCACCGGCGCGCCGTTCAGAAACTTCTCATTATTAAGCTGGCGGTCGATGTTGGCAATCAGTTTTTCCAGTTGCTCGATCTCTTTCGCCAACCGCCCACGCTGAGCTCCGGAATCGACCGACGGTAGCTCGAGCAACAAATCGAAATCTGGAGTAGAACGCAGCGCACCTTCGAGCTTCGGGGCCGCCTCGTTCCGGATATCCAGCTTCACGTTGGCCAGCTTTTCGACCACGTCCAGCTCGATCTGCTTTGAACCGTTCCGGCGATAAAGAATGCCGTTCAACACCAACTTGCGATCGAGCCCATGATCAGCCCGGAGTTGACGAGCCGCCGTGATCATCTCCTGCATGAGCGCCATCTCGCGTTCGGCCGCTTCATCCCTCTGACCGGCGCGTGGATACTCAGCCAGCGCGATCGACTGAGTTTGTCCGAAGCGATGCCACAGCTCCTCGGTGATGAACGGCATAAGAGGATGCTGGAGCCGCAGATAGGCTCCAAAAACGCTCAAGAAATTGCGCCAGTCGTTGGTTAAGCCTGAATTCGGCGCTTGGCGCAGCTTCTTGATTTCCAGATACCAATCACAAAAATCGTGCCAGAAGAACTGCCACAACTCCTCCGCCACTTCGTGATAGCGGTGTTGCTCGAGCGCGCGATTCACGGATTCCGCGGTTGCGTTCAGGCGGCTGAAGATCCAGCGATCCTCCAGCGTCTCCGCGCGGCCCGGCTCGGGAATCGATAGCTCGATCCCAGCCGACTCCATATTCATTAGGATCATCCGCGCGGCGTTCCACATCTTATTGCCAAACTGGCGCGCCGAGTTTAAACGGTCTTCGCTATACGTGATGTCCGTGCCAGGAGCGGCCGACATCATCAGCGCCAACCGCACGGCGTCGGTGCCATATTTATCGATGATGTCGAGCGGGTCCACGACGTTGCCTTTGGTCTTGGACATCTTCTGCCGTTCGGGATCGCGCACCAGCGTGTGCAGGTGCACTTGGCGGAACGGAACATCATTCGTCAGCTCCAGGCCCAGCATCATCATGCGGGCCGCCCAAAAGAACAGGATGTCGTAGCCGGTGATCAGCAGCGAGGTCGGATAGTAAGTCCGCAAGTCCTCTGTGTCCACGGGCCAGCCCAAGGTCGAGAACGGCCACAAGCCAGAGCTGAACCAGGTATCGAGAACATCGGGATCCTGTTCGATGCGAGACGATCCGCAATGAGCGCATGAACTGGGCGTTTCACGAGCGACGGTGATTTTCTTGCAATCGGCGCAATGCCAGGCTGGAATCCGATGTCCCCACCAAAGCTGTCTCGAAATGCACCAGTCGCGGATGTTCTCCATCCAGTTGAAGAACGTCTTGTTCCAGTTCTCGGGCACGAAAACGATGCGGCCGCCGTTCACCGCGTCCAGGACTTTGGCGGCCAAGGGCTTTGTTTTGACGAACCACTGGGTGGAGATCAGCGGCTCGACGATGGTCCCACAACGGTCGCACTTGCTGATGGCAAGAGTATACGGCTCGACTTTCTCCATGAGCCCGAGCTTTTCGAGATCGGCGACCACACGTTTGCGGGCCTGGAAGCGATCGAGACCGGCATAGGGACCGGCGTCGGCGGTCATGCGGGCATCCTCGCCGATCACTTTCACATGCGGCAGATTGTGGCGCTTCCCGGCTTCCAGATCGTTCGGATCGTGCGCAGGCGTCACTTTTACGACACCAGTTCCGAACTGCGGGTCGGCCAGTTCGTCGAAGATAATCGGGATCTCGCGATTCATCAGCGGCAGCAACGCGGTCGTGCCCGCAAGATCGCTATAACGCGGGTCGTTCGGATTCACGGCGACGGCGGTATCGCCCAGCATTGTTTCCGGACGCGTGGTGGCGACGACCAGACTCCGGGAGCCGTCTTTCAGCGGATAGCGGATGTGCCACAGTGTGCCCTGCGTGTCTTCGTGCTTCACTTCAAGATCGGAGAGGGCGGTTTGGCAGCGCGGGCACCAGTTCACCATGTAAGTGCCGCGGTAGATCAGGCCACGCTCGTACAGACGCACGAACGCTTCGAGCACCGCGCGCGATAATTCGGGACTCAGAGTGAAGCGTTCGCGGCTCCAGTCGCAGCTATCGCCAATGCGCTTCATCTGCTCGGTGATGCGCTGGCCGTATTTTTCCTTCCACTCCCAGACGCGCTTGACGAACTCTTCGCGGCCCAGTTGCTGTCGCGTCAAGCCTTCAGCGGCCAAGCTACGCTCCACCAGCATCTGCGTGGCGATGCCGGCGTGATCCACACCGGGCAGGAACAAAGTGTTGTAACCGCTCATGCGCCGCCAGCGAATGGCCGCATCGATCACCGAATGCTCGAGCATGTGTCCAATGTGCATCGAACCGGTGACATTGGGGGGTGGAACAGCGAGCGAAAAGGGCGGTCCTGGGGCCTTCGGATCAGCGTGGAAAATGCCAGTCTCCACCCACCACCTCGCCCAGTGGGACTCAAAGCGCTGGGGCTCGTACGTTTTTTCCAGATCCATGGGGAGACTACCAGTTTAGCAAGCGGAGACTATTTGACAGCGGGTTAGCGGTTAGCAGTTTGACAGAGCCGCGGGCGGTCTGTTGTAATGTGGGAGAAGTAAGCTTCCCGCCTTGCTCCTCAGTAGCTCAATGGTAGAGCATTCGGCTGTTAACCGAAGGGTTGTAGGTTCGAGTCCTACCTGAGGAGCCAAACTCCCTCCACCGATCTCCTGAGCGGTTTGTTGACGGCGTTGAATCGTGCGCCCAGCCTAGTGTTTCGAAGAACTTCGGGTCTCTGTTCCTCTCTCCGTTTGAGCCCACCGCCGTTGGCCCGCCAACTCCGCCTCGGTTCCACTCCTTCTTCGCGCCCGTTCTCTTTCTCTGGTTCGATCTCTAGGTTGTTAACGCCCGCGTTAAATCGGCGACCCGAGAGAGACAGAGTTCCACTGCGCTGCCGCAAGCTTCTACTCCATCTTCAGGTTCGCTGATCTGGGGTGGTGCCGACTTCCCGGCTGATCATTCTTGCTATGCCATTTCCCGCTCATTTGACGTGACCGGGACTTCACGGGAGGAATCCGATGGATCTTTCTCCGAGCGGCCGACCATCCTCCCGCAATCCTGTGGATGAGCGCATTGGCCTGTTTGCAACAGTTGAGAGTTCGCGCTTTGCCCCGTACGCACTGCCCGAGACTTTCTTGGAGCCTGGCGGCGCTTCGTCGATTCCCCCGGTGACCAAGCAGAACCATCTTCAGCGGGCAGTGTTCTTTCTCCGTCGCTGCTCGCTCGCCTTGATAATTTCGCTCATGTCCGCCGCTGGTCGTATCTCCCACAACGTCCCGTACTTCAGGGCCGGATGCTGCGACATGAGCTGTACAGCATGATTCATGTCCCGCGCCTCAAGCACACCAATGCCGCCGAGCTGTTCCTTGGTTTCCGCATAGGGACCGTCGGTCGTCGCGACCTTCCCATTCTTCCAATACAAGGTCAACGCGGCTTCAGGAGGCTGCAGAGCCTCGCCGCCGGCAGAGTGTCCGTTGGCGCGCAAATGGTCGTCATACTCAAAGCATTCATCGAACATCGCGTGTCGCTCGTCCTCGGTCATAGCCGCGTGTTTTGCTGGGTCGTAGTATCCCATGCAGATGTATTTCATTGTTCTTCTCCTCGTGCTAGTAGCCAGTGCACAGCGGTCGCAGATTTTTCTGTCACTGTTTCAAATAACGAAGCGCAACACATCCTGATTTGAAAATCTTTGACTCAACAAGTTTTAATTGCAATCTCTCCGGCAGGTTGACACGTTCCAACAACCGTCTCCCTTCTCCGGCGACGATTGGCCCAACGACGAAACGATATTCATCAACTAAACCAAGCTCTATAAGTTGCGAAGGAATATCCACACCACCGACTAAAATATTTTTGCCTCGTTCTTGTTTCAATTTAAGTATTTCGTCGTGAAGGTTTGTGCGAACAATTCTCGTGTTCTTATCTTCAGCGCCGTCTAAAGATCGTGAAAAAACAACTTTCTTGATCGAGTCAAATGCGCGAGCAAATTCGGTATCTGCTTTTGTCTCAGACTGGTTTTTGAGGACTTCAGGCCAATAGGGAACCATCAATTGATAGGTTTTACGCCCAAAGACCTGCAGGTCAACCTCTCGCGTGAGGTGAGTAAAATATTCAAGT
>Ga0185299_10000761_pt1 | contig 77453 bp, 65 predicted proteins | sample PaiPotPPA55metaG_FD_128002 | JGI IMG/M metagenome (GOLD analysis project Ga0185299, IMG submission 128002) | Iron sulfur acid spring bacterial and archeal communities from Banff, Canada, to study Microbial Dark Matter (Phase II) - Paint Pots PPA... ...
GCTTGGACAGCACCTTCGTGATCGCCGCCGTCAGCGTCGTCTTGCCGTGGTCAATATGCCCGATCGTCCCGATGTTTACGTGCGGCTTTGACCGGTCAAACTTTTCCTTGCCCATTGCTCTCTCCGTCTCTCTTGTGTTGGCCGGCGCATCGCACCGGGGTTCAGGTGAATACTTCAAAACGAAAGCTAGACTGCGAAACTTAAACTTGAGGAACCGGCAGAACGCTCAGTAGTACGCGTACAGCTTGAAGAATTTCTCCCGCAGCTCCGGCGCAACCCTCTCCAGACTTGCGAGATAGAGTTCGCGGATCTGGCCCTGATCGGCGTTGCCGAGGCGGCTGTACTCCGCGGCAGTGTTGGCTCCCAGGTTGCCCTTGCCGAGAACATCTTCGAAGTCGCGAATGCGCAGCTTCGACCGCTCCAGCGACTTCAGGAACTCTGCCACATGGCCCGAAGAAAACGAGGATTCGATTGCGCCTTTCACCGCGTTGAAGGTCTGCGGATCGGAGATGGGAAGTACGGGCTGCTGATACATACTGCTCAACACACTCTCCCGCGAACCGATGGTGCTGGATCGCGATGAAAATCTTTGGAGCGGGAGACGGGAATCGGACCCGCGACCAACAGCTTGGAAGGCTGTGACTCTACCACTGAGTTACTCCCGCCACTTGTAAGCGGGTCAGCAAGTCAGCGAGTCAGCAGGTTTTGCCTGCTGGTCGCAGCCTTGACGGCCCGCCTGAAACAAAAATCTGGAGCTGACGGAGAGGCTTGAACTCTCGACCTCTCCCTTACCAAGGGAGTGCTCTACCACTGAGCTACGCCAGCCTTCTACAAAACTTTCAAAACATCTGCCTAAAACTTTTGCCCTTACAATCCTATCGCGAACGCATCCATCCGAGTATGACGCGGAAGGCAAAAAATCCTAACAGAATCCACGTCAGCTTCTGAAACTTGCCTGGCTCCATCGTCTGCCAGACTAAAACCGCCAACACCCCGAGCACGGTCAGCGCAATTGCCATCCTTCCGCTGCCTGCCGGGCTTAGATCCACAACACTCACCAGTTACTGCAACCTTCAACTACCAGCCCTGCGAAACTAATGGTGCACAGGGGAGGATTCGAACCTCCGTAGCGCATAACGCGGCAGATTTACAGTCTGCTGCCATTAACCACTCGGCCACCTGTGCACATTCTGCCTGACAAGTTCCAACGCGCAGCACCCATCTCAGCCCGTCAAGCCCGTCGTCGATTCAAACTGCGAATCGAGCGGGTACACCACCCTTGAAGGAATGACCGGAGGTCTGCAGAGCCGGAACGGTCGAGCAGTACAACCAAATCCATCTTTCTTTTCCTGCTGCGGGAACTGGAGCTGGCGAAGGGACTTGAACCCCCGACCCTCTGATTACAAATCAGATGCTCTACCAGCTGAGCTACGCCAGCACCCACAGCATTTGCTCTCTGTAAGCCCCACCGCAAGACGCGCAGCAGTGCCCGCGCAGAGTGCGCCGCAGAGCTAACTTTAGCATAGCGGTCCCTCCCAGGCAACGACCCTCAGGTAATGATTATCGCCTTGGCTTACTACGGCTTGGTAGGAACCGTCCAAAATCGCAGCCATGCTAGCCTATCCACGACTCGGATCAACCTATCCTATGCCTCGTTGGAACATATTGTTGCGCTCTCTGCTGTTCGTCCTCGGCATCTCCCTCTTGGCCGCCGTCGCGGCTGCGCAGCAGACGGGCGAGGCGCCTCAAGCGATCAACGGGCCGTTGACAGCAACCAAAGCGCCGGCGATGAACAACGATTCGGTGGTGAAGATGGTGAAGGCGGGCCTGGGCGACGACCTCGTCATCCAGACCATCAACACCCAGCCGGGCCAGTACATTACCGATGCCGATGCGCTCGTGAAATTGAAGACCGCAGGCGTCTCCGACCGGATCATCACCGCGATGATCAACAAGGGCCGGCGGCAACTCACGAATGCGCCTGAGAAGCCGATCGAACTCTCGGACGTCAACGAGATCGGTGTCTACTACAAGGACCGGACGGGAAAATGGACCGCCATCGAACCGGAGATCGTCCACATCAAGTCCGGCGGATTCATCAAGTCAACCATCACCCACGGCATCATCAAAGAAGACCGCAACGGCCACCTCAACGGACGCGAGTCGAAACTGGCGCTCCAATGCCCCATCGAGCTTCTGATCTATGTGCCTGAAGGAGTATCGGCAAGCGAGTACGACTTCCTCCGCTTCCGCATCAACTCCAGCAACCGCGAGTTCCGCGTTCTTACCGGCGGCGTCTTCCACTCGACCGGCGGCGCCGATCGCGACGAGGTGAAGTTCAACCCGGTCAAAACCGCCCCGCACACCTACCAGTTCACCGTCGATCAAAGTACCGGCGGCGGCGAATACGGCATCCTGCCACCCGGCACCGGCAACGTCACCAACGGCGGCAAAATCTATACCTTCGCCATCGTTGAATAGCGCCGTAAGCCGGTGCGCAACTCCCGCCCAAGCCAGAAGATGGTCTATGCTTAACGACGAAGGCGCGGACCCATCTACCTTCGCAACAACTATGCTGACACCTCGCCTGACCGGCTATGTCCTCGATGCAGTTATAGATGCGGTTCCAGATGCGTAAGCGCACCCGCTACTCTCTGCTGCTGATGCTCGCGCTGATGGTCGCGCTGGTGGTTGTGCTGGTGCTGCGAAAGGCCGCACCACCGGAAGTCGCGCGATTGCTGCCGGAGTCGGACGCGATCATCTACGCCAATGTGAAGCCGCTGCGGGTCGCAACCCACTTCGATCGCACGCAGATAACGCGCAGCCCTGACTACCAGCACTTTATCGATGCCACGGGCATTGTCCCGGAGCGTGATCTCGACTCCGTCGCCTTCGCGCTGCACCGCATGGACGACTCCAACGGGCCGAACGGGCCGGTCGGCTACTCCGAAGTTTTTGAAGGCCGCTTCGATGGCGAACGTCTCGCGCGCTACCTCTCGAGCATCGCCACCACGAAGGAAAACTACGCGGGTCGCGATATCTACACGATCGCAGTCGGCGATGGAAAGGTAACGCGGCCATTGCGGATCGCTCAGCTCGGCTATGACACCATCGCCGCCTCGAACATGCCGACGCCGGAGCAGATGCATTCCATCCTCGACCGGCACCGGGCCGCGGCATCGCCGTTTGCAGGCTCGTCGCTGCTGTCGGAGCGGTACCGCGATGTGCCTGCCTTTTCGAGCGCCTGGGCGATCGGCCACATCGGGCTTCCCTTCTCCGACCGCGGCTACATCAGCATCTTCGGCCTGCAGCTTCCGCTGCCTGAGGACACGACCTTTGTCGCGAGCCTGCGCTATCTCGGGGCTCTACATCTTCGCGTCGAGCAGATCACTCCGACCGACGCCGATGCGGCCCACGCGACCGCAACGTTGGCAACATTGCTCACGCTTGTGAGGTCAGTCACACAGACCCAGGCTCAGATGCAGACGAACGCTCCGGCCGATGCGGAGGTTCGCGAGTTGATGAACTCGGCAAAGATCGAGCAGCATAAGGACCGGGCAGTGCTAACGGCGAATATTCCGCTGGAGCTGATCAAGAAACTCGCGACACCCTCCGTTGAGGGCAGGCCGTGACCGATCGCGCATCGTCCGCAGTCACGAAGGTCCTTCTGGTTCGTCACGGTCAAAGTCTGGCCAATGCCGGCGGCAAGACCGCAGACCATGACACCAATCCGCTGACAGAACTTGGCCGCATGCAGTCTAGAGACTTTGCCAAACGTCTCGACTGCGAGCCGACGCTCTTTATCGTCTCGCCATTCCTGCGCGCGCAGCAGACCGCCGAACCGTTGCGGCAGCGATTCCCCGATGTTCCGTTCGAGGAGTGGCCCATTCAGGAGTTCACGTTTCTCGAGCCTGCGCGCCACAAGGGCACCAGCGAAGACGACCGCCAGCCGCACGTCACGTCCTACTGGCAGCGACAAGACCCCGCGTTCCTCGACGGACCGGGTGCAGAGTCGTTTACGCAGTTTTTCGATCGCGCTCGCGAAGCGATCCACCGACTCGTGACCAGAAACCCAGGCGGCTGCACCGTCATCTTCACCCATGGATATTTCATGCAGGCCTTCCGGCTTGTAGTGCGCTTCCCCAACGCGACCAACGCAGAGCTTATGGCAAACTTTCTACGCTTTCATCTCACCAACTTTATTCAGAACACCGATTCACTCGAATTTGCGATTCAAGACGGTAAAATTCAACTAATCGGACAGCCGCATTTGTCGGGCTTCACACTTCAAGGAGAAACATCCCATGCGTAGTTTGACCACCTCTGTTGTTCGCGCCCTGGCGCTGACAGTTGCCGCTTCGGCTTTGCCCATTTCGCTCTTCGCGCAATCGGGCGACATCATCACCGGGAAAGCTGCCTTTACCGACTACTCCCAGGAGCATCCTGGCGTCCGCCGCAAGATCACCCTGGCGGACCTGCCCGAGCCGAAGCCGGACGAGTCGGTCGACAATGGACCCAGCCTGGTTCCACGGCCCGAGGGTGCGTGGCCGGTTGCCCCCAAGGGCTTCAAGGTGGAGATGTACGCGCAGGGCTTCCGGGAGCCGCGGCTGATGCGCACCGCGCCCAACGGCGACATCTTCCTGGCCGACTCGCACGGCGACAAGATCATGGTCCTGCGCGGCGTCGGCCCCGACGGCAAGGCGCAGACGGTCTCGACCTTCGCCTCCGGCCTCAACCTCCCCTTCGGCATCGCCTTCTATCCCAGCGGCCCGAACCCAAAGTGGATTTACGTCGGGAACACCGACTCCGTCGTCCGCTTTCCCTACAAGTCCGGCGACCTCGTCGCAACCGGCGCACCCGAGAAGATTGTTCCCCAGCTTCCCGGTTTCGCCCAGCTGCGCGGCGGCGGCCACTGGACCCGCGACATCGTCTTCACCCCGGATGGTACGAAGATGCTTGTCTCCGTTGGCTCTGCCTCCAATGTGGACGATCCGGACACGCATCCCAATGAGTTTCACCGCGCCGACGTGCTCGAGTTCAACCCCGAGGGCAAGTTCCTGAAGGTGTACGCCTACGGCATTCGCAACTGCGTAGGCGAAGCCATCAACCCGACGACAGGCCAGCTCTGGTGCTCCACCAACGAGCGCGACCGGCTGGGCGACAACCTCGTCCCCGACTACATCACCAGCGTGAAAGAAGATGGCTTCTACGGCTGGCCGTGGTACTACATGGGCAATCATCAGGATCCTCGCCTGATGGGAACGCACCCGGAGCTGAAGGGCAAAGTCATCACCCCGGACGTGATTCTGCAGCCTCACTTCGCGTCTCTGGAGTTGGCCTTCTACACGGGCAAGCAGTTCCCTTCCTCCTACGATGGTGACGGCTTCGCAGCCGAGCACGGCTCGTGGAACCGCGCGCAACGCTCCGGCTACGAGGTCATTCGCATTCCTATGCGTAACGGCCACGCCACGGGAGAGTATGAGGACTTCCTGACCGGCTTCGTTACGCCGGACGGCAAGGTCTGGGGCCGCCCGGTCGGAGTTACGGTAGCGAAAGATGGATCATTGTTCGTCACCGACGACGGCACCAAGACGGTCTGGCACGTCATCTACACCGGCAAATAAGCTATCCCAAAAATGAGCGGCCGAGAATATCGGCCGCTCATTTCTTTGCAAATTTTTCGCGTCGGTTATGTCAGATTGCACGCCCTAGCGCATAACCCAGCGCAGAAGCAGGGGTGTTCGCCGCTGGAGAAAGCGCCAGGTCTCGTCCATTCGAAGCCCACGAGACCAGTGCTTCAAAGCAGTCCCCATCCAGTTGATGAGGAGAATACTTTTTCATGATCGAAAGAGTGTCTTCCATGTTGATGCTGGAGCGGTAGGGGCGGTCTTCGGACAATGCTCCAAAGATATCGGCGACGGCAATAATGCGAGACTCCCGCGAGAGGTCGCTTGCAGTCAACTTGTCGGGATAGCCCGAGCCATCGAGTTTTTCGTGATGCTCGCCCGCGATGATGGCCATCTCCCGGAAGGAGCGGACGCGCTCGAGAATAAGGCGTGTGGTCTTGGGATGCTGGCGGACCGCGTCCCACTCGGCGGCGCTCAGTACGGCTTTTTTGTCGAGGATGGTATTGGAGATGCTGAGCTTTCCGATGTCATGCAGCAGAGCGGCGCGACGGACCAGTTGCACCCGGTCCGCAGGCAAGCCCATCGTCTCGGCGATGCCGAAAGCTGCGTCAGCAACCCCGACGGAATGGCGAAACGTAAAGTGGGATTTGGCGTCGACGACATCGGCGAAGGCCTCGCAGATCTGATCGATCTGGCCTGGCTCCAACTTATGCTGTGTGCCCGCATCCAGGTCGAGAACCGCCTTCCGCGTGTCCTCCGGGCTATCACCGGGGGAGCAGTTGACCCATAACGTGCCGCGCCGGTCGAGCGAGAGCGCGATGCGGACGAAGTGAGGATCGAACCAGGTGCCGCTGCGTTCCTGAAGTGTCTTGATTGCGTTCTGCGTGCCGCTGCCGGCGGAGAAGATATCGAGATGCTGCGCGACCGCACAGATGCGAGCCAGCAGCGGAATCTGCTCCCCTTTGATGCTGTCGGGATAGCCGCTGCCATCCCAGCGCTCGTCCAGATTGCGGACGGCCTCGGCGGCGAACTCGCCCATGCCGAGCTTGGTGACGATGGCGGCGCCGCGGTCGCAGCGAAGGCCGATCATCTCCCGATCATTCTTGGGCTGCGTGTGTCCAATCTTAAGAATTCTTGCCGCCTTCGCCGCGGCACCCGCGCTTGGAAGGACTTTCTTCCAGAGGGGTTTGAACGTTGACAGATTCAGCTTGTGTGGTCTGGTCGAATCTTGGAATTTGATCCCCGCCAAACCGTGGTCGTCGATCTCGCACAGACGGCTGGAATTGCTGCTGCAACCGATGTCTTTCAGCAGAAGTGCAAAATAGAGGCCGCTCGTCTGGGCGGACGGAAGCTTTGCGTCGGCTGCGATCCGCATACCCAACAGGCAGCTGCGCAGCGCGTGCCCATGGACGGCGCCTTCGGTAAGGTCTAGCGCGTAGGATAGCGCCGAGATGATCTCCGACAACGAGATGGAACCATCGACGTCCTGTGCATCCCGTCGAAAAGAGGCCGAGGTCTGAACCATGCCAATCTCCTACCCTTCTTGATGCCGGGTGGGGGAACCCGGGCGCAAAGCTTCGGAAAAACCCTCTACAGGCCGTGCTTGTGCTACTCCATGGCTGACTATATCGGCCAGAAAACCAATTTGGATATTCCCGGAAAGATGCACGGAAAGTAATGGAAAATGTTTATTTTCAGCAGGATCAGAGAGACCTTCGGGCATCCAGTTGCCTTGATGCATCGCACAGACAAAACGCCGCCAAGGAACCGAGTTCCTCATTCCAACGAAACTGGAACCGCCTTCAATTCATGGAGTTGCGAAGGTCAACGAAGGTCTGGTCGGTGTCGGCGAGGCGGATGAGACCCTGTCTGGGATACTCGATCTCTAGCGTGCCATAGACGGTCGCACTTACCGCCAGGGCTAAAGCGACCATGTAGAACCAGCTTCGACCATTGGTGGTGATGGTGTAGCCCGCCAGAAAAGCCGAGCCGCAGCTGAATGCAAAGAGCAGCAGAAAGACAATGGCGGGCGGATGCATGTAGAACGAGTTCTGACGAGTGGCGGTAATGTCGATCATAGCGTTGAGTGCAGGGAGAAGGAGCTTCGTAGCGTCGGCATTTGCTCCTGGAGAAGTCGCGGCGGCAACCGACTTCTGCCAGATCTCGTGCTGCAGACGCTCCGTCACCGGAGAGACCTCTTCGGTGACTGAGTCATACAAGTGGAGGCGCGAGGTGGTGTAGTCGCGGAAGAGCTGGCGGAGCGTCGGTTGAGCGGCTGGGGGAAGCAGATCGAGCCGGAGGTAGGCAGTGCCTATGTCGTTCGCTTCTTCAACAACAAGTCGGCGATGGGTGTCGTAACGGCCAACCGCACCGGAGAAGGTAAAGGCCAGTAACAACCCAAAGAGCGCGAAGATGGCGCCTTCAATCGTGGTGCTCTCCGACGCGGCCTTCTGACGAAGACGGAAGCGCCGTCCCAACTCGAGCAGGAGAAGCATGGCTGGAAGCAGGAAGATGGCGCTGATCGGATGGAACGTCATGGGGTAGAGCCACGATAACAAAAATTGAACTAGCAGGCGGTGCCCGTCAACGCAGAAAAACGGCAGAGCTGACCGGTTGCGTCAACCCTGCCGTCTTCGATCAGGAAAGAAGCTAGTCGCCCTTCTTCAGTGTGTCGCTGCCCAGATCCGCCAGCGTCGTTCGCAGATACTTGTGCGGGTTGACCGGCGTGTTGCGGATGCGGACCTCATAGTGCAGGTGCGAGCCCGTAGTGCGTCCACTGTGTCCGACGTAGCCGATCACCTGACCGCGAACCACCGTCTCGCCCGCGATAACAGCAAAGCCGGACATGTGCCCGTAGACGGTCTCGACGCCGTGGCCGTGATCGATGACCACCTCGCGGCCATAGCCGCTGGCCATCTGGGCCTCTTGCACGACACCGTCGCCAGTGGCTCGGATAGGAACGCCGTTGGGTGCGGAGATGTCGATGCCGGTGTGGAACTCGCCTTCACCATTGCCCAGAATCGGGTCTTCGCGCTGACCAAAACTGCTCGTGATGGGACCCATGATCGGCCACAGCGTGGGGATATACGCTGCATCCGCGCTGCCGGCTCCGAAGAAACCGGTCGAGGAATACCCAGGGGCGCCAAGATTGGAGACAGGCCGCATCACGGTGCCGTTCATCGCAGAATTACGCAGACTGTTGAAGGCATCGATGGACTTGTAGTAGCTTTCTTCGGAAGCATCGGGGGAGCCCGCCAGGGGAGCGGTGGCGACGGAGTCAGCCACCCCCGAGGACTTGCCATGATGCTGGTCGGGGTGCTTGCCCATAGGTGCCGCCAGCTTACTCGCCGTCAGGCCGTACAGCGCGGAAACTTCGCTCGCCAGAGAACCCAGCGATGCCGCCTGGATGTCCTTCTCATGCGCCGCCTTCTCGAGGTGCGCGTAGTCCTTCTGGAGAGAGTTGTGGTCTTCCCGGAGCTGATTGAAGCGGGCGGTCTTGATCAGCATCCGCGAGTACGAACCGGCCAGTCCGGTGATGGTAAACATGCCGATGGCCGCAGCCGCCACAAAAAGATAGGCATAGTGAAGGGGAACCGGAACCTTATTCAGGTTGCCGTCTTCGTCGCGGCTGACGAGCATGATGTAGTAACGCTTTTTAAGCTTCAAGCAGAAACCCAGGCCCAGATTTTGACCGCGAAGCAAAATCGCGGCTCGAAGAGTTCTGCAATCGCTGAAATAACCCAAGGCTAATGAAATTCACCAATCGTTATTTCAGTATTGCAATACTCCCATGAGCGTCCTCTGTGAGGGTAACAAACTGGGTACCCTCGTGCAACCAGAGTGTCACCATCAGGTGATCGCGTATCTCCCACAAAAGTGCCACGCCGCGTCCACCATTTATGCTGCCTTATAAGATGACAAAGCTGCTGAAACCGTTGGGAGAGCTGGGCCTGATCGAGCAGATTCGTCGCGATTTCACCGCCAGTAGCAAAGCGATAACCCTTGGTATCGGCGACGATTGCGCGATTCTCCGCCCTCCTGCCGGGTGTGAAGTGCTTGTCACCACCGACTTTACGCTCGAAGGCCGGCACTTCCGCCGCGATCTGCATCCGCCTGAGTCGGTCGGCCACCGTTGCCTGGCCCGCGGACTAAGCGACCTTGCCGCGATGGGCGCAACGCCGCTGGCAGCCTTCCTTTCCTTGGCGCTGCCGGGTGCAATGCTGGCGAAATCGGCAGGCCGCGCCTGGATAGAACGCTTCTTCAACGGGCTGCGCGCGCTAGGCGAGATGCACCGTGTACCGCTCGCCGGAGGAGACACCTCCGAATCGCCGGGCGGAAAGAGTGGCTTCATACTCGCCGACATTGTGTTGATCGGAGCCGCTCCAAAGGGCGAGGCGTTGCGACGTTCAGGAGGAGCCGCAGGTGACGCGTTGTATGTGACGGGACAGCTTGGCGGCGCAGCGGCGGAGCTATCGGCGATGCTGCGACGCCACAGGCGCATCCTCACCGTAGCGACGACGGAGGGTCATCCGCATCTGTTTCCAGAGCCCCGCCTTGATGTAGGCGAATCTCTGCTGCGGCGGAGGTTGGCGAACGCGTGTGTGGATGTAAGCGACGGCCTCTCAACCGACCTCGCCCACCTTTGCCGCTCCTCAGGCGTGTGCGCAGAGATTGAACAGGCATCACTGCCGATCCACCCCCTCGCGCAAAAGCTCGACGCGAATGCGGCACTGCAGGCCGCGCTGCATGGCGGAGAGGACTACGAACTGTTGTTCGCAGCACCACGTTCTGTCCTGATGCCGGCGTCGCTCGCGGGGGTGCCAATTACGCGGATTGGAAGCCTCAAGAACCGCCGTAACGGGCAACCCTTGATGACGATGCTTACGCCGGACGGCAGCCGCGTGGAGTTGAAACCCGGCGGATGGGAACACTTCTCGGGCCTCGCGAAGAGTCGAAAGAAGAGATCTCGCTGACCCTGCTACGATCAATCGATTCGGCTCTGAAGCTAACCTTTTTAAACCTATGCGCGATGCCACTAAAATCATTCGTTCGACACTGACGCGGTCCGCCCCCGGCGAGCCGCTGCACTCTGGGCCAGTATTCGCTGCGCCTTACCACACACCGGGCGATCCGTCGGACACCCCCTACACCTATGCGCGTTCACATAATCCGACGTGGACATCGCTCGAGAAGGCCATCGGGCAGATGGAGTCGGGGGAGGACTATCGGGCGAGCGCGCTGGTCTTCGCCTCCGGCATGGCGGCGTGCACGGCAGTCTTTGGAGCAGTGCTGCGGCCCGGCGACGTCGTCGTTCTCCCATCCAACGCCTACTACACGGCTCGCGTTCTGATGCAGGAGTATTTCACCAAGATGGGCGTTGTGCTGCGAATGGCGCCCACGGCGGGAAACGCACAAGCAGAGCTTCTGGAAGGCGCGCGGCTGTTATGGCTCGAGTCGCCGAGCAATCCCGGCATGGAGATATGCGACATCGCGATGTTGAGTGAGGCGGCGCATCGTGCCGGGGCGCTGGTCGCGGTCGACAACACGACGCCAACGCCAATGGGACAGCTCCCGCTGGCGCTCGGGGCGGATTTTTCCGTCGCGTCAGATACAAAAGCGATGACCGGACACAGCGATCTCCTGCTTGGCCATGTAGCGGTGCGCGATATGGAGCTGTGGGCGCAGATCGATCAATGGCGAACTCTCACCGGCGCGGCCCTGGGGCCGATGGAGGCGTGGCTGGCGCTGCGTTCCATCGCGACGCTGCCCTTGCGTCTCGAACGCTCCTGCGAGAACGCACAGCGCATCGCGGAGTTTCTCACGACGCGCGATGAGGTGGTCAGTGTGCTATATCCAGGACTGCCGAATCATCCCGGGCATGCGATTGCGGCGAAGCAGATGCGCTACTTCGGGCCGGTATTGAGTTTCATCTTGCGCGATAAATCGGCGGCCGAGGCCTTCCTTGGAAAGTCGAAGCTGTTGACCGAGGCAACCAGCTTCGGCAGCGTGACGACGACTGCAGAACGCCGCGCGAGATGGGGCGGAGATGCAGTCGCCGAAGGATTCATCCGCATGAGCGCTGGCTGCGAGGCGGTCGAGGACCTGATCGAAGATATCGCTCAAGCGCTGGACGCTACTCGATAATGGTGGACACAACTGAAGATACGCAAGAGTTTTCGCGTGATTGGAGTGTCGAGATCCTGAAGACGCCTCCATTGATAGCGCCGGCGCGTCAGTTCATCTATCCGCAGCAGATTGCCGGAGAAGAAGATGCGCTGGCGAGAGGCGCGCTGCAGTTGATGGTGCGACCAGCAAGCGGTGGGACGTTTCTAGCAACATGCGCCCTCGGGTTTACCGATCCGGCGATGCCAACGAGAGTCTTCGCCTGCCCCAATCCCGGCGAGATGTGCGCCATCGCAGGTGGCTATGCGTACGTCATCGACACCGCGCAGCCGGAGCATTGCACCCACATCGCGTTGAAGCCTGTGGTTGAGGTGCGACCGCTGGTGGCGCAGAAGCTGCTGTTGTTCGTCGGCTTCCATTCGATAGTGGCGTGGGGACAGAACGGCCTTGCGTGGGAGTCGGCGCGGCTGAGCTGGGAGGGAGTACGCATCACGAACATCGACGGTGATGTACTGCACGGAACCGGATGGAATCTGATGACGGACCGTGAAGTAGCCTTCTCGCTCGATCTGCTTACCGGACGGCATCAGGGTGGAGGCTTCACTCCGCCTCAGCAAGAGAAAAAAAACTAAGGGCAGCATCGCCCTGCTTCAACAGGCGAGTGTGTTCCAGCGCGCCATAGCGCATTGCGAGTTTGGCCTTGCTGCCGTGTTCTGCGATGACGAGGGCATGCGGAGCAAGAATCGTCCGGCCACGCACACTGCCCAAAAAATTGAGCGTACCGGAGTATTCGTCCTCCGCTTCATAAGGCGGGTCAAGATAGACCAGATCAACCGGCTCCGGCAACTTGCTGAGCCGTTGCAGCATGGCGCCGGTGCCGCGGTCCTCCAGCGTAAAGCCTCGACCAATCTTCAACGCCGCGAGGTTCTGCCGAAGGGATGCCAGAGCAAACTCGGCGTTTTCCGCAAACCAGACATGAGAAGCGCCACGGCTTATCGCTTCGATCCCAACCGCGCCAGTCCCGGCATAGAGGTCGACGAAGCGGCTGCCATCGATGCGTGGCGCAAGGATATTGAAGAGGGTCTCGCGCAGGCGATCGCTGGTGGGACGGGTCTGCGTGCCGCGCGGGGCCTGAAGCTGACGGGAGCGGTATGTACCAGCAATCACGCGCATCTTAATCATGGTAAGCTGCGGTGCCAAGCATGGTAAGCCGCCGGTGATCGGAGCAGCGAACGGGCAGCGCATACAATGGTAGACATGCGTGGGTGGTCTTTTCCGATCGGCAGATTCCTCGGCGTGGATGTTCGCATCCACACCTTCTTCCTGCTTCTCCTTGGGTTGTCGATCAGCTACGCCTCCATGACGGGAGCAACGGGCACGCGAGGGTTTGCGCTGTGGGTGCTGCTGCTGCTCGCCGTCTTCGTGCGCGAGATCGCCCGTGCGATCGGCGCCGCGTGGTATGGGCTGGAGCTGCGCAGCGTGCTGCTGTTGCCCATAGGTGGCCTGCTAAGCTACGCGACCCCGGAGGCAACGGAGCTCGCCGCGACTCCCGAGATGCAAAAACGCATGGGTGTGATCGGGCCGATTGCGAATATCGGGTTTGGCCTGCTGCTGGCCGCAATCGCGTTGACGTTCTCGCCTGAGGTCAATCTTTACGAGCGGCCTTGGATGTCGCCGTCTCACCTGCTGCGTGCCGCAGTGTGGGTGAATCTTCTGTTGGGCGCAGTGAATCTGCTGCCGGCCTCGCCGCTCGATGGTGGGCGCGTCTTTCGCGGTGAGTTTGCGAAGACAAAGAGTGGGCTCAAGGGTTCGCGAGCGGCAACCGGGCTCGGTCAGGCCATCGCTATCGGGCTGATGGTCGCCGGCTTTCTGATACCGAACATCTGGCTGATTATGATCGGCGGATTTGTCCTGATCGGCGCGCATATGGAGGATCAGGGCATGCTCCTGCAGACCGACGTTGACGCAGTGCGGATGCGCGACGTCATGCTCACCCAGTTCAGCATGCTCTCCGCCTCGGACACGCTGGAGGACGCGTTGCAGCGATCCGTCCACACGCTGCAGGATGTCTTTCCTGTCGTCCGCGGAGCGAACCTCGTCGGCGCCGTCTCCCGTCAAAGCATCGTGGAGGCGCTTCACGCCGATGGCAACGGCTACGTACAGGGCGTAATGACGCGCTCGTTCCAGACCGCACAGCCGGACGATTCGCTGGTGAAGACGCTGCGCCGCATCATGGCCGGCCAGGGCGCCCAGATGGTACCCGTGCTCGAAGGTGACCGCATCGTTGGCATCATTACGCCGCAGAATCTAGCTCACTCGATGGGTCTGCTGAATCAGCGCCGCAAGATGCGGCCGCAGGAATAGATGTCCGCCGGAGACGAAAAAGATTCAGACAAGCCGCTTGCACCGGGGCTTTATCTGGTGGCCACTCCCATCGGCAATCTTGAGGACATCACCCTGCGAGCATTGCGTGTCCTCCGCAACGTGGATCGCATAGCCTGTGAAGACACTCGCCAAACCCAAAAACTGCTGAATCACTTTGAGATCCACACACCAACCATCAGCTACCACATGCACAATGAGGGCTCGCGCACCGAGGAGCTTACGACAGAATTGAAGTCGGGAGCCCGAATTGCCATTGTCAGCGACGCCGGAACACCAGGGATAGCCGATCCGGGAGGACAGATCGCGGCGGCAGCCATTGCCGCCGGCATCAATGTCTTCCCTATTCCCGGCCCAAACGCCGCAATCAGCGGGTTGATTGCAAGTGGCCTCCAAACCGACCAATTTACGTTCCACGGCTTTCTTCCCGCCAAAGCTGGCCAGCGAAAGACGGCGCTCGAAGAGCTGGTTCGCGGCGACGTGACACATGTTTTTTACGAGGCGCCCCACCGCATTCTCGACACCCTTGCAGATGTAGAGTCGGTCTTCGGAGTTTCGCAGCACGTGGTCATCGCGCGCGAGCTGACGAAGCTGCACGAAGAGTTTCTGCGGGGTCCAGTTGGCGAGTTGCGGTCACAACTCGCCGCACGAGCGAGTGTTCGCGGGGAAATCGTCCTGATGCTGGTGCCATCTCCGCCTGAGAACTCCTCCGAAAAGAAGAAGGCGTCTCTAGCAGTCGAGGTAGCGGCCTTGATGAAATCAGAAGGAATCAGCGAGATGGACGCGTTGAAGCGTGTCGCTCGTGAGCGAGGCATGGGCAAGAGCGAGGCCTACCGCGAGTTGCAGCGCGAACAGAATCGGCTGCGTTAAGCGGCTTCCGTGCTCTTACTCCCGCCCCTGCACGCGATCATAGTTGTACACATTGCTGGTCGTCCCCAGCGCCTGGTTGTACAAGCTCGTAGCACCGATCGCTTCGTTGAGTTCTTCCGTGAACTCGTGAATCGCACGCAGATGATCGGCGGTGGCAGGAATCTCCATCTTGCTGGTCTTGATGAACTTCTGGTAGCCGCGATCCAGCAGACGCGCAATCTCGCCGTTCAGCAGCCAGCCGGGGCGGGCCAGTATCTCAACCGTGCCGTCCGGGGCGGCGGCAATCTCTGCCGCACAGCCGTATTTCCTTACCTGAACAGCATTTGGAGTACGCTTTGAACCCTCCTGAGCGGGGGCAACATCGAATCTCTGGCCGCCCAGTAAAGCCAGAACATCGTTGAACGTACGTGATGGGGTCTTTTTGGCCATAAGTGTCTTACGTTAGACTTGATTAACTGTCGCACATTCGCTGATACCGTTCAATCGGAGCGGCCACGAGCGATATCAAATGAAGACGGAAGCTGATGATCACAACTGTCAAACCGCTTGGAACCAACATCCTCGAACGGATCGGAAACACGCCGCTGGTGCGGCTGGAGAGGCTGACCGCCCATCTGCCGGGCGTTCAAATTCTGGGCAAGGCAGAGTGGACGAATCCCGGAGGGTCGGTGAAAGACCGCGCGGCATCGTCCATTGTGACCGACGCGCAACGCCGCGGACTACTTAGTAAGAGTCGTGGCCTTCTGGACGCAACCAGCGGCAATACCGGCATCGCCTATGCCATGCTGGGCGCGGCAATGGACTTCCCTGTGACCTTGTGTATGCCGTCCAACGTCTCCCAGGAGCGAAAGCGATACCTCAAGGCCTATGGAGCGGATATTGTATGGACCAACCCCGCAGATGGGTCGGACGGTGCGATCCGCAAGGCGCGGGAGATGATTGCCGCGGAGCCGGACCGGTACTACTACGCCGACCAGTATTCGAACGACGAAAACTGGCGCGCGCACTACCGTACCACCGGCAACGAAATCTGGGAGCAGACCGAAGGCCAGGTGACGCACTTTGTCGCGGCTCTGGGCACCACCGGAACGTTTATGGGGACAACGCGCCGGTTGAAGGAGTTGAATCCAAATATCCAGTGCGTCTCCATGCAGCCTGACTCGCCATTCAACGGACTTGAAGGGTTGAAGCACATGGCGACAGCGATCGTGCCAAAGATCTACGACCCCAACCTCGCCGACCAGAATATCGAGATGGCGACCGAGCGCGCCTACGCCATGGCGAAGTATCTGGGCCGCAACCTGGGCGTGCTGGTGGGCGTCTCTGCCGCAGCCGCGACTGCCGCCGCGTTGCAGGTAGCCGAAGCCGAGGCAGCGAAGGGACGCGAAGCCGTAATCGTCACCATCCTGTGCGATGGCGCTGACAAGTACATGAGCGAACGCTTCTGGGCCGAGGAGTAACAAATGCTGCGCATCCAATATGCCGATTATGAAGCGTTGCGCGCGCATGGCGAAGAGACATACCCGAACGAGTGCTGCGGCGTGCTCCTCGGCAAGAGCATTGCCGGAGAAGGCAATAGCGCCGCGGCAGCGAATAGCGCCGTGGCCGTCAATATGGTCCGGCAGATCGTCCGCGCCGGCAACACCCGCACCGACTCCGCGCACAACCGCTACAACATCGCCCCGCAAGAACTCGTAAAGATCCAGCGGCAGGCGCGTGGCCTGGGGCTGGACATCGTCGGCTTCTACCACTCGCATCCCGACCACCCCGCGCAATGGTCGAAGACCGACTTCGCCGAGGCCCACTGGCTGGGCTGCTCCTACGTCATCACCAGCGTCGAACAGGGCAAAGCTATAACCACGAACTCCTTTCTACTGAGCGGAACAGGAGAGGACGACAAGAAGTTTGAGGGCGAAGCCATCCAGATCGATATCGCCGCTAACCTCGCCGCCCCAGAGGCGTACAACCAGAAAGGTCAGGCATGAATATCCACATCCCAACGCCGTTGCGCACCTACACCGGCGGACTTGAGACGGTCAACATCTCCGGCACGACCGTCAATGCAGTGTTTCAGCAACTCACCGTTAAGTATCCCGAGCTGAAGCAGCATTTATTTACCCCGGAAGGCAAGCTGAGGTCGTTCGTCAATGTTTACCTGAACGATGACGACATCCGATACCTGGAGAGCCAGCAGGAGACCACTGTCAAGGACACCGACGAGCTGACGATCATTCCGTCCATTGCGGGTGGAGCGAATTTGTAACCGAGTTAGTTCTATTTGCATCAGACACGATGATTGATTGAAGAAGGACAACACAATGCCAACCGCAATAGAAGAGATCGTACTGCCGAAGCTCTCCAACGATGAGATCGCACGCTACTCGCGCCACCTGATACTGCCCGAGGTTGGCATGGAAGGCCAGCAGAAGCTGAAAGCCGCGAAGGTCCTGTGCGTCGGAACCGGTGGTCTGGGCGCTCCGCTTGCAATGTATCTGGCGGCCGCTGGAGTCGGCACAATCGGCCTCGTCGACTTCGACACCGTCGACGCCAGCAACCTGCAGCGGCAGATCATCCACTCCACCGCGACGGTTGGCAAGCTGAAGGTCGACTCCGCCGAGATCATGCTCAAGGGCCTGAACCCGTACCTGAACGTCGTGAAGCACAACACCATGCTCACCAGCGCGAACGCGATGGAGATCCTCAAGGACTACGACGTCATCGCCGACGGCACCGACAACTTCCAGACGCGTTACCTCGTCAACGATGCCTGCGTGCTGCTGAACAAGCCGAACGCCTACGGCTCGATCTTCCGTTTTGAGGGCCAGGCCAGCGTCTTCGGCACCAAGGAAGGCCCGTGCTATCGCTGCCTCTACCCCGAGCCGCCACCGCCCGGGCTGGTGCCATCCTGCGCCGAGGGCGGCGTGCTCGGCATTCTCCCCGGTCTGGTCGGAGTGATCCAGGCCACCGAAACGATCAAGCTCATTCTAGGCATCGGCGAACCATTGATCGGCCGTCTGCTGCTCGTAGACGCGCTGGGCATGAGCTTCCGCACGCTCAAGCTGCGGAAGAACCCGGAGTGCCCCGTCTGCGGCCCCAACCCAACCGTGACCGAGCTGATCGACTACGACCAGTTCTGCGGCATCGCGCCGCCGAGCCAGGTCGGTCCACTCGAGGTCGCGCGCGACAAAGCAGTCGGCGATCATCCCATCGTCGACGGCATCCCGCAGATCACGGTAGAAGAGCTGAAGCGCAAGCTGGACGCGAAGGAGGACATCTTCGTGCTCGACGTCCGCGAACCGCACGAGTACTCAATTGCGAATCTCGGCGCACCACAGATCCCGGTTGGAGACGTCGAACGCCGCGTAGGCGAGCTCACAGCACAGAAAAATCGCGAGGTCATCGTCCACTGCCGCTCCGGCGCTCGCAGCCAAAAAGCCGCCCTCGTGCTGAAGCAGGCCGGGTTCACGAATGTCTCGAACCTTGCTGGCGGCATCCTTGCCTGGGCCGACAGGATTGATCCATCGATGCCCAAGTATTAAGCAGTCCCAAAGTGGCAGGACAGAAGAGCCGGCCATCGGCTCTTCTGTCTTTAACAACGCCATCGCTCAAGAACTATTAAGTAACTATTAAATTCAGTCCCTCCCACGTAAGTAAAGTTCCTCCCACGGCTAACGAGACAAGTCCGTACCGCATCTCACGTCTCGAATACCCAAGCCAGATAACTTTCCAGCTATACGAAGGGACTCTCCATGAAAACCTCCAGACCCTACCTTGGTATCGCAACCGTTGCCGTCGTCATTGGACTCTTCGCAGCTCCCGCAAAAGCACACGCCGACACTTACCAGTTCTTCAATCTTGGCAGCACAGACCACACCATCAGTATTCTCGGGATAACAGCTTCCGGCACTGTCGTTCTTGACTTTCACATCCCCGTTGGTGCGGATCCGTGTAAATCCTCAAATATCTGCAATGAGTATGAGACCTGGGTGTGTCATGGTCAGCAATTCGTTTACAAACCCGGGGCTTACCTATGACAACGGAACGGCGTGCACCGTTAGCGCGCCATTTCTTACCTCTTCTGTTCCCGGAACCTGCAACAATGGACATGAGGTCTACAACGCTGGCACAGCGGCAATGGTCCCTACACTGATGCAACTTTCACTGGCCCGGACCCAGTCACAGATTTGTTGGCCATCACGCCAATAAGCGTAGATGAAGTCAATCTGAATTCTTCCGGAGACTTTGCTTATGTGATATCTCACCCTGCTTCCGGGGGCATTGGAGAAATCTACGAAGCCATCGATCTCACGACCGACCAGGTTCCCGAACCCAGCAGTATCTTCCTCCTGGGCCCTGGCTTACTCGCCGCTGTAGGAACCATGCGTCGCTGCCTGTCCCAGTACAGAGAAACATAAAACCACTTCTTTCCCGTTTGTCATTTCTGACCCTGAGCCCGTCGAAAGGGAAGAACCCCCGCATTTTGCTTTTGCCGTTGCCTTTCTGGTTGTCATCCCCGGAGAGCCTGCCCTGAGCGAAGTCGAATGGGGGATCTGCTTTTGTTTGTTGCTTTTGTATTTTTTTTTCTTCGTTTTTGGCCCAGAAATCGCATGTCAAGCCCAAAACCCTCTCATCAGGCCCCGCCAAAAACCCACAAACCAAGCAGGATCAACCACCTGCACGCCAAAAAATAAATCAGCCAAAACTGGAATTTAGTTTCACTCAATTCGATAGAATTAAAGAATAGATAGAGAAAAAGCCTCGGCACTGGCCGGGGCTTTTGCATTTAATCCGGTAAGTCCTTTGCTGGCACGAATTTGGACGCAACTCCAATGGTTGCACGAATTTAGCGGCATCGACTCCCGCTAAACCACTGCAACCATTTGACTTACACGCAGGCAATAAGGGGGGGTACCCCCTCGCCACAGCTCCCATGGAAGGGATTCGAAGATGACAACGAACAAGAAGAGTAAGGCTAATCCCCTAGCCGCAAGAGGCGGGGTTACGGCTTGTGATGCGCTGTCTTCAATGCCGGACGTAAGACATCAAGCGTTCCATCGACCTCAGGAGCATCAAGTCCGAGCATCTCCGCGATGAACGGATAAATATTTACATTCTCAAACGGCTTCAACTGAACGCCGGGACGAATGTCAGGCCCAGCAGCGAAGAAGATCGCTTTCATCTCCGGCATCGTGCGCGGATTGAAACCGTGGCCCCCGCGATGCTTGTTCTCGCCTTCAGTCCCAGAGGCGCGAAACGTGAACAGACCGGTCGGCACAATGACGGGGTCCCCCTCGCGCGGGTTCGCGTCGAAGTGCAGGTAAGCGGGCATGTCCGCTCGCCGATAGACTTTGAATCGAGGGTCCGGATGGGACAGGAACTCTTCATAGGTCTCCTGAACATCAGCATCCGGCTTTGGATAGAGGAATGAACCTTCGGTGTGAAATTCGCTAAGATCGGCAAAGTCGGAAAGTGTCACCGGACTGCTTCGCAAGGTGACCATACCGTGATCAGCAACGACGACAATATCTACCGGAAGACGCAGTGTGGCAATCTTCGCCTGCAGGTCACCAACCATGGTGTCCACATGATGAACAGCCGCCCGCACCTCGTCGGAGTCCGGGCCATAGTTGTGTCCGGCGTGATCCACATTGGAATAGTAGAGAGTGATGAAATGCGGTCGAAGCTCGGGCGGAAGCTTCAGCCACGCAACCACCTGATCGACGCGCTTTTCGTCGTCCAGCTTGTCGTCAAAGTGCAGATAATACGAGGGACGTTTGCCCTGAATCTCGGCCTCGGAGCCAGGCCAGAAGAGGCACGCCGACCGCATTCCCTGCTTCTCTGCCAATACCCAGAGAGGCGTACCGCTATACCAGCTGCCATCACTGTTGGACTGCGGCTGCGTGTAGACATAGGTCTGTTCGCGCGCCGGATCCCAGAAGCTGTTACCAACGATGCCGTGGTGCTCCGGATAGAGCCCAGTGATGATGCTGATGTGATTCGGGAATGTAAGCGACGGATAAGCCGGCAACATGCCCTCGGGAGCGCTTGCACCTTTGACTTCAAGCTTTAGAAGATGTGGCGCACCGTATCTTCGCGGATAGTCGTAGCGAAAGCCATCGAGCGAAACCAGGACGACATAGTGTTTCGCCTGCTGGGCCGCGGAGTTCGGCGGATTCGGCACAACAATGACCGGCGTTGGATCCTGCGAGAGAGCAAAACCCGCGGACAAAACAACGGCCAGCAGGCAACATCGAACAACAGCAAGGGTACGGCGCATCTGCATTCTGCTTATTCCGCCTTATCTTCTATTTCGAGCATCTGCAGACACAACGGCCTCTCCAGCATGCAGTCCATCCGAGCAATAGACACCAGCGCACGCTCGATGGTCGAGGTCAAACATGGCTCCGTCGTTATAACAAAGGGCAACCGGTGCTTCGGATAACCGCGGCGCTGCAGGAGCGAATCGATATTAGCGCCCACCTTGGATAGCGCGCCCGAGATGGCGAAGACGATTCCCGGTTTGTCATCGACGACGAACCGAAGATAGTGCGGTGCCAGAAAATCGCCCGTCACCTCACGCTTCCGAATAGGCAGTTCCACCGACTTGCAGCCTTGTGCAACGGCCAGCAGATCAGACACAACCGCAACCGCCGTCGGTTCCCCCCCGGCGCCGTGGCCGGAGAAGACGACATCCCCGCCAAATTGCCCACTGACAACCACCATATTCTGCGTGCCGTGCGACCACGCCATCGGCGAAGCGAGTGGGACGAGCATCGGAGCAACCCGCGCATGCACCAGCCTGCCGTCGAGCTCCGCTCGAGAGACTTGGCGAATCGTGCAGTTCAGCTCCTTCGCATAGGAAAAATCAATCGCTTCAATCGTCGAGATGGTCTGCGTCGCGACCGCATCGGGATCGAGCTCGGCATGCATCGCAATGCGAGACAGAATGCACAGCTTAGCTCGTGCGTCGAAGCCGTCTACATCGGCCGAGGGATCCGATTCCGCATAGCCAAGCTGCTGCGCGTCGGCTAGCACAGTCGCATAGTCGGCCCCAGCCTCCATGCGGCTGAGGATGTAGTTGCACGTGCCGTTGACGATGCCGCTGAGCCTCGTCACCTGGTCGCCGCAGAGCCCCTGTAGCATGCCCGGAATCACTGGAACACCGCCTGCAACGGCGGCCCCATGCACCAGATGAACGTTGTGCTGCGCCGCAAGCTTCGCGAGACTTGTGCCACGATAGGCAATGAGTTGCTTATTCGCCGTCACCACCGACTTGCCTGCAGCCAGTGCCTTGCGAATCCACCCTTCGACGGGGTTCAGGCCGCCCATCAACTCAACGACCACGTCGACATCGGAACGCAAAATGACGTCGATATTGTCGGTCCATACGACGGACGCTGGCACCGCCTTGGCCGCTGCAGAATTGCGCTTCCGTTCAACATTACGGTTGAAGATATGCGTTAGTTCCACACCAGGGAACTTCGACGCCGCAAGAACGCGCGCGACCGAACTGCCCACCGTGCCAAACCCAAGCATCGCCACTTTTACGACTGACCCTGTCTTCGCCTTCTTGATTGCAGCCTGGTTCTTCTGCTTCGTTGCCATATTTTAGTAGTCGATTCTGCCGGCCTGTGCGCGCCATGCATCAAAGCTTGAGATTGCCTTCTCCGACAGTAAATTCACCGTGGGAATTTTTCGTTGATTGATTGGCCGCTTCATCTCTTCATAGAGGAAGGCGTCGTCGAAGCCAGCTGCGGCCGCATCTGCTGCGCTGCTCCCGTAAAAAATTGCATTGCATCGGGCCCAGTAGATGGCGGCGAGACACATAGGGCACGGCTCACAACTCGTATAAATGTGGCACCCATTCAACTGAAAGCTTCCGAGCGTAGTGCACGCATTGCGAATTGCTACAATCTCGCCATGCGCCGTCGGGTCGTTGGTTGCAGTGACAAGATTAGCGCCCGTTGCAACGATCTCCCCGTCGCGCACGATGACCGCAGCAAACGGCCCTCCGCGCCCGGACGTGACATTCTCCGTCGCCAGCGCGATCGCTTTTTCCATAAAGACTGGGTTGCCCTGCATTCGGCTCGGTATCCTTATTGCACTTGGTCGCGCGGCGAGAGTCACGGAATAATCAAATTATGGCACATGCCTTCATCTCGAAACGCATCGTCACACCACAAGGCACGCAACCTGGTGCGCTACTCGTGGAAGACGAAACGATACGCGCGATCTGCAGGCCCTCGGAGATTCCTGCCGACGCGATCACTCACGACTGCGGCAACCATGCCCTGCTACCGGGGCTGGTGGACACACACGTCCACATCAATCAGCCCGGGCGCACCGAGTGGGAGGGCTTCCGAACAGCCACACAAGCAGCCGCAGCCGGGGGCTATACGACGCTGGTCGACATGCCGCTAAACTGTCTGCCCGAGACCACCACCGTAGCTGCGCTCGAAGAAAAGCGCTCCTCCGCACAGGGCGAATGCTTCATCGACTGGGCTGCGTGGGGCGGAGCCGTCGCCGACAATCAGCAACACATCCTACCCCTTGCACGCGCCGGAGTCCTCGGCTTCAAGTGCTTCCTTATCTATCCCGGATGCGACGGCTTCACCATGATCGACCAACAGCAGTTAGAAGCTGCACTTCCCTTTATTGCGGAATCGCGTCTGCCGCTTCTCGTGCATGCAGAGCTAGCCGGGCCAATCGACGCAGCGATGGCAGCACTGCACGATGCGGATTGGCGAAGGTACGCGACTTATCTTGCGTCGCGTCCAGACGAAGCCGAGCTTCAAGCCATTCGACTGATGATCCGGCTCTGCCGTCAGTACGCCTTCCGCCTGCATATCGTCCATCTCTCCACCGCGTTTGCTCTAGAGGAACTTCAGGCCGCGCGCGCCGAAGGCCTCCCGATCACCGTAGAAACCTGCCCGCACTATCTACACTTTGCCGCTGAGGAGATCGCCGACGGCGCAACCCTGCTGAAGTGCGCTCCGCCGATTCGCAGCAAAGAAAATCAGCAGCAACTATGGTCTGGCTTGCGCAACGGGGCTATCGACATGATCGTCACGGATCACTCGCCGTGCCCACCCAGGATGAAACGCGAAGACACTGGCCGCTTCGATCTCGCATGGGGTGGGATCGCCAGTATCTCTCTTGCGCTTTCTGCCATCCACACGGAGTGCTGCCACCGGGATTTTACCCTCGACGACATCGCCCGCTGGATGAGCAGCGCGCCTGCAGCACTCGCGGGAATCGGCCATCGTGTAGGAGCTCTCGCAGCCGGCCGCGACGCAAACTTCGTTGTCTTCGACACAGAAGCAGAGTTCGCCGTCACCGCCAATATACTGCACTATCGTCATGCGATTTCGCCTTACCTCAACGAAACGCTCCGTGGAGCCGTAAAAGCCACCTACCTCCGCGGAGCGGCCGTATACCGTGAAGGCGCCTTCGCTCCGGAGCCTTTAGGACGCGAGGTCGCGCTATAGTAAGCAGACGAAGATGAACAAGGTTCTTGCCCGATGGAACTCGCTCGATCCCGCCACTGCCGCCCGCGAAACACTTCCCTGCTGCGGTTCGCAAGCGTGGGCAGTTGCGCTTGCCTCACGAAGACCCATCGCAGACGAACCCTCTCTGATCGAAATATCGTCGGCCGTCTGGTTGGGTTTACCCGAGGAGGCCTGGCTTGAGGCGTTCGACAGCCACCCGCGCATCGGCCAGAAGAACGCACAGCGCCGCACAAGCGAAGAATCGCTGCGCTGGTCGGTACAGGAGCAGTGTACGGCCCTCAGCGAGGGCGATGCGATCAAGCTCGCATTCCAAGAGGCAAACCAACGCTATGAGCAAAAATTTGGGCGAATCTTCATCGTATGCGCAGCAGGGAAAACCTCTGCCGAGATGCTTGCAATTCTCGAAGCCAGAATGAAAAATGATGCCGCAACAGAGTTACACGAAGCTGCCGAACAACAACGTCAGATCACACAACTTCGTCTTCATCGCTGGCTGGAGTCAGAATAACCATGGGCATCTCGACACACATTCTCGACACAGCACTTGGCCGTCCGGCCATAGGAGTTCCCATCACTCTCGCCCGCTTGACGGACGGCGTTTGGTCTCACATCAACAATGCGGTTACTGATGCGGATGGCCGCTGTAAACATCTCCTGCCCGCAACGCAATCTCTCCAGCCCGGGATGTATCGTGTCCACTTCGAAACGGCCGTCTACTACAAGCACAACCATCTTGAGGGACTCTATCCATATGTTGAGATCGTCATTACTGTGTCCGACGGGGAAGACCACTATCACATTCCTTTGCTCCTGACCGCCAACGGCTACACCACCTATCGAGGAAGCTGAACCGATGATTGAACTCGCCGAAAACCGCTACGGGAAGTCCCGCGTCCGCCTGATGAAGGTGACACGTCACGATCATAGCCATGACCTGCGCGAGTGGACTGTCCAAGTCCTCCTGAGGGGCGACTTCGACACTGCGCACCTTCATGGCGACAACAGCAAAATTCTGCCGACCGATACGATGAAGAACACCGTCTACTCCATCGCGCGAAGCTCGTCGGCGACAACAATGGAAGACTATGCGAAAGAACTTGGCGACTTCCTGCTCGGCCGCAATCCACAGGTTGAATCCGCCTCGATCCGCGTCGAAAGCACCGTGTGGAAGCGCCTTACCGTCGATGGCAAGCCACATCCCAGCGCTTTCATGCGCGGCAGCGGCGAACTTCAGACGACCACCGTAGAGCGTGCTCAGGGCGGGGCGTTTCACATCCTCTCAGGCCTCAACAACCTCGTCCTGCTCAAGACGGCAAACTCCGGGTTCGAAGGCTACATCAAGGACTCGCTCACCACGCTGCCCGAAACAAAAGACCGGCTCTTCGGCACCGCAGTCAGCGCAGAGTGGCACTACACCTCGACTGATCTGGACTTCGATGTTGTCCGCAAAACCCTTCGCGAGACGATGCTTCACACGTTTGCCAACCACGACAGCAAATCCGTCCAGCAGACACTCTACGCAATGGCCGAAGACGCCCTCGAAGAGGTAACCGAAATCGACGAGATTCAAATAATTATGCCGAACAAGCACTGTCTCCTCGTTGATCTTTCGCGATTTGGCCAGGACAATCCCAACGAGATCTTCGTGCCCACTGACGAGCCGCACGGATATATCGAGGCACGCGTTCGTCGCAAACCCTAAAGGTGTATTCCGATAAGCAACTATGACAAGCACAAACACAGATCGTGCTCTCCGCGTTATCGCCCGTTGCCGGGAGATCGCGACCTGTACCGAGATTCCGGGCGAGATCACACGCCTCTTCCTGAGCTTACCCATGCATGCAGTTCATACCCTGATGCGAAGCTGGATGGAAGCTGCCGGCATGACCGTGCATGTCGATGCTATCGGCAATCTGCGCGGACTCTGGCCCGGCGTAGCGCCGAAATCACCACGCCTCCTCATCTGCTCGCACCTCGACACCGTTCCCAACGCCGGCGCCTTCGACGGCATCCTTGGGGTTGTTCTCGGAATCGCCGTCGTTGAAGAACTACGCGGCCAACATCTTCCCTTCGCCATCGAAGTCATTGGCTTCTCGGAGGAGGAGGGCGTCCGCTTCAGCAAGCCTTTCCTCGGAAGCCTGGCTCTGATAGGCAAGCTCGAGGCAGAGACGTTAGCGCTCACCGATCGAAACGGCATCAGCATCCGGCAGGCAATTGAAGCTTACGGTCTCGATCCCGCACGGCTTCCCTCTGTTATCTTATCCAACGATGCCTTCGCCTATCTCGAGTTCCATATCGAACAAGGCCCTGTGCTGGAGAGCGAAGATACATCGCTCGGAATCGTCGAAGCACTCGTAGGCCAGACTCGGATGCAACTTGTCTTCACAGGACAGGCCAACCACGCAGGCACAACCCCCATGCACTTGCGTCACGACGCGATGGCAGCCGCTGCCGATTGGATCGTCGGCGTTGAAGACTATGCAAACTCTCATGATGGCCTTGTGGCGACTGTCGGTAAAGTGGAGACTTCGCCCGGCGCGGGAAACGTCATCGCCGGACGGGTAACCGCGTCACTCGATGTGCGTCACGCTGACGACACCGTTCACAAGGCCGCTGTCGTCGCGATAATGCAACTCGCGGAAGCCGCCGTCGCCAAACGTGGAGTGCAGGTCACATCACATACACAGCTTGAGCAAGCCGCCGTCCCGCTTAGTCAACAACTCACGGCTATGCTTCACAAAGCGACCGCTCAGGCAGGATTTCCAAGCCGCCAAATGATTAGCGGAGCCGGTCATGACGCGATGATTCTCGCCCCAGTCATCCCGTCGGCCATGCTTTTTCTCCGCAGCCCCGGAGGCCTCAGTCATCATCCGGATGAGAACGTATCGCCTCAGGACGTAGAGGCAGCGCTCGCTACGGCGATGGAGTTCCTTGCGCAGTTGCGCGATGATAGAACGAACCGCAAGGACGGACATGCATAAGCTCGGACAGACTCGCAGCACCAATCAGCGCGATCACCTCCTGCACACGCCGGACACCTTCGTCCGCACTGTGCTGCCGGGCATGGAGCGCGCGACTGCCGTCGTGCACGTCTCGCCCGCGGCTGGCGCGGCCTTCACGCAGTGCACGGCGGAGCTTGAACCAGGCGGCAGCCTCGGACCCACATCCAACCAGCGCTTTCTCTATGCGCTTGAAGGAGTAGTCGATCTCGCAACGGACACCACGTTCCATACTTTGACTGCGGGCGGCTATGCCTACCTCCCCGAAGACAAGGCCCACACAGTAACAGCGCAGCAGACAGCGCGGCTCGTCATCATCGAAAAACCGTACGAGACACTCGCCTCCGCATCCGCACCGGAGATACTCGTTGGCCATGAACAGAAAACCCACTCCGTTCCACTCAACGACGACCCGGACCTCCAGGTCCGCAGCCTTCTGCCCAACACTCCGTCCTTCGACTTCGCCGTCAACACGATGACCTACCAGCCCGGCGCCGCTCTCAGTATGGTTGAGGTGCACGTCATGGAGCACGGCCTGCTGATGCTCGAAGGCGGCGGCATCTATAGGCTCGGCGACCACTGGTACCCAGTTACCGCAGGTGATTTCATCTGGATGGGACCGTTCTGCCCCCAGTGGTTCGGAGCGATCGGCAAGCGTCCCGCGAAGTACATACTCTACAAAGATTGGAACCGGCATCCTCTCGTCTAAAATTTTCATTTGAATCCGAACCGATCGAAGGCCAAGATTTAACCATGCTGATTCAGATCGACCAAACGCGGCTGCTCAACGAACTCCAAACTCTCGCCACGTTCACCAACGCTGAACCTGTAACCAACGGCACCGCCGTTACCCGCATCGTCTTCTCCGCCGACGACCTCCGCGCGCGCGCATGGCTAAAAGAGCTTGCCGCAGCCGAAGGTTTCGAGGTCCGAGACGATGCCGTCGGCAACATCTTCATCCGTTGGGCAGGCACCGACCCCAACCTGCCCGCTGTAGCCACCGGCTCCCACACCGACGCCATCCCGCACGCCGGCATGTACGACGGAACAGTCGGCGTCCTGGGCGGCCTGGAGGCGATGCGCGCGCTCAAACGAAGCGGCCTGCGCCCTCGCCGCTCCGTCGAACTCGTCATGTTCACCTCGGAGGAGCCCACCCGCTTCGGCATCGGTTGTCTAGGCAGCCGGCTCCTCTCCGGCACCCTTGACCCAGTCCGGGCCGACGCGCTGCAAGACAAAGACGGAGCCCCCTTAAGCATTGTCCGCATCGCTGCGGACTTCGTGGGATCACTCTCTTCCGTGCGACTACCGCCAAATCACTACCACGCCTGGATCGAGCTGCATATCGAGCAGGGCCCTCTCCTTGAACGCGAAGGCATCCCCATCGGCATCGTCACCAGCATCGCGGCCCCCGCCGGCTATCGCTTCACCATCATCGGCCTCGGTGGTCATGCGGGAGCGCTCCTGATGCCCGACCGCAAAGATGCACTCTGTGCCGCGGCAGAACTCATTCTGTCCATCGAAAAACACGCTCTCGCAACGGGAGCGATCGACACTGTCGCCACCGTCGGCACCTGCGACGTTCACCCTGGTGCAGTTAACAGCGTTCCCAGTCGAGTCGTCCTGCAACTCGACATTCGCGATACGGACCCAAACCGCCGCGAAGCTGTCATGCAGGAAGTTCGCCGCGACTGCGAAGAGCTGCGCCAACGCCGTAAGATCACGATCACAGAAGAACTGGTCAACGCCGACGCTCCGGCACAATCCTCTCCGCACACAATCGAACTTCTTGAAGAGATCTGCGCAGAACAAAGAATTCCCTACAAGAAGATGGTTAGCCGCGCCTACCATGATTCGCTCTTCCTGGCGCGCATCGCACCTATCGCCATGATCTTCATCCCCTGCCGCAACGGCGTCAGCCACCGCCCTGACGAATATGCCTCACCACCCGATGTCGCACTCGGAACACACGTTCTTGCCCAGGCACTTGCTAAGCTAGCATCAGAGTAGAGTCAGTACAGTAAGACACGCCACGCATGGCCATCGAATCGATCAATCCCGCGACCAACAAGCTGCTTCGCCGTTTCGAACCCCTCACCGATAACGCCGCGCGCCAAAAAATCGCGCTCGCCGCCGACGTCTTTCGCTCCTACCCAAACGTCCCGCTGGAGCATCGCGGCCTGTGCATGCGCAAGCTCGCCTCCATTCTTGAGCATGAGACCGAAGACCTCGCCACCCTCATCACCCTAGAGATGGGCAAGCCGCTCCAGGCTGCTCGACTCGAAATCCTGAAGTGTGCTGACGCCTGCCGCTACTACGCCGACCACGCCGCCCGCATCCTCGCGCCAGAGTCCGTCCCGACCGATCACAACCATAGCTATGTGCGCTGGGACCCGCTCGGCGTTGTACTCGCCGTGATGCCATGGAACTTCCCCTTCTGGCAGGTCTTCCGTTTTCTCGCACCCGCGCTGATGGCAGGCAACGTAGCGCTGTTGAAGCACGCGTCGAATGTCCCGCAGTGCGCTCTCGCAATCGAGTCGCTAGTTCGTCGTGCCGGTTTCCCGCGCGGTACTTTTCAGACCCTACTGCTCGAAGCCAACCAGGTCGAGACCATCCTTGGCGACGAGCGGATCGCCGCAGTCACCGTCACTGGCAGCGAAACCGCAGGCCGCGCCATCGGAGCCCAGGCCGGCTGGCTCATCAAAAAGTCCGTCCTCGAACTCGGCGGTAGCGACCCCTTCATCGTCATGCCCTCAGCCGATCTCGACCTCGCGATCGAGACGGCAGTGCGCGCGCGCTGCGTCAACAGTGGTCAGTCCTGCATCGCCGCCAAACGCTTTATCGTCGCCGACGAGATCTACGACGCCTTCGAATCACGCTTTGTCGCGGGCATGGAGGCAGTACGGGTCGGCGACCCAATGAAAGAAGGTACCGAGATCGGCCCGCTCGCAACGGTTCGCATCCTCGAGTTGCTCGAAGCACAGGTCAAGGCGGCGACCCGCGTCGGCGCACGCATCCTCACCGGAGGCGAGCGCATGCTGGGCGAAGGCAACTACTTCGAACCCACCGTGCTGGCCGGCGTTCCGCGCACCTCGCCTGTCTACCGCGAAGAGCTCTTCGGCCCCGCCGCCATGCTCTTCCGTGTTCAGGACATCAACGAAGCCATCGAGATCGCCAACGACACACCTTTCGGCCTGAGCGCCTCTGCCTGGACACGTGACCCCGTCGAACAACAGCGTCTTATCTCCGAGCTGCAATGCGGCGGCGTCTTCCTCAACGCCATGGTGGCCAGCGATCCACGTCTCCCCTTCGGCGGCATCAAACGCTCCGGCTATGGGCGCGAACTCTCCGCCGCCGGCATGCGCGAATTCCTGAACGCGAAGACAGTCGTGATCGCTTCGGCCGGCTCCGCGAACGACGCTCCTAACATGCCCTACCTTCTCTCCGCCACAGACACTCCTACTGGGCGCTAATCGCCAGCAAGCACGACACCCCCGTTTTCGGTTAAGCTACGGTGTCCCTGCGAAGCGCTCTTCGCTCGTCAGGAAGTTTTCACCACTGTATTGCTACCAGAGAGGATCATTCATGCCCGATCTCAAGTACTTCACCGGCTTCGGCAACGAGTTTGCCACCGAGGCCCAACCAGGCGCCCTTCCTGTCGGCCAGAACGCCCCCCAGAAGGCACCGCTCGGCCTTTACACCGAGCAGCTGAGCGGCAGCCCCTTCACCGCGCCCCGCCTGCTCAATCGGCGAACCTGGACCTACCGCATCCGCCCCTCCGTCATGCACAAGCCCTACGAGCGCATCGCCAATGGCATGGTGCGTTCGACTCCATTCAACGAGGTCGAGACCACACCCAGCCAACTCCGCTGGGACCCTCTTCCGTTGCCAACCAAACCAACGGACTTTATCGACGGCCTGACCACCCTCGCTGGCAACGGTGACCTCAGCATGCACTCCGGCGTCGCAATCCACATCTACGCGGCGACCAAAAGCATGACCGACCGCTTCTTCTACACTGCAGACGGCGAACTTCTCTTCGTGCCTCAATTAGGCCGCCTCATGCTGCATACTGAACTCGGCATCATCGATCTCACCCCCGGCGAGATCGCCCTCGTCCCTCGCGGCATCAAGTTCCGCGTCGAGCTGACCCGGGAAGGAAAGAAGGCACCGCAGGCCCGCGGCTATCTCCTCGAAAACTACGGCGCCAGCTTCCGCCTGCCTGAACTCGGCGCCATCGGCGCCAACGGCCTCGCCAACAGCCGCGACTTCCTCACCCCGCACGCTGCCTACGATGATAGAGATGCAGACAGCGGCAACGGTCCGTTCCAGGTTGTCGCCAAATTTCAAGGAAACCTCTGGGCCACCGACTTCGACCACTCCCCTCTTGACGTCGTCGCCTGGCACGGCAACTATGCCCCCTGCAAGTACGGCCTCGCACGCTTCAACTGCATCAACTCCGTCAGCTTCGACCACCCCGACCCATCCATCTACACCGTCCTCACCTCGCCCAGCGAGATTCCCGGCACCGCCAACGTAGACTTTGCCATCTTCCCGCCGCGCTGGATCGTCGCCGAACACACCTTCCGTCCCCCGTGGTTCCACCGCAACTTCATGAACGAGTTCATGGGCCTCGTCACAGGAGAGTACGACGCCAAAGCGGAAGGCTTCACTCCCGGCGGAGCCAGCCTCCACAACTGCATGAGCGGCCACGGCCCCGACGCCGACACCTTCGCCCGCGCCAGTACCGCCGAACTGAAGCCGGTAAAGCTCGATGGCACCCTGGCATTCATGTTCGAGACCCGCTTCGTCTGCCGCCCGACGAAGTTCGCCATGGACACTGCCGCCCGCCAGCACGAGTACTACACCTGCTGGCAGACGCTGAAGAAGAACTTCAAACCAGCGACTTGATTGTGCTCCCGGGGAGACTCAACAAACAGAACAGGCGCAACCAAAGGAATTCGGTTGCGCCTGTTCCTGCAGGAACCGCGATTAGAAAGTAAAAGACGTCTGCAGAAACACCTGGCGCAGAGCGGAGTTAGTGGTATACGGCCGCCCGGCAAGCTGCGTCGATCTGCCAAAATTCTGCGACGTCAGCGTTCCAATGGGCGTCGAAAGATCCTCATTGTTGAACAGGTTCAACACCTGAACACCAAAGGCGAGGTTATAGCGCTTGCCGGTGCTGCCGGCGCCACCACCAAAGCCTCCTGGACCCCCTCGTCCCCGGTCTCCTCCCCCACCACGACCGCCACCGCCAGGTCCCCCTGGGCCACCAGGGCCACCCTGGCCGCCCTGCCCTTGTCCCTGCCCTGCCGGCGCTCTAGTTTCGGGACCGAAGCCGAAGGTCTTGGTAACGCGCACGTTCGTGGTGAACTGGGAAGGTCCCGTGCACAGGTTGATCGGAATGGGCGTGTACGTTGTGCTCGAAGGCGCGACAAAGCTGCCGCAGCCTGCGATTGTCTTTGCTCCAGAAGTATCGGACGATACCAACATCGGTCTGGAATTTTGCTGGCCCGAAAAGTTCACGGTTCCGGTCGTGATGTTGTACGGCGTGCCTGCCGACAGGATGAGCATCGGACTGACCGTGATCGTGTGTCGCAGGTTCAAAGTCCCAAACAGGAAGAGCCGATAGCGCGTATCGAAGTTCGCCCGTCCAAAATCTTTCCCAATGTTATAAAAATCGAGCGAGGGAAACGACGTAATTGTGTTTGTATCCGCCTTCGCAAAGTTCAGCACGCCATAGCCTGAGACCGAAAAGATACGGCTCGGGCGGATATTCACATTGGCGATCAGCTGGTTCTGCCGAAAGACACCACCGGACGCATAGGTATCCCGAACCACCGGATGGCCGTTAGTCGTAGCCGGCGGTATCGGATAGATAGGCTGGTTATTAGCGTCAAAGCCGATCGGAGAGTTCGCATTGTAGCTGTAGAACTGATGCACGCCGTCGGCGCGAACATAGTTGACCGACAGAGTCGCTCCGCGGAAGAGTTGCTGGTCCACTCCGAAGGCATAGTGCAGCGTGTACGGAGTCCGAAGGTTCGGTGACGCCGAATACGTCTTAGTACCGCCGGACGCATTACCCGTGCAGGCCGCTATATTTTGCGGTGTGCAGGCACCAGGCGGATTGGTAATCTGCGTCTGGATCTGATTCGTGCCATTGGATTCAAGGGTATTCATGACATTGGGCAGCTGATACCGGTCATAGAAGATTCCAAAACCGGCATTGAGAACGGTCTTCGGGTTACCTGACGCCTTGCCCACGCCGTAGCGAACCGATATGCGCGGCGCAAAGTCATGATGGTCCGCCAGATGATTCTGCGTCTCAAAGCGAATACCGTAGCTGATCGACAGATTCGGCCGCGCCTTCCAGTCGTCCTCCGCGTAGAGACCAAGATCCAGAAGCGTGGCGCTGACCGTTGGATGCACTATCTGGCTAATGGTGAACTGGCTCGCCACATTGTTCTGATACGCCGCCGTCGAGCCATTCTGGCAGGGCGCAACCAGGCAGTTATACGTAAAGGTGCCATTCGTTCCTGCCGTCGTCGTATTCGAATCGCTTGTGGTCCGCAGCCTCCCGCCCAGCCGGATGAAGTTCTTCGCCAGTTGGATCGAAGTGTAGTTCTGAGCCTCAAAGTGGTTCTGAATATCCGACGAACTCCCGGTCGGGGCGCCACCGCCGGTAAAGTTGCCCTGCACCTGGATCGTCGGCGCCGTGCTCAGAGCGTTCTCGGTTGCGGTCTCGCGCTGATACTCGAACCTCGTCTCGTTGATGACGCGCGCACTCACAACCTGCGTATCGCTCACCTGGAGCGTCGTCTCCGACGTGCTGGAGTTGTAACCCGCGGTAGGCAGAACCAGTCCCCCAACGCCGACGTTGCTCTGGTCATTCACCTCATAGTGGAAGCGCGTCACCAGCGTGTTCTTTTCACCAAGCGCAAGGTCGACGCGCGGGTTGATCTCAGTCCGGGACTGTGGCCCCGGATTCGCAATGACATAAGAGCAGGTAGTCTGGCCGCTCGGGCACGTCAGATTAGGATCGAAGGCCGGCGTGTTTAGAATCGTTGCGTTCACCAGGTTGTTGTCCTGGATCGAGCGGTGAGTTCCGGACACGTTGAAGGACGCAATCTTCGCGAGAGGGCCCGTAATATTTCCGAGCACAAAGATCGTGTGATACGGCGGCTGCGTAAGCGGCTGTCCCGAAGTATTGAACGCATTCAACAACGGATTGCCCGAGTTCAGCGACGAAGTAACTCCCTGCAGATTGAACTGACCATGAAACTTATCCGTGCCCGGCTTGGTGAAGACCTCGACGCGTCCATAACCCAGGCGATCGTACTGCGCGGAAAACGGATTTTGATTGATGCGGATCTCCCGGATCGACGACTTGGGAGGAAGCTGCCCACCGGTGAATCCATCCACATAAATCTGCCCGCCGTTTGGCCCCGCCGCAGGCCCCGCCAGCGCGGTCAACTCCGACGAGAGTTCGTCGGGATCGTCCGAAAGCGCCTCGAGATCCTTGCCCTTCAACACCGTTGCACTGGCATTACTGTCGGCATCGACGCTCACCTGCGCCGCGCTCGCCGTTACATTCACCTCCTGCTGCTGCTCCTGGATCGCCATGTGCACGTCCAGCGTTAAAGACTCCCCAGCAGCAATCCTCACGCCCTGTCGTACAAACGAGGCGAAACCAGGCATCGTCACCGTCACCGAATACGTCCCGGCCGGAACACCGCGCAGCACATAGGTCCCGTCGCTCTGCGACTGCGTGATCAACGCCTTGCCCGATGCCGGAGTGAACGTCACCGTCGCTCCGGGAATCACCGCATTCTCAGGATCGGCGACCGACCCATGCACTGTGGCCCCGGTCTGCTGGGCGGTCGCAACCATCGGCGTCAAAGCGATGAAAAAAAGTACAACAACATTCAAAATTGCGCGAAATGACATTCCTACTCCTCAAAAGATATCCATCGTTGCCGTTCGTAGAAAGACCTAGTGCCCGCCCCCGCCGCCGCCTTCAGGTGCCCCTTCGCCGCCCAGAGACCAAGGAGACAGTGTCATCGAGGGTGCACCCGGTGCTGCCGCCAGAATTGGTTCAACCCCAGACAGCAGAGTCACCGCCGTTACCGAGGCGCTGCCCGGATCCGATTGCGACGCCACAATCATCACGGCATCCCCAGCCTTCAGATCGGCGATCGTCTTGTTGGGTAATCGACTCACCAACTGCGAGAGGTCCCCTCCGGCAGAATGTCCCGCCCCGCCCGGCCGTCCTCCTCCCGATGCATCCGCCTGACCCGCTCCCTGCGGCGCTCCCCCGCCAGACCCACCTGCGGCAGCGCCGCCTTTGGCCCGTGCCGCAAACATCGTCGCAGCCTGGGGCGGCAGCGTCCGCACATTCGAGTTCGCCGTAATCGTCACCGTGACCGTCTTCTTCGTCGCCAGGTCTTTCAGCGTCAGCGTCCCTTTCGCGGCATCAATAGTTGCGATCAGTCCCGCCAGATTCATGAACGAACCGCTGACCACCACCTCCGCCGGAATGGAAGATCCATCGTCAGACTTTGTCCCGAGCACGCGAAGCTGGTCTCCCACGTGTATCTGCGCCAGCGTCCCTGCCTTGGCATCCTCGAACTTCACCGAATCCCCGGCATAGCGTCGGAACTGCGTCTTGCCGGTCGTAGTCACAGCAATCTTTTTGGCGCCTACCGTGACAGTCAACGTCCCCGTACCCGCATCTACCGCGCTCACAATGCCGCCGGTGCCGCGCTTCTGCCAGTCCGTCTGCTCCGCCTCATGCTTCTGCGCGATGTCGCTCGACTTCATCAGAATCACGCGCGACGCCGCGAACGAGCCTGCAGTATCACCGGCCTTCCCGGTCACCAGCACTCGATCCCCAACCGCAATGTCCTTCAGCGCGATTGTCTGTGCCGTCTTCAAATCGGTGCTGCCGGGCGCTAGCTGCAGAATGCGCGTCTCATCCGCCACATTGACGACAACCTCCTGGCCGGCATCCGTCTTCAGGGTAAGATTGTTTCCGGTAACAGCCGTTACGGTGCCAAGCTGACGCGCAGCAGCCGGTGCGGCGGCTGGGGCCTGCGCCAGCAACACGGAGGTGTAGGCCGGCACTATCACCAGCGGCAGCATCAAGCTGCCTCTCAACATAGCGCTCCGGAATACACCGAATTCCTTCAACATCGTCTTATCCTCCAAAATTTGTTGCAAGTTTATTGTGGTCGCTTTAGGATTGACCCGCTAAAGTCGCCAGTCTCTAGGTAGGAAGACGAGCTAGCCACGCAAAAGTTTCCGCTGGAAACGATACTTTCGTAGTGAATCCCACGAAGCTAAAGCGAACATTAAGGCCGAGCCTCTATCATAACCGCCTGATGGGCTTTGTTCTCTTTTATTGCGCACCCAGCAACTCCTTCACGGCGCGCTCCAGTTGAGCGTCCGCGCCCGTTTCTGTCTCGCCCAGCGGACGCTCGACCTCAACATCCACAGGCCGCGGATGCATCTCCATCGTCTGCCCCCGCATATCCTGAATACGCCACCCAGGCACTCTCACCGCCGACCCATCGATCAGCGGTTGCGCCCCCGTAAAGATGATCCAGCCCGCCGTCGGCTCGCCAACCACTTTGCCCAATTTTCAGCGAACGATAGCCCTCAGTAAAGTCCTCCGCATCCGACAGCGACGACTCGTTCGTCACCAGAACCGTCGGCAAACCCAGTGCCCGCTGCCCCAGGTTCTGCCGTGAAGGCACAGGCGACAGCCCACGCGGCGTCATCGTCAGGTAGTTCTGCCGCGTAAACACATCCAACGCATATCCGTTGATGTAGCCGCCATTGTTGTTCCTTACATCGACCACAACGCCCTGCTTCGCCTCATTCTGCGCATCGAGATCGATATACAGCTGCTGCAACGAAGCATCGCTCATATCCGCAAGATGGACGTAGCCGATCTTGCCGCCGCTCGCACGATCCACCAACGCACGCCGGCTCTCCACCCATTGCCGATACAACAAGCCAACCGCCGCCACCGACGACACCGGACGCACAACCGCATCACGAGTCTTGCCCGCCGTCTCAACACCCAGCACAACCCGCTTGCCGACCGTGTCCTCCAGCATCCCGTCAAGGTTCTTCGCTCCGATTGCCTCACTGTTCACGCTCACCACCCGATCGCCCGGTTTGATCGAGCCTTCAATCGCCGCCGGTCCCAGCGCAATCACCTCGCGCACCACCAGGCCCTTCCCAGCCTCATACGCCTCACGGTCGAATCGCAACCCAAGATTGCCGACCTGCACCGGCTGCGGCCCATTCGCCGGGCCCATGCCTCGATTGATGCCCGAGTGCGAAGAATTCAACTCGCCGATCAACAGATTGATATCCCGACGAAGCTCATCCGATGTCCGCACGCCGGCAATATACGGAGCCCACTCGTCATGCAGCTTCAACCAGTCATGCCCGTTGAACTTGGCGTCATAGAACCGCCGGTTCAGCGTCTCCCACGCCTCTTCAAACACCACCTTCTTCTCCGCGTCGAAGTCGACCTGCATCGGCGCAGTCACCGCGATCGCCTTCGGCGTGCGTGTCTCGACAACGATCGACTTCACCGAGCCGTTCTCGAGATAGAACACATCCTTACCATCTGGCGCGAAGACATAATTGCTCTTGCGTCCTGGCGTCGACGTCAATTGCCGCGCAACCGGCGGCTCCTTCGCAAGCTCATCAAGGTTGTACGTATAAAGGCTCTGCTGATTCGCCGTGCGGGCGCCAAAAAGCAACGTCTTGCCATCGGAGCTGATCACCGGCTCCTCGGCATTCAACCCAAGCGGCAGCAACGTCAACCGGTCGCGGATACCCTCGAAGACGATCTTCACCGGTTCGGGCTTCTTCTTTGTCTCAGCTGCTGCAGGCGGAGTCGCTGGCTTCTCCTCTGTCGAGGTCGCCGGCGTCACGTCAGGCGTAGTCGGCGTAGTCGGAGTCCCCGGCGTCTTCGAAGGCCGGAACAGATCCCGAAACTCGTCCTCACGATACTTCGGCACATGCGGCAGCAGATCGACACGAGCAATCTGCGCCTGCTCGCTACGCTGTGCCGTATTGAACAAAATATATCTCCCGTCCGGCGACCAGACCACGCCGACAGTCTCGCCATTCGCCAGAAAGCTCACCGGATGCGACTCGCCGCCTGCCGCAGGCACAACATGCACGTTGCGAAACGATCGACTGTCATCCGCCGTATAAGCAACCCACTGGCTGTCCGGCGACCACGCCAACGATGACCTCGGCAACTCTCCGCTCGCCACCACGCGGTCTGCAACCGCGGCCCCAGCCTGCGCCGGCACCGTCAATACATGCAGCTCCTTATCATTGCGCAGATACGAGATACTCTTGCCATCCGGAGACCACTTCGGATTCTCATCTTCACTCCCAGCCTGCGTCAGCACGCTCTCTTTCCCGGTCGCAAAGTCATACATCACCAGGTTGTGGCCGCTGCCCTCGCCCGATCCAGCCTCCGAGCGGTACACCAGCTTCATCGAATCCGCCGACCACACCGGATCGCTCTCCGCCGTCGCCGTATGCGTCAACCGCTGCGCCTCGCCACCATCCTTGGCTGACGTGGCAAACACCTCGCCATGTGCGATCACCGCAATCTTCTTCCCATCCGGCGACAACGACATCGTGCTGAAGTTCGTCTCCGTCACATGCGTCACGCCCGGCGAAGCGGGAACCCCACGCAGCGTAATCGGTACACGCTCTGCCTTGCCCGATGCAGTATCCATCTTCCAGATCGCGAAGTTCCGCTCAAACACAATCGTCTTTCCGCCATCCCCAATGCTTGGCCACAACACGCGCCCTTCCCTGAAGTGCGTAAGCTCCTTCGCCAACGCCGGCGCCGCCACCGAGACAGCCCAGATATTCTCCGCACCCGAAGCATCGCTCATATAGAACAGCGTCTTGCCATCCGCCGACCACATCGGCCACGCATGCTTCGCATCGGCCTTCAGCAGCATCTGGTACTTTCCACTCTCAGCCACCGGTTTCAGCCACACCTCGGTCTCATCGATGTGCGCATGCCCGTTCCGCCACCATTGCGAGCTGCTCAGCCCCTTCGCCATCAGCGCAATCGTCTGCCCATCGGGCGAAGGCGCACTCTCAAACTCGTTCAGATAACGCTCGTGGCTCACCTCAAGCGGCGTGCCACCGCCCGAGTTCACACGAAAGATATCACCCTGCCCCGCAACATCATTAACCGCGGAAGTGAAATAAATCCATTTGCCATCATGCGACCAGCCATCCAGCGAGTCCGGGCGGTCGGAGTATGTAAGCCACATCAGCTCTCCCGTAGCCAGCATCAGCACATAGATGTTTCCCGCACCAGTACGTGTCGAAACAAACGCCAGCTTCGTCCCATCTGGCGAGTACAGCGGCCTCGATTCCGTCGCCGGATGCGTCACCAGCAGATGCGCCTCACCTCCCGTCGCTGCCACCGTCCAGATGTCTCCCCCCGATACAAACGCAATCTCCCGCCCATCCGGCGAAACCGCAGGATCGCTCAAGGAAGGCAGCGCCGTCTGCGCCATCGCACCCTTCCCGGCAATCAAGGCACACAAGACCAGCGCACACAGGGGTAAACGACGAAGAACGAGTGACATTGCAGGCACTTCCTTCAGCTGAAAATGATTAGATTAGGAAATTCTACACACTCTAAGTTGTCATTTCGACCGAACCCTGAGCGGAGTCGAATGGGGCAGTGGAGAAATCTGCTTCTTTTACCCAAGCCCTTGCTCTGCACTCTGGTTCTTCTCACCCGAGAGGATGGCCAGCGTGTCCGGTGGCAGCACAACCCTACCCTCCACCACCTCAACATCACCACGCGACGCGAGCAACAACGGAAGCCGCCGAAGATTGTCCAACTCCACCCGCGCCGCCCCGAGATTGCACATCACCGTCACCGCCCCACGCTCCATTACGAGGCACTTCTTGTCCTCATCAAACGACACCTGCGTCTGCCCCGGCGTCCCATCGTTCAACGAAGCAGACCCACGCCGCAGCCGGATCAGTTTGCGATACCACTCGAGCATTTCCTCGTGCCGGCCCTCATGCACCTCGTCCCAGTTCAACTTCGACCGCCGAAACGTCTCCCCATCTTCGGGATCAGGAATCTCCTCCGGCTTCCATCCAAAAGCCGCAAACTCGCCCCGCCTACCCTCCTTCACCGCCCTCGCCATCTCCGGATCTTCGTGGTCGGCGAAGTATTGAAATGGCGTCGACGCCGCAAACTCCTCCCCCTGAAAGATCATCGGAATAAACGGCGCAGTCAGCACAATCCCCGCCGCAACCTTCGCACGATCTATCCCGACGATCTGCTCCACCCGGTCTCCAATCGCCCGATTCCCCACCTGATCGTGATTCTGGATATATCCCAGGAAATGATGCGGAGAAAGATCATCAACCGCCCTGCCATGCTCGCGCCCGCGATACGTCGAATAAGTCCCATCCTGCACAAATGTCTTCGTCAGCGCCTTCACCAGCTTCGCCACCGATCCAAAGTCAACGTAATACCCCTTCTCTCCCGCACCGCTCTGCAACACAGTGAACAGCGCATGATGAAAGTCGTCGCTCCACTGCGCATCCATCCCGTAGCCGCCAATCTCGCGCGGCTTCACCACCCGCGGATCGTTCAAATCGCTCTCTGCAATCAGCACCAGCCGCCGCCCCAGCTTCGCAGACAACTCACCCACCTCATTCGCCAACTGCTCCATAAAATGCACCGCAGACCGGTCGACATACTCATGCACCGCATCCAGCCGCAGACCGTCGATATGGTAGTCCCGCATCCACATCAGCGCGTTGTCGCAGAAGAACCGCCGCACCTCATCGCTTCCCCAATCCTCAAAGTTCACCGCCCCACCCCACGGCGTACGGTGCTTATCGGTGATGTAAGGCCCGAACTTCCCGCTATAGTTCCCCACCGGCCCAAAGTGGTTGTAGACCACATCGAGCAGCACTGCCAATCCCCGCGTATGACAGGCGTTCACCAGCCGCTTCAAACCATCCGGCCCGCCATACTGCTCTGTCACGGCAAACAGCGAAGCCCCGTCATACCCCCACCCCTGCCCGCCTGGAAACGCCGCCACCGGCATCAACTCAACATGCGTAATGCCAAGTTCCACAAGATAATCCAACCGCTCAATCGCCGAATCAAACGTGCCCTGCGGCGTAAACGTCCCGATGTGCAGCTCATAGATCACCGCACGCTCAAGCGGAGGAGCCTGCCACCCGCGATCACTCCACGCAAAAGCCGACTGGTCGTAGACCTGCGACGGCCCATGCACTCCATACGGTTGCCACTGCGAGCGCGGATCAGGCCAAGCCTTCGGGTCGTCATCCAGCGCAAACCCGTAGTCCGTCCCCGGCGCCGCACTCTCCACCGTGACACTCCACCATCCACGCGCATCCGGCCCGAGCATCGGATACGTCGCCTCGCCGATCTTCACCGCAACCTTCCGCGCCGTGGGCGCCCAAACCCTGAACTCATGCATCGCTCTCGTCAGCCCCCGCACCCTCGCGCATCAGAAGCGCCACAGGAAAATCCTTCATCAACAATCTCATCGTAATCACGCCACCCTCGACGCTCCCGCCCGTCAGACGATTCCTCCATCTGCCCTTGGGCAACACAACAATCGTGTCCTTCCAAGCGCCGCCCAACTTCAACGTCAGCCTCGGCACCACCGTCACCACATCCTCGCCGCGCAGATACGCAATCACATGGTCATGCTTGTCCCCGTCCACCTCGAGCGGCGTATACTCCGCCTCCGCGCCAAAGCAATCCGGCCGCTCGCGCCGCAGTTCAAGCGCCCTATGAATCGTCCACATCTTCGGCAGCCCTTCGTCTGCCCGCATCATTACATGCGCCGCAACGTCCTCCACCTTCATCCGCTTCAGCTCGCACAACAAACGCTTCCGCAGCGCATAATCCACCGGCCGCCGATTATCAGGATCCACAAGGCTCAAATCCCACAACTCCGTCCCCTGATAAAGATCAGGCACTCCAGGCGCAGTATGCTTCAGCAGCGTCTGCGTCAGCGAGTTCACCCGACCAGCATCCTGCACTCTCGCTACAAACTGCTGCAGCTCCCGCAAAAACGGCGCATAGTTCAACGTCAGTTCAATAAACATCATCAGTGCATCTTCAAACTCTTTATTATTCGCAACCCATGTCGTGTGCTGTTTTGCCTCGCGCACCGCCTTCAGCATGTAAGCCTGCGCACGATCGATCGGCAGCGGCCACGCCCCAATCAGCGTCTGGTAGTACAGATACTCCGTATTTCTGTCCGGCATCGCAGGCGCCCCACGCTTCCCCGTCCGAAACGCACTATTCATCCGCGACCACCGCTGCACCGCCGAGCCAAACCGACCCGGAATCTCCGACAGCACCGCCAGCCGCGCCCTCACATCATCACTGCGCTTGGTATCGTGCGTCGACAGCGTCGTCATCGTCAAAGGATGCGTCGCCTGCATCTTCTCGCAGTACGCGTGAAACTCGGCAACGCTCACCCCATTGCGCCCCGGATCGCTCCCCACCTCGTTCATCCCTGTCAGCCGGTTGTAGCAATAAAAAGCCGTGTCCTCCACGCCTTTCGCCATCACCGGCCCGGTGAACTGCTGGAACCGCAGCACAAACTCGCTCTCCCGCCTCCCCTTCACCACCGTCGTCAACACATCGCGGAGAAAGTCGAACAGGTCGCCATCGATATCCGGTCGCTGTTGCTTCGCACACTCCGTCGCCTGCGTAATCTGATCCCTGTCCTCGTCCGTGATCTCTTCCCGGTCCGGCACCACATACGTCCGATAGATCGCAAAACACGCCGCCACCTCGCGAATCGCTCGTCTCACCTCGGTCTGCGTATAGTCCCTCCGGTCGCGATTCGCCTCGCATATCTCCACGAACAACGAGGTCAGCCGGTTCACATCACTCCCCAGGCCTTCCTGTGTCACGCTGATCTTCTTCTCATGCGCAATGGAATGGAAGTCCGTGATCTCGTTAGTAAAATCACCATACACAGAGGTCAGCTCCGCCATTCCTTCAGGAGCAACCAGTACCCCAGCCGCTACATTCAGAAAGTCATATCCTGTGGTCCCCTGAATCGGCCAGCTCTCCCGCAAAAACTCACCCGGCTCCAGAATCTTCTCCCCAACCACCCACGCATCGGGCGCTCTGTCCCGCAGCCGCTTCAAATACTCCAACGGATCGCGCAGCCCATCGGGGTGATCCACCCGCACCCCATCCAGCACGCCGCGCTTCAACCAATCCAGTACCAGTGCATGCGTCTCTTCGAACACATAGTCTCGCTCTATGCGCAGGCCGATCAGAGAATTAACATCAAAGAACCGCCGGTAGCTCAACTGCTGATCGGCAGTCTTCCAGTAAGCCAGCCGATAGTTCTGTTGACTCAGAAAATCATCCAGCGCATCCAGATTCCCATTCAAATCGGCAACCGCGTGATCCATCGCTTCAAAAATCTCCGGCTCCTCTGTGCACAGCCGCTCCAGCAGCGTAAACAGCACGACCTTATCGCGATGCCGCGCCAGAATCGTCCTACGGTCGACATACTCTGGCGCAGGCAAGCGGCCGAACGAAGCCGCAAGAAAACTCAGCGTGTCCGACCTCGCATACTCCGCAGCCCGCGAAAGAATCACCGGAAGCGACGGTGGCGACACCGGAAGCGTCTGCCCCGCGCACTCCACCTGAAACTTGATTCCCCGCCGCACCACCGTGATGCCACCCGCCTGCAGCACCCGCCCATACTGGTCGCCCAGAATCGGCACCAGCACTTTATCCCGCAGGCGCTCCTCCTGCGGCTGCCAGTCGATATCGAAGAACGATGCATACCGGCTCGAAGTCCCATTCTCGAGCACATCCCACCAATATTTATTCTCCTTGCCCAGCGACATGTGGTTCGGCACAATGTCCAGAACCTGGCCCAACCCGGTCTCACCCAGCTTCGCGCAAAAACGAGCGTGCGCCTCCGACCCGCCCAGCTCCTTATTCACTCCCTGGTGATCGACAACGTCGTACCCATGCATACTTCCCGGCGCAGCCTGCAGGTAAGGAGAGCTGTAAACATGCGAAACCCCGAGCGAACGCAGATAGTCCGCGATCCCCGCCGCATCATCGAATGTAAAGTCTTTATGGAGCTGCAGCCTGTAGGTGGAGCATGGAATCCGTAGCATTGTTTATCAACCGATCAAAAAACTCGTTCAGGAAAACAAGGCAGCAGAAAAATTACGCAGATGACTGAATTAGAGGCGCGGAACGTCTCGTCGGTTGCATTTGAACCGGTCGTATGGCTCTATCTCTGTTATAAACCTTTTGTCTTTACCGGTGGCTCCGGCTTCCACAAGCCCGATAGCGCAAACGCCGAATGGAGCAGCGCAATGTGCGATAAGGCCTGTGGAAAGTTGCCTCCCATGCGCTTCGCCACCGGGTCATACTCCTCCGATAACAATCCCACATCATTCCGCAGCGCAAGCAGCCGTTCGAACATCGCCTTCGCATCCGCCCTCCGTCCGATCAGCCACAGACTCGTCACAAACCAAAAACTGCAAGCAAGAAACGTCCCTTCACCACCGCTCAGTCCGTCCTTCGTCTTCTTCGTGTCATATCGCTCTACCAGCCCGCCCTTCATCAGACGCTTCTCAATAGCCTCCACTGTTCCAATCACCCGCGGGTCGTCCGGCGGCAGAAATCCCACCAGTCCGATCAACAGACACGATGCATCCAGCTGCTTCGACCCATACGACTGCACAAAACTGTTCAACTTCTTATCGAAGCCTTTTTTGCAAATCTCTCGACGAATCATCTCGCGGTTCTTCTTCCATCGCTTTACATCTCCGCTGCCATACTGCTCGTGATGTTTAATAGCGCGATCAAGCGCCACCCACGCCATCACCTTCGAGTGCGTAAAGTGCTTCGCCCCTCCGCGCGTCTCCCATATCCCCTCATCCGGCTCAGGCCACACCTGGCAAAGACGGTTGACCAGGGCCGACTGCAGCGAGCCCGCCGACACACGAATCTCATCCTCGGCCTTGGGCGTCCTCGACAACGCGGCCGACACCTCGCCAAACACATCCAGCTGAAACTGGTCCACAGCCGCATTGCCGATCCTCACCGGCCGTGAGCCTTCATATCCCGGCAGCCAGCTGGCCTCCCACTCAACCAGCTGCCGTTCGCCAGAGATGCCGTAGATCGTCTGCACCTGGTCCGGCGCTCCGGCAACGGCCCGCAGCAGCCACTTCCGCCACTCCACCGCCTCCTCCACGTAGCCCGCCTGCATCAATATCAGCAGCGTGAACGCCGTATCGCGCAGCCAGCAGTAGCGATAGTCCCAGTTGCGAGACCCGCCGATTCTCTCCGGCAACGACGTCGTCGCCGCCGCCACAATTCCGCCCGAGGGTCTGTAGGTCATCGCCTTCAACGTAATCAGCGACCGTTCGACTGCCTCTGCATACGGCCCCCTGTACTTGTTTTTCCCGCTCCATTGCTTCCAGAACCTCTGCGTCCTCGCCAGCGCCTTTTCTGCCTCAGGCTCCTGCGGAGCCTTATCGAGCGACGAGGAGCCGGTCAACGTAAAACTCACCATCTCGCCCTTGCGCACGGTGAACTTGCCGCGTGTCGTCATGCCCTCGCCTCGCAGTGGAACCTTCGTCCGCAGCGTCACCATGTCCTCTCCCGCAATGGCCCGCAGCTCGTGGTCCGTACTCGTCACCCACGGAATCGTCCTTCCATAGTCGAACCGGATCGCAAGGTCCATCTGCATCGCAACCCTGCCCCGCACTCCGCGAACGATCCGCACAACATGCGAGTGTCTTCCCCGAGGCGGCATGAAGTCGATCAAACAGACCTCTCCCTCCTTGGTCTCAAACGTAGTCTCCACCACCAGCGTATGCGCCTCATACTGCCGCCGCAGCGCCTTCACCTTACCCACCGGCGCTATCTGCCAGAACCCATGGTCGCGTGTGCCCAGCAACGCCGCGAAGCAAGCCGCCGAAGAGAACGTCGGCCAGCACAACCAGTCAATCGACCCCTCGCGAGACACCAGCGCCGCTGTCTCGCAATCTCCAATCATGCAATAATCTTCAATCAGCGAGCCATGCAATGGGCCCGCGTTCTTCTTTTGTCTTGCCACTGCGTCTCGCCTTCCTTGGCTGCATTCTTTCCTGCCAGCAACCGCTTACACCAAAGCACGCATCTCTACTAAGAGCAACTTCAAGAGTAAGATGCACACCGCGGGCGTTTTGTCTGCGCTAACGCGGAATAGGATTTTTGAAGCAGGCGTCTTGTGAATCTAAACGAAGGAGCCGCTCAAGAAGAAAGCCGTCCGCTTCACAAAGTTTGAGCCACCGCTAACCAAAACAGAGAAAGTCAAGATCGTCCGATGGCCTCCACCCAAACCAATATCGACCTCACTCCCGCGCCCCCGGCCGTTGCCAAGGGCGGCCTTCTGGTCAGCCTCGCTTCCCTGCCGCAGGAGGCCTTCGAGACCACTCTCAGCAACCTCGCCCTCGCCTTCCCCGGCGAAACCGTGCTCGTCGCCACACCCGACGCCGCCCCGCAATCCTCCTCCGGAAGCCCCCTCCGCCTTATCTCCTACACTCCGACAGCCGTCTCCGCGACGCCCTGGTTCCTCACCGCAGCCGACTACCTCCATGCGTACAAACTCGCCCAGGAAAACCAGGCCACCGCCTGCGTCCTGCTCGGCGCCGAAGCCCAGTCCCTACACCCCGAAGCCATACGCGCTCTCGCGAAGTCCGCGCTCCAGTTCGACCTCACCCTGGCGCATTACGACCTCGGCCCACGCGTAGGACTCGTCAACTCCGCCATCCTCTACCCGGTCACGCGCGCCCTCTTCAGCACGCGCCCCCGCTTCCCTCTCGCCATCGACGTCGGTCTCTCCCTCCGCATGGCAGAGCGTCTCGCGGCCCCAGCACAACGCTTCACCGCCGCCGGACAAAACGAGGGGCTCATCTGGCCCCTTAGCGAAGCCGCCTCCGTCAACTTCAGCATCGCCGAGATCAACGTCGGCCCCCGCACCTTCCTTCAGCCTGTCTCCACCGACATCAACACGCTCCTCGCCCATGTCGCCGGCTCCCTCTTCGCCGACATCGACGCCAAAGCCGCCTTCTGGCAGCGCGCCCGCGGCACCCAGCCCTTTCAGCCAATCACCCAAACCCCTCCCATCGCTGATCCGCCAGACATCGCCTCCATGCTCGACGCCTTCCGCCTCGCCTACACCAACCTGCACGAGATATGGTCGCTGGTTCTGCCTCCCAATTCGCTCCTCGGCCTCAAGAAGCTCTCCCTCATGCAGCCCGAAAACTTTCGCATGCCCGACAACCTCTGGGCCCGCATCGTCTATGACTTCACCCTCGCCTTCCGTCTCCGCACCATCAACCGCGGACACCTTCTCGGCGCACTCACCCCGCTCTATCTCGCCTGGGTTGCGTCGCATCTCACTCTCATCAGCAACGGCACCGCCCCCGAAAAACACATTCAGGATCTCGCCGTCGCCTTCGAGACGGACAAACCATACCTCGTGTCCCGCTGGCGCTGGCCCGACCGTTTCAACCCATAAAAGGCTCTCAACAAAAAGTATCTAAGGCACTTCAGTAAAAAGTACTTCAGCAAAAAGTTATTAGCCGGCAACGCCAGCACCGTAAGGAGAAAAACTCATGTGGCAACAAGTCGAACTCGCCCTTAGCCAATCCGCTCACCGAGTGCTCGTCAAGCTCGCCATCTTCCTCCCCGCCCTCGTCGCCCTTCTTCTCGCCGTTGTCGTCCTCACGGCCATCGGAGCAGGTCTGGCTGCGCTTCTGCGCCGCTTCCTCACCGCCGCGAAGTTCGACGAGCGCCTCGCCCGCAACTCCATCGCGCCCATCTCCGACTGGTCCCCCGCCAACAGCCCCACCGCGCTCATCGCCCGCGTCGTCTTCTGGGGTTGCGTCCTCATCGGCTGCTTCATCGGCATCTCTGCTGCCGACGCCGCCTACCCCGGCGACTCTCAAATCTCCGCATACATCATCCCCTACATCACCCATTCCGTCGGAGCCGTCCTTCTGCTCATCGCCGGCACCGTCATCGCCCGCTTCCTCGAGCGCTCCGTCCTCATCGGAGCCGTCAACGCCAAGCTTCAGTACGCCCGCTTCCTCTCCCTCGGCATCAAGTGGCTCGTCCTCGTCCTCACCGCAGCCATGGTGCTCGACCACCTCCAGATCGGCGGCGCGGTTGTCGAACTCGCCTTCGGCATCCTCTTCGGCGGCATCGTCCTCACGCTAGCCCTCGCCGTAGGCCTCGGCTCCCGCGACATCGTCAGCCGCTCGCTCGAGCGCAGCACCACCTTCGACCCAATCCCCGGCGACCCCGACTACAAGTCCACAACACCCGCAGAAACCCTGCGCCACTTCTAAAAGATTCTATCCCTGCGCTATGCATGCCCTCGCGCCGCTGCCACAATGGGCCCGGCATCCGGGCTCGTGTTGCCTGCTTCAGGCTGAACTCGCGGAGCCAGAAATCCATACAGCGCCACCACGACAAACCCAACCAACGGCACAATGTACCCCTTCGCCAAACTCCCCGTATTCCTCGCGATCAGCCCAAGCACCGGCGGAAAGATCGCCCCGCCCACAATAGCCATCACTAGCAACGACCCAGCCAGCTTCGTATTCGGCCCCAGTCCCTTCAGCCCCAGCGCAAAGATCGTCGGAAACATGATCGACAAAAAGAACCCGCTAGCCACCACAGCCCACGCGCCCACAATCCCAGGCTGGGTGATAGTAACCGCCATCAACAGCACATTCACCACGCCATAGATCCCCAGCATCCGGCTCGGCGACACATACTTCATCAGCGGAGTCGAAACAAATCGCCCCACCGCCAGCGCAACCAACACTCCCGTCAGGTAGTAAGCCGCATGCCGTTCACTCACCGTCGTAAACTGCTTCATATAAGGAATCAAGCTGCTCCAGCTGGATATCTGCGCCCCCACATTGCAGAAGTTCGCCAGCACCGCAAACCACAGGTGCGGATAATTGAACAACTGGCTGAAACTCCCATGATCGCCGCTCTCGCCCTCATGCTCGCTATGCATCGAAGGAAACGTCATCCGCGACAAAATAAACGCGCAGAGCAGTACCACCGCGCCGAACGCAAGATACGTCGGCACCACGCGCATGATCTCCGTATGCAGATACGCCTGGTACGTCCCCGCGGCCCGCATCTGCTCAATCTCCGGAGCCTTCTTCTCCACACCCGAAAAAATAAACCGCGCTCCAATCAGCACCCCGACAATCGTCCCAGGCGGATTGAACGACTGCGAAAAATTCAGCCTCTGCTCCGACGTCGCCGGATCGCCAAACTGCGCAATGAACGGGTTCGCCGCAGTCTCCAGAAACGAAGCGCCACTCCCCACCGTAAACAGCGCCACCAGAAACGGCAGGTACTGCCCGCTCACCGCCGCCGGCCAGAACAGCACCATCCCGCCGCCAAACAAAAGCAGCCCTGTCACCATTCCTGCCTTGTAACCCCACTTCCGCATCAGCAGGGCTGCCGGCATCGCCATAAAAAAATACCCCAGAAAGTTCGCCGTCTGCACCAGCTGCGCGCTCACCGGCGACAGCTCAAACGACTTCTTGAACTGCTGCACCAGAATGTCGGTCAGGTTATTCGACATCCCCCACAGGAAAAAAAGCACTGTCACCAGAGAAAACAGCAGCATATGGCCCACAGGAAAAACCGGCCTGGTTTTGTCCCCCTGTGACTTCGCACCCGCACTAACTGACGTCGAAACCTGCATGCCTCATCCTCTCAAATTCAACTTTCACCAGTAAACGAACTCCCGCCTCGCGGGCCGCAAAAAGTGATGCCCAGTCTATCGCAATAGCCATCCGTCGTACGCATCGGGGTTTTTTGCCGACATTCGCTTCCCTCCCCACCATTGCTGGCATACTATGGTCTTTCGCGATTCGCGCGAAGCGCACGGCTCTCTCACAAATTCATCCCCAAATTTGGAGACCTCCCCCATGACAACGAAAAAAACCACGAAAAAGACAACGAAAAAGCAATCCGCTCCCCAACTCTCCGCTTCGCCCCGCGCCGTCCTGCCGGGCAGCGAAAAGGCTCCCTTCGTTCCCTCTGCGTCAATCCAGGCCGCCGGCGAAACACCCGCACCCTCGGGCACAAAGATCACCGTCTCCGTCATCGTCAAACGCAAGGCCCCGCTCAAAGCCGCCAATCGCACCGGCAAAGAGCGTCTCACCCACGCCCAATACCGCCAGCGCCACGGCGCAGACCCCGCCGCAGTCAAGCTCGTCCGCGCCTTCGCCAAAGAGTTCAGCCTCGCCGTCGCGCCCGACACCCCCGGCCCCGAACGCCGCACCATCAAGCTCAACGGCACCATCGCCGCCATGCAGAAGGCCTTCGGCGTCACCCTCGTCCACAAGACCCACGACGGCACAACCTACCGCGTCCGCGAAGGCAGCATCACCCTCCCCTCTGCGCTCGTCGGCCCCGTCGAAGCCGTCCTCGGCCTCGACAACCGCCCCCAGGCACAGCCCCACTTTCGCGTCCTCGGCGAAACCGGCGACCTCAGCGCCAAAGAAGCCCAGGCCGGAGGTTTCGCCAAACCGCACGCCGGCTACGCCATCCAGCCGCACGCCGGCAGCGCCAACACCTCCTACACCCCACCGCAGATCGCAGCGCTCTACCAATTCCCCTCGAACCCATCCGCCGCAGGCCAGACCATCGGCATCATCGAGCTAGGCGGAGGCTACAAGACCGCCGACCTCACCACCTACTTCAAATCCCTCGGACAAAAAGTCCCCACGGTTACCGCAGCCTCGGTCGACGGCGGCAAGAACTCCCCCACCACCGCCAACAGCGCCGACGGCGAGGTCATGCTAGACATCGAGGTCGCAGCCGCCGTCGCGCCCGGAGCCAGCATCGTCGTCTACTTCACCCCCAACACCGACCAGGGCTTCATCGACGCCATCGCCACCGCCATCCACGACACCAAAAACAAACCCAGCGTCATCTCCATCAGCTGGGGCGCACCCGAATCCGCCTGGACCAGCCAGTCAATGACCGCCCTCGACGCCGCCTGCCAATCCGCCGCCGCCCTCGGCATCACCATCACCGTCGCCGCTGGCGACAACGGCTCCACCGACGGCGCCACCGACGGCCAGAACTACGTCGACTTCCCCGCCTCCAGCCCACACGTCCTCGCCTGCGGTGGAACCAAACTCCTGGGCAGCGGCTCCACCATCAGCTCCGAGGTCGTCTGGAACGAACTCGCCAACAACGAAGGCGCAACCGGCGGCGGCGTCAGCAACGTCTTCCCTCTGCCGACCTGGCAGGCAAGCGCCAACGTCCCCAAACCCACCAACCCCGCAGGCGGCCGTGGCGTGCCCGACGTCTCCGGCGACGCCGACCCCGCCACCGGTTATGTCATCCGCGTCGACGGAACCAACATGGTCATCGGGGGCACCAGCGCCGTCGCTCCCCTCTGGGCCGGCCTCATCGCCGTCGCCAACGCGCAGAACGGCACATCCGCCGGCTTCCTCCAACCTGCAATCTACGCCGCCAAAGGCAAAGCCGCCTTCAACGACATCACCTCCGGCACCAACTACTCCGGCACGCCCGTAGGCTTCAGCGCCGGCCCCGGCTGGGACGCCTGCACCGGCCTCGGCACTCCCATCGGCACAAAGCTAATCACTGTAGTCAACCCAGGCGCTCCCGCAAGCGCGAAGAGAAAAGGCCAGCACCAACGCCGCCCGCAGAAGAGCCGTCCCCCGGTAAGACGATCAAGGTAACGACAGACCCGTCTTCCCTGTTGCTCTTTGCCTGACCACCCCCAAGATCGTCATCTCGACCGAAGGCGGCGCACTTAGCCGCCTTCGGTCGAGAACCCCCGCATTTGCCTTTGCCTTTGTTTTTGTCTTTGCTGCTGCTGTTGCCTTTGCTCTTTAGTTGTCATCCTTCCGCGAAGCGGGAGGATCTGCTTTTGCCGTTGCCTGTCTTGCAGTCACCGTCACTAATTATTGGAAAGCAACTGCTGGCAGACGTCCTTCATCTGGTCCCGCAGCGAATTATCCTCATCGGAAGTCTTCACAAACGCCAGCCCATGCGGGCTTTGCAGTCCGCTCACCACCGGCGTCAGCTGACCGAACTCCAAATCCAACCGCCCCACAAAGCCAGGCGCCGAGCTGCTGCCGGCCACGCCCGCCGAGTAAGCCACACCCGGCGCAAACTCCGCCTTCTCCAACTTGTAGGTAATATCCGCGGCCGTATCCGATACCAGAACAAAACCATCGCTCGAAGGGGTAAACAAAGTATCATCCACCTGCGGCTGGCCATACGGCGAGCTCAGCGGAATCAGCACCGCGCTCTGCTGCTTCGATCCTGCCTTCCGCACTACCACCAGCTCCGAGTCCGCCTGGCTATCCAACACCAGGTCTCCCCCCGGCGACACCGTCATCGAGTCCGGGTCCTGCAGATTCAGTTGCGTCGGCACTCCCGTCAGCACATTGGTCGCCGTCGCATTGCCTTCAAACACCGGCGTCACCACCACCTGACTGCCTTGCAGCGTCGCCTCCACAATCGCAGGCGCGGCATTCGGATTGCCCGCCGGGTTCGACGCACTCAGATACGCCTTGCCATTGCGGAACGCAATATCGTCATATCCGCCGCCCGCCTGCGGAGGCGTCGCAAACGAATACAACGTCTGCTGACGCGTCTCCGGGTCGAACACCACAAGATTAGGATTCGCATCCTCGTTCTGCATTACCCACAGCTTGCGCGTATACGGGTTCACCTTCATCCCGTCGTTGTGGCCCTTCACGCTGAAGCTGAAAACCTTCTGCCCTGTCCGCGTGTACTCGATCACCATATTCGACTTGCCGTCCGCACCGGTCGGATCGTTTCCGTCGCCATACGCGATATAGATATGGTTCTCAAACACCGCGATCGAATCCGGAGCCGTGTACTGCCCCGTCACGCCTGTTGCAAACACACTGAGCTTGTAACCCTTCTCTGCCGTCGGGGTGCTGCTCTGCGAAAACGCAGGAACAACGGTGATCATCAACGTAGCGCACAGCGCAAGCGCCTGCCGCGTAGTAGTCGTAAGCATGGTGAAGCCTCCTGTTGTTATCTCGTTGAAAGTTTTCTGAACCTGAAACGGTTCGCCGACATGGCGATCCTCCACCGATGGATGCATCCTCATGTAAGCGCCCGATGAATTTTTCATGACACCCTTAGAGCGACTTGCAATAGTGGGTTTGAATCAAACTGGGAAGAGCAATAGGCAACCGTTTTCTGGCTCGCTGCGTTACAAACCCAGATAGCTGGCAAATCAGCCGAAACGAAGGCCCCAACCGCTGTCTGCTAGGAAAGGAATTTGAAATGGATACCGCCAAAGTTGTTCGCTTCCACGCCATAGGAGGCCCAGAGGTGTTGCAGATCGAAGACCTCCCAATCCAGCCGCCCGGTGCGGGCGAGGTCCGGCTCAAGGTTCAGGCCATCGGCCTTAACCGTGCAGAGGTGATGTTCCGCACCGGCCAATATCTGGAGCAGCCCGAGTTTCCATCGCGTATCGGCATTGAGGCCGCCGGTATCGTGGATGCCGTTGGCCCTGGCGTAACTCAAGTTAAGATCGGGCAGAAAGTCAGCGTCGCGACCGGGCAATCCGTCGGTCATTATGGCACCTACGGCCAGATTGCTATCACGCCTGCAGTCTCCGCAATTCCTTACCCCGACAATCTGACGCCGGAGGAGGCCGCTTCGATCTGGGTCCAGTACCTCACTGCGTATTTCGCATTCGTCGATGTTGGCAACGTCCAGCCCGGCCAGTCTGTCCTGGTGACAGCCGCGACCGGCGGCGCGGGTCTCGGCGCCATTCAGGTGGCGCGATTGCTTGGCACGACTACGATTGCAACAACCCGTACGGCTGCGAAAAAACAGGCGTTGCTCGACGCGGGAGCCCACCACGTCATCGTAACCGGCGAGGAAGACCTGCTAGCGCGCATCAAACAAATTACCGGAGGCAAGGGCGCGGACCTGATCTTTGACCCGGTAGCCGGAGAAACGCTTCCAACGCTCGCGGAAGCCGTCGCATGGGGTGGTCAAATCATCCTGTATGGAGCATTAGGAGGCGCCGAGACGCCCTATCCCATCTGGACGGCCTTTATGCGAAACTTCATTCTGCGCACTTACATGGTCTACACCTACTGCGGTCTGCCCAATATCGGGTTGCCACGCAACGAGGAGGCGTTCGCACGCGCGGCCAAGTTCATCCAGCAGAACCTGGCGACCGGCAAACTGAAGCCCATCATCGCGAAGACCTTCCCCCTAAGTGAAATCCGCGAAGCACACAGGTACATGGAATCGAATCAGCAATTGGGCAAGATTGTCGTAACTGTCTAAAGGCACTTGCCTAACCTATTGCCTGCTTTTCCTTTTTCTGGGGATCGATCCATCCGCATCGGAAGGGGCGCGCCGGGTGCCCCATATCTCGATTTTGAGATGTGGGCATCGAGCAAAGCTCGACCGCTCTCCTTTCCCCGAACCCATGCAGTAGGGTACCCAACCACCATAGCCCTCCGGCTGTAACATCTCAAGCCTCCGCTCCATCACGTTCCGTCAACTATTGCCGTTGTTTTGCCTTCGCAATTATTTTTTCGCGTTTTCCGCCCAAAAATCGCATGTCAAGCCCCAAAACCACCTAACCCATTACCACGCAACAACATCCAAGTGGCATTTTAGTTCTGCTCAATCCGCTATACTGAATATAGATCGAAAACAAGCAAGCCCCGCAGGGATATAGCCACCCTTCGGGGCTAACTTATTGATAAAGAGTATTTTGCACACAACCCATTTGTAATCAATATTTTGCAGACACCTACAAGTATTTTGCTCCCAAAATATCCTCAAGGGGGGAGGGAGAGGGGTACCCCTCTCAGGAATAAAGAAGTAGGAAAAGAGTTAAATGATCAGTGCCACAGGACGGAACGCACATAAACGGAAGAGCAAAAGCCCAAAGATGACAATACACCGAATCCAATCGGCCGCCGTCCAGCATAGCAACACTTCGCGCCGGACCACTTTCGTTCTATTCTTGACCCTACCGCCATGGCCAGCACTCCCCAAATCGTCGGCCGCTCACCCCTCCGCAAAGAGGGGGCAGCCAAGGTGCTCGGTCGCGCACAGTACGTCGACGACATCATTCTCCCCGGCATGTGGTTCGGCGCCACCGTCCGCAGCACCATCCCTCGCGGCCGCATTACCTCCATCAAGTTCGACCCCACCATCCCCTGGCACGAGTTCACCATCGTCTCCGCCGCCGACATCCCCGGCGAAAACACCATCGTCCACCTCAGCAAAGACCACCCCTGCCTGGCCGTCTCCCACGTCAACCACGCCGAAGAGCCCATCCTCCTCCTCGCCCACCCCAACCGCTCCGTACTCCCCGCCGCCGTCGCGGCCGTCCACATCACCTACGAAGAACTCCCCGCCATCTACACCATCGAAGACTCGGAGAAAAAAGAACAGATCATCTGGGGCGAAGGCGAACAAGCCAACACCTTCAAGACCTACCTGATGCAGAAGAACCAAGTCCCCATCCCCGACGAGATCTGGGAAAAAGCCGGCTTCATCGTCGAAGGCGAGTACCGCACCGGCGCGCAAGAGCAGCTCTACATCGAAAACAACGGCGTCATCGCAGAATATTCTGCGACCGAAGGCGTCACGGTCCGCGGCTCCATGCAGTGCCCCTTCTACCTCGTCCACGCCCTCTCGCTCGTCTTCAACCTCCCCGCCGAAAAGTGCCGCGTCATCCAGACTGAAACCGGCGGAGCCTTCGGCGGCAAGGAGGATTTTCCCAGTGTCATCGGAAGCCACGCGGCATTACTCGCCATGAAGTCCGGCCATCCGGTGAAACTCTGCTACGACCGCGCCGAGGACATGGCCGCCACCACCAAACGCCATCCATCACGCACCCGCCACCGCACTGCCGTATCCAAGGATGGCAAACTCCTCGCCGGAGAGATCGACTTCGCCCTCGACGGCGGAGCCTACGCCACGCTCTCGCCAGTCGTTCTCTCCCGCGGCACCATCCACGCCCCCGGCCCCTACAACTGGCCTTACATCACAGTCCGCGCCAAAGCGATGGCAACAAATATTCCGCCCCACGGAGCCTTCCGCGGATTCGGCGCGCCGCAAAGCATCTTCGCTCTCGAACGCCACATGGATAAGATCGCCAAGGTCGTCGGCCTCACCCCAGAAGAACTCCGCCGCCGCAACTTCCTCTCCACCGGAGACCGCACCGCCACCGGCCAACTCCTTAGCGATCCAGTGGACATGCAGCACCTGCTCACCCGAGCCCTCGAAGAGTCCAACTACCACGCCAAACGAGCAGAGTTCGACCGCGAAAACCCAACCAGCACCATCAAGCGAGGCATCGGCTTCGCCACCTTCTTCCACGGCGCAGGCTTCACCGGCTCCGGAGAACGCCGCCTCAACTCCCTCGTCGAGATCGAACTAACCCCCGAAGGCCTGCCCCGAATCCTCGTCTCCTCCACCGAGTTCGGCCAAGGGACCAACACCATCCTCTGTCAGGTCGCCGCCCAAACCCTCAACGTTCCCTACGACCAGGTCCTAATCGCGCAGCCCGATACAAACCACGTCCCCAACTCAGGCCCAACTGTAGCCTCACGCACAGCCATGATCGTCGGCAAACTCGTCGAACGCGCCGCGCAATCTTTCCTTGACACTCTCGCTCCTTTTTTGTCATCCCGTACCCTGAGCGAAGCCGATTGGGGGAAGGGATCTGCTGTTTCCTCTGACGCTGCCCCAAACTACACCCCCAAAGACTTCCGCCGCGCCGCCCAGCGCTACCTCGCGCAGCACGGCTCACTCAAGTCCGAAGCCCGCTTCGAATCCCCGGATAACATCTTCTGGGACGACGAAACTTACAGCGGCGAAGCCTATCCCGCCTATGCCTGGGCCGTCCACGTCGCCGAGGTCGCCGTCGACACCACCACGTACTCGGCAAACGTCACCAACTTCTACACCGTCCAGGAGGTTGGCAAGGTTCTTCACCCAATTCTCGCCGCAGGCCAGATCGAAGGCGGCGTCGCGCAAGGTATCGGCTACGCCCTCTACGAGAGATGCCTCTGGCACAACGGCCACCTGGCCAACAATCAAATGACCAACTACATCATGCCCACCAGCGCCGACATTCCTCCCATCCACGTCACCTTCGAAGAGGTACCTTCTCCTCACGGCGCTTATGGGGCCAAGGGTATCGGCGAACTCCCCATGGACGGCCCCGCCCCCGCCATCCTCAACGCCATCGAACACGCCACCAACATCGCGTTCACTGAAATTCCGCTGCTCCCGGAAGACATCTTCGAGCGCATGACTCTCATCCCCAACGCAGGCGCCGAATCCCTCGACCCCGCCGTCGCCGGCCCCATCTTTAGCGAGGCCACCGCATGACCACCATCCAACTCACCATCAACAACCACGAAAAAACCATCGAAGCACCACCAATGAAACGGCTCCTCGACGTCCTCCGCGAAGACCTGCTCCTCACCGGAGCGAAAGAAGGCTGTGGTGAAGGCGAGTGCGGGGCCTGTGCCGTTCTGATCAACGGCGAACTAGTCAACTCCTGCCTCGTCCCTATCCTGCAGGCCGAAGGCGCCGAAATCACCACCATCGAAGGCCTCGTCATCGACGAGAAACTCCATCCCATCCAACGATGTTTCCTCGAAGAAGGGGGAGCACAATGCGGCATCTGCACCCCCGGCATGATTCTCGCAACCCACCACCTCCTCGAAAAGCATCCGCAACCTACACTGCTACAAATTCAGGAAGGCCTCAACGGAAACCTCTGCCGCTGTACCGGCTACATGCGCATCTTCAACGCTGTCCAGCAAGCGGCTCTCGCCGGAGCCGCAAAATAATGCGATCCAACGTCACAAACTATGAGTTGATCGCTCCGACATCCCTCGACGCAGCCCTGCAGATCCTCGCCGATTCGCCCGACCGCTACACTCCAATCGCTGGCGGGACCGAACTCATGGTCGCCCTCGGAGCCGGCCGCCTGCAATCAAAAAAACTTGTCTCCATCTGGAACCTCGAAGAACTCCGCTTCATCGAAGTCACTCCCGACGCGATCATCATCGGAGCCGGAACCACCTTCACCGACATCCGCCAACACCCCGTTATTGCGAACGAATTCTCTATCCTGAGCCACGCCGCAAGCTGGACCGGTAGCATCGCGAACCAGAACCGCGGTACCCTCGGCGGCAACATCGTCAATGCCAGTCCCGCCGCCGATTCGCCACCCGCACTCCTCGCCTACGACGCCGAACTCACCCTCGTCTCCACTCGGGGCCCCCGCACCCTGCCGTACTGCGACTTCCACTTGGCCTACAAAGAAACCGCCCTCGAACCCGACGAGCTCCTCTACAGTATTACAATTTTACGTAACTATAGCAGTTACAAATCGTACATCCGCAAGGTAGGGCCGCGCAACGCTCAGGCCATCTCCAAAGTAGCCCTAGCGGTTCTCGCCCGCAAGGACAACGGCCACATCCCCTCTCTGATCCAGGACATCCGCATCGGCGCCGCCAGCCTGCGTGAATACCCAACCCGCCTCGCCGCCGCCGAAAAATCTCTGACAGGCAAAACCATCACCACAGAGACCATTGCCGCAGCCCGCGCCGCCGTCCTCACCGAAGCCCGCCCCATTAACGACATCCGCAGCACCGCCAAATATCGCGCCACAGTCGCCGCCAATCTCCTCGAAGAATTTCTCCACACCCTCTAGCGCTTACCTCGCAACAGTCCTGCACTAACCAAACAACTCCCGCGCCCGCGCCAAATCCGTCGCTGTATCCACATCCAACTCCCCATTCTCCAACTCCTCGTATCGAGCCTCTGCCAATAGCTCCCGCGCCCCCGCATCTCCCTGTAACTCCATCAACTGATCGAAATACTTCTTCGGAAAGAATGCAGGAACCCCGTTCTTCCCCGCATATCGCGAAGCCTTCACCTCGGCCATCAGCATCAGTTGCGACAGGTGCTTCGCCGTCACCGCCGGCTGATCGCAGGTCGTCAGCAATACGCCCTCGGCTTCCTTGGCGACCGACCGCAAAGTCTGGACTCCAAGCCGAATCGAAGACGCCATTCCTTCTTCCCACTTGTCGTTGATCACCGTCACAACGTCGCCAAGCACGCTGTTCTCCAGCACCTTCGCATGTTCAGCTCCCACCACAACCACCACAGGCAAACACCCAGCCTCCCGCGCGACCCGCACCGCTCTCTCCAGCAAAGTCTCCTCACCAAGCATCACCAGTTGCTTCGGCTCACCCAGCCGCATAGAAGCACCTGCCGCCAAAACCACCGCGGCAATACTCATCAGGCAACATCCAGCGCACACTGCGCTTGAAGATACCGCGATACCCCGCCTTCTCCTACATGCCTCTCGACGTCCTCAGCTGATAGTCTCCGTGAAGTCCCCAGCTTGCCCATGCAACAGGCCTGCACCTCGGCAATCACCGCCAGCGCAATCGCCTCCGGCCCATCTCCGCCCAGATCCAATCCCACAGGAGCATAGATCTGTTCGCAGCACGCCGCGACCGTCCGCCCCAGCTTCGCTGCAACCTCGCTCACGAGCAGCGAACTCCGATGCCGCGCACCCAACAGCCCGAGATATCGCGGCCGCAACGGCAACACCGCCGCCAGCAGCCCTCTATCCTGCTCGTAGCTGTGGGTCATCAGCACCACAGCATCTTCCGGCCGAATCCCCAGCACGTCTGTGCAGACAGAGGGAACAACCGCCACACGCTCGGCCTCGGGAAACCGCTCCACTCGAGCCAATTGCTCCCGCCCATCCATCACGGTAACACTCCAGCCAAGAAGCACGCCCATCCTCACCAGCGGCTTCGCGTCATCTCCCGCGCCCAGGATAAACAGTCGTTGCGGAGCAGCAATTCTCTCCACAAACATCTCGCCGAGCATATTCTCGATCCCACCCTGCCCCAGAGCCCTCGCCCGCGCCTCCACCAGTTCAGGTGCGGTCAATCCCTCGCTGCCAAAGGTGAAGTCCCCATTCGCCGCCAAGACCGCGCGCGCCAAACTCCTGCCCTTGTGTGGCAGCCAGGTCAGCACCGTCACGTCGTCCCCGGCAAGAGACCCTTCCATCGCCGCCATCAAAGCCCGGCACTCTGGGGTGTCCCCTGGCTCCAGCAGCAGATCGACGACTCCGCCACACCCCAGTCCAAACGGAACTTCCGCGGTATCGTCGAACATCGTCGAATAGCGCTCAACGACAGCACCCTCGCGCACTAGCCAGATCGCCTTGCGCAGAACCTCTACCTCGAGGCAGCCTCCACTAATTGTCCCCGCGTACTCGCCTCGAGATCCCAGTAGTAGATGGGCTCCGGGCCGCCGATAGCTAGACCCCTCGGCCCGCACCAGCGTTATCAGCACAGCCGCGCCGCCCTGCTGCCATAGCCGAACAATCTGCCGACGTTCCATCATACCGAGAGCCCTGTCCTCTATATAGAGCTTAGTCCATTTCACTGGTTCAAAGAACCGATGCTTCTTACGCTCCGCGTGGCTCACACAAAGAAAACTCTTTCCACAATTTCCCTCTGCATTCGCTTTCAGGCAGCTAAAAGAGAAAAAGTTTTCCTTTTTTGACAATACAGTGCATGCCTTACTTGAAAGGCAGTAACCACCTGTATACCAAAATCCCTTCAATTTCATCATTTTAGAGCTTTCCTGCAGGATACTTCTCTCTATGTCGCCAACAATTTGCAGATGGCCCGGCAACGAATCTGCCACTCGTGCCACTTTGGCACTCGTTTTGCATGAGAGGGGATATCACCCAACTCTGAGGATGCTACGACCTCCAAAGAAATCTTTATGTTCCACCAACTAAGTCAGCACGTTCGACCTGATTCACTTTGCAGCAAATCTACCTAGGAGTTTCACTCATGCGCGTCAACCGTCTTTCTGGAGTCCGAGTCCTCTTCAATCTCGTCTCTTTTGTTGCATCCACTCTGGCCCCGACCTTCGCATACTCCCAAGCCCTGATTCCAGTGCAGAGTGGAACACGCTATGCCGGCACCATCACACCGGGCTTCAACGGGGACTTCGGATCCGCAACGACGGTCAGCCTCAACAGCCCCTCATATATTGTCTTCGACTCGCAAGGGAATCAGTACATCTCGGACACGCAGAATAACTGCGTCCGCAAGATTGATACCTCCGGATCGATGAGCACCCTCGTCGGACTCGCCGTCTCAGGCAAGGGCGACACCTGTTCCACCACGTCCAACAGCACACCAACCCCTTCCCAGGGTCTGTATCAGCCAACCGGTCTCGCCGTCGACGGTTCCAATAACCTCTACATCGCCGACAGCAAACACAACTGCGTCCGCATGCTCGCCAACGGGGCTGCCGGCGTCACCGCTCTCACCACGGTCAGCGGAACCTGCGGCACCGCGGCGTCTTCCACACCCAACCCAAACGGCCTCGTCCTCGACGCCAGCAACAATCTCTACATCTCCGTTCAGGACACCGAAGTTCTCCCCGCCGTCAGCACCTATCAGGTTCTCCGCCAGACCCCCGGAGCGAGCCTCTGCGTGATGGCCGGAGCGACTTCTACTCTTGTCCCCACCACCTGTGCGGGAATCACTGGCAGCGTCGTGCTGAATGCACCCTCAGGCTTGGCGATCAACGGCACTGGCGATCTCTTTATTGCAGACACCGGCAACAACTGCGTTCGTCAAATAGCAAATCTTGCTATCTATAAGACCGCAGTCGGTCAGTGCTCCAACGACAGCTCCGGCAGCCCTGCGACTTCACTGAACAAACCCTATGACCTTACCTTCTCGCCCACGCAATCTCTCTTCATCACTGAAACCAGTCCTGACAACGTGGTTAGTTACATCCTCGGATCATCCAATCTGACCATCGCGGCGGGTCTACCCAACGGTACAGCCGGCCCCTACAGCCCCACCCAGGATGGCACCTCCGCTCTCAACGCTCCGCTCAACACCCCCCGCGGCATCGCTGTCGACAGCCTTGGCAACTTTTCCCTCGCCGACTCCGGCAACAGTATCGCGCGCAAGCTCAGCAGCAACATTATCTTTCCCTCAACACCGGTTGGCAGCGCCAGCGCTACGATGCCTCTCACCTTCGTCATCAACCAGAGCGTCAACCTCTCCGCCGCCTCCGGCCCCGACTTTAGCATCACCAGCAATACTTGCAGTGGTGCGCTCAATCCGGCTGCAGCAGGCGCAGTACCTAACACTTGTCAGGTCTTCGTCCGCTTCACTCCAACTCGCCCAGGCATTCGGAGCGCTCCAGTCAAACTGACCGACTCTATCTCCGGCAAAACCATCCTGCAGGGACTCCAGGCGGTCGCCACCGGCTCACTCAGCGTCTTTACTCCCGGCACTGTCAACACCATCGCGAGTTCATTGGCTGCGCCAACAGCGATCACAGTTGACTCCGCGGGCAATGCCTACGTTCTTGAAGCAGGCAACGTCTCTGGCGCTGCCGATCTTCTACTCCTTCCTGCCGGTGGTGGCGCACCGCAGACTGTGGTCCCCCAGGGCGCAGGTCTCCTCACTCCTTCTGCTCTCGCAATCGACTCCGCCGGAAACTTCTTTGTCGCGGACGCCACCCACGGAACCGTCGCCCGCTTTGGCGCCGACGGCACCATCAATACCAACTACGTCACCGGCCTCGACACCCCAACTGCGATCTACGCCGACGGCTTCGATAATCTCTTCATTGCCCAGGCAGGCGCGACACACAATGTGATTGAGGTCTACGCCGCCGGGTCCCGCCGTACCATCTCCGCCAGCTTCGTCTCGCCCAGCGGGCTCTTGCTCGACCTGAATGGAATTCTCTACATCGCAGACGCTGGTGGCCATCTCGTCTACGCTGTAGATGAATCCGGGATCCTCCACGAAGTTGCCGGCAATAGCACACCCACCACGACCGTCCCTGGCCAAGCCACCGGCACCGGTCTGATCGCGCCCTCTGCCCTTTCGGTTGATGCAGCAGGCGACCTCTACATCACCGACGCCGCCGCCAATCGCGTCTATACCCTCTACGCCTCCACCACCAGTAACGGCAGCAATATCGCCACCATCTTTGGCACTGGCGCCGCAGGCAAAGCGGGAGACGGCGGCTTCAGCAATCTCGCCCAAGTCAGCAACCCCGTCAGCGTCGCCGTAGACGGCAGCGGAGATCTCTTCATCGTCGACAACGGCAATAGCTCCGTTCGCGAGATCACTTATCCGAACCCGACCCTCGCTTTTGGGACCATCATGGTCGGACAAAGCTCTCCTGTCATCCGGCAAAGCCTCAGCAACTTTGGCACTGATAACCTCAGCCTCACCGCCGCTTTCTCGACCTCCGACTCGCACTTCAGCATTGACAGCAACTCCACAACCTGTGGCACTACCATCATCGCGGGTTCCACTTGCAGCTTTGGCCTCATCTTCACTCCCACCGCCAACGGCCCTGTGATCGCGACTGTTACGCTCGCTTCAAACTCCTACAACAGCCCACAGCCCATCCAACTTACGGGCACCGGCAAGCTCATTGCGCCGCTCCAGTTCACGCTTCCCGCCCAGACTGAGGTCTACGGCCAGCCTTTTCCCGAGACTGTACTTATCACCAATGGCAACCCAGCCCCCACCGGCACAATCACCTTCAGCCTCGGCAAAGAGGTCCTCTGCACTCTCACCGCAACCTTTGGGTCTACCACGACCTGCAATGCCCCAAACAGCGGCCTGCCCATCGGCACCTACACGGTCACCTTCAGCTATACCGGCGACAGCAACTACTCTTCAGCCTCTGGTACTGTGACCCTAAGTGTCACTCCAGCGCCGCTCACCGTCACCGTCAACAATGCCACTCGTGAGTACGGAGCGCCCAATCCAACCTTTACCGGCACACTCACTGGCCTGGTCTCCGGAGACACCGTCCTGGTCTCCTACTCCACCGGAGCCACGGTCCTCAGCCCTGTCGGCAATTACCCCATCGTCGCGACCCTCACTCCGGCAGCCACCACCAACCTGGCCAACTACGCCATCACCAATACCCCTGGGATCCTTACCGTCACCCAATCCCCCCTCACTATCACTGTCCTCGACGCCAGCCGTCAGTATGGTCAGTCGAATCCTCTCTTCCTCAGCACCACCCAGGTCACGCTGAACGGCGTTACCAAGGGCGGCACTCTTAATGGCGACACCCTCACCATCACTTACTCCACGTCCGCCACCATCGCCTCGCCCGTCGGAACCTACCCCATCACCGCGACTATCTCCGGGTCATCCACCGGAAACTACCTCATCACTGTCATTCCCGGAACCCTCACCGTCACGTCGGCATTTCTGACGGTCACGGTCGGCAACGCCACCCGGCCTTATGGTGCTCCGAACCTGGCCTTCACCAGCACCGTCAGCGGCGCGCTCAATGGCGACACCTTCACCAACACCTACTCCACGACCGCAACCTTCACCTCGCCCGTCGGAACCTACCCCATCAACGACGTTGTCGGCGGACCAGCGGCTTCAAACTACACCATCCACGTCACTCCCGGAACCCTGACGATCACACCGGCATCGATCACTCTGAGCGTCGCCGCCAATAACTCGACCCGCGCATATGGCGCAGCTAATCCGGCCTTCACCAGCACTATCACTGGCGCACTCAATAGCGACACCATCACCATCACCTACTCCACGACGGCCACCGCAACCTCTCCGATCGGCAGCTATCCCATCATCCCCACCGTCTCGGGCGCAGCCGCTGGCAACTACAACGTCACCACCACCAACGGCGTACTTACCATTGCCCCGGCAACGCTAACCGTCACCGCGAACAACGCCACCCGCAGCTATGGCGCGGCCAATCCCACCTTCACCGGCACCGCTGCTGGCCTGGTCAACGGCGACACGGTCACCGCTACTTTCTCTACCACCGCCGTCACCAATAGCCCCGTCGGCACCTACCCAATCGTCCCAACAGTCGCCGGTGTCACTTCGAACTACACCCTCGCCACGGTCAATGGCACACTGACGATCACGCAGAATCTCTCCTCCCTTGTCGTCAACGTTGATAGCGCAAGCCGCCCCTTCGGCGCGCCAAACCCTAACTTCACCGGTACCGTCAATGGAGTAATCCCTGGCGACAATGTAATCGTCACCTTCACGACCGCAGCCAAGCAAACTTCACCTGCCGGTCATTATGCTATTGGAGCCAACATCTCAGGTACGTCCGCAAGTAACTACATCGCGACCATCCATCCCGGAACGCTTGACGTCAATCCTGTGGCCACCGTAACCACCATCACTACTTCAGGCTCGCCTGCAACGGTTGGAACTAACGTGACCTTCACCGCGACGGTCGTCACCACCGCCGGCGTGGTATCCGGCACAGTTAATTTTTCTGATGGAAGCACCCTGCTCGGCACCGGCACCTTGAACAGCAGCGGCATCGCCACATTCTCGATCACATCTTTGGCCCTGGGCAGCCACAGTATCACCGCCGCCTTCCAGGCCAACACTAATTTCACTGCGAGTTCCGCGACTCTCACTCAGGTCATGACCGCCCCAATCGGTAGCTTCACCATCTCCGCCTCGCCCGCCTCACAGTTCATCAAAGGCGCCGGCGCGACGGTCTACCAGGTCACCCTTACCTCCGTGGGAGCCTTCGCCGGCCAGATCAATCTAGCCTGCTCCGGCCTCCCCGCTGACGCCACCTGCTCCTTCGCCAGCAATCCAACTCTTACCGCCGGCGGCACTGCGACCGTCGCTATGACAGTCAACACCACCGTCGCCGACGCCGAGCTCCGCAAGCCAGCGTTCCGCAGCTACAACCCTGCGGACCTTGCGCCCATCACCGCCGCCGCCGTCTTCCCTGTCGAACTTACCGGCCTCGGAGTCTTCTTCGCCGGTCTGCGTCGTCGCAAGAAACTAGGTACTCAGAAGATTCGCCTTCTGGCTGTCATCCTCTTCTCCCTTGGTATTCTTGGCCTGACAGGTTGCGGCTGCCCCAGCACTGTGTTCCAGACTTACACAATCAACATCACTGCCACCAGCGTCAGCTCCACGGCACCCGCTCAATCCACCTCGGTCGTCCTGTCCGTCGGTAACCAGTAATCCCTGACTGAAATCAGGAAGAAGCACCGTAGTTGGAGGATTTATAGTGATGCGTTCCCGCCCCGTGAGCTCCGACACTTTGAACAGCAGCCTCTTGCGCCCCTGTCCCAATATCAGAGTCCGTGCCGTTCTTCTCACCACTATCGTGATATTGCTGACAGTCTCAACGCTGTCCGCCGCCGCGCAAGCTATTAAAACCGCCTCCACTCCGCCGCCCGAGCCCTCGCGCTTCGACCTCTATGGCGGCTACGGTTATCTCCATCCGGTCAACAGCGACATCGGCAACATCCAGTACCAGCCTATCTACCCCGGCGCGGTCATCAGCGTAACTGGCTACTTCAATCGCTATCTTGGCGTTCAAGCCGAAGGCAGCTTCTTCCCTAGCGGTCCCAACGACTGCGTCTTCACCGCGCAAGCCGGCCCTATCTTCCGCTACCAAAAGAATCGTTTTGTCCCCTTTGCCCACGTCCTCGCCGGCGGAGCCAAGGTTGGCGGCCCAATCTTCCAACCCTGCACCTGGGGCTGGGGTATCACCAGCGGCGTCGGACTCGATTACATCCTGCCAGCCTTCAATAACCGCATCGCCATTCGTCCTATTCAGGCCGACTTTTATTACTCACACGTCGACTACGGTCCACCCGGCCCAAGCTTGGTAACCGGAGGCGTCGGCGATATCTACGCCTACCGTCTCTCGGCCGGTGTCGTCCTGCGCCTAGGCCAAGTCACACCGCCGCCGCCCGTCCAACTCGGTTGCACCGTGCAACCCGCAAACGTCTTCCCCGGCGACCCCATCACCGTCACCGCCACAGCCAGCAACCTCGACCTGAAGAAGAAGGCCACCTACACGTGGACTACTAACGGTGGAAAAATCACCGGGACTGACACTACCGCAACCGTCTCCACCGCCGGCCTCGCTCCCGCCGACTACACCGTCTCAGGCCACGTCTCCGAGGGAATCCGCCCTGGTCAGCAGGCCAACTGTACTGCTGGCTTCCGCGTACATGCCTATGAACCTCCGACCATCACCTGCTCGGCTAATCCCAGTACGGTAATGCCGGGTGATCCCTCCACCATCACGTCGATCGCCAATAGCCCGCAGAACCGCACTCTAAGCTATTCTTACTCTTCCTCCGCCGGCCAGATCGCTAGCAGCACCGCGACCGCCACCCTCGTTACCACCGGCGCACCTCCAGGCACTGTCAACATTACCTGCAACGTCGTCGACGACCTCGGCAAACAGGCCATCGCCAACACCTCGGTCACCATCACGGCGCCTCCGGCCCCCGTCGCGCCCCAGACGCGCGCCCTCTGCAGCATCTCCTTCGAACGCGACAGAAAGCGACCCGTCCGCGTCGACAACGAAGCCAAGGGCTGCCTTGACGAGGTTGCCCTCACCCTCAACCGCGACACTACCTCCAAACTGATTATTGTCGGCAAGCATTCTGCCGATGAAACACCTGATGCCGCAGCTCAACGCACTCTCAACGTCGCGCAATACCTCACTGAGGAGAAGGGTATCGACCCCTCCCGCATTGAGATGCGCACTGGCGGCGATCTCAACCGCAGCCTCGACAACATCCTCGTTCCCGCCGGAGCGACCTTCACTCCCGGCGACACCAACACCTTCGATTCGAACTCGGTGAAGCGGCAGGGGCAACCTTATGGGAAGCCCAAAACCGCCACCAGAGCTCACAAACCGGCCAACTAGGCTAATCGACTTTGCACCACTCATGGGGAGGAGTCACTAGGGCTCCTCCCCATCTTTTTCTTCTCAACTCATTCACCTCGGCACCGTATGGCGACAGAACGTGTTCACAATTTGCGTAATGCTGCAGCAGAAATCCGCTTCCAACCAGCCTCCACCACCAATGACAATAGTTCTGCTAAACTACTCACAGGTCGATATAGCGGTCCAGCAGCCCACCAGCGCGCTTGAGCTTCACGGAAAGCACCTTCATCGACATCTCACCGCAGCATCTATTCGGGGCGTAGCGCAGTCTGGTAGCGCACCTGGTTCGGGACCAGGGGGTCGGAGGTTCGAATCCTCTCGCCCCGACCATTTAAATCAAAGACTTAGAGAGACTGACAAATCAGGGGACTCCAATTGGGACTCCAATTGCGTGGGAAACACTGCATCGATGGTGCGTGTGACCGCCTCCACCCGTTCTTCCCACCAGCTGCGCCCATAGACGTTTTGTGTAACGTCGATGTTGGCCTGACCCATATTGTTGCGCGTGACCTCAGGCCTGGCTCCTGTACGTAGCATCAGACTCGAATGCATCGTACGGAAGCTCCGAAAGTCAATTTCTTTGGGCAGGCCAAGCTTCTTCGCTGTAGGCTTGATCTGCCGATTTAAGAGGTTACGCCGGTCGATGGGTTTGCCTGCACGGTTGGCAAACACCAGATCCTCCGGCCCGAGAAACTGAGCAGTCTTACGGCATTGTTCTAAGGTCCGCCTGAGAATACCTCTTTGATCGAAAGGTACCTCACGATTCCCTGCATCTGTCTTCACATCGTCAAAAGTGCCATCGTAGACACGCTCGACAATTGCCAGCCGATCCTCCAACACTCTCTTCCAACGGAGACCAAGCACCTCGCCCACCCTGAGAGACGCAAAGACGATCAGAGTCACGATCGACTTTGACGGCTCAGGCAGCGTTTCAATCATGCGCCGAATATGTGGAAGAGGAAAGCACCAAAGGTGCTTTCCTCACTCTCTTGCGAGGCAGCTTCACTCCAATAGCCGGGTTCCGGGAGATCAGATCCCAGACAACGGCTTGGTTCAGAGCGGTTCGCAGCCCTCCATGCATCAAGCGAATGGTTTTAGGCGAAAGCCTCGGATGAAACGAGTTGAAGAAACTCCTGCAGTTCCATCGCTTTCAAGTCCTTCAGTTTCGTGTCGCCCCACCTCGGTAGGAGGTAGGAGGTAAACAAGAACTCATATTGCCCTTGCGTCGAGTTCTTGAGGTGTGTCCATGTCAGTCCCCGGCACGATTCATGGAGAGTTCTTACCGTATCTCGAACCGTAAGCATGACTTTTGGTTGATTGTTGCGGGAGTTCACCTCGAACATAAACCGGTCTGCCAGACTCTGTGCTTCCCGTTGAGACCGAATCTGATTCCTGCTCCAGACCATCGGACGCGGCCAGGTGATGAACTATGACGATTTCTCCAAGATTCCCGTCGAGCGCGTCAGCAAATACTATCTCGCACGCTGGGTCTCGTTCTACTACAGTCGCAATCACGCCACGCTGCAGCGTGACTTTACCGAGTCACTGAACTTCTTCTCGAATGACTTGCAGGGCGCTACGCTTCTGCGCGTCACCAAGGCGAAGACGCTCGAAACCTTCCTCCTCGATCCAAGTGCCTCAAATGTCGATATCGAAATCAAGGCCGTGGTCCTCGAGGACTTGCGGCAGGCCCGAAGGTATGGTCGCCCCGCAAGCTGGTTGAGTCGATACGGCTCGGGAGCGAATACGACTGAATAAAGTCCGCCAGCCCACTTTCAACCAGGCTGCCAAATGCGACACCGGTAGGGCAAGGATAAGTGCTTGTTGGCCCTTGTGGACAAGGAACAAGTTCTTCCTTTCCGTTCTGCAGAGGAAAAGCATTGAGTATCGGTTGAAGAGGTATTGCAGCAGTCTGTCGCAAAGTAGTGTTGGGCACGTATTGAGTTGTCGCCGCTTTGGGTTGAGTGAGTCGAAGCCCTTCATATGAAAAGAAAAAGAAGGTCCGGTCTCTTCCGTTGTAGAGCTTCGGTAGGGTAACCGGCCCGCCAAGGGTTCCGCCGAAGTCATTTTGGCGTAGGGGGCGCACACGCGCACCGTCCGTCCTGCTCTGCCGACGAATGACAAGCAACTTTGGATCAAACTGCTTCATCTCGACCTAGACGCCCATCCATACCAAGCCGCCATTCTGTCGCTGACTCTCTCGGCCGAGCCCGGCAGCACGAGCAAGGTCCAGCTCGGCCTGTTCTCTCCACAACTCCCCGAACCGATGCGGCTCGACGTTACACTCGCGCGGATCCGCGCCATCGTCGGCGAAGAATGCGTGGGCAGCCCTGTGCTTAATGATACACACCAACGAAAAGGATTTCGTATGAAGCTATTCACCGTGTCGGCCAACTCGACGTCTATGGTTTCTTCAAGCCGGTCTCCATCCGCATCGCGGCAGTTGCGGCCAGCGGAAAATGTCTCGGTCACATTACAGAGCCAGCGCCCGAAGGCATTTGTCTTCCGGGATAAACGGAACATCATCGAACGCATTTACGGACCTTGGCTGACAGGCGGCGAGTGGTGGAACCCCACACTCTGGGGTCTCGAACAGTGGGACTTGGTGCGCGTGCGCAGGACAGCGCTCTGCTCTCCTGCTGTCTGGTACGCGACCTCATGCAGGATCGTTGGCAGATGGCGGCGCTCTATGACTAAACGTTATGTAGAGTTGCACGCTACCAGCGCATTCAGCTTCCTCCAGGGAGCATCGCAACCAGAACAGCTTGTCGAACGTGCGGTTGCGCTCGAAATGCCAGCGATGGCCTTGCTCGACCACAATGGCGTCTATGGTTCCGCCCGTTTTCACACCAGCGCGAAGAGGAACAGGATTCGGGCACATATTGGAGCCGAGGTTGGCGTATCGAGTTTCGGCTTGCGGCTCACGCCGCCTGAATGGCTTCCACACCTGCACCCCCAGAAACCTGCACGATTGCCCCTTCTTTGCGAATCGCGCGAGGGCTATCAAAACCTCTGCCAGCTCATCACGCAGTTCAAGATGCGCGAGAAGACAAAGAACGAGGGATCAGCTAACTATGAGGATCTTCAGCAATACGCATCTGGCTTGGTCTGTCTAACAGGTGGAGATGAAGGGCCTCTCGCTTCGGCGTTGGTAAGTGGCGGTGAGGAGGCAGGTCGAAAGATAGTAGAGCAATTGGTTCGCATCTTCGGTCCCAAGAATGTTTACGTCGAACTGCAGCGCCATTGCGAACGCGAGAAGGAGTGGCGGAATCAGGCTGCGATTCGGATTGCAAGCTCATTGAAACTGCCATTGTTGGCGACGAATGGTGTCCGCTATGCCACTGCATATGACCGGGAGATACTGGACATATTTACTGCCATTCGCCATCATACTGACGTCGATCATGCGGGGCGTTTGCTTGCGCTGAATAGTCAGCGTCATATTCGCAAAGCGTGCGAGATGGCAACCCTATTCCACGATGTGTCTGGCGCTATCGAGAACACAACGGAACTGTCCTCCCGCCTTAAGTTCGAGTTGAACGATCTTGGCTATGAATTCCCACGCTATCCGGTGCCTGACGGCGAGACGATGGACAGCTTCTTGAGAAAGTGCGTGGCAGAGGGTGTGGCGCGACGTTACGGTCCGAAGAATGACCGTGATCTATTGGAACGGGCGAAGAAACAGGTAGAACACGAGTTGGCCCTTATCGCAAAACTCGGCTTCGCCGGATACTTCCTCATCGTTTGGGACATTATTCAGTTCTGCAAGCGCAATGACATTCTCATTCAAGGCCGAGGAAGCGCCGCGAACTCTGCCGTCTGTTATACGCTCGAAATCACTGCCATCGACCCGGTCGGCATGGAACTTCTCTTCGAGCGCTTTCTAAGTGAGAACAGGGGAGAGTGGCCGGATATCGACCTTCATCTCCCATCAGAAGACAAGCGCGAACAAGCGATCCAGTATGTCTATCAACGCTACGGTGAACTGGGAGCCGCGATGAACGCGAACGTGATTAGCCGACCGAGAAGCAGGCACTATCTCGATCACAAACTCGGTGATCGTCCCAGACAATAGCGGCTCCCAGGTAGCTTGCTCCGCCTCCCGAAGATGACGTCCTTGAGTGCCAAGCTCACTTCGGCAAGGAAGGAATCTTCTTCTGGCAATAGATCCCCGGCCTTCCAATGAAGTCGCTGAAGCTGAGCTCTCCAACCAGATGAGAGGTCGTATTTGACCTCGTACTCGCCTGTTATAGTCCTAACGTTGAATCGGTAACGGTCCTCCGATTCACTCGATACAGATAGCCGTAGTTCAGACATGCGGTGACTCGTCAGGTGGAGGGATTGGAGATGCGCGCTCGCCACCTTACAGACTATCCCAATGTATTGATCTGCAATGGCCACTCGGGCCGAGTACCGAAAAAGACGCGCTTTTCGTCATCGAGTTCAAAACTGCTACGCGACCTCCATCCGTTGGCTTCGGCAACCGCGATACGTTGTGCGATACGCCGATTCTTGAGCTTCGACGAACTTACAGGAGCTTAGGTAGCCACCGTTGTCTTGTAAGTTATTGAAAAGTAATAAGTTGTTCGATTCACACGGTGGAAGTCGAAGGTTAAAGTCCTACTGTGCCCGTCACTGTCATGACCCTTCCGCTCACGCTGCCGGTCGGAGAGTGAGCCCAATAATAGGGATGCGTAGTGGTGTGTAATGGTGGTGGTGGCCAGAGACGGCATCGAACCGCAGATCAACTTGCGTTTGACCGTGATAAGTGCAGAGCCGGGAGCTCTGGAGAGAGCTTTTTCCCTTAAACGGGCGGCTTCACATCCGGTGGCAATGGATCAAGGGGCGCGACAGTGGTCAACTGGCTTCAATGAGCTGCGTTACGTTGCGGAAGTGCCAAGGAAGAGGTCACCGTTGAAATTTGTTTACGTCTGCTTAAGTTTCACGAACTTACGGGGTTTACGAAGTTGCATGAGGACCATTAAGGGTCCAATAAGAGAAATCCCTCACTTCACCCATGCGATTGCACTGTGCAGCGGTCGCGTCTTGCATCATTGCGTCGGTCACGGTACCGGTCGTGGCTTGGCTGGATTGACCGCAGACGCCGCCGAGATCATCGACGCTACTGTAAAGAGTCTGATTGATGACCTAATCGTGGCGAAGTTGGTTGAAAGAATTCCTGCGTCTTTACAGACCGGCATCAATGGTCGGACGGGAGCGGTTGGGTCGGACACCCAATTTCCGCGCTTGACCTAGCTGTCACTTTTGCCAGTATGCACGGCGGAAAAGGTCTCTTACATTGCTGATGGATCGTAGCGTGCAACGCGTCTTTGTGCACGTTAGGCAGATCGCGGCCAATCAAGGAACGTTCCGTTGATTTTCAGCTTAATCTCAGTCGAAGAGGAGAAAAAATGCGCAAATCATCTTCTGTCCTTGTGGAATTGCTTTTTCTGACAACCGGTGCGGCCTTGGCTCAGAACAACTTTCCCAAGGTTGAAACCGCTCCGGAGTTCATGTACATCCGCACCGTCCCCCCCGGAAACGCACAATCCGTTAACTGCGCCGGTGGTGGAGGCACGATCGCCTATAACCTAACAAGCATGTTCGGCCTGGCGGCTGACTTGGGTGGGTGCAAGGTATTCGGCTTCCTCCCGTCCAACTCCCGTTTGTCCAACAAGATTACAGGGAATGAATTTACCTTTTTGTTCCGGGCCGCGGATTACCATGCGAAACAGTAGTCCGTTCCGACCATTTTTCGAACTCAACTTCGGCGGGGCACGCATCTCACTCAGTTGCAACAACAATACTGCTTGCAGCGGCACGAGTTTTTCCAAGAGCGCTTTCGCCATGACAGTGGGTGGGGGTTTTGACATGAAGCTGAGCAAGAAGTTTTCCTTGGCTCTCCTCTTCTGGGACCCCTTTGGGGGAGGCACAAACACCCTCGAAACCTGGACGAGAGTTCACCATTGATGTTCCACAAAGCAAGGTTGATTTTTTTGTGGGATCCTCAGCGGGAGACGTCGACGGCACATTCAAGTCCGGAAAAGGGGAGTTTAAGGTGGCCTCTCCGGCGCATTCCAGAGAGCGTGACGCTGGACCTGGAGATCAGCCGCCAACCTGACAACGGGTAGTGGCGTTAAGCATAAGATGGTTAAGGGGAAGGATTTCTTTATCAAGAACTATCCAACCGTCACTTTCATTTCCACTTGTGGTTTACGCCGAGTATCAGTCCGCTCTGTGCTGCATCATAGACGAACTGGTTATTTCCACGGTAGTCGACATCCAGATAGCGCCAACCTCCTTGTAGAGTCCACTTCGGCTTTATCTGATAGTTGAGAAAACCAACAACCTGATAGTCCATGTTCGCGCCGCCGCCCCCCGCATCCCCCAGAACTGTCACCGAAATCTTGGGCGAAAGAGGAACAGTAATTCTGCCTCCGCCAAGGCCATCGACCCAGTTCGTTGATCGCGAAAAGCTCAAGCCCAGGATGGAGGGCTCAAAGCTGAGGTCTGCTCCCAAATGCCAGTAGCGAATGCCGGCCAACGCAACGATCTGGAGCCTTTGGTGATCCAATATCAGATAACCAACCTTCGGAGTCAGAACTGCCTGGTACACTTTCGCCTTCGCCGAAGTCGCGGTACTGATGGGAAGCACCTTGTCGTCGGAAAGCTTGATCCACATGAAATCAAGTGGAAGCGCCAGACGGTTGCGCTGGAATTCGCCAGCGCCCATGATTCCGATGTTGGCACGGGAGAATACATCCCCCGCGGTCGCATCCACACTGACCTTGCGACCGAGTGCCCCGGCTGTCCCATGCACCCCTGCGAACCACAGATACGAGTTTGTCCGGAAATGCCATCGGCCGTCCGTAGTGCTGGACGGACTATCAGGAGTGGTGTAGTGCGTCGTTTGGGATTGCGCAGCGGCCTCTGCCGATGTGTCCTGCGCTTTCGCAACTATGCAGAACAATAGACCTAGCCCAGAGCTAACGACTATGCTTAGCCACAATTGTCGATAAGAAGGCATGTTTTCTTCCCTCAATTTTTTATTCGTGGCCTGTTTCAGGAAGCCACGACGAAGTTAAGGAAGTCTTGGAACCCCCAATTGTTCTTGAGGGTGTGACAGATGACTTCCAGAACATTTGCATGTCAGAGCCACGTTGGCATTGCCAACGCCGCTGCGGCAAACCATCTTGCTGACCCGGCCACCTGCCTCCCTTCCTCTGCAATAACGAAGTGGTGCGCATCCATGCAGGAAAAGCGGTCCTTCAAGAACTCAGCGCTCGCTTGACTCTGAGTCCCAGGGCAAGTAGACAGAGTCCGGCCCCGACGAGGCCCATCAACGGGAAGGAACTAGCGGTCTTAGGCAACGTCTGCGGAGCCGGTTCCGCAGACGCGGATTCCACTGGTGCGGGAACCGGGTGCATAACGACAACCAACAAAGTTGCGCCGGTTTGGAGAGGCTCGGGTGAAGGCGGTGGCGGAGTGGCAGCTAGCTTCACTTCGTGAGAAACGACTGTTTCCGGCGATTCGGTGACGGCGGTTGCGGAGACCTGCATGCCCTTCTTTAGTCCGAAGGCATCGGTTTCTTTCCCACTAATCATGAACTTCTGGCCTTTAGGGATCTTGAAGGATTGATTCGTGCCGTCTTCCATAGTGAGGATCACACTGTTTGGCGGGGTGACGTGCCAGACCTTGCCGGTGACGGTTTTGACTGTGGTGACCAACCGCGGAGTAGTGGTAACAATGGTTGTACGTTCAAACTTCATGCCTGGCTTTAAATCGTGAATCGTGAGTTGCTTGCCGTCGACGGTGAGCGTTTTGTTGTCCGGGACATTGGGGAAATCGAGAAGCTCCCTATCTTCCCTCCTGATGATTAGGTCGTTGCCAGAAACGGCGACGACCTCGCCACGTTCCACGTTGACGGTCTGCGTCGGAGCGCCGTGCTCGACGTTGGTGCTGGTCTGCACTTGTGCGCCGGCAACTAGGGTAAGGAAGAGCGAAGCACCGCCCACCATGACCCACTTGAATACGATGCTTTGCGTTTGTTGGATCGCGTTCATTTCTTATTTCTCCTTCGAAGTGATTTTCTTAACTGAGGGTTGATTCGCGACTGGCGTCGATCCGTTCACTTTCTCTACGGAAGCGGAGACAATGTATCGCTGTGGAGCGCTGCCAACAAAGTAGAACGGATAACAAGTGACCAGGGTCAGAGTCGCATTCGGGGTTGGCTGGAGGACGCGCACGTCCTCGGGATTCACGATTTGAATTGTCTCTACAACATAGGTGAGCGTTCGGCCCCGTAGAGCCAACTCGACGACATCTCCTGGAGCGATATCCTTGAGACCACGAAAAAAGCCATCGCGATGGCCGGCGATGCCGAGATTGCCGCGCTGGCCAATCCGCGCCGTGCCGAGGATGCGGCCCACGCCACGGTTGAGGATCAGGTCCTCTGTGCCGTCAAAGACCGGAACTTCCAGGTGGATCTTCGGGATGCTCAGAAGGGCAATGGGAGCACCAGCATCTTCCGCGAGGCTGTCTCTGAATGCTTGGACGCGCTTCGATGACCACATGGAGAGATCCACGACGGAGCCGGAAGCGGGGTCGTATGCCTGCGTAACACTGTTCTGCGCAGACTCTAACTCGTCCGCTTGAAACTTCAACATCGCTGCGTGGGAGAAAATCAATCTATCCGCCCGTGCACCGCCCCACACCGCCAGAAGCACCAAACCCAGCAGGAGAACGATCCGTTCGAAAGAGGAGACTTTCATCTTACGGTGCATAAGTGTGGAATTCTCCGTATATTGCAAGGCTCGATGGTATGAAGCCTAATTTAGGAGATATGGCTCTTCCATGAGAAGGCCGGTCGGTGTCAAGTCATTTGAGGTTGAGTAGGTTCATATCCGATGTTTTCCTTTGCCCGGATAGCGGTTGTTCTTTTGGCTGGCGAGGCGGCCCGTCAAGGCCGAGCGCA